>OKWL01000044.1_pt1 | contig 200841 bp, 174 predicted proteins | sample 1607171 | NCBI WGS metagenome assembly OKWL01 (sample SAMN07501049, study PRJEB24779) | human gut metagenome
TGGGGGCATAGCTCAGTTGGGAGAGCACCTGCCTTGCACGCAGGGGGTCAAGGGTTCGAATCCCTTTGTCTCCACTTATCCAAGAAGGATAATGATTGGCCCAGTGGTACAGTTGGTTAGCACGCCGCCCTGTCACGGCGGAGGTCGAGGGTTCGAGTCCCTTCTGGGTCGTTTAATATGGTCGCTTAGCTCAGCTGGGAGAGCACCTGCCTTACAAGCAGGGGGTCATAGGTTCGAGCCCTATAGCGACCATGTTTATGAAAACAACATATGGCGGAATAGCTCAGTTGGCTAGAGCACATGGTTCATACCCATGGTGTCGGCGGTTCAAATCCGTCTTCCGCTATTCTTTGAAGCAGATACTTAAGTATCTGCTTTTTGCTATATGTAAAAAACTATATAGTTTTAAAAACTACTTGAAATAATATATAAGATAAGGTATGATTGTAATTAATAAAAAGAGATTCTATAAAATACGGAGTTAAGAGAGGTTTTGAAGATGAATAGCCAAAAAATCGCTTTATTAGTAGATTCAGGTATAGATATTCCAAAACATATTAGAGAACAATATAATATGTATAGTATCCCACTTAAAATTATTTATAAAGAACGTGAGTATTCAGATGGCGTAGATATTACAGCAGAAGAAGTTTATAGTAAACTTTCAGAGGAAATTCCTAAAACTTCGCTTCCAAGCACAGGAGAGATTTTAGAGAAGCTTGCCGAGATTAAAGAAGATGGTTATGAAAAAGTACTAATAGTTACGCTATCAAGTGGATTAAGTGGTACTTTTAATTTGATTTCAATGATTGCTAAAGAGTATGAAGGCTTAGAAATTGCAGTCATTGATACACGTAATATCTCTATTGGCGGAGGCTTTAATGCTATACAAGCAGCTAAATATATTGAACAAGGCATGGATTTTGATGAACTTAAAGAAAGAGTAGAAAAAGAAATTATAAACTCAAAAATATTCTTTTGTATAGATACATTAGAATATCTTCAAAAAGGTGGACGTATTGGCCTTGTTGCTTCTACACTTGGAACTGTTCTAAATTTAAAACCCATTATTTCATGTAATGAAGAAGGCGTTTATTATAATGTAGCCAAAGTAAGAGGTAGAAAGAAATCTCTAGAAAAAATGAAAGAGTTAGCAGTAGAATTTGCCTCTAAAGGAAAACATTACAATATAGCTTTACTTCATGGATATGCAAAAGAAGAAGCTGAAAATATGAAAGCAGATCTTATAAAAGCATTACCGGGTATGAAAGATTTTATAGAAGGCCAAATTAGTCCAGCACTTGGTGTACATACGGGACCAGGATTAGTAGGAATTGGGATTCAAATAGTCGATTAATAAGGGCATCTAAGTCATTAAAGTGGCTTAGGTGTTTTTTGTATTTTAGGGAGATTCGACTTTTTTAGGGTGTATATTTAAAGGTATAGAAAGTTAGTATATAATATAGATAAAAAATCTGAACCTATTCTAAGCAGATAGATACTTAAAGCTTAAAGGGTATGAAGAGAAACAAAGGAAGAGGATGAAAAGATGTTAAGAATTGGTATGGGATATGACGTGCATAAATTAGTCGAAGATAGAAAACTTATATTAGGTGGAGTGGAAATTGAACACACACTAGGATTACTTGGCCATTCAGATGCAGATGTACTTGTACATGCTATTATGGATGCATTACTTGGTGCTATAGCTGGCGGAGATATCGGCAAGCATTTTCCAGATATAGACCCTCAGTATAAAGGTATCTCTAGTATTAAACTATTAGAACATGTAAAAGGAATATTAGATAGGGAAGGCGCCGTTATCCATAATATAGATGCAACAATTATTGCTCAAAAACCTAAAATGGCACCACATATTATGACAATGAGAGAAAATATAGCAGCAGCCTTAAATATTGAGGTAAATCAAATTAATGTAAAAGCAACAACTGAAGAAGGTCTTGGCTTTACAGGTACCCAACAAGGTATTTCAAGTCAGGCGATTGTTTTATTAGATAAAAAATAGTAAAAATCTCATCTTAATTTTAATTAAGATGAGATTTTTTTATTATGGTACAGGTATTGTAGCTTTTATAATAAGTATGTTATGCTTGAGGCATAAATGAGTAAGATAAGGACGGATAGAAAATGTTTAGAGTGCTGATTATAGAAGATGATGAAATCATTGCTAAAGCCATAGAGAAGCAAGCAAGGGCATGGGGATATGAGGTGTTACGTATAGAGGACTTTAAGGAAGTAATTCCTATTTTTGTACAGTTTAAACCACATCTTGTACTTTTAGATATTTCCTTACCTTTTTATAATGGGTATCATTGGTGTACAGAGATTCGAAAGGTATCTAAAGTTCCTATAATGTTCATTTCTTCTTCAGCAGATAATATGAATATTGTCATGGCTATGAATATGGGGGGAGATGATTTTATTGCTAAGCCTTTTGATCTTAATGTGCTTATTTCTAAAATACAGGCCTTATTAAGACGTAGCTATGATTTTGCAGGGCAAAGTGCATTACTTGAACATGTGGGCGTTATTTTAGATAAGGATAATTTAAGTATAACTTATGAGAGCAGGACTGTAGAGCTAACTAAGAATGAAGGAAAAATTATGATAGTGCTTATGGAACAGGCAGGTAAGTGTGTATCAAGAGATGCTATTATAAAGCGTTTATGGGAATCCGATCATTATATTGATGATAATACACTTACAGTTAATGTAACAAGGTTACGTAAAAAGCTAGAGGAAATAGGTATAGTAAACTTCATTGTGACACAAAAAGGCGTGGGGTATAGGATAAGATGAGGAAATTTATGGGGTGCTTAAAAGTATATTTAAAGTGCCATATGAGACTTATTATGATGCTAAGTGTGTTTAGCACTATTTTTATCATGCTTCCTTTCTTATATAATGTACCAGCGGAAATAGTATATTATGCAATGATATTATGCCTCGTCTTAGGAAGTATTTTCTTTGTAGAAAGTTTTTATAGCTTTTGTAAAAAGCATGAAAAGCTTATGAATATTAAAAAGCATGCACAAAGTATGATTGAGCAGTTACCTTCTTCTAGGAATCAGATAGAAGTAGATTATAATCAAATTGTTACGATAATAGACAAAGCAAGAAGGGATGATTTATCTTTAGCAGATGCTAAAGCGCGGGAAATGCTAGAATATTTTACTTTATGGGTGCACCAGATTAAGACGCCTATTGCAGGGATGAATCTGATGCTGCAGACTATGGAAGGAGAGGATGCAGTAGAGCTTTTGGCAGAACTTTTTAAAATTGAAGAGTATGTTGAAATCGTATTACATTATATGCGGATGGAGAATATGTGTACAGATCTTGTTCTAAAAAGACAAAATTTAGACTCTATTATTAAGCAGGCCATACATAAATATGCTGGAAGTTTTATTAGAAAGAAGATTTCACTTCATTATGAATGTGTAGATACTCAGGTATTGACAGATGAAAAATGGCTACTTTTTGTAATAGAGCAGGTGTTATCCAATGCGTTAAAGTATACTAAAAGAGGAAGTATTTCTATTTATATGGATGAAGATAAGAAGTATACACTTGTTATAGAAGATACTGGTATTGGCATTCAGGAGGAAGATTTACCGCGTGTTTTTGAAAGTGGTTTTACAGGTTATAATGGACATATGCATAAGAAGTCTACAGGTATTGGGCTTTATTTATGCAAAAAAATCTTAAATAGATTATCACATACCATTAAAATAGAATCTGTAGTAGGAAAGGGTACAAAAGTTTTCATTAATCTTGAGACGATAGAGAGAATGATTGAATAAGTAGCCCTTACAAAAGTGTAAGGTTGACAAGAGAAATGTAAGCTATATAAATGGCAGAGCATTTCTCTTTTTTATTATACTAGAGGCAAGAAAATGCTTAGGAGGAAAGAAAATCGTGTTATTAGAAGCAAAAAGCCTAAAAAAAATATATCAAACACGTTTTGGTGGAAGCCAAGTTATAGCTCTATCTAACGTAAGTTTCTCGGTAGAAAAGGGAGAGTATGTAGCCATTATGGGGGAGTCTGGGGCAGGGAAAACAACTCTCCTTAATATTTTAGCTACACTTGATAGACCTACAAGTGGCAAGATTTTGTTAAATGGACAAAGTATAGAGGGAATGAAAGAGAAGGAACTAGCAGCCTTTAGACGTGAACATTTAGGTTTTGTATTTCAAGATTTCAATTTACTAGATACTTTTTCTGTAAAAGATAATATTTTCTTACCACTTGTTCTATCAGATAAAATGGTGGAGGAGATGGAAGGCAGGCTTGCACCTTTGGTTAAGAAGCTTGGTATAAAGGATTTATTAGAAAAGTATCCCTATGAACTATCTGGTGGACAAAAACAAAGGTGTGCTGTAGCCAGAGCACTTATTACAAACCCTCAAATTGTACTGGCTGACGAGCCAACAGGAGCCCTAGATTCTAAAGCTACAGATGAACTGCTGAAACTATTTGAAGAAATTAATGAGGAAGGGCAGACCTTACTTATGGTAACACATAGTACGAAAGCAGCAAGTCATGCTAAACGTGTACTTTTTATCAAAGATGGAGAAGTTTTTCATCAAATATATAAAGGGGCAATGAGTAAGGAAGAAATGTATCACAAGATAGCAGATACCCTTACACTTCTTGCAACAGGTGGTGAACTTAATGGGAAGTAAGTTCTACTTTAAAATGGCTATAAGGAATATTAAAAAGAATGCTAAAACCTATGGGCCTTACATGATAGCCTCAGTCTGTACCGTAGTAATGTTTTACATCATTCAGTTTCTAAGCATTAGTGAAACATTAGGAAAGATGAATGATGGTGCAAGTATTCAATATGTATTAACACTAGGAGTGGGTGTAGTAGGGTTATTTGCTGGAATTTTTCTTTTCTACACAAATAGTTTTCTAATTAAACGTAGACAAAAAGAATTTGGACTTTTTAACATACTAGGTATGGACAAGAAACACATTGCTAAAGTCTTAAGTATTGAAACATTCGTCATAGGCATGGCAAGCATAGTGGGAGGCTTAATAGTTGGAATTGCTTTTAGCAAAATGATGCTTCTTATTCTATTAAAAATCTTTGATTTTGAAGTGCCTTCGGGATTTGAAATTCCTATGCAATCTATTAGTCTAACCTGTCTAGTGTTTATAGGTATATATAGTGCTATTTTAATATGGAATATAGTGCAGATTTATAGGGCTAAGCCTATGGAGCTTTTACAAAAAGCACGTGCAGGGGAGAAAGAGCCTAGATCAAGATGGTTACTCACACTTATAGGGATAATGAGTTTAAGTAGTGGTTATGTTACTGCCTTGCAAATAGAATCTCCAGTAAATGCAATAGATACTTTCTTATTAGCGGTTATCTTAGTTATGATAGGAACCTATGCCCTATTTATAGGAGGCAGTATTATCGTATTAAAAGCGCTGAAAAAGAATAAAAGACTTTACTATAGAAATCCGAACTTTATCACACTTTCAGGCATGATTTATCGTATGAAACAAAATGCGGTAGGACTTGCTAATATTTGTATATTAACAACAGCAGTACTTATTATGCTTTCTGCTACTTCTAGTATTGCTGTAGGTGTAGATGGAATTATTAAAAGTCAATATGATAGAGAAATGATGACAGTAGTAGAACAAATCACAAAGGAACAAATACCTCTAGTGGAAGAGGTTATCCAAAAAGTATGTGATCAGTTAGGTATTGAGATGTCCAATATTTATACTCAGCAGATGCATTATTTGATGCTTGAATATGATGATAAGTGCTTTAAAGAGCCTTTAAAAAATGGATTTAATTTTGACGATCTAAGTGGTGTAGGACTTATACCACTTGATGTTTATAATACTTTAGAAGAACAAAATGAAGTTTTACAGCCAGGAGAAGTACTTGTATATGAACAAGGGAATAAGCTTAAAGGAGATAGTGTAAAATTTGGCGAAGATAAGTTTTTGATTAAAAAACAGCTTGAAGAAGTGAAAATAAGTAAGATGTTTCAGTCAAGCATTATACAAAGATATATTTTCGTTGTAGAAAGTGAAGAGGTTATCCAAAAAATCTACCAAAGCTTAGAGCGAAAAGTAGAGAGTAAATCTGATTTTTCTTATGTCTATGGATTTGATACAAATGCCAATAAAAAGAGTGATTATGAGCTCATGAAAGCTATAGAGAATGAACTAGAACAGGCAGGATTTATCAATGCTGCTGCATCATCCGAGCGATTTACAAGAGCAGATTATCAGATGATGTATGGTGGACTTTTATTCGTGGGGATTTTCCTTGGGCTTCTTTTTAGTATGGCAACAGCTTTAATTATTTACTATAAGCAGATTTCTGAAGGCTATGATGACCAGGAGCGTTTTAAGATTCTTCAAAAAGTAGGTATGAGTAAGGAGGAGGTAAGAAAGGTTATACGTTCCCAAGTCGTTGCTGTATTCTTCCTACCTGTTATAGTAGCCTTTATTCATGTTATGGTAGCCTCTAAAATTATCCTTAAAATGTTAGCTATATTAGGATTTGAAAATAGTATGTTATTTATAGGATGTCTTATTGTAACAGTTCTTATATTTAGTGTCTTATATACATTTGTTTATAGCCTTACAGCAAGAAATTATTACAAAATTGTAGAGTAAAAGGGGGAGAAAAAATGAAAATGAGAAATTTGATAAAGGGATTAATAAGTATAAGTATTACGGCTTGCCTTGTTACAGGATGTGCTATGCAGACAGAAGCTAAAAAAGTAGAGAATATGATGCAGTATGTTACACAGATTGAAGCCATTAAAGTTCCAGATGATGTGAAGATTATAGGGCTTGGGGAAGCAACACATGGTAATTCAGAATTCCAGGTATTGAAACAAGAGGTTTTTGAAGCAGTATTAGAGCATAATGGCTGTAAGATTTTTGCTATAGAAGGCGACTTTGGAGGTTGCCAGAAAGTGAATGATTATATACTAACAGGTGAAGGAACCGCTAAAGAAGCAGTAGAGGCCATTGGCTTTGAAATTTACCGTACGCAAGAAATGGAAAATTTGGTGCAGTGGATGCATGACTATAATCAGGGTGTAACAGATGATGAAAAGATTAAGTTTTACGGATTTGATATGCAAAGATATGATTATAGTAAAGAGGGACTCCTAAGCTATTTATGTCAAATAGATGAGAAGATAGCTAAATCCTATGAAGAAAAATTAGCTGACTTAAATAATGAGACAGTCTATACACAAGCTAAGGAAAAGATAGAATACGCCTTATCAGAGCTAAATACCTTAATGATGGAAATGAGTGAGAATAGGGCTATTTATATAAAAGAGACCAGTGAAAAAGAATACACCTTAGCCCTTCAATATGCTCAGTGTCTTAAAGAAAATGCAACGTTGCAGTTAGGAAAAGCTAATTATTCACAGACAAGAGATACTTATATGAGTCAGAAGGTGAAATGGATTTTAGAGTATGAAGAAGATGAGAAACTTTTTATTACAGGTCACAATGGACATATTACAAAGTCTAAATCAGGGCTTTCTTATACGACTATGGGGAGTCGTTTATTTGATGAATTTGGAGATGCTTACTATGCTATAGGAACAGACTTTTACCAAAGTACTTTTAGAGCCAATAACTCAAAAGGAGAGGCAAAGCATTTTACACTCAAAAATAACAATACACTTATAGAGCAGTTTATGGATTTACCTCATAATATGTACTTCTTAGATTTTGAAAAGGCAAAAACTCATCCAGAATTAAAAGCTATTCTTGAACATTCACAGTCTATGGCCAATATAGGTTCCGAATTTAATGAGTGGCAAAAATTACTAAAGATGAGTTATACGTTAAGCTTAGTGCCTGATACAAGCTATGATGGGATGATTATGGTAAAAGAGGCCACTCCAACTCATATAGAGAAATAGTGATATTCTATCTTTATAGATGTAAGGAATAAGCAAAAGAAGTAGAAAGGCTGTAACAAGGTCCGTCTTAATGTTAATTAAGACGGACCTTGTTAATAAGATCTAGATACTGTACATCTCCTAATCCATAGGCTGTAAAGGTTTGGAGTAATAAAGTTGCCAGTTTTCGATCAGATAAATCTTTATGCTCCTTGATAAAAGTGAGAACTTCCCAGTTATCATCAAAGGTATTAAGATAGAGCCTTATGCCTTTTTGAAGAACAGGTATTAAAGGGACGGAAGGGATTTCTTTTCCCATAAGAACCTTTCTATAAATATCTGCATAACCTGAACAAGAAAGTGGATAAATCTGGATAGTTTGTAAGTCCTTGTTGATAAAATCTGTATAGATAAGATGAAAGTTGACCTTGCCTGTAAAGTGCATAGTATCTAGATAAGCTAATAGGGTAAGTAGATTCATTTGGCAGAACATATCTTGATCAAAGTAAAGATGGATTTCATCAAAATGTTTCTTTAAGTCAATTTGTAAAAGAGGTGCAAGGGGATTGAGTGTAATAGCTTCATAGTCTGAAGCAGTAACATGATGTACACGAGGTCTCTCGGCTATAAAAGATGATGTAAAAGGTAGATCAGTGACTTTACCGACGCACATGGCCTCATTAAAAGGAATATAAATGCCTTCTTTAAAAAGATTATTTGTTTCAAGATAATCATATAGACATTGCCCATTTAAAATATGTAATGAAGTATTAGACATAAAGTACCTTCTTTCTTATATTTTTATACTTTTTATATTATAGTAAAATAAGCACGAAAATCTAATCTTTTAATATAATGATTCATATATCAGTTGAAACCCTTCTTTTTATGCATTATAATATGAAAGTATGATATACTGAAATGTATAATTAAAATTTATAAAGGAAAAGCAATGAAGGAAAGAGTAATATAGAAGCTTTATTCTAGAGAGACACATCATGGCTGGAAGTGTGTTATGAAGAACTATATGAAGTGCATTCCGGAGCTTTCTATGCGAAAGGAAGTAGTATAGAACGTATAAGCTGCGTTAAAGCCATTGAGATAGAGCATCTGGCATACTTAGGTGCTTTAAACAGAGTGGAACCGCGTATAACTCGCCTCTGATTATAGAGGGGAGTTTTTTTATGTACATTTAAAAATAAAGGAGATGAGAGTTATGGGCTATATTAAAGAGCAAATCGAAGTTATTAAAGAACGTGACCCGGCCATTAAAAAGTCAGCAGAAGTATTTTTATATCCTAGTTTTTATGCACTTTTATTCCATAGAATAGCACATAAGCTTTATAAAAAAGATCGTTTTTTTATAGCAAGACTCATTTCACAATTAGGTAGAGGACTTACAGGTATTGAGATTCATCCAGGAGCTACTATTGGTAAAGGATTATTTATCGATCATGGTATGGGTGTTGTTATAGGAGAAACCTGTGAAATTGGTGAGAATGTCACCATCTATCATGGTGTGACATTAGGCGGTACCGGGAAAGATCACGGCAAGCGGCATCCTACTATCGGTAACAATGTGATGATTAGTACAGGTGCTAAAGTATTAGGACCTTTTAAAGTTGGCGATAATTCACGTATTGCAGCCAATGCAGTAGTCCTGCAAGAAGTACCAGAAGATTCTACTGTAGTAGGTATTCCAGGAAGAGTTGTAAAAGTAGCAGGTCAAAAAGTCAATCCATGTCAGCAGCTTGATCAGGTTAAAGTACCAGATCCTATTCAAATGGAAATCTGTAAGCTTAAAAATACAATAGAAGTATTAGAGAAGAAACTAGGGCAAATAGAAAGTATGACACATCTTCATACATCGATGATGTCTCATGATCATCACTGCACTGTGCCTAACTGCACCGGAAAAGAAGTATGTGAAAACTATAGAAAAGATCATTACGAAGGAAAGGAAGAGAGAAATGATTAAAATTTATAACACCCTTACAAAACAAAAAGAAACCTTTAAACCTATTGAAGAAAATAAGGTGCGTATGTATGTGTGTGGTCCAACAGTTTATAATCTCATTCATATTGGGAATGCTAGACCATATATCGTATTTGATACAGTAAGAAGATATTTTGAAGCAATAGGTTACGATGTAAACTACGTTCAAAACTTTACAGATGTAGATGATAAGATTATTAATAAAGCCAATGAAGAAGGTCGTAGTACAATAGAACTTGTGGAAGAGTATATTAGCGAGACGCTTCAAGATGCTAAAAATCTTAATGTAAAACGAGCAACTCATCATCCACGTGTAACAGAAGAGATGGACGGTATTATTAAATTGATCGAAACTTTAATTCAAAAAGGTTTTGCTTATGAGGTAGAGGGTACAGTATACTTTGATACAACAGCCTTTAATGAGTATGGTAAGCTTTCTAAAAAAGTATTAGATGAGCTTGAAGCTGGTGCACGTATTGAAGTTGCGCAGGAAAAGAAAAATCCTATGGACTTTGTACTTTGGAAACCTAAAAAAGATGGTGAACCTTACTGGGAAAGTCCATGGAGTGAGGGAAGACCAGGCTGGCATATTGAATGTTCTGCGATGTGTAAAAAATACTTAGGTGAGACAATAGATATCCATGCTGGTGGTGAAGATTTAGTGTTCCCGCACCATGAGAATGAGATTGCACAAAGTGAAGCAGCAAATGGAAAGACATTCTCTAATTACTGGATGCACAATAGCTTCCTTAATATTGATAATCATAAAATGAGTAAGTCTCTTGGTAACTTTAAAGTGTTAAGAGATGTAGGTGAAGCATTCGGTTATGATACAGTACGTTTCTTCATGCTTAGTGCTCATTATAGAAGTCCGCTTAATTATAGCAATGATTTAATGGAAGCTGCAAAAAATGGGTTAGAGCGTATTAAAACATGTAAGTCTAACTTAGAATTTGCCCTTATACATGCAAAAGGTGAACCTTTAACAAATGAGGAGACTGTTCTTTTAGAAGAACTTAAAGGTTTCGAAGCTAAATTCCATGAGGCTATGCAAGATGACTTTAACACAGCAGATGCTATAAGCGTTATCTTTGAACTTGTTAAATTTGCAAATACTTATGCCAAAGAAGGTGCTACAAAAGACTTTACACAAGCTGTATATGATGAGTTTATGAAGCTTGTCAATATTCTTGGTCTTATCTATGAATCAGGTGAAGAAAAAGCACATGCTTTATCGGATGATGAAGTACAAGAATATATTGCAAAAAGAACAGCAGCTAAAAAAGCAAAAGACTTTGCTGAAGCTGATAGAATTCGTGAGTTCCTTAAAGAACAAGGTGTGCTCATTGAAGATACAAGAGAAGGAGTACGTTTTAAACGTATATAAAGCATTAGAATATGAATACTAATCTTAATGAAGTTTTAAATGTGACTACAAAAATGAATACGCATAAAGCCAATACCTATTCTCCGTTAGCACTTGCTTACATTGGAGACGGCGTATATGAACTTTTTATTCGCACGTATGTTTTAAGTCGTGGGAATATGCCAGTAAATAAAATGCATAAGGCTTCACGCGAGCTGGTACGCGCTACAGCTCAGGCGAAGCTTTATCATCTTATAGAAAATATGCTTACAGAAGAAGAGCTGCAAGTGTTAAAAAGAGGTCGTAATGCAAAAAGTATCTCAGCACCTAAAAATGCCGATATTACAGAATATAGACATGCAACAGGTGTTGAGGCCCTCATAGGGTATTTATATTTGGAGGGTAGAATAGACCGCATCAATGAAATCATTGAAATAGGCCTTAATGCATTATAAGACGTTGTACTAAGGAGGAAATTATGTCAAAAGCAACAGGAAAGTTTGTAAAAGGGGCACTGATTTTATCAGTAGCAGCACTTTTCGCTAAAGTACTTAGTGCCTTTTTTAGAATACCACTTGGTTCACTTATTGGGAATGTAGGGATGGGATACTATGGATACGGTTATCCAATTTATACTTTTTTAAGTTCTATTGCAATCGTAGCCATTCCTTCAACTATTTCAAAATTAGTAGCCGAAAAAAGAGTTTTAGGTCAGTATAAGGAAGCACACTTAATCTTTAAGCATACTATGCGTTTTATGATTATTGTGGGTCTGATTATGTCTGGATTTTTCATCATAGGATCACCCTTACTTATTAAAGCATTTAGATGGGAAGAGCAGACAATTTATTCTTTATGGGGACTTAGCTTAAGTCCAATCTTTGTTTGTATTATGGGTGTATACCGTGGTTATTTCCAAGGTATGCAGAACATGGTTCCAACAGCTATTTCACAAGTTTTAGAGAACTTTGGCCGTGTTGTAGTAGGACTTGGACTTGCTTACTTCTTTATGCCAAATGTAGGTTATGCAGCAGGTGGGGCATCTTTTGGCTCCGTAGTAGGTGGTGTATGCGGTGCATTAGTACTTGCACTTTTATATCTTAAACATAAAAAAGAAATTCATGAGGAAATGGACAGTCAAAAACAAGCTACTATTGCGACACCATTTAAAAGTGTTGTAAAAGTTGTACTTGTACTTGCTATTCCAATTTCTATTGGGGCAGCAGTTAACTCTGTTATGAATTTTATGGATTCTGCTATTGTAACAGCTGTACTTGTAAAGGGTGGTATGTCTGACTTAGATGCAGCTAATCTTTTTGGACAGCTTACAAATACTTCAACACTTGTTAATCTACCACTTGCTTTTGGTATGGCACTTGTAACAAGTGTTGTTCCTGCTATTGCAGAAGCAGTAGCACGTAAAGATCACAAGGAAATGCAAGATAAGATGGAACTTGGCTCACGCTTTGGATTACTTTTATCCTTGCCAGCAGCTATTGGACTTGCAGTACTTGCTGTGCCAATTATGGGCTTCTTATTCCCAGAATCACTGCAAGGTGGCCCAATTCTTCAAGTAGCAGCTTTCAGTATTCCATTTATTATGTTAGGACAAGCTATGACTGGGGTATTACAAGGACTTGGAAAAGTGTGGATTCCAGTACAAGCAATTGGACTTGCAGCAGTTGTAAAAGCGGTGCTTAACATTATTTTAGTAGGTACACCAGTAGGTATTTTAGGAGCGCCATTATCTTCTATTGCAGGATATGGTGTATTTACACTTTACAATTTTATAGCCGTTAAAAAGATTACAGGCTTTAAACTTAATGTAACATTAGTTATTATTAAGCCACTTATTTCAGCGCTTACAATGGGCGTTGCAGCTTACTTTACTTATGGACTTTTAGGTAAAGTATTAGATGCTTCATCAACGATACAAAATGCGGTGATGACTCTTGGAGCTGTTGCAATAGGTGGAGTCATTTATATGATTATGATTTTAGTAACAGGCGGTATATCTAAACAAGATCTTGATGAACTCAAGAAGAAAAAGGAGAACAAATAGTAATGAATCTAGAGCAAACAACTGAAAATAGACCAGCAGAAGGCAAAAAGCCATTTAAGAAAAAACCAAGCCAAGGTAAAGGGCACCAAGGCAAGAAGCCATTTAATAAAGTACAAGGTGAAAAAGTAGTAGATGGTAAAAAAACATCTAATAAAGTACAAGGCGAAAAAGGTGGTGAAGGTGAAAAAGCTACAAATAGAAGACCTTCTTATAACCAAAGACCAGCTAGAAGCAAACAACCAAAAGAAGGTGTAGTAGTTGATGAAAACATCTTATTTGGTAGAAACTCAGTACTTGAAGTATTAAAATCAGGTCGTGATATTGAAAAAATCCTTGTACAAAAAGGCCAAATGGAAGGCTCTATCAAAAAAATCATGGGTGATGCAAAACAACGTGGGATTGTTGTGCAAGAAGTTGAAAAAACAAAACTTGATGAAATGTGTAACATGGAAAAACATCAAGGTGTGGTAGCTTATGTAAGTGCACATAAATATGTTGAAATCGATGAAATTTTAAATGATGCAAAGTCTAAAGGTGAAGATCCATTTATTCTTATCCTTGAAAACATTCAAGACCCACATAACTTAGGGGCTATTATTCGTTCAGCACATAATGCAGGTGTACATGGTATTATTATTTCAAAACGTCGTGCAGTAGGGCTTACTTCAACAGTATCTAAAGCATCAGCAGGTGCTATTGAATATACAAAGGTAGCGAAAGTATCTAATATTGCACAAACAATTGAAGAGCTTAAAGCAAAAGGGATCTGGGTAGCATGTGCAGATATGGACGGTGAAATCATTTATACAGATAACTTAAGAGGACCAATTGGTATTGTAATCGGTAGTGAAGGCGAAGGTGTATCTAAACTTGTTAAGAGTAAATGTGATTTCGTTGTTAGAATTCCAATGTATGGGAAAGTAACTTCTCTTAATGCGTCTGTAGCAGCAAGTATTCTTGCTTATGAAGTTGTAAGACAACGTTACTTCTAAAATTTTTACAAGAGAGATGAAGGCTTATGTCTTGGAGAGATAGACTAAGGAGGGGGTAGGTATGATGACACCCGAGGTCTTAACAGATGAAGAGCTTATTGCAGCTTATAGGTCTGGAGATTTAAACTGTATAGAAATTCTTATTCAAAGGTATAAAATATTTGTAAGGAAAAAGATTAAATCCACCTATTTCATAGGTGCAGATAGGGAAGACTTGATTCAAGAGGGTATGATTGGATTATTTAAAGCTATATGTGATTATAATCCAAACAAAGATACAACTTTTAAGTCTTTTGCAACTTTATGCATTACAAGACAGCTTAGTACAGCTTTTAAAACAGCTACAAGACAAAAGCATATGCCTCTTAATACAAGTATTTCTTTAAACTTACCTATAGCGGGGGAAGAAGAAGATCAAATCACTTTAATGGATACCTTAAGAGATGAAGTAGGACCAAATCCAGAAGAACTCATTATTCATCAAGAAGATTTGAAGCTTCTGAAAAAGCATATGAAAGAGACCCTTAGCGATTTAGAATGGGAAGTACTTTTAAGTCACACACAAGGCAAAAATTATCATGAGATTGCCCATGAGATGGGTAAGTCTGTAAAATCTATTGATAATGCTCTTCAACGTATTAAAAGAAAACTAAGTGAAAATATAAGATAAGAAAGAGTTTGCATAGGCAGACTCTTTTTTGTATAATTTAGTTATATTCAAAATATTATATTGAGTATAGAATTAATTAATTAAGGGGGAGATAAAATGGATACTATGATTATTACACTTATAAGCGTAGTAGTAGGAATTGTTGTTATTTTGCTTTTGATTGCTCTACTTTGGAAGAAAGCTCCACAAGATAAGGCTATTGTTGTAACAGGTCTTAAAAAGCGTGTTATTAGTGGGGCCGGTGGGGTTGTTATTCCTATTTTCGAACAGGTAGACCGTATTTCCCTGGAAAACATGAAAGTCGAAATTAAAACTTTTGGTTCTTTAGATAGTAACGGTGTACCACTTGATACAGATGGCGTTGCAATTATTAAAGTAAAATCTGATAAAGAATGCATCCTACAAGCTGTAGAGCAGTTTAATACAGGTCGTGAAAAAGAAACCATTCAAGTTATTAAAGCTACAGTTCAAGATGTACTTGAAGGGAAATTACGTGAAATTATTTCTAAAATGACGGTTGAAGAAATTTATAAAGATAGGGAGATGTTTGCGAATCAAGTTGAAAGTGTAGCAAAATCTGATCTGGAAAAAATGGGGCTTGAAATCACTACTTTTACAATTCGTGATATTGATGACCAGCAAGGGTATTTAAAAGCACTTGGAGCAAAACAAATTGCAGAGGTAAAGAAAAATGCGGCGATTGCAGAAGCAGAAGCTCAAAAAGAGCAAATGCAAAAAACAGCAGAAGCTAAGCGTGCAGGTCGCGAGGCACAGCTTTTAGCTGAGACAGAAATTGCACGTGCTGAAAAAGAAAAAGAATTAAAAGTTCAGGAATACAAAGAACAAGAACAACGTGCACAGGCTAAAGCAGACCTTGCTTATCAAGTAGAAGAAAATATTGTTAGGAAGCAAGTTATTGAAGGACAGAAAAATGCTGAATTGTTTGAAGAACAACGTCAAACAGAAATTGCAGAGCAACAAGCTAAAAAACGTGAACGTGAACTTGAAGCAACGATTAAGAAAGTGGCAGAAGCAGATAAGTTCAAAATTGAAAAGAATGCAGAAGCTGAAAAATATCGTATTGAACAAAAGGCCGATGCTGAACGTACTGAGATGATTAAGCGTGCAGAAGCAGAAGCTGAAACCATTAAGCTTAAAGGTATGGCAGAAGCAGAAGCTATTAGGCTTAAGGGTGAAGCTACAGCTGATGCTATGAAAGCAGAGGCAGAAGCCATGAAAGAAAAAGCAGAGGCTTACAAACAATACGGCGAAGCAGCTATTGTTGAAATGCTTACATCAAGATTACCTGAAATTGCAGCAGCGATCTCTGAACCACTTAGTAAAACAGAAAAAATCGTGGTTATTGATAATGGAGGAGATGGCGGTGCAAGTAAGATTACTAAAAATGTAACGAACATTGTAGCACAACTTCCAGAAGTCATTGATTCATTAACAGGTGTAGACTTAGTAGACGTTGTAAAAAATGTTGTTAATAAAAAAGAGAGTTAGAAAAGTATAAGAAGATGCCATCTGAGCTATTAAAGGTTTAGATGGCTTTTTTAGAGCTACTATGGCAAGAGTAAATAGAAAGAAGTAGAGTCTTTGCATAAGATAGTATATTTGAAAAAAATGGATATAAAGAGAAAGGAATAGGATATGACGTGTTAAATAGTAATAAGAGAGGGAGATAGAATGGGGAAAAGAGTTAGGTTAAATGAAATAACCGACGAGGAAATAGAATATAAATACTGGTAAGAGAACTAGTTTTTAGAGATAAATTAAAGCTTGGGGGGAGAGAGATTGGATAAGAAAGTACGATATTGGCCAGCTTTTGTACTAGGGATAATGGTTATAGGCTTCTTTATAATGACTAGGCCTGTGACCTTTGAGAAAATGAATCATATTGAGGAGGAGACAGAGATTATAAACTGTATCGTACGTGTAACGTGGTGGGATAGGGGGACACCAGCTTCTGAAACGATTACTATTCATCAAGAACAGTTTGAAGAAATAGCAGCATTGATGAAGGCGTTTAAGTATTGTAAAGTATGGGATAAAAAATATCATAGCTCACCAGATGGGAGGTACTATACGATTGATATTGAATATTTGGTAAAGGGAGAAACTCTCTTTCAAAGAATGTCCTTAACACGAGATGGCTATATTTATATAGATGATGAAACGTTGCCTTATCAAGAAATACATGGTAATACAGAGTACATTGTCTTAAAATTAGAAAGTTATCTTAAAGGGATTATGGAATCAGATGAATAAAAAACTGCTGTAATATTTATTACAGCAGTTTTTGTATGTCCGATTTATAATGTTGCAAAGTTGCTAAGGAATTTTTTAAGGCCAACTAAACCTTCATCAGTTAATTTGTATACGCCACAGTGTTCAAGTACTTGAACAAACTTATCTCCAAGTGCTGCTGTGATATAATCATCTAAACTGGTATCTGGTATGTACTTTTCTTTAAGCATATCTGCCCAAGCTTTATGATATGGAGGAACATCTTGGGATTCAGATAAGATATAAGCTTTAATCGTTTCTAATTCAGTAAGAAGTCTCGCTGGCAAGATTGCAAGACCCATTACTTCAATAAGGCCGATATTTTCTTTTTTAATATGGTGTACATCTTCGTGGGCATGGAAGATACCTAGAGGATGTTCATCATTTGTACGGTTGTTGCGAAGTACAAGACGCATAACATATTTATCACCTTGACATTTGCAAATTGGTGTAATGGTGTTGTGAGGTATATCTCCAGTATGAGAGAGAATACCAAGACTCTCATCACTATAATTACGCCAAAGTTTTAAAATCATATTGCTACACTCTGCTAAGTCACAAAGAGAAGTACTTGTGAGTTCAAGTGTAGAGAGAGGCCAGTTAAGTACATGCCCTTCTACATTTGGGTATTCATTAGGTATAAAGTTAAAGAGTGTTGTAGCATGGTCCATAGGGAAGGTATAGTGTCCACCTTGGTAATGTTCATGAGAAAGAATAGAGCCACCCACAATAGGAAGATCTGCATTTGAACCTATGAAGTAGTGAGGGAACTGTTTGGTAAAGCCAAGTAAGGTATAGAAAGTTTCACCTGTTACTTGCATTGGTGTATGATTTGCGGATAAAAGGATGCAGTGTTCATTATAGTAAAGGTAAGGGGAATATTGAAGCATCCAGTTACCGTCATTAATAGCAAGGCGAATCATACGATGATTAGCACGATCAGGCTGTTTCAGTGTACCTTCGAAACCTTCGTTTTCAGTGCAAAGCAAGCAGGTAGGATAACTGCTACTTGCCAGAAGCTTTTCTGCTGCAATCTGCTTAGGGTCTTTTTCGGGTTTAGATAAATTAATAGTAATCTCAATAGGACCGTAAGGAGAAGGTGTTGTAAATTGCTTATTTTTAGCAATACGGTTCATTTTAATATAGTTAGAAGCCTGACTCATAGCATAGAAGTAGTTTGTAGCTTCTTCTGGTGAATGAGCGTAGTGTTCAAAGAACTTAGCATTAACTACAGAAGGTTTATCTAGGAAAAGATTCATAAGACGAGAAGTAAAGATATCTTTTTCTGCTAATGTATCGCCAATAAGTTCTTTTTGTATGGCTAAGTCAGAAAGTGCATCTAATGTATCATAAAGAGAACCTGTAGCTTCTTCAGTTTCCTCGTAGCTCAGTTCACCAAATTCAGCAAGGATACGATTACGTACGTACTGAATGTCTGTTTCCTCTATAAGGTTTGCATCTAGAGAAAGCACAATAAGTCTATCTACAAGCGAGAAAAGGTTAGACATGTGCCTCATCTCCTTCCATTTGAATGCAAGTAGGGCCATCACCGATAGATGCGATGTAGAAGGAAGCTTCATAACCGATAGCATCTACATATTTAGCACCTACATATTTAGTAAAGGCTTCAGCAGAGTCTTTTTCTACGATAGCTAAACTACAGCCACCGAATCCAGCACCTGTCATACGTGCACCTACAATACCAGGCGCTTCCCATGCTGCTTCAACGAGTGCATCAAGTTCTTTGCCTGTTACCTCATAGTCATGGCAAAGAGAAGTATGAGAAGCATTAAGAAGTTTACCGAATTCTTCTAAGTTGTTAGCTTTTAAGCATTCAGTTGCTTGTTTAACACGTTCATTTTCTGTAATAACGTGATGTGCTCTGCGGTATTCGACTTCTGTTAAAAGGTTTTTATGAGCTTCTAAGTCAGCAAGCACTATAGAGCATAAGTTAGGTGCATTTAGGACAGTTTGGAGTTTAGAAAGAGCGCTTTCACATTCACTGCGGCGTTCATTGTACTTAGAGTCGGCAAGTTCACGACGTTTATTAGTATTCATAATAACTATACAATGATCTTCGAGCTTTATTGGGAAATATCCATAATCTAAATTTTCACAGTTTAGTAAAACTGCATGATCTTTTTTACCTAAAGCTATGGCAAATTGATCCATGATACCACTATTTACACCGATATAAAGATTTTCTACTTTTTTGCCTAAAAGAGCTGAATCTACAGGGGATAAATTAAAATTAAATAAATCTTTAAAGATATAAGTTGTAAGCATTTCAAGAGAAGCAGAAGAAGAAAGGCCTGAACCGTTAGGAATATCTCCGAATACTACAATATTAAGTCCTGAAGGAACAGGAGTGCCTTCTTCAGCAAGCATTTTAGCTACACCTTTGATGTAATTTACCCAGTCATGTGCTGGATCGTAGGTAAGGTTGTTTAAATCAAAAGTAATAAGGCCAAGATCTTTAAAATTCATAGAATAAGCTTTTACTAATGTATCATCGCGTCTACTTACGAGTGCATAAGTACCAAGTGTAATAGGCGCAGGGAAAACAAGACCACCATTGTAATCGATATGTTCTCCAATAAGATTGATACGGCCGGGGGCAAAGTATGCATGCTCAGGCGCGTGGTCAAAAAGTTTGATGAATTCTTGCTTCATGGTCACTACGTGCATAAGAATCCTCCTTAAAATATTAGAATATAATTTAATTATATTAAAATGGTAAAATAAATCAACATTTTTAGTAAAAAATTATGTTTATTTTACTTAAGAATAAAAAATATAATATTGAAAGACTAGTAAGAATGTAATATACTAAAAGTAAAAAAAGAGTAAATTAGAGAAGAGGTATATATGGCAACTATTAAAGACATCGCAGCTCAGGTAGGTGTATGTGTAGCTACAGTTTCCCGTGTACTTAATTTTGACCAGAATATGAGTGTGTCAGAAGAGACAAGAAAGAAGATTTTTGAAACTGCAGAAGCCTTAAATTACACGCCTACACGAACACGTAGATCTAAATCAAAACAGTATACAATAGGTATTGCAAATTGGTATAGTCAAAAAGAAGAGGTGGGGGACCCTTACTATTTGTCTATTAGATTGGCAGTAGAGAAGAAATGTCAGGAACTTGACGTACAGTACGTCAATATTAATCATTTAAATGAAGAAAAAGTAATTGATGGACTTGTGGCAATTGGTAAGTTTGGTGAAGAGGATATTAAAGAAATAGAAGCTCTTTCGCCACATATTGTATTTTTAGATTGTTCACCTGCACCAAAGCGTTATGATAGTGTTATTGCAGATTATGAGGGTGGGGTAGAAGAAGCTTTAAACTATTTAGAAAAGCTTGGACATAAAAAAATAGCTTTTATTGGTGGAGAAGAATTCATTAATAAAGATAAGCAGAAACTAGATGACTGTAGGGAGATAGCCTATAGAAAATGGATGGCACAAAAAGAAGCTGTAAAAGAGAAATGGATTTTAAAAGGAAGTTTTACTTATGAAGATGGACACCGTCTTATGGGTAAACTACTAAAAGAAAAAGATAGACCAACTGCTGTTTTTATTGCTAGTGATCCTATGGCTATAGGAGCTTATAAGGCTATATTTGATGCAGGACTTTCTATCCCAGAAGATATAAGTATTTTAGGTTTTGATGATATTAAAACAGCACAATTTTTAACACCAGCGCTTACAACAGTTAAAGTTTATACAGAATTTATGGCTGAAACAGGGGTCGAGCTTTTAATTGAACAACTTACAACAGGGAGAAGTTTGCATAAGAAAGTAACAATTCCAACTGCTCTTATTCAAAGAGATAGTGTGAGGTGAGAAGATGCGATTAAATAGAGAAGCTATTCAAATAGGACCTAAACAGGCACAAAAGATAACCTTAACAAATACACAGCAAATGAGTGTAGAAATTCTGAGCTTAGGTGGTATCATTACAAAGATTATGGTACCTGATGCCAAGGGTAATATAGAAAATGTAGTATTAGGATATAGAAATTTAGAAGATTATTTAGAAGATGGAGCATGTTTTGGAGCTCTTATAGGACGTACAGCAGGACGTATTGGTGGAGCTAGATTTACACTCAATGACAAAGTTTATAAATTGTCAGTTAATAATGGAGAAAACAATCTTCATGGTGGCTTAGAAGGCTTTAATAAAAAGGTTTGGAATGTAGAAACTTTCGAGCATGCAGATGCAGTAGGTGTTAGTTTATCTTATGTAAGTACCCATTTAGAAGAAGGGTATCCAGGTAACGTACAAGTTGAAGTAACTTATACACTAACAGAATCTAATGAATTAAAAATACATTATAAAGCAGTAAGTGATGAAGATACATTAGTCAACTTAACAAATCACAGTTACTTCAATTTATCAGGAGATGTAAAAGCGCCTGTTACCATGCATAACTTACAAGTATGTAGCGATTATATCGCACAACTCGATGAAGCTTCGATTCCTACAGGAAAACTTTTATCGGTAAAAGATGTAGATGCATTTAATTTTAATAACTTAAAGTGTATAGGTGCACAAATTGATGAAGAATGTACAAAACTTCAATCAGGCTATGATCATCCATGGGTATTACGTGAAGGAAGTAAGCAGGCAGTTGTTTACGAGGATCCTATTTCTAGAAGGCGTATGTATGTAACAACAGATCAAAAAGTCGTAGTGATTTATAGTATGAACTTTGCAGATGATCCAAAGTGCTTACAAAATGGTGAAATGGCTAAAGTAAGAATGGGAATCTGTTTTGAGACTCAGAGTTTACCTATTGGATATGAAGACTGCTTTATAGAAGATAGTATCTTAAGAGCAGGAGAAAAGTATGAAAAGGAAACTTGCTTTAAATTTGAGTGGTAAAGCGTATCTTATAATACAGAACTAAAAAAGGGAGGATTGCAAATTTTATTTTGCAATCCTCCCTTTTTTAGTTGGAAGATTAGTGATATTCAGGAAGCCAATCTTTTTCAGCTTCTATAAGTTCATCTACCATAGCCATAATATCAGGGATAGAAAGTTCACTAGCTGTATGAGGGTCTAGCATAGCAGCGTGATAGATATGTTCTCTCTTTTTCGTAACAGCAGCTTCTATAGTGAGAAGTTGAACATTAATGTTAGTCATATTCATAGCTGCTAGCTGTACTGGAAGCTTACCTACATAGCAAGGATGAATGCCCGCATTATCTACTAAACAAGGCACTTCTACGCAGGCATCTTCAGGAAGGTTTTCAATGAGATGGCCTTTGTTAAGTACGTTTCCACCGATTTTATAAGGAATATTAGTAACGAGGGCTTCCATGATATAAGAAGCATATTCCTGGCTACGATTATGTTCAAGAACTGGGTGAGCAAGTAAGTCATCACGTTGATGTTCCCAACCAGCAATTTGATTAACACAGCGACGAGGGTATTCATCTAAAGGAATATTGAACGTATCAATAAGTTCTGGGTATTTGCTCTTAATATAGAACATATTGTACTCAGAATTATGTTCGCTAGATTCTGTACAGTAGTATCCAAGTTTATCCATATAGTCAAAACGTACCATATCGTGATGTTTTTCAGAAGCATTCTTAGCTTTGGCACGTTTTTTAATTTCTGGATAGAGGTCATTACCCTCTTTATCTTTAATTTCTAGAAGCCATCCCATATGGTTAATACCTGCTATAAGTTCCTTGCGACCTTCAATTTTATCTTCTAGACCTACAGATTTTAGAAGTTCACGGCTACAAGTTTGTACGCTATGGCACAGACCTATAGTTTTTATTTTTGTATAGCGTTGCATATAGCCTGTAAGCATAGCCATTGGATTGGTGTAGTTCAGGAACCATGCATCAGGGCAAACCTCTTCCATAGCGCGTGCAAAGGTTTCCATAACAGGGATTGTACGAAGGGTACGGATGATGCCTCCAATGCCTAAAGTGTCCGCTATGGTTTGACGAATACCATATTTCTTAGGAATTTCAAAGTCTAAAATAGTACAAGGATCATAACCGCCTACTTGAATAGCATTCACTACAAAGTGAGCATCTCTTAAAGCATCTTTTAGTGCATCTAAACCTAGATAAGTTTTAATAGTACTAGGATTTCCTTTTCCTTTATTAATAGCATTTAGTATCATGTGACTTTCGTTTAATCTTTCAGCATCAATGTCATAGAGTGCGATCTCACATTCGCGTAGTACAGGACTACACATACAGTCACCTAGAACGTTACGAGCAAAAACAGTGCTTCCAGCACCTAAAAAAGTAATTTTAAGCATATTTACACTTCCTTTCTTTGGATTTATTATAGGAAAAAAATTAACTATAGGTAATTGGATGATGTGAGATAAATTTGTTATAATGTGTGTAATCTTTAAGATACATCTGTTTCGTATTGTTTTAATAAGTACATATAAAATTTGTAATAAATTTAGGAGAAGTGGAAAAATGATTAAAGAAGTTTTATTAAGGGATTATCCTTTTAAAGATATTAAGCCACTTTTATGTGGAGAAGAAAAGTGTAGAAATGGACATGCATTTGGGCCTGCTACAAGACCCTATTATTTATTACATTATGTGTTATCTGGTAAAGGAAAGTTTGAAAGTTCAAGAGGTAGTTATAATGTTAAACAAGGTGAAATCTTTGTGATTCATCCTTTTGAAGTAACCTATTATGAAGCTGATCAAAAAGAACCATGGCATTATTGCTGGGTAGGATTTGAACTAGATTTGCCTATTCGTACATGTCTTGAGGAGGATGTGATTTCGCTCCCTCAAGCAGAGTATATTTTTAAAGCGATCAAGGAAAGTGACCTTATTGAAACAGGTAGAGAGTTTTATATTTGTAGTAAAATTTATGAACTCCTTGTACAGTTAGAGGATAGAAAAAGAGAAAACAAAGAAGCGGTGAGCATCTATATCGATAAAGCTAAGAACTATATTATGGCCAATTATATGAAGCCTATTACTATAGAAGGCTTGGCAGAAAAATTAGGACTTGAACGAAGTTATTTCAGCAATATATTTAAAAAGAAGATGGGTAAATCTCCTCAAGCTTATTTAGTAGAATTTAGATTAACAAAAGCTGCAGAGCTTATGGGATTATATGATTATAAGCCGGGAGAGGCTGCAACGAGTGTAGGATATCATGATTTGTTCAATTTCTCAAAAATGTTTAAAAAAAAGTTTGGCATATCGCCTACTGAGTATAAAAAAAACTATAGACATTTAAAGAATTAGATAATAATTACCATAAAATAAGTTAAAAAAATATTATATTTTAATAATGAAAATTATAAAATTATCTGATATAATTTATACAATTACTTCTAATTCAAAATTATAAGGTGTTAATTTTGGTTAAAATGATTAAAAAAATACTGAAATAGCTATCAGGGGGACAAATTATGAACAACTATGCTCGTTTATTAAAATTTATTCCGTATTTTGAAGACCCAACTGTACTTACTCTGGGGTACAGAAGACAAGACGATGAAATTACAGCATTTGTAGACGAATCCCATCAATGTGGCATAATTAACAAAGAGTATTTTAACTACTTACAAGAAAAAGCACCAGGTGAAGAATATGAAGCACTTATTCCAACAGCGGATATGGATATGCTAAAAGCACTGTTTGGCTATTATATTTGCCAAAAGCCTTATGCTATGAAGCTTTGGGAAGAACCAATCAAAAAAGAAATCTTTTTGAAACTCTTATATAGACTTAAAACATTAAGTGAAGCATAAAAAGAAAAACACGTCTTGAAAGGCTAGATGGCCCCAAAAGGCGTGTTTTTAGTTTAGAGCTTATATTAAGAAATGCTATTAAGAAACTTTATTTAAAGTTGTATAAGGATGTAAGATGGAGTTGTTTCTTAAATAAAAACATTGGATTTAGAATAAAGCTAGTGTATTAAGCTAATCAGTGCCTCATAAAGCATATCAGAAGTAATTGAAAATGGCATATTTTTGATGCCTGGTTCCTCTAAGATAAGGGGGATGAGTGTATGAAGTTGATCTTCTTGAACGCCAAGAGCTGTTAAGGTAGTTGGGAGGCCTACAGTACAGCAAAAACTTATAATAGATTGAATTTCTGATTTTGGTCTTTGCTCAAGTATGATTTGAAGTAGTGTACCAAAGGCAACCTTTTCACCGTGTAGAGAAACAGTAGAAGTAGGTAGTTTAGAAAGTGCATTAGCCGTAGCATGAGCAAGGGCAAGACCACAGTTTTCAAAGCCTACACCACTTAAATAAGTATTAGCTTCTATAATATTGTTTACAGCAGGTGAATCAACTTTTTTCTCGATGGCACACTTTGCAGCATAACCATCTTCAAGTAAGGTATTTAACGCAAGTTTACTAAGAGCAAGAGCGGCTTTAGTGATTGTTCCACCTACTTGAGAGCGTGCACCTGACTGGTAGCAGGCATAGGATTCATAATAAGTAGAAAGTGCATCTCCCATACCGGCTACAAAAAGTCTGATAGGTGCTTGTATAATGAGTGAGGTATCTACGATAACCATATTGGGATTAGTGCCAAGCTGAAGGTAGTAATCGAAACATCCATCAGCTGTATAAATGGCAGAAATCTGGCTGCAAGGTGCATCAGAAGAAACAGAAGTTGGCAAAATGATGACAGGTAAATGAAGAAAATGTGCTACAGCTTTGGCAGTGTCTAATGTTTTGCCACCACCTATACCTATGACAACATCATAGGCATTTAAAGTATGCGCATGTATATGTAATTGAATTTCTTCCATACAACATTCTTTTCCAAATACAGTCAAGGTGTAGGGTGTATGTGAAACTTCGAAGCTCTTTATAATCATGTCATGATAAGTTTGGTTAATAAATGAATCTACAATAATATAGGCAGATTGATTACCTATTTTTTTATAATAAGAAGCAAGTTTTTTTATAAGATGTTGACCTTGGCTATATTGACTAGGTGCACAGATTATTCTTTCCATTACAAAACCCCCTTAATTTTTTATTACTGTAGCATTTTTGAAATTCTAGGTCAATATTTAATTAATATATTTTTAAAAGTTTTAAATTAAGGAAATCTTTTTACGTGAAAGTAAAATATGGTTATAAAAATGTTAAGTAAAACAGTATTTCTAAATAGAATGATAATTTTAAAATATAATATGAGAAGTTGATACATAATTTATGATATAGTGTAATTATATAAAATATTTAGGCTTGTGGAGAAAACAAAGGGGGCTTATAAATGATTTATAAGTCATATGGAAAGGCAGAAAAGAAGTGGCCTGTACGTGAGCAACTATTGCTAAAGAACAAGCCTATAAATAAAAGAAGAATTTAGGAGTAGAACAATGGATAAGAGACCTAATATTATTTTTTATTTTTCTGACCAACAAAGATGGGACACTCTAGGATGTTATGGACAAAAATTAGATGTAACACCAAACTTAGATAAGTTAGCTGAAATGGGGACAAGGTTCAATGGAGCCTTCACTTGCCAACCTGTATGTGGACCAGCAAGATCATGCTTGCAGCTTGGGCAGTATGCTACAGCTACAGGATGCTTTACAAATGCTATTGCACCAGATTTTACGCAGAAGATGTTAGCAGATTATTTTAATGAAGCAGGGTATGAAACGGCTTATGTGGGTAAGTGGCATTTAGCAAGTGATAATGGTACCAATATGCATTATGAAAGAACAGCTGTTCCAAAGGAAAGAAGGGGGGGCTATAAAGATTATTGGATGGCATCAGATGTATTAGAATTTACTTCACATGGCTACAATGGGTATGTATTTGATAAAAACAATGAGAAGGTAGAATTTATAGGATACCGTGCAGACTGTATCAATAATTATGCACTTGATTATATCCGCAATAAAGAAAGCGATAAACCATTCTTCTTATTTGTATCACAAATAGAGCCTCACCATCAAAATGACTGTAATCGTTATGAAGGGCCTGATGGAAGTAAAGGACGTTTTAAAAACTATGAAAAACCAGGAGATTTACCAGAAGGAAAAGGCGATTGGGAAGCACAATATCCAGATTACTTAGGATGTTGCCATAGCTTAGACTATAATATAGGAAGACTCGTAGATACACTAAAAGAAAAAGGTATTTATGATAATACTATTATTATTTATACATCTGACCATGGTTCACACTTTAAAACACGTAACAGTGAGTATAAACGTTCTTGTCATGATGGTTGTATACATATCCCACTTATCATTCATGGACCAGGTTTTGAAAAGGGGCGAGTAGTAGAAGAGTTAGTAAGTTTAATTGATTTACCACCTACACTTCTAGATTGTGCAGGGATTGCTATACCAGAAAGTTATCACGGAAAATCTATTCGTAAATTGGCTCAAGGGGATGCAAAGAACTGGCAAGAAGAAGTCTTTTTGCAAATTAGTGAAAGTCATATTGGAAGAGCTATTCGTACTCATCGTTATAAATATGCTGTAAAAGCACAAGGTGATCCATGGAAAGAATCAGGAGCATCTACTTACTATGAAGCTTACTTTTATGATTTACAAAAAGATCCACATGAACTTTGTAACTTAGTTAGCGATGCTGCATATAAAGAAATTAGAAAAGAGTTAGCGGCAAGGCTTGTGGAGAGAATGAAACAAGCAGGGGAAAAGGTGCCTGTTATTTTACCAGCTGAATAAGTATGAGATAAAACACCTCCTTAAGATGATGTAGAAGTCATCTTAAGGAGGTGTTTTTTGTTTTTAGTATAGATTATTATTATAGATTGAATAACTTATAATTTTTAGAAAAAATTAGTTTGGTAATTGTGTGGTGTGCACAACAATACGAGAGGAGAAGAATAAAAATGGTTGTAACAATTAAAGAAATAGCAGAAATGTCAGGTGTTTCGAGAGGTATTGTCAAGAATATGTTTTTGTTCCTTATTATAGCTGGGGGAATAGGGAAATAGGAAAAACGAAAGTATGACAGAATTAGTAGTAATTTTTACAGATTATGTTAAAATATATAACATAATATTTTTGTATAATAGGAAGGACACGATAGATGATGGACACTTCAATTGACTTGATGCAGTATGCCGCAGTAGGTGGTGTAATAGGGATATTTATTTCGCTCATACCGGTTGCCATATATTTAGCAGGTGCTGCAAAACGTGATGCAAAGAGAGAAGCAAAAAGAGAACGTAAACTTAAAAAAAAAGAAGCAAAAAAAGCAAAGAAGATGGGCGACAAAGTAGTATCAGAAGAAAATCAAGAACCACAAGAACTAAGAAAAGTTCACAGGGAAGCACCGCCAGTCAAACAGGAGGAAGTACAAGAGGTAAATCAGCCGCAAGTAAGCACACAGCAGGTAGAGGAAAGGTTACAGCCAGTAGAAAAAACACTAAATCAGGGGCAGGAAAGCACGCAGCAAGTACAGGAGCCAAATCAACTAGAGGAAAGCAAACAGCAAGCAGAAAAAGTAAGTCAGCCTCAGGTAAGGGAACAACTAGTGGAAGAAGTAAGAGGGCAACAGGAAAAGTCGCAACAAGTAGCAAGTCAGCTACAAGTAAACGAACCACTAATGGAGGAGATAAAGCCATCCCTAGAAAAAATGCCGCAAGTAGAAGTGCAAAATCAGGAGCAGGCAAGGGGACAAGTAGAAAATCTACAACCAGCAGAAGCAGCAAGTAGCCTCAAGGAAGAACCACATTTAGAAAAAATTATTAGCCAGCTCAAACAAAAAAGCCAGGAATTAGAAGCAGAAAAGCATAAGCAGTTTACTGAAGATAAACTAGTACAGCAACAAAATACACAAATCGGATCAGCAACAAGCTATTCAGAAGAATCCGTGCCTGTTATTTTAAACTTCTATAAGGTAAGTACTACTCAAAAAGATGAAAATAAAAGATTTGTACTTGATGGTTATTTAACCATTGGTAGAAATACAGGTTATCATCACTGGACTATTGAGGGAGATATGACAGTATCAGGAAATCACTGTAAGATTTATCAAAGAAATCAAGAGCTTTATATACTAGATTTAAATTCTACAAATGGTACATACATTAATGGACAGAGAGTAAGAGGTGAAATGAAGCTTTCTAATCATGATAAGATTCGCATTGGTCAAAGTGAATATAGATTAGGTCTATAAGAGCTGGGTGAATTAAAATGCGGAAGTACTTTAAGTGAGAGTAAATTGAGAAGTTATACAAATACTATAGTATAATGACACATAAAATTTAAAATAGTGAGGTATAAAATGATAGTGTTAGAGAAGCAATTTGAAGAAGAACTGATTAAAAATTGCCAAATAGCAGAGAAAGAATGTGGTTGTAAATTAACACGCTTCTTACAGACAGTAGAGAAGTTTGGTGGAGTTAAAACAGCAAAAGAAATTCTGAGAAAAGGTAGACTTTCGGATGGATTTGATAAATTACAAGAAGCAGGTCGTATAGAGCTTACTATGGAAGCACTAGTATGTGATAGTAAGTACGGTGACCTCTTTACCGATGATGAAGTAAATAGCTGTTATGAAGTACTGTGTGAGCATGGATACTATAAGTAATAAGAAAATGAAAAAGAATAATGCATGCTAAAAAGAACTAACTGCCTAGGCAGTTAGTTCTTTTTAGCATTAGAGGAAAGTAAGGCATAACCTTTAGCAATATTAAGTATCCTAGCAGCTTCAAATAAAGTTTGGTGGTCATATTCTTCTAATACACCATCTGGAGTTGGGCTACTATTGACAATAAGGAGATTACCTTGTTCGGTTAAATGATGGTATTTTTCTGCAATAAAAGCAGGTGTAAGAGTTTGCGTTTTTGGATAAGCTGGCCCCCAGAACCAATAAGTCATATTACGAATGCAAATAGTAGCTTCAAATGGTAAGTATTATATTCTCCAATGGTGATGTTTACACCAAAACTACAATGAGGTTGAAGTGCTTTTGATGATTTGATATTGTTTTGTTTTATGATTTTAATATATATTTATAAAAAATTAAATAAAATTAATATAATTATTTAACAAAAATACTATTTATAAGGATTGAATTCTATTATAATATTAATGAAATTTTAAACTACAAACTAAAATGATAGGAGTAATAAGATGTTACACAATCAGTTTGAAGCATTAGGATTAAAGCCATATGGAGCGGTACCTTCTAGAAGACAAATGGATTGGTATCGTAGAGAAGCAACAGCATTTTTTCATTTTGGTGTAAATACATTTACTGATTTAGAGTGGGGAGATGGAACAGAGGCAGAAAAAATGTTTAATCCTACAGAATTAGACTGTAGACAATGGATGCGTGTTATTAAGCAGGCTGGATTTACAACAGCTATCTTAACGGCTAAACATCATGATGGATTTTGTCTATGGCCAAGTGAGTACTCTGAGCACACTATAGCAAAAAGTCCTTATAAAGAGGGAAAAGGGGACGTGGTAAGAGAGTTTGTTGAGGCTTGCCATGAATATGGTATTAAACCGGGTCTTTATCTTTCACCTTGGGATAGACATTCAAAATATTGGGGAACAGATGCATACAATACATATTATAACAATCAATTAACAGAACTTATGACACAGTATGGCAGGATTTATGAATGTTGGTGGGATGGTGCGGGCAGTACAGAAGCTCAGTACGATTGGGGAAGATGGGCATATACAGTTAGAACTCATCAACCAGATTGTATTATTTTTGGATCATTAGGTGCTACAGAATATGTAGAAGCAAGATGGGTAGGAAATGAGAGTGGTTATGCAGGTAATCCTTGTTGGGCAACCATTGACCAGAGTTCATTAGAAATAGAAAATACAGTAGAACTTAATAGCGGGAAAGCTGGTGGTAATCGCTTTATTCCAGCAGAGGTAGATGTATCCATTAGACCAGGTTGGTTTTATCATGAAAATCAAGATGGGGCAGTACGCTCAGCTGAAAACTTAGTAAAATATTGGTTTGAATCAAGTGGTAGAAATGCAGGTATCTTATTAAATTTCCCACCTGATCGCAGAGGCTTAATCCATGAGATTGATACTAAGAATGTTCTTAATGCCGCTACTATACTTCAAAAGACTTTTGCAGTAAATTTATTACAAGGAGCAGAAGTTAGTGCGACAAGTGAAATGAGGCCAATTTGTTCAGCTGATAAGATGCTTTTAAAAGATGAAAATTTATTCTATGCAGCAGATGAAAAGGATCTTACACCAACTATTACTTTTATGGCCCAAGAGCCTATTACCTTTAACTGTTTTGTACTCTCAGAAGTGATTGAGTTAGGACACCGCGTAAGAGGCTATAGGATAGAGGCAAAAGTAAAAGATGAGTGGAAAGTATTAGTAGACAATCAGTGCATTGGATTTAGATGGGCAGAGTACTTTGATACGATTACAACACAGGAAGTTAGAATTGTGATTACAGATGCGGTGGTAGCACCTGTATTACGTAGCTTTGGTGTTTATTATAAACCAGAGGTAGCGTCTGTAACGAAGACAATAGATGAAGTTGTTGACCTTATAGCGCAACCTACTACGCGTCAAAGTGTTAAAGATAATGAATTAGAAATTGAATTTGGAGGTATTTACCCATTTAATACATTAGAGATGAATGGTCAAGGAATGAAAGCTTATGTGCTTTACGCTTTTAATGGCACACAGTATGAAAAAGTATATGAGAGTAAGCATGTAAGCGCACATGAAAAAGCTGCCTTTGAAATGCAAGAAGGAAGCTATAAAGTAAAATTAGTAATAGATATGGAAGAAGGATGTAGTTTAGAAACCCTTATAGATGGGCTAGAAATCAAAATTTATAAGTCTATATAAGTGAGATTTAAGTATTAAAATAAGTTACAGTCTGCTATTAAATATCATGACAATAGCAGGAAGTGATAGATTTAGGAGGAAATATGAGAGACCAAAGAATAACAAAACTTGCACAAAACTTAATTCAGTATTCTGTGCAATTACAACCAGGAGAAAAGCTTTTAATTGACCTTCCAAATGGAGGAGAGGAGATTGCATCAGCACTTGTAGAAGAAGCATACCGTGCGGGCGGTATCCCATTTGTAAATCTAGAATCTGAAGTGATTCGCAAGGCCCTTCTTATGGGGGCTACAAAAGAGCAGTATGAGTATCAGTTAAAGTACGACTTAGAGCGTATGAAAGATATGGATGCTTATATTGCTGTAAGAAGAGTAGATAATCTTTACCAAATGAGTGATGTACCAGCAGATAAGATGAAAATCTATACAGAATATAGTGGACCACTTCACTTAGGAGAAAGATGTAAAAATACAAAGTGGTGTATTTTAGGTTACCCAACCAATAGCTGTGCTCAAATGGCGCATATGAGCACAGCAGCTTTTGAAGACTACTACTTTGATGTATGTACATTAGATTATGCTAAATTCACTGAGCTTATGGAACCTTTAAGATCACTTATGGCTAAAACAGATAAAGTACATATTAAAGCACCAGGTACAGATTTAACGTTCTCTATTAAAGGCTGCTGGGCAGGCATTTGCGGTGGACGCTTTAACATTCCAGATGGAGAAGTAGGACTAGGGGAAATTGTAAAAGACTCAGTTAATGGAACAATTGCTTATAACGTACCATCTCATTACCAAGGTACAGTGTTTACAGATATTAAATTTACCTTTAAGAATGGCAAGATTGTGGAAGCAACAGCTAATGATACAGAAAAACTTAATGCCATTTTAGATACAGATGAAGGTGCACGTTATATTGGAGAATTTTCTATTGGGACAAACCCATTTATGACACACCCTATTTATAATACCCTTTTTGATGAAAAGATGATAGGAAGCTTCCACTTTACACCAGGATGCAACTCTTCTATTCACTGGGATCTTATTCAATCTCATAAGCCAGAATGTGGCGGTGGAGAGATTTGGTTTGATGATGTACTTATTAGAAAAGATGGAGAATTTGTTTTGGATGAGCTCCTTCATCTTAATCAAGAAGCACTTCAAGAAGCTTTAAGTTAATAATAAAGCAGAAGGTATAGAATGCATGAAATAGTTAAATATTCACAAGTGATAAAGAAAAGGAGCTAGGGGAATAAAATGAGTAAGCTCGTGTCAGTCAATATTGAAAACTATAATGAAGGCGGATTTAAAAGTTATAGAATACCAGGTATTGTGATATCAAGTAAAGGTACGATTATTGTGTACTATGAAACCAGACTTTCGGCTTATGATGATTGGAGTGCAATGGGTATAGGAATGAAACGTAGCACGGATCAAGGTAAAACTTTTTCAAAAAGGCAAATGATTGCGATTTCTGAAGACCTTGCAGTGAATAATCCCGTTATGATTGCCTCTCAGGATGGACGCATACATTTTCTTTGGCAAAAAGATTATAGACAGCTTTTTTACCAAGTGAGCACGGATGATGGACTTACTTTCTCAGATCCAGTAAGTATTTTAAATGCTGTAACAGCCTTTAAAGAAGAGTACTGCTGGTCACTCTTTGCGATAGGTCCAGGACATGGCATTGAAATGAGAAATGGCAGATTAGTTGTACCTATATGGCTAGCTCGTGGAGAAGGAAATAATCACTATCCAACACAGGTAAGTACCCTTATCAGCGATGATGGAGGCACAACTTGGGAGCGTGGTGAAATCATTTACAGTAGTGAAAACTGGGGAGATGATTTCTTCTGGGTGAATGAGTCACAAGTTGTAGAACTTTCAGATGGGAGTGTCTTAATCAATATGAGGCATAACGGTATTAATCGTTACCGTTATATAGCCATCTCACCAAATGGTAAGGACCACTTTAGCACACCAGTTCCAGATAAACAACTTCCGGATGCTATTTGCTTTGGAAGTATTGTAAGAGATAAGGATGGTAAAATTTTATTTGTAAACTGCGCTAATAATGAAGAGATGAGAGGAAATGGCTGGCCTAAACGTATTCATCTCACTGTAAAAATGAGCTATGATGATGCAAAGACTTGGCAATATGCGAAACAAATTGCAGAAGTTGGGGGATACGCAGATATTGCGACTTCACCAGATGGCAAGACTTATTATTGCTTCTTTGAAGATGGGAATCCACCAGAAAATGAAGAACCAGCAAGATTAACTTTAGCCATATTTGGAGAAGCGTATTTGATCGATTAAAGCTTAGAATAGAAAGAAAAGAACCTACTTAATCTGAGAGATGATGAAGTAGGTTCTTTTTAAAATAAATTTAATAAATGTAACCAATATGAGTAGTGATGGATAAAAATATTTAAAATGTGTTACAATTTTAAAATTGATTGTGTCTAAGGGGAGAAAGGGGGATAGGAGATGGAAAGTATTATAGAGATTGAACAACAAGAAATCGTAGAAATTGAGAGAATGATGAGAGAGTATGGTGATTCACTTTTACGAATGTGTATCATTTACTTGAAAGATAGAGCATTAGCAGAAGATGCAGTACAAGAAACCTTTATTAAAGTCTATCAGAAATATTATACTTTTAATCAAATATCAGAGGAAAAGACATGGATTATGCGTATTGCTATTAATGTTTGTAAAAATTATATGCGTACAAGTTGGTTTAAAAGAGTTAAGACTGGTTTAGATTTAGAAACGATTTCTAAAGAGCGTATAGACCAGAATTTTATTGAAAGAGAGAGGCAAAAACAAATTTTAAGTGAGATTGCCGAATTAGAACGTAAATATAAAGAAGTCATTCTCCTTTACTATTATCAAGAAATGTCTACAAAAGAGATTGCAAGCATTTTACATATTAAAGAAGGCACAGTAAGAGTGAGGCTACAGAGGGCAAGGCAAAAGTTAAGTGTACAATTAGAGGAGGGTGAGAAGTTATGAAAGAAGCTTATAATCTAAAAAAGGTTATAGATAAGCAACTCAAAGAAGTGCATCTTAACGCACAGCTTGAAGAGTCTATAAAAGCCAAGTGTCTAGATAGGAGTACGCAGGCAAGAAAGAAAATATATAGCGTACCTAAAGCTTTAGCACATGTGGCAGTATGGATAATAGGTATCCTATTTGTCTTTTCAGGAACTGCCTATGCCATAAACCATGTAGAAGGCTTTAGTATGTTTATAGGAGAGAAGGTACTCAAAAATATAGCTCCTCATGTACAGACTATTAATAAAGGGGATCATCAAAAAGAAGTTAAAATGGTTGTAGAAGCAGCCATAGCAGATCATTACAATTCTCTTCTTGTTTTTAGTTTTATTAATGAAGGTGAAAAACCCTGGACAGAAGGGGTTAAAGTAGGAGAGTGGGATGATTCATGGTCACAATCAGGCCAATATGGACCGCCTATTCTTTCGGAGGATGGCAGGAAACTGACTTATTATGTGGAAGGTAGTGGAAATGAAGATATACTAGAAGGTAAAAAGCTTAGACTAAAAGCAAGTAATATCATTCAAAGAGTAGAAGTACAAGAAGAAATTGATATACCGTTAGGTGAGCTATTTCAGGCGCATAACACGGTACTCGATACAATAGATTATGATTATCCACACAATAGTAAATATCTTTATATGAAATTAGATAGGTTATTACACAGAGAAATAGGTGATTCTCAAAGAATTGTATTAAGAGAAGAGCCGCTTGTGACTTTTGAGTATGTAGGGTTAATTCAAGACTCAAGGCTTGAAGATCCTATGAATCCAGATGGAGGTTTAACCCTTTATACAAGGAATGCAAGTGATAAATATTGGACAGGGACAAGTCATGATTATGTCATAGGAACTATTTCAGAAATAACAGATATACGAACAGGTAAGGTCTATACGGCACATCGAAGAAGTATAAATTATGATATGGCAACTTTATGGAGAGGAAGCCTAGGGACAAGCCAGTTTAGTGAGATCATGGACCCAGCTGATATACCTTATCTAAAAGCTACAAAAGTAACTTATGAGGTGCAGGAAGTCCTTACAAAACAAGACTGGAAAGTGGAATTTGATGTGCAAGATACAACGACCATAGAGCCTATTCAGCTTAATTTAGGTTTTGCTGCAAATGGAGAATCGATTCAGATTCAGCAGATGAATATATCCGTAATGGGGATTACCTTAACAGGAACAAAAACAGGAAGGCCAAAAGATCCTAAGAAGGATTCAATCTATGAACAGATAAAAGTAGAGATGCATATGCAAGATGGTAGTATCATTCCATTTATAAATAGTGATACGACTAGTAGTAAAGATAAGTTTAAAGCTACCTGTGTAGTTTTAGATGATAAACATGATAGGGTGTTCTTAGACATAGAGAAGATAGACAAAATCTTTATTAATGGAGAGCAGGTATGGTCTGCATCACCAAGTATGTAAAAAGAGTGTTCACTTAGCAAAAGTGAACACTCTTTTTTTAGCTAGTCATAGCTTAACTGTAAGATTTTTTTAATGCTTTAAGGAGGACTTTTTTATCCTTTTTATAAGGGGTAACAGGGCAAATGGTTTTATCTGTAACACCCATTAATTTATAAATAGCCATACGTGCTGCACGGACAGAATACTCTTCAGTAAAGACCATATCTTCAGGAATTTCAACGAATTGGCTAATCATAGCAAAGTTGGTTGAACCTTGTGGAATGACTTGTGGGCGGTCTGTCATTTTACGAGGTTGGAATTGAGCGTCAATATAAGGCATCATACAAGGAATAACATTCACGACATCTGCCATAATCTCATCTAAATGATCTTCCCAGTGGAAGTGATGAATAAGCTCTGTAAGGATTTCTTCACCTGTACAATCACGCATAGCTTTTTTTACATAGTTGCCTGTTTTATCTGTATATAGGCCATAGCCCCAGAAGATAGTTGTATCAGCTGGTTGATTTTTAAAGTGTGGCTGTGCTGCAACGACAATACTCATAAGCCAGTTAGAATCCTTGAAGGTCATAAGGGCACCACTTCCAGGAATATTGCCTGAGAATTGTTCAATCATTTTAAGAAGTTTATTGCCTTTGCAAGTTACAGTAAAGCTTTCCCAGTTGGTTTCATCTGGATGACCAAAGAAAGGTTCAGGATTGCCAAGCCCTTCTCTCTTAGCAGCCACTTTGGCCCAAAGGTCACCAGAGATAGGGTTTGTTGGGTTATAAGGGGCTGGTGTATACATATCGCCAAGGGTTGCACTATCTGTCATACAGCCGTTAGTCATAATGCAAAGGTCTTGGTCTTGTAATGTAATAATTTCTTCGCCTTCACTTGTCTCAAGGTGAATAGCAGTTACAGTAATAGAGCGGCCTTCTTTAAAATCAAGGTCTGTTACTGTAGCATTAGTATAGAAGTTCACACCATAGCCTTCTAAGTAAGTGCGTAGTGGTAAAATGACAGAGTCATATTGGTTATAAGGTGTACGTGTAACCCCTTCAAGTGTTTCAATACGTGAGAATTCAAAAATCATACGTTCCATATAGCGTTTGAATTCAAAGAGACTAGACCATTTTTGGAAGGCAAAAGTAGTTTGCCACATATACCAGAAGTTGGTTGTAAAGAAATGAGGACTTTCTACAAACCATTCTTCAATGGTCATATCATCAAGAGTTTCTTCTGGCGTAATCATCAATTTGCCAAGAAGAAGACGGTCTTGTGTATCAAAGCCCATACTTGTTACATCTTGAATTACACCTTCTTTATCAATAAGACGTGCCTGTGCATGAGTTGGATGTAAGTGGTCAAAGTTTAGAATTTCTTCTGTAACACTCATGCCTGGCATATCAAGAGAAGGAATAGAAGAGAAAAGCTCCCAGAAGTTTTCGTAAGTCTCTTCGTTAAGCATACGACCACCACGGCATACAAAGCCGTTTGTTACATTACCAGCCCCATCGTTGCTGCCGCCAAGTATATTCATACCTTCAAAGATGTGAATGTTACTTCCTGGGAATTTACAGTCGCGAATAAGATAAGCAGCACCTGCTAAAGAAGCAAGACCACCACCTACAAAGTACACTTGTCTGTCACTATGGTCAGGATAGTTGCTAAGAAGAGGTGTCATTTTATGTGTGTTTTTTTTCTTATTAGTATGATGCATGGCAAAAGCCGCAGCACCTGTAATAGCACCTACAGTTAAAAGAGCGCCTAAATGATTTTTTTTCATATGAAATACCCCCGATTCTTTAAGTTGTTAAGCTGTTTATAGGCCTAGTATATAGAAGGTTAAGAAAGTTGTAATTAGACAAAAAGGAGAATTTGTATAAGAACTAGACAAAAGTGAAAATGTGTATATATATCTTCAAGCTTTATAGGCCTAAACTAAGTTTAAATGAAAGAAAGGGGATTATAAGATGAGTTTGGAGACAAAATTAAAGCAGGTTACGCTTAGTGTGTCTCTTCGCCATTTATTGAGAAATAAGGCGAAATCTAAAGAGCGTACCTGCCGTAATATGATTGAGTTAGGGAAAGGATTAAGTAAAGTTACACATTCAGAAGGCGAGCTAAGTAGACTCTATCAAGAGCTTTTAAAAATGATAGATGAAAAAGATGAAGATGAGCTTAAAAACTGGATGATAGGTGTTTTTAAGCTATAGAAGCCTTTCGTGTTCTTTGATATAGAAATTATAGCCAAGTTGTTCACTGTGGCGTGCAAGTTTTTTAAAGTTCTTAGCAACCTCTTCAGGTGGCTGTTTCATATTGGACTGAACCCAAGAAAGAATAACACCACAAATGCCATAAGCATAGAATTCTGAGAAAAACTGCTTTTGCTGCGCCTGTACTTTATGCTGGGTATCTAAAGCATTAATCGCTTCTGTAAAGAGGGTGGCAGTAATTTCTAAAAGATAGTCCATAAAATAGCGGCTGTCATGCTTGATGGTATGACAATAAAACGTCTGATCCTTCTTCATAATATTTAATAGAAGAAGGATTTTTTGATCCCAATTTTCAAAAGTAATATCTTCTACTACAAAAGCAAAGCCTTCTGTATAGTAAATCCAAGTAAGGAGCTCATATTTATCTTGAAAGTGATAATAAAAAGTTTGCCTGTTAAGCCCACAGGCTTTTGTAAGGTCTGCTATTGAAATTTTATCAAAAGATTTCTCGAGAATGAGACTTTTAAGCGCTGTAGCAATAGCTTTTTTGGTAATAAGTGATTCCGACATAGGCTCCTCCTTTGTAAGTTAATATGAAAATACTATAGCAGATTCTATTGTGGACTATCAAGTTCACCTAGAGATTTTTCGCTAAACATAATGGTTATGGCATAGACATGTTCATAGTTGTGCTTTTCATAGACCTCAGGCTTATAAAAATGCTCTAGAGTGTAAGAGCTAACTACATTTTGAGAAGTTAGTATTTGCATAACCAGTGGGATTTCCTTTCTAAAATAGAAATTGTTAAGTTTATAAGACTATTTGTTAAAAACCAACTTACAAAGTTAAATCGAGTTTAAATATATTGTCATACTTAAAAGAATATTATAACGTATTAGATATAAAAGTTTAAATAGAAATATAAAAAGATTAGATTAAAGAAGAGGTATAAAAAAGATGGACAATATTAAAGTGATTATATGTGATTTAGATGGAACCTTATATCAAGACAGACAATACTATAAACGATTTATTTCTCATCTTTTGAAAGGAAGTGTATTTGAAGAGTTTGAAGCACTTATTCAAGCAAAAGCTGATGCCATCATAGAAGGTAAGGATAAGGTTTTATTAGGGCATCTTTATGATAGGACAATGGACTTAACAGGTAAAACATTAGAAGAGAGATTAGATATTGAACCTATTGTAAATACAGATGGACATTTTGAAAATTATTTAGATAGAAAGTATGGATTCATAGGGGATGGATGGAGTATAGTCTTTATGCTTGCTGGACAATTAGGCATAGCAAAAGAAGTAGTAGATAGAGCCTTTGCTAAGGTAAGAGAAGAAATGCTTATGCCTGAGTATGCTATAGAGGTTAATGAGCAGCTTGTGCAGGTTCTAGGTGAACTTGCTAAGTACATAGAGGGGATGTATATGATGACGAATACAGCTAGGCCAGAAGCAATTGATTTTACCAAGTATATTAACTTAGAGGATAAATTTAACATCATTCACTATGGGGCAGATAAGCCTTTTGGTCTTATGGAGCACTTACCAGACATCCTTAAAAATCATCATATAGAGGGTTCAGAAATATTAGCTATTGGAGACCATGGCTATAATGACCTTTATCCTGTTAAAGCTATTGGAGGTCATACCATTTTAACTTCTCCTTATGATATTCATGATCATGTAGATTGGTCAGTACGTGTTCATACATTAGAACAATTAAAAGAGCAGTTAGAAGAAGTTTTAGCCTACTGCAAGAAGAGAGAAAGTGCTTAATGATACTAGCATGATGTCAAGTTCATGAGATATAAAAGGAAGAGAGAAAGTTTTGATGAGGACTATTTACAAAGAGATAGTCCTCGTTTTGATTTATGAGTCAAAACTCTATTTATCATAAATTTAATATAAAAAAACAATTATTTAACTTAAAGTTCCTCAGAGTTTAATAAAACCTCTTTAAAATAGGCCTTGTAACAGCAGAAGAGAATAAAGTTAGACCAATAAGGGAGGACTTATGTCAGAGATTTGTTTAAAGAATATAAGAAAGACTTATGAGAACGGAACAACCGTTATTGAAAATCTAAATTTAAAAATTGAGTCAGGTAGCTTTACAGTATTAGTAGGGCCTTCTGGATGTGGCAAATCAACTACATTAAGAATGATCGCTGGCTTAGAAGATACAACAGATGGAGAAATTTATATTGATGGCAAACTGATGAATCATGTAGAGCCAGGAGATAGGGATATTGCTATGGTATTTCAAAACTATGCTTTATATCCGACTATGACGGTGAAAGGTAATATTGAGTTTGGGCTTATTAATGCCAAAGTACCTAAGGCAGAGAGAGAACGTCTTATTGAAGAAATCGCAGGAATTGTGGATTTAACAGAACATCTTCATAAAAAACCTTCCCAACTATCTGGTGGGCAAAGACAACGTGTAGCCTTGGCAAGAGCCATGGTGAAGAAGCCAAAAGTATTCTTAATGGATGAACCTTTAAGTAATTTAGATGCTAAATTACGTAATCAAATGCGATCAGAGCTTATTGAGCTTCATCATAAATTAGGAGTGACTTTTGTATATGTAACACATGACCAAGTGGAAGCCTTATCTATGGCAACAGATATTGTACTCATGGAAAAAGGTGTGATTAGACAGCACAGTACACCTCATGAAATCTATACATCCCCTCAAAATATTTTTACAGCACAATTTATTGGGACACCGGAGATGAATATCTTAACAAGAGACAAGGTTAACAAATGTCTAGAGTTACAACCAGAAGTAGGCTATATAGGTTTTAGGCCTTCTAAAGTGAAAATCTATGAAGAAGGCGATGAGACAAAAGAAAAGTTCGTATTTAAGGGTTCTGTTTTAACAAGAGAGATGCTTGGTTCAGAAGTTATTTATCGTATTCAAACTAAGATGGGTGTTATAGCCATTAAGGTATTTAATGATGTAGAACTTGAAATAGAAGATGAAGTAAAGCTTTCTCTTGCTTATAAACATATGTATGGATTTGACTACAATAAAGATAGAATTCAGGGGAGTATATTATGAAAAAAGCTATTAAGACTCTGAAGCCTTATTTATTTGTGGCACCGGCACTTATCGTTTTTATTGTGTTTTCTATTTATCCTATTTTAAATACTATTTTCCTTAGTTTTTATGAATGGGATATGATTTCGCCTACTAAAGAATTTGTAGGTATTAAAAACTATCAAACTTTATTTAGAGATGTAAAGTTTTATCAAACCCTATCCAATACCTTTGTGTATATGCTATTAACGGTTGGATTAGGTGTGATTTTAGCTATAGCCTTAGCTTTATTCTTAAGGAAGGATACACGTATTAATAAATTTATGCAAAATCTCATTTTTACACCTTATATTGTATCCCTTGCCTCTATTTCATTCTTATGGATGTGGCTTATGAATAATGACTTTGGACTACTTAACTATCTTTTATCCCTAGTGGGGGTAGGACCTATAGATTGGCTAGGTAATCCTAAAGTGGCTTTAATTTCACTTGTAATAATTTCTGTATGGAAGACGCTAGGGTACAATACGCTTATTATTTTATCAGCCCTTCAAAGTATACCAAAGCATTTGTATGAAGCCGCATCTTTGGATAAAGCAACTAAAAGGCAAACCTTCTTTAAGATTACCTTGCCTATGATTTCACCCACACTCTTTTTCTTAACCATTGTAAGTATTATTGCCTCATTTAAAGTTTTTGAGACGATTCAAATCATTACAAACGGAGGGCCTCAAAATAGTACCAATACTCTTGTGTATTCCATTTATGAATATGGATTCCAGTTCTATAAGATTGGGTATGCATCAACCATTGGTGTGGTACTCCTTGTGATTATCTCCATTTTTACAATCATTTACTTTAAGTTACTTTCTAAGAAAGTTCATTACCAATAGGAGGCAGTATGAAAAGGATTAAACAACTTCCAAGATTTATGGTGACAGTGATTTTATTTCTCATATTTTTCTTTCCGTTTTATTGGATGTTTATTACATCTGTCAAAACTTTAGGGGAGACTGTTATTTTCCCACCGAGTATGTGGCCAGAAGTTTTTCAGTGGCAAAACTTCCAGCAAGCTTTTAATTCTATACCTTTTATGCATTATCTTAAGAATAGTATCATCATTACAATAAGTGTACTTGTTTTACAAATGCTTACCATTGTTCCAGCAGCTTATGCCTTTTCTAGGTATGAGTTTAGGGGGGATAAGCTCATCTTTGGAATGATTATGATTACTATGATGATTCCAGGACAGCTTGTTTTCCTACCTTTATTCGTTATGTTTTCTAATATGGGTCTTATTAATAAATTGCCGAGTCTTATTTTACCTTTTGCTTCTAGTGCCTTTGGCATCTTCATGCTAAGACAAACCTTTAAGCAAGTTCCAAAAGAGCTGATTGAAGCAGCTAAACTAGATAGGGCAGGAGAGTTTAAAATCATTACTAAAATTATGCTCCCTCTTGCTAGACCAACCCTTACAACGTTAGCTTTATTAACCTTTATTAGTACATGGAATGATTATTTCTGGCCTTTAACGTTAACTACAAATGATAGCGTTAGAACATTGCCAGTAGGGATCGCTTCCTTAAGACAGATTGAAAGCGGTGTAAACTATCATATTTTAATGGCAGGTAATGTCATGCTGGTTATACCGATTTTAATTGCATTCCTATTTGCACAAAAACAAATTATTAAAGCTTTTACCTATTTAGGAGATAAATAAAATTTGAATACTCATAAAGGAGAATGAAAATGAATAAAAATCTTTTTACAAAAATGTTAGGTGCTTCACTTATTGCTATGATCTCTATAAATACAGTAGGATGTGCATCAGGACAGGCCGCTGAGGCACAAAGTAGTGTGAAAGATACTCAGAAAGGAAGTAATCAGGAAGGTGATCTAATTGAATTAGAATTTTGGTACTCTTGGCAAGATAAAGTAGCTGAAAATAACCAAGAGCTTACTGAAAAATTTAATGAAACCGTTGGCAAAGAAAATAATATTCGTATTACAGCTGAATACCAAGGTAGCTATGATGAATTACATACAAAACTTAAAAGTGCTTTCATTGCCAATGAACAACCAGCTATTTCTGTAATGGAGATTGCCAGTATTAAAAGCTTTGCTGATGCAGGCATGATTGAACCTTTAGAAAGCTATATTAGTGATGAAAAAGAAAGTCAATTCTTACCGGGATTAATGGATAATTCTTATGTAGATGGTAAGCTCTATGGCGTACCTTACTTAAGAAGTACACCTATTTTCTACTATAACAAAACGTTATTTGATCAGGCAGGCATTACTAGTGCACCAACCAATTGGGAAGAGCTTGCAAGTACTTCTAAACAACTTGAAAGTATTGGTGTAAAAGGTTTTGGATTCCTTAATGATATTTGGCATTTTGAAGCATACACACAAGGTAATGGTGGAAATATAGTGAATGCAGATGAAACAGAAGCTATCTTTAATCAGGCACCTGCAGTTGAGGCTGTAGAGTTCTTAAAAGAAGGTATAGAAAAATATAACTTTAAATATTATAGTGGTAACAATGCAAGTGATACACGTACAACTGAAATTATGAATCAAAAAATTGGTATGTGGGTGGACTCTACAGGATCTCTTAATAATACGTTAGATATTGCGGGGCAAAATGGTTATGAAATTGGTACAGCTTTTATCCCATGTGGCAAAGAATATAGCGTACCAACAGGGGGATGTAATATTGTTATGACTTCTAAATTAACCGATGAAGAAAAAGAGGCAGCAGCACTTTTTATTAACTTTATGACAGAAGAAGAACAAGTAGTGTATTCACATAAGAAAACAGGTTATCTTCCAACAACGATTAGTTCAACAACTCATCCAGAAATTGAAGCTTTATATGAAAGCACACCACAATTTAAAGTGGCTGTAGATCAATTACAATATGGCCATGGACGTCCTATGAATAAAGCATATGGTGAAGCCTATAATGTGTATATTAATGCCTTAGATCAGATCTTTACAACGGATGTAAAGGTACAAGATACATTAGATAAGGCAGCTATGGAAGCAACAAAATTATTACAAGAAAGCAAATAGGAGAATGAAGAGATGAGAAAATTAGTGGTAATCAGTGTAGACTCTTTATTTACAAGTGACTTAGAAGTGGTGAAAGACTTACCAGGTTTTAAAGAAATACTAGAAGACAGTGTTGTTGTGAAAAATATAGAGTGTATTTATCCAACACTAACTTATCCATGTCATGCTACGATTATGACAGGTCATTATCCAGAGGGGCATGGTATTCATCATAATGAAATTTTAGATCCAGAGCATTATAATGAAAATTGGTATTGGTATTATAAAGATTTAAAGGTTAAAACAATCTTTGATTATGCTAAAGAAAAGGGCCTTACAACATCAGCAGTGCTATGGCCGGTAACAGCGGATGCACCTATAGATTATCTTATTCCTGAGATCTGGGCGCCAGAGTATGATGCAGCGAATAAAAGAATTGTAGAAACAACATCATCTCTTATGGAAGAGATTTACGAGCATCATAAAGGGCTACTTAATTGGAAGAAAAATCCTCATCTTGACCAGTTTGGAGAAGCTTGTTTATTAGAGATTGTAGACCGTTATACACCAGATGTACTCTTTTTGCATCAGGCAAGTCTAGATCATGCAAGACACGCGGCAGGTACTCAGGCTGAATTAGTAAGTGAGGCGCAAAGACTGCATGGACAGTGGATTCAAAATATAATAGACCTCTACAAACGTAAAGGCCTATTTGAAGATACAACCTTTGTTGTACTAGGAGATCATGGTCAGCTAGATATACAAAGTGTCATCAGTATCAATGAAATGCTAAGACGTGCAGGCTTAATTAAGACAGATGGAGCGGGCAATGTATTAGAGTATGAGGCCTATATGCAGTCAGCTGGTATCTCAGGACATTTATACATAGTAAATCAAGAAGCAGAAATTAAAGCTTTAGAAGTAATGGAAGAAGCTAAGAAGTTAGGTTATATTGAAGCCATCTTCAATAAAGAAGAGGCTAAAGCACTTCATCTTACAGGAGACTTTGAATACGTAGTAGAAGGTAGTGCAGGTATATCTATATCTAATCAAGTAGACTGTGAGGTGGTACAAGATGTAGATACAGAAGACTACAAGTATTCAAAGGCTACCCATGGACACCTTCCTGTAAAAGGAGATAAGCCACCTTTCATTATTTACAATTCTAAACGCCCAGCCAAGGTTATAGAATCTGGTAAGCTAGTAGATGAATTCCCAACTTTAATGAAGTTATTAGGGTTAGAGTTACCAGAAGGATTAGAAGGCAAGGCATTTATAGATTAAATTTTTAGGGAGCATTAGTGTTATGAGCACTGGTGCTTTTTTTAGCTATAGTATCATGCAAAATGGTGGGCAGTTTTGTGATTTTGGACATTTTCACTTGCATCTATTTCCACGTTATCCGAATGATGGGTTTGGGTGGACTTATCCAAAAGGACCGTTTGAATATTCACAGAAAGTTGCAGAGAGAATTAGAAAAGAATTAGAGTAATATTATGGAGATGAAGAGTATAATTTCATTAAGTCATTTAATAGTATAAAATTAAGATGACTTTGCAAGTAAAAGAGAAAAAATATGTTTTAGGGGGATATATGAACAAGCTTACAGTTTTATCGATATTACTTCTAATATTAAGTGGGTGTAGTCATAATATTAATCCGGAAAATCAGATTGAGAAAAAGGTATCTGATTATGATTGAGAAAAAGCAGTAGCATTAATAGAGCCTATTGATAGACCTTTCTTTGAAATAAGTCAAAAGGATGAAATTACTCGGTTAGAGATTGCTGACTATAGAGAACGTCTAGAGCAAGTATGTGAACCGTATGGTGACACGCCTAGCTTAGACCTTCTTTGAGATGGGGGCCTTTATGAGGATGAGGCCATTGACCCAATCCTTCTTGTACAAGATTTATTTTATCCAACGATTTTTCATGAAGGAATTGAAATTGAATCTGCTATCAAAACGGACTATATAGATCCAACAGGTGATGTTTTTAATAGATCGCGCCTTGAGATTACAATCATTTCTATTGATGAACAGCTGGAAGATTGGCGTAGAATTTATCTTTTTAAAGAACATAAGGGAGAATTTAGGTTTTGCTTTCTAAGCGAGGGGGGCAATGTGCCTGGAGACAAAAATATGCTTAGGGCCAAGTCAAAAGAATAGTATAGTAGTATTTAGAGTATTTTTATATGACTCATAGAGATTATACAACTGAGTTAATAGATTTATTGCTACAGGCTATGATTTTCTTTTTAAAAAAGGTATGATAAAGAAAATGTATAGTACTGGCAAAGGAGTTATAAGCATGAAGGTTACGATTCGAGATGTAGCAAAGGAAGCAGGGGTATCACCTTCTACTGTTTCAAGAGTGTTATCAAATAATGAGCGTATTAGTCAAGAAACAAAGCAAAAGGTAAAAGAGGCAATCAAGAAGCTAAACTTTAAACCTAATGCCATTGCAAGAAGTTTGGCGAATAATAAAACACAGACATTAGGTATTATTTTACCTAATGAAATTGAAAATACTTTTGCAAATCCATTTTTTATTCAAGTTATGCAGGGTATTAGTTTATATGCTACGCAGCATCATTATTACTTAATGTATGCTGTAGCCAAGGATAAAAAGGATGAGCTTAAATATGTCAAAGATTTTACTTTGAATGGGCGAGTAGATGGGATTATCATTTTAAAAGCTGAATCGCAAGACCATACCATAGAACTTTTAAAAGAAATGAAATTTCCCTTTGTAGTTATTGGTCATCCAGAGGATACGGATACTACTTTGTGGGTAGATAACGATAATGAGAGTGCTACATATCAAGTAGTAGATGAACTGATCAAAAGTGGACATAAGCATATTGGTTTTATAGGCGCCAAAATAGACTGGGTGGTTTCGAAAGATCGACTGGAAGGTTATAAAAAAGCACTTAGAGATAATCAAATGGTATACGATGAAGCACTTGTCTATCATGGAACAGGTTTTGATGAGCGAACTGGGGAGGAAGGGGCTAAGGTCTTACTTTCTAAAAAAGAGTTGACAGCTATTCTAACTACTGATGACCTTATAGCAGTAGGGGTTAATCTATACTGCAATGAAAATGGGAAAGATGGAAAAGTACTTATTGGGTTTAACAATACAGTAATAGGTCAGTATCAAAATCCACCTATTTCTTCCATAGATATTCAAGCTGTAAAATTAGGATGGTATGCAAGTAAGCTACTCATTAATCAATTAGAAGGAAAAGAGCAAAAAAATAAGCATTATATAGTAGAAACTGAATGGATTAAAAGAAAATAGAATAAAAAGAATGAAACCGGTTGCATGAATGTAGCAAAATGAGTATAATAAAAATACGACATCAAATTGCACAAAACAACCGGTTAATTTATTATAAATCTAGTCATTATAAACATATATTTTTTTTGTGATTTGTGCAAACGGTTGCGCTGAAAGGAGACATCATGGACTGGAAGAAGGAAGCGATAGGTTATCAAATATACCCACGCAGTTTTATGGATTCTAATGGAGATGGTATAGGTGATTTAAGAGGGATCATTTCTAAGCTAGATTACCTGAAAGATTTAGGTATAGACGTTATTTGGATTTGTCCAATGTACAAATCGCCAAATGATGATAATGGTTACGATATTAGTGATTATGAAGAAATTCTTGATGAGTTTGGCACAATGGAAGACTTTGATGAACTTCTTAGTGAGGTACATGGAAGAGGTATGAAGCTTATCATAGATTTAGTTATCAATCATACATCAGATGAGCATGAGTGGTTCTTAGAATCACGTGCTTCAAAGGATAGTAAGAAACGTGATTGGTATATTTGGAGAGAAGGTAAGGATGGACAAGAGCCAAATAACTGGGAGAGTATTTTTAGCGGCTCAGTTTGGGAATATGATGAGGTAACGGATGAGTACTTCATGCACCTCTTTAGCAAAAGACAACCTGATTTGAACTGGGAGAATAAGGAAGTTAGAAGAGCTTTATATGATATGATTAATGGCTGGTTAGATAAGGGTATAGATGGTTTTCGAGTAGATGCTATTAGCCATATCAAAAAAGAAGAAGGATTAAAGGATTTAGATAATCCAAAAGGACTTAAATATGTCTCTTCTTTTAGTAAGCATATGAATGTAAAAGGTATACATACTTATTTGCAGGAGCTGAAGGAGAACACTTTTGATAAGTACGATATTATGACTGTAGGTGAGGCCAATGGTGTAAGTGCCAAGGAAAGTCATCTATGGGTAGGTGAAAAGGAAGGGAAGTTTGATATGATCTTCCAATTCGAACATCTAGAGTTATGGGATAAAGAAGGTGTAGAAGATTTAGATGTTATCACGTTTAAGAAGACGCTTTCAAAGTGGCAAGATGCGCTGTATAACAGAGGGTGGAATGCCTTATTCATTGAAAATCATGATATTACAAGAGCAGTATCCAAATGGGGAAATGATAAGAACTATTGGCTAGAAAGTGCTAAAGCTTTAGGGCTTATGTATTTTATGCAACAAGGCACCCCTTTTATTTACCAAGGGCAGGAAATTGGTATGACCAACGTAGCTTTTGAAAGTATAGAAGCTTACAATGATGTATCTTCTGTTAATAAATACAATGAAATGATTGCAGAAGGTGTACAGGAGCCTGAAGCACTGAAATTTATGTGGAACTGTTCAAGGGATAATGCAAGAACGCCAATGCAATGGGATGAGAGCGTAAATGCTGGATTTACTACAGGCACACCTTGGATAGGTATGAACCCTAACTATGTCACTATTAATGTAAAAGCTCAGCAAGAAGATAAAGATTCTATTTTGAATTTCTATAAACAGATGATTAAAATTAGAAAATTAAGCAAAACCTTAGTTTATGGTAAATATCAATTAATCTGGGAGGAACATCCTAAGGTTTATGCTTATACACGTGGAGAAGAAGATGAAAAGTATTTAGTACTTTGTAACTTAACAGACCAAGTGGCAACACTTAACGGAGAGATTTTAGAAGTAGAAGAGTTACTATTAGCTAATTATACAGTAGAAGAATTTAAGCAGTATACTACATTACGTCCTTATGAAGCAAGACTTTATAAATTGAAGTAATCCCTCATACATGCATATAAAGTCATTTTAGAAAACATAAGAAGAGATGATTTTAAAGGCATAAGTATAAATCATTTAAAAAGAGAAGAGAGTAGGAAGAGAGCGAGGTGTTGAACATGAAGGATAAGAAGGTATTTTCATTCGAATTTTGGCAAAAATTTGGTAAAGCATTACTCGTTGTAATTGCTGTAATGCCAGCAGCAGGGATTATGATCTCAATTGGTAAATTAATTGGCATGAATTTTGATGTAGGATTTTTACAAGCAGTAGCAAGAGTCATGGAAGACATTGGTTGGGCTATTATTGGCAATTTACATATTCTGTTTGCAGTTGCCATTGGTGGGTCTTGGGCAAATGACAGAGCAGGTGGTGCATTTGCAGCACTGTTAACCTTTGTTTTAACAAATCGTATTACAGGGGCTATTTTTGCTGTAAGTAGTACAATGCTAAGTGATAGTAGTGCAACAGTAACAAGTCTGCTTGGACAAGAGTTAACAGTTCCAGATTACTTTACATCTATCCTAGGTGCACCAGCCTTAAATATGGGGGTATTTATCGGTATTATTTCAGGTTTCTTAGGAGCTTATCTGTATAATAAATATTATAACTTTAATAAATTACCAAAGGCACTTGCCTTCTTTAATGGAAAACGTTTTGTACCTTTTATGGTTATTTTAGGGTCTACAGTGATGGCAGTCACTTTATCTGTAATTTGGCCATTTATTCAAGGTTCTTTAAATAGTTTTGGGCAATGGTTAGCAGCTTCAAAAGATACAGCGCCAGTTGTAGCACCATTTGTTTATGGGACTTTAGAAAGATTACTTCTGCCATTTGGTCTTCACCATATGTTAACTGTACCTGTTAATTACACAGAACTAGGTGGTTTATATACTATGTTAACAGGTCCGACTGCCGGGCAAGTTGTAGCAGGACAAGACCCTCTATGGCTTGCATGGATTACAGACCTTAATAATTTAAAAGCTGCAGGAGATATGGTAGGCTATAGCAATTTAATTGAGGCAGTTACACCAGCACGTTTTAAAGCAGGACAAGTTATTTTATCTTCAGCTTCTCTTCTTGGGGTAGCCTTTGCAATGTATAAAAATGTAGATAAAGATAAAAGGTCAAAATATAAAACCATTTTCTTATCAGCTATTTTAGCCGTATTTTTAACAGGTGTTACAGAACCAATTGAATTTATGTTTATGTTTGTATCACCTATCTTATATGTAGCTTATGCCATCTTAACTGGACTTGCATTTGCTTTAGCTGATTTGATAAACTTAAGAGTACATTCATTTGGAGCCGTTGAACTCTTAACACGTATACCAATGATGGTTAATGCAGGTATTGGTATGGACCTTGTGAACTTTGGGATTAGTTGTATTGTATTCTTCTTCTTAAACTTTGGCGTATTTGGCTTCTTAATTAAGAAGTTTAATATTGCTACCCCAGGACGATGTGGTAACTATATTGATGATGAAAGTGAAGAAGCAGAAGGAAATACTAAGAAAGTGGCATCAACTCATCAAAAAGCATCTCAAGCTACAAGAGCCATTGAACTTTTAGGTGGCGCGGATAATATTGTTGATGTAGATGCTTGTATAACTAGACTTAGAGTAACTGTTAAGGATGTAAGTTTAGTAGGTGACCTAAGTGCATGGAAACAAAATGGTGCTATCGGTCTTGTATGTAAAAACAACGGTGTCCAAGCTATTTATGGTCCACAAGTGGATGTGCTTAAATCAGAAGTTCAAGATTTGTTAGGAAAATAAGTAGGAGATTAAAGCATGAAATTATTGACGCTTAACTGCCATTCATGGCAAGAAGTAGATCAACAACATAAGATTAAAGTTTTAGCGCAAGAGATTAAAGAAAAAGGTTATGATGTCATTGCCCTCCAAGAAGTTAGTCAGCCTATAGATGGAGATGTCGTTGTACAAGGCCTTAAAGAAGGTAATTTTGTCTATGCTTTATTAGATGCCTTAAAGGCAATAGGTGTAACAGATTATGACTTTAGATGGGGATTCTCTCATATAGGCTATGAAGTTTATGAAGAAGGTTTATGTCTTTTAAGCAAACACCCTATTGTAGAAGAGCAAGAATTCTTTGTGACAAAAGGGCATGATACAAATTACTGGAAAACACGTAAAATTGTAAAAATTGCTATAGATTATAAAGGTAAAACTATAGATTTCTATACTTGTCATCTAGGATGGTGGATAGATGAAGAAGAGCCTTTTAAACATCAAATAGATACACTTAATGTATCTATTAACTCAAACCGTCTCTCCTTTATGATGGGTGATTTTAATAATAATGCTAATGTAAGATATGAAGGCTATGACTATATGCTTTCTAAAGGTTGGGTTGATACTTATACGTTAGCTGAGGAAAAAGATGAAGGTATTACAGTACAAGGTAAGATTGATGGATGGGAAAAAAATCAAGCAGGGTTAAGAATTGATTTGATTTGGGCCAATCAGCCTATAAAAGTTTTAGAATCTCAAGTTTGTTTCAATGGTGTAAACAAAGAAATTGTCTCAGATCATTTCGGTGTAGAGATGGAATGTGAAGTATAAAGGAATACTAGAGAAGCATTATGAGCAGGGTTTTATAGAAAACCCTGCTTTTTGCAATTAAAAAAATATTAAGGATAGAGCATGATAGGGATACAAGCTAGTGATAATAGATCACCAATGCTGCTATAAAGGAATAAAATAGTGTAGAGCTACATTTATAATAAGGGGGAGGTTAAATGGAATATTCACTTATACTTGCAATTTGTATGGTAGTTTTATTTATGGGATTAATTGTGTATTGGGCATGGATACGTAAAAGATTAGCAATAGAAAAAGTAGAGGAAAGAACGGATAGTCAAAAGGTAAAAGATATAAATGAAGCATTAAGTCTATATGGTTTTTTGTTTGATGTACAACAAGATCTTGTTTATTCGCACATGTATCCATGGCAGAGAAAGGTAGGATATTGCCGTCTTTATGATGAATTAGCACCCTCATTAAATATGATTATAGACAGTGAACCTATTTATTTTCAATATGATGGTAGAAGGTGGCTCATTGAATTTTGGAAGGGGCAGTATGGTATGACAACAGGGGGAGAAGTCGGGGTGTATGTAACAGATAAAGAGGATGTAGATATACCGGGCATTTTCTCAGGGGCTTTCTATGAGTGTGTATCTGATGATGACCGTTTACAAATGGCATATACTTTAAAAAAAGAGGATAAGACGATCATTGAAAGAAAATGGAGACACTGGTGGTTAACGGGTTTTGATGTAGCTGTCTTTTCTAAGCCAGAGCAATTATCTTTAGAGCTTCAAATTATTTTTCCAAATAGGGAGATGCAAAGAGCTTTTATTAAGGGGCTGAGTGATGCGGGTTATAAATCTCAGGATATTAGAGTAGAAAATAGAATGGTCCAAGTTATTTTTACAACGCCTAGAACGGCACAGCCACAGAAATATGGCAAATGGGTAGTAGCCTGGATTCAAAGACTTAATAGATTTTATTGTCATTTATTTAATTGGGTTACGAGAGATTTTACACGTACACTTGATAAGATTGATTTCTTACGTATCTATTATCCTATATTATTTAGAATGCTTGCCAATGGTAAAAGAGCTAAAAAATTGGAGGAACTTTATAAAAATATGCAACCTTATCTCAATCAATAGCAAGGGAGGGGAGTATGAGAACATCTAAATGTTTATCAAAAGCTTATGAAGAGGCAATAATCCTTCCTTATGATCAGGACTCTAAGTTTGTGATGATGAGTGATTGTCATAGAGGGAGTGGGAATTGGGGAGATAATTTTTTATTGAATCAACATCTATTTTGGGCAGCATTAAATGACTATTATAAAGAAGGTTTTACGTACATTGAGCTAGGAGATGGTGATGAACTTTGGGAAAATAGATGTATGAAAGAGATTATTCAAGTGCATAGTAATGCTTTTTGGCTGATGTCTAGGTTTTATAATGAAAAGAGATTATATATGATTTATGGCAATCATGATAAAGAGAAGAGTAATAAGAAATTGTTTAAAAAGAAGTGTACAGAGTATTACTGTGAGACGCGAAAAAAGGTTTGTCCACTATTTCCTTCTATGCAAGTTTATGAGAGTCTGATTTTAGAAGATCGAAATAGTGGTAATAGAATTTTTCTTGTGCATGGGCATCAAGGAGATTTTATTAATGATCAAGCCTGGAGGTTAGGGAGATTTTTGGTAAGGTATTTATGGAGAACAGTGGAGCTTTGGGGCGTAAAGGATCCCACAAGAGCAGGGAAGAATTATAACAAAAAGAATAAGGTAGAGGCTCACTTAAAGAAATGGGCAGAGGAAGAAAATAAGATGTTAATAACGGGACATACACATAGACCAAGTTTTCCTAAAGTTGGTGAGCCTATGTACTTTAATGATGGAAGTTGTGTGCATCCAAGGTGTATTACAGCAATAGAAATCGAAAAGGGTGCCATTAGCTTAGTGAAGTGGCATGTCATGACAAGGGCAGATAGAAGCTTATATGTCACAAGAGAAGTCTTGGAAGGCGCAGTAAGAATACAGAATTTCTTTGATAGTAGGATAGATGTATAAAATGTTTATAAGTATAGGAATTTCTAAAACATTTTTAGAGATGCTTATACTTTTTTATTTAAGCTGGGTAGAGCCCTACATAGAGTTTAAAGTTAAGAGGTATATATCCTAAAGGATAGCTCTATACATACATTGTGTGAAGTTCTTTAAAATAATGATATAATAAGGAAAACTTATAGAAATAGGGGGGATATTTTGGAGATTCAGATTAGGGATATGATGGAGTCTGATATACTTGATTTTCACAAAGCTTTTAAGTTACAGGGATGGGATAAGCCTATCAAGTTATTTGAAAAGTATTATAAAGAACAAAAAAATGGTGTGAGAAAAGTTTTTATAGCAGTAAAAGGAGAGCAAGTACTTGGATATGCAACGCTTCTGCCAAATGCTCAGCATGGTCCTTTTGCTAATCAGCATATTCCAACTGTATGTGATTTCAATGTTCTTGAAAAGTATCAAAAAAATGGGGTAGGGACGGCCATTTTTAATGCAATTGAAGATGGAGTCAAAAAGTATTCTAATAAGATTTGTCTAGGGGTAGGCCTACATGCTGGATATGGTCCTGCACAGCGCTTGTATATCAAAAGAGGTTACATTCCAGATGGGAGTGGCGTTTGGTATAACAATGAAAGGTTAGAGCCTTATGCGGCATGTACAAATAATGATGATTTAGTACTTTATTTATCCAAAGATTTTACACGTAAAGCATAAGCGTTTTGGCGTTGGGATTGATGGGCCAGAAGGTATGGGTTTATTAGGATAGGGATGAACTGAATAAAGACTAATAAGTATAAGAATTTCTGAAATTATTTTTAGGGATTCTTATACTTTTTTAATTAGGGATTGATAGGGGGACATGTTATAATAGAGGGGAACATAAGTTTCTTTTAGTAAATAAGATGATGTGGAAGCTATCCATAAAAAAGATATTTTAGAAATTTGGAGGAAGCTAAAATGCATATAGACATGGGCGGAGTTTTGGACCATTTTGGAGAGCGTATGAAAAGGCTAGCTATTTATGATCCTTTATACAGGCTTGGAAGAAAAACAAAAAAAGATCATTCGAGTCAGGATATTCCTTATTATGAATTAGGGATGCTCACTTTACTGTTCTTTTTTGAAAATATGATTGTGCGCCAGAAGACCAGTGGGGTCAAGGAATTGGCGGCCTTTTTATATAAAGTGAATGATGGAAAAATAGATATGAATAGAGAGGAGTTTCTAGAATTAGCTAGAGAGATTATTGATGTCTTTAGACCTTCTAATGGGAGTCGTAATAGTATGACTTTCTACAACTGGGAGACTAAGCAGGAGGAGACTATTTACTATTCCATTTTGAAGGCTGCACGTGCTGATGTAAAATCTAATACACAATACTATACTTTAGATGACCAAGGGTTAGAGCTGATTTTCTCTAGTAAGGAATACTTTAGTGAATTTCAGATTTCTATTAACCAACTCTTATTACGTAAGCAGCTTGAAAAAGGTGAGTTTATAGGTGCTCTTAGACAAGTAGATGAGATGAGCCTTTCAGTTGAGAACTTAAGAGAAAGACTTATGAAAATTAAACATGAAGTGACGAGGAGTATTGTATCTGAAGAGACCTATGAGCGTTATAAAAATCTTATTGAAGATATTCATATAAGGTTAGCAAGAGAAAATCAGGAGTTTGATGAATTACAAGACTTTGTGAGATTGACAAAAGATAGTTTAAAGTATCAGATTGAAAATGAAAAAGATAAAAAAGCTTATACACTTATGCTAAAAATCGACCAGCAATTAGAGGCAGTACATCATGAGCATAGCAAGCTGTTACAAGATAGTATTGTGCTGCGTACTCATGCTTTAGAAGCAGCTCAGCAGGCACTTTACTTTATAGGGCTAGATAACTTTAACTTCCAGCAAGATATTGTAGGAGCTATGATGGGTAAACCACTGCCACTTCATGCAAGTAAAACTTTTGTAGAGCCGTTTTTACAAGTGGCACGTAGTAGGGAATGGTACCCGCTTAGTGTATTTGGCAAGCAGCGTATTGAAAAGCGTACAGAAGAGGAAACAGGTAGAGCCTTTTTAGAAGGGGCAAGTGAAGAGCAGCTTAATCAGCACAAGGAGCAGTTAAAGGCATACTTTAAAGAGGTAATGTTAGAGGCACGAGAGCTTCTAAAAGGGAGAACGTGTATCTCTTTAGAAGAAATTTGCAGTAGTTTGGAGGAAAAAGAGTCCGTTTTATTAGAACAGAGGCTGTTCTATGATTTTTGGATTATGCTCCATCAAAAGTCTCCTATCGATTTAGATGAATTAGATGATGAAAGCCTTTTAAGTGGCGTGAAGGAAGTTTTACGGGGTATGACTAACAGCATTAAAGTGAGAGAAAACGAAGGCGAGATAGAAAAATATGAGCGTTTTACCATCACAAATATGGAAATAGATTTGACACTAGAAGTAAAAGCAGGTGAGGACGATGGAATATAAAAATGAAGAAATTATTGAAGCTTATAAAATTTATACAAGGCTAGCGGCTACTGGGAATTGCCTCACAGCAGACGCTAAGGCTTATATGAGAGATGAGCGTATTGAAGAATTAGTAGATCAATTTGCAAGGGAAGATGATGCAACCATTATTGTTGGTGGTGACATACTGTATTTAGTCCCTATTGCAACCACTTCTCCTTTACATATGAGTAATGAAATGATTAAGAAGATTTATCTCTCAAGTGGTGCGACCAATCTAGATATTTATCTTATGTATGTGACTATTATTATTCTACTTGGTGAGTTCTACAATAGCTATCAAAGTCAAGAACCTACAAGAAGCTTTATTAAAATGGAAGAATGGCTAGAGGCAGTACACTTAAGACTTGAGAGCATTTCCCAAATAGAGGAAGAGGAACTTAGAAAAATAGAAGAAGAACAAGAGTACAACTGGATTAGAATTCTAGAAAAATGGATGGCTATTGATGATGTTAAAGAAAAAGCTAAAAAGCAATCAGGCAATACCAATAGCCGTATGAGTTTCTTAAATTCAGTAAAGAACTTCTTAGAAAAACAAGGTATGATTCATGATATTGGGAACAACGAAATGGAGCTGACTGAGAAGACCAAAGTTATTGTTCAGCGTTACTATATGGATTATGAATACAACCGTGGGTTACTAGATTTTATTTATCAGTTTGACAAGAAGGAGGGAGCATAAAAGATGGCATCGATATCAAAAATTAGATATACTAACGTAATTTATGAAAATGGTAGTAAGCGTTATAATGATGAACTCTTTAAATGTGCAGGACATAACACAGCTATACTACTAGAGAATGGGGGAGGAAAAACAGTTTTCATTCAAGCTGCCCTTCAAGCTGTACTCCCTCATATGGATTTAGGTGAACGTAAAGTTAAAGAGACTTTTTCGTTAGAAGGAGAAGCGGCACATATTGCTATTGAATGGATTATTCAAGATAAGCCAAGACGTTATGGTTTAACAGCTGTTACCCTTTACTTACAAAATAATGAATTAAAATCTTATAAATATGCTTACGAATACGGCGTAGATGATAAACATAGCATTGAAAACTTACCTTTTACTCAGCCAGAACTTTCAGGAGGTCTACGTGCTTCAAGTAAAGGTGAGATGAATGAGTACTACCAAAGAATGAGCAAAGATTATATGACAGCTCAGTCCTTCCAGACAACAAGGCTATTTCATGATTACATCGAAGAGCATTTTAAAATTATTGCTGAAGAGTGGCGTAGTATTGCTGTTATTAATAGTGGAGAAGGTAGCGTAGAGGCCTTTTTTGATGGTTGCAAAACGACACAAGATTTAGTAGAAAAACTTCTTTTGCCAACTGTAGAGCAAGGCTTAGTAGGTAGTGGCAGTGATGACTTTACAAGTACTTTTGAGAGCCAAAGAGAGCACTTCAAAAAGCATAAACAGCTTACAAGAAGTATTGAAGAGAGTAAAAAGATTAAAGAAGAAATGGCTAAATATGTAAAAAGCTACAGCGTTTATGCCAAAAAGATAGAAGACTATACAGCTAAAAAAGAAGAGGCTAAAGCACTTTGGGAACTGATTGAAATGAAGGAGCAGGAAGCACAAAAAGAGCTTAAAGCCTTAGAAAAGGAGCAGTATCAATTAAAAGAAGAGAAAGAGCTGCTTGAAAAGCAAAGTAAACTTATAGAAGTAACCGAAGCCAAAGAAATTTTCGAGCAGAGTCAGAAGACTTATGAAGCCGAAGATCATCTGTATCAGGCTATGCGTCATAAGCGTGAGGAGAAGGAAACAAGACGCCATATGCTCAAGCTTTCATGGTTTAAGCATAATATGAGTGAGGCACAGGCTAAAATAAGAGTTTACGAAGAACAGCTGGCTTTATTAAATGAAGACCAAGAAGTAGAAGCATTAAAAGAAGCCTTAGAAGAAAATAGCTGCCAGCTTAAAGGGTGCTTTGAAGATCAGTTGGCTGGCTATAAGAAAGAATATGAACGAGGCTTAATAGAAAAAGAACGCTATGAGGAAGACAGAGAAGTAGCGACTAAGGAAAAGCTCACTTTAGAAGAAGAGATGAAAGTACTGAGAGAAAAGTGTAGCAAGTTAGAAGGGATTGTAGAGAGTCAAAAGAGCCGTATGGAGGCCATCAAAAAGACTATTTTAAGCCAAGGGATGGGGGAAGATGTAGAAGAACAATTCAAACTTTGGCAATCACGTATAAGTGAAATTGAAGTCCATGAACTCACTTTAAGACAGGAGTTAAAAACTTTAGAGGAAGAGCAAGACACTCTGAATGCAGCCATTGAAGAAAAAAATAGTAAGAGAACTGCCTTCATGGGAGAAATCAGCCGTATTGCTGCCGAGCTTTGCCAGTTAGAGGAAGCTGGAGAAAAAGTGCTACAAGATGTTAAGGTTATGCTACCCATTTTCTATAGCGTGACTTCTATTTATGCCAAACCACAGCAAATGCTCGATACACTAGAAGAACAGGTTGAAAGGTTCACAAGGGAAAAAGAAGATGCACTATTAATGGAAAGACAACATTCTCGTTTCCTTGAAAACTATGAGGATCATGAGTATTTTACAGCAGAACCTCTTATTGAGAGTTTTGTGGCAAAATGGTACAGTCAGTTCTCCTTCCTACAATCTGGGACAGATTTTATCCAAAGTCTAGAAGACGAGGCAGTTAAACAAAGGATGCAAAGTCAGCCAAGATGGACACAGCTTATGATTGTGGCAGATGGGCAAAAGGAAGCTCTTCGTATTAAGCTAGAAGAACAAAGGCAAAAAATAACTACGCCAGTAGGTGTTCTCACTTTAACAGAGGTCAAAGGGCTTTTAGAAGAGCATGTAGAGATAGATGAGATGATTTATCCAAAAGTTTGGCAGGAAGATATGCAAACGGAAGCTTTTAAGATTCATAAAAATGAAGCCATGAAGGCACTGGATGAAGCAATTGCTTATCGTAAACAGAAAGAAAGTAAATTAAGAGAGCTTGATCAGCTACTCGATAAAATCAGAAACTTCCTAAGTGTTTACCCTCATGAAAAATATGTGGCCTTAAGAGAACAGCAAACTAACCTTAAAGCTGAGGAAGCTACTTTAAGTAGAGCAATTCAGCAAGATAAAGGCCGTATAGAGGATATTAAGAAAGAAAGCAAAGGGATACAAACTCTCTTACAGCAAGAAAGCCATGAAAGGAATACCTTGCAAAGCGCTGTAGAAAAGGCATCCGAATACTTAAAGCTTAAACAAGATAATGACCTTCAGGAACAAGCTATTCATATCTTACAAGGTCAAATTAAAGACCAAGAAAATCTTATTACTAAAGCTTGTGCATCTCTTGAACAACTTAAAGAAGTTCTTGACGACATTAAGGAAAGGTTAGAGGGCCTTAGAAGAAGTCAAACACGTATAGAGGATGATGAGCTTTATAAAGAAGTGAAAAACTATCAGGCAGACTATAGCAATGGGGATTTGGCTTACTTACGAGATAAACAAATCCAGTTAAAAGAAAGCCTAAACAGTAAACAAAAAGGACGTAGTGAAATTGAGCATCTCTTAGAGCAAAGTAAGAAGGCTTATGCAGATAACGAGAAGAACTTCCACTTAGAAGAAGCAGAACGAGAAGAAAAGCTTACAGAAATTCCAAACTTTAGAGTGGAGTATGAAGAAGAAATTAATAAGCTTACAAAAGAGCTTAATGGACTTAAGAAAGACTTAGAAGATTTAGAGCAAAAGGTAAAAGGAGCTAAGACTCAATTTGATAAGATGGAGCAAGATTATCATAGTAAAAAAGAGAACTTTGAGAAGGCTTATGAGCCAATCAGTACCTTTATACCTGATTGCCGTAAGGCAAGGGAAGAGGAAGAGAAGCTTCAAACTCAGTTAAAAGACAAAGAGAAGTATATCAAAGGCCAAAGTCAAATTTTAGAAAAACAGCTTGTTCTTATTGTAGAAAGCAAACTGCAAATGGATAAGAAGGACCAGCTTTATGGCTACTGCGCACCAGAAGTCAAAGTGGGATTATTAGATGAAAAGATAAAGGAAGAAGTTAAGACTCAGCTTAAACGTATTACAACAGAGATGATTCGTACTTTAGAAACGCTCAAAAGTAGTATGGATTCTAGCCATACGCATATTACTGTGCAAAGAGAAAGTTTTAAATACTTCTGCCAAAGAGAGATCAGAGATAGTAAGCTTAGAAATATGGCAATCCAGGGGATTACTCAAAAAGAAGATTATGAAGACCTTATTAAATGGCAAGATCATATGGTAGAACGTATTAATCATACCCTTTCTATTTTAGAAAGAGATATGATTGACCAAGACAAGCAGCTTTCTCAGTTCATTACCCATCTTTATACGTACCTTAGAACAGTGGTAGCAGAACTTAAAGAAATTCCAAAGAAAACAAGGGTAAGGACAGAAGAAGGCTGGAAAACCATCTATGAATTTGATATTCCAGGCTGGCAGGAAGATGAAGGTAAAGAAAAAATTCGAAATCATATTTACAAAATGCTAGATGACATTGACCATGAGAGCTTCTTAGATGAGGATAATGAGGAGGCACTACAAAAGGTTAAGAAATATATTAAAGAGCAGTTTAAACTCAAACAGCTTCTAAAAGTGGTTATGGGGAGCACAAGTATTCGTATACGTTGTAGAAAAGTAAGCAATATTAGTGATATTAGTACCCAGCTCTTTTCCTGGGAAACATCTAATAAATGGTCCGGTGGGGAGAAATGGAGTAAAAACATGGCGCTTTACCTAGGTATCTTAAATTACCTGGCAGAGAAGAAACAAAATATCCATAGTGATAGCAATAAAGTAAGCCGAGTGGTCATTCTAGATAACCCATTTGGTAAAGCTTCAAGCGGACACGTTTTAGAACCTGTCTTCTTTATTGCCAAACAACTTGGATTCCAAATCATTGCTTTAACGGCACATACGGAAGGGGACTTCATTAGAAAATACTTCCCAATCGTCTATAGCTGTAAGCTAAGATCTACAGCAGACTTACAAACAGCTATTTTTACAAAAGAACAGGAAATTAAGAAAGCCTACTTTATGGATAACGACCCAGTAGCTCTTAGCGTATTAGGTGAGACGAATCAAGTGAGTTTATTTTAGTTTTTAAGATTAGAGGCATAGCAAAGTAAAAAACAGCATTAATTCTTTAGAGAGAAGGATTAATGCTGTTTTTTACTTCATCGATGAAGTGCATTTCAATAGGGGTAAGAGGTTCGTTTTTTCGTTTGATACAAATAAGGTTCGATTCATAACTATCATTGTTGCTGACTGGAAGAGCTTTAATATTTGTATTTTTAAAGTATTTTAAAATCCACTTCGAAGCATATAATACAGCATCTGTATTTTCTAAAAGCTCTATACATAGATGAATAGAGTTACAGTATATAACATGATTAAGATTGATGTATAAGCGTTGCTTATGCGTTTGCCACTCAGATCTTGTGAGCTCATCTATACTTAAACAAATATGTGAGAGTCTTTCGAGATCTTGAAAAGTTACAGAGGTTGCATGATATAAACTTGATTTTGGACCTAATAAAATATAGACAGTATCTGACGCCAGGTATTCTGTTTCGAGATTTGTAGAGGTTAGTTGCCAATCAAAAGCTTTCGTTTCTTTATTGGTTTGTACAATTAATCCTATATTACAATCCCTTTTTTGAATAGCCTTTATTACATTAGAACGATGACTTTCATAGACTTCAAATTTTAGATTATGATTACTATATTTTTTATATGTATTTAGAACAACCTCAGGAATAAAATCTAATGTTTGGGTAGCAACTAATAGTTGAATTTGATTAATGTAAAAAGAATCTTGAAAGCTTCTTTCTAATGAGTTTGCACTACGAACAACATTTTTGGCATAATACAAAAAATGTCTACCTTCCGATGTTACAGAAACACCTGTAGCAGTGCGTTCGAATATTTTAATGTTATAGTGTTTTTCTAGATTTGAAATAGTTTTAGTTAAGCTAGGTTGGCTAATATAAAGCTCATGAGCAGCTTTAGTAATAGAACCTAATTCTGCCACCTTTAAAATATATTTCAGATGATTTAGTTGCATGAACTTTCCTCCATATGCTTAATAGGCTATGTTTTATATAAAAGTGGTAGTAGGTTTATAGAAGAATATTAAGAGTAATAAGTATAATAGTATTTAAATGAACCTGTCAAGATAAAGTACTATAGACAATATATATAAAAAAGTTATGGATATTAGATAGGAAAAATATATTACTATCTTAAGATGATATAAAGATATAATATAGAAATATAATATAAAAAAGTAAAAATATATGAATTAAAGCTGTGTTGATTTTAACCTTTATAGTTTCTAAAATTTTTAGGATAGAGACACTTATTAAGTTAATTAAGTAGAGTTATAGAATATGAATAGATAAGCACAGAATAAAATAGCAAATTAGTAATAAGGCTAATTTGCTATTTTATTTGTGAAAAACTAGGTATAAGGGCATCTTGTAGATTTAAAGATGGGAATAAAGGATAGAAAACACTTGAAAAATATGTATGAGTATAAAAAAGTGAGTTAATAAAAAATTGGAGGGTCTATGCAAAATTATGTAACAAGAGAAGATATCATTAAAGCATTTGAGAATAATGAGTTTAAAGTTTATATTCAGCCTAGATATAATATATATACAAAAGAAGTAATAGGGGGAGAGGCATTAGTAAGATGGTTTCATAGGAAAAAAGGAATGTTAAGTTCAGGCTTATGTATACAAGTATTAGAAAAACTAGGATTAATAGAGAAGTTAGATTTATTTATATTTGAGGAAGTGTGTAAAAGTCTTACTTCTTGGGAAAAGCAAGGGCTAAAAAGAATTCCTATATCAGTTAACCTTTCACAAATGACTTTAAAAGATATAAAGAATACTATGCACTTAAGGGACCTATTATATAGACATGAAGTACCTATAGAATTAATAGAATTAGAACTAACAGAAACTTTCATGTGTATGAATACTGAAGCCATAAATAAATTAAGAGAAGAAGGCTTTAAAATTTTGATGGATGACTTTGGGAAGGGTTATTCTTCACTTGCAAGTTTAAAAGAGTTACCTATAGATGTGATAAAGATAGATAGAGATTTTTTAATAGATATAGAAAAAAGCGAAAAAGCACAAGCTATTTTAAAAACAATCATTGATTTAGTTAAAATTATTAAAAAGGAAGTAGTTATAGAGGGAATAGAAACTAAGCAACAATTAGAATTTATCAAATCTACTAAATGCAAATTCGCACAAGGATTTTTATTTAATGAAGCAATGAGCTTAGAAGATTTTAAACAGCTTATTTCATAAGAGCTAAAAGGATTGTAATGAATAAAATAAACCTTAAATAAGGACGATATACAAAATAGCCTTCAAGAGAGGAATCTCTTGGAGGCTATTTTTATTAATATTACTTTAAAAATAAAAAAAAATTTCACCAAATTAAGTTTGAGATATATAAATAGCAAAGAAAATCAAAATAATTGAATAAAATATTAACTATTATGAGTCTATAAAGACTATTTTTTGGAAAATAAACAACTAAACATTGAATAAAAATAGAATTAAATTTAGTAATAATGCACATGAAAATAATTTTTTTTTATTTAATTTAATTATTGAAAATTGCTTATAATTTATTGATAATATATTTATGAATATTTTAAAAAGTACAAGTAGTGCATATTTTATAGAAAGGATAATAAAAGAGAATAAAGTAAACGTATCATCTATTATGAGTAGAAAGGACGTAAAATAATGAAAGAAATAGAAATAACGAAAGAGATTAATGCAAAAAATAATAAAACACTTATAAGTCAAATGAAAAAGTATTATCCATTTTACTTATTTTTAATTCCTGCACTTATTATAGTTATTTTATTTAGCTATGTTCCTATGTATGGCATTATTATAGCATTTAAGGATTTTAAAATGGCTAGAGGTATTTTAGGAAGTGAGTGGGTTGGACTTGCACATTTTCAAAAGATTTTTTCGGACCCAAATTTTTATAGGGTTTTATTCAATACAATAAAATTAAGTGTACTTTCCTTAGTTACTTCATTTCCTGTAACAATTATATTTGCGTTGCTTGTTAATGAACTTATGAATATGAAATTTAAACGAGTTGTTCAAACAATTACTTATCTCCCACATTTTTTATCTTGGGTTGTAGTTGGTGGATTTGTGTATCAATTATTATCTCCATCAAATGGTCTTATAAATTCAATTTTAGTATCATTAGGTGTTATCGATAAGTCTATTTATTTTATGGTTGAACAAGATATGTTTACACCTATTTTCTTGATTACAAATCTTTGGAAATCAACAGGATATAGTATTGTTATTTATTTAGCGGCTATTGCTGGTATAGATCAGGGACTGTATGAAGCAGCGATTATAGACGGTGCCAATCGTTTTCAGAGGGTTCTATATGTTACTTTACCAGCATTAGCGCCTACTATTTGTACTTTACTTATTTTAAATATTAGTTCACTTATGAGTGTTGGTTTTGACCCTATCTTTAACCTATACAATCCAGCGACTTATCCAACGGCAGATGTTATTGCTACATATGTTTATCGTAAAGGTATGGTAGAGGCTCAATATGATTTAACAACTGCTATAGGATTATTCCAAAATGTTGTTGGAGTTATTTTGATCTTATTTAGTAATTGGTTAGCAAGAAAAGCTAATCCTGATTACCGTATTATATAGTAAGGGAGAGATAAAAGATGTTAAAAAAAGAAGGCCAACAAGGGCAAATGCTACATATTAAAAAATCAATAAGTGGAACTATATTTGATTTTTGCAATATACTCTTTATGATCCTATTTTGTATTACAATTTTAATTCCATTTTGGGATATGATTGTTCGTTCTTTCTCAAGACCAACAGATATTTCATATATGAGCGTCAATTGGCTACCTAAAGTATGGACATTAGATGCTTATAAATTCTGTTTTCAAGACAGTGAATTTATAAAAGCTTTTTTTGTTTCTGTAAGTAGAGCTGTTACAGGAACAGCACTTCATGTAATAATATGTTGTTTAACAGCTTATACACTTACTCGAACAGATATGCCATTTCGTAAATTAATCACAACAATCTTTTTAATTCCTATGTTTTTTTCTGGTGGTATGATTCCGTCATATCTTAATATCAAAAATTTAGGCCTTTTAGATAACTTTTTAGTATACATTCTTCCAAGTGGATTTAGTATCTTTAATACTATTATCATTAGAAACTATTTCTTTTCTATTGATAGTGCTATGGAAGAAGCAGCAAGTATTGATGGGGCAAGTCAGTTTCAAATTTTTGCCCGAATTATTATGCCTTTATCAAAGCCAGTTTTGGCAACAGTTGCTTTATGGCAAATGGTCGGACAGTGGAACTCTTGGTTTGATAATATGATCTATTGTCGTAAAAATGAGAATCTCCTAACCTTACAGTATCTCTTAAGACGTATGATGGAAACATTACAAAGAACACCTGATACACCTTATGAGGTTCAGGCCATGGTAGATGCTACAAATATGAATCCAGATACAGTTAAGGCAGCAACAACAATTTTAGTTATATTACCGATAATAATGGTTTATCCTTTCTTACAAAAGTATTTTGTTAAAGGGATTATGCTTGGAGGCGTAAAAGGATAAGCAATTTTTATAAAATACGTTTAGTATAAATCAATAGGGGGCGAAGAAAAAGTATGAAAGCATCTCGTTTAGTAGCAGGATTGTTAGTAGGTATGATGATGGTAAGTACAGTTGGTTGTAGTAAGGCACCAGAAAGTGTAGGGAGTGGGGGAGATAGTCAAGAAGCAGGAACAACTTCCCAAGCAGGAAGTGATGTGGAAATAGATCCTAATAAAACATATGACATTTCATATTATGGTTGGTGGTGTGAGGAATATAAGCCAGGGAACCATGTAGAGCAGCTCATTTCAGATGCATTAAATATAAATATTGAAGTGCCTAAGCTAGGAAATGATGAAGCCATCAACCTTGCACTTGCTTCTGGTGATATGCCAGATTGTGGCTGGTTTGGTAAAAGTCCAGAGTATATGCATGATCAAGAATTGGTTCGTACAATTCCAGTAGAGATGGTTAAAAAGTATGCACCGAACTTCATTAAAATTTATGAAGAAAATCCAGTGCTTTATGCATCAACATTAAATGCAGAAGATAATACTCAGTTTGATTATTTAACGGGGATTACATTACAGTTTGTTGATTATTATCTACCTAATGATTATTATCGTTATGACTGGATTTTAGACTTAGGCATAGATTTAGGTGTAAATGTTGAGCAGATTAGTGACAATATTTATGTTGCAGACGATGGTATTACAGTAGATAAGTTTAAAGAAATTATGGAGAAGTTTGTACATAACGACCCAGATGGAAATGGTAAGGCAGATACAGTAGGGGTTAATGCACCTAGTTTAACACAGGGACCATTCTTCTCAGCTTTTGGGTTTAGAGGTGGCGTTAACAATGTTGATGGTAAGGCAGTACAATGGTATGCAACACCAGGTTATAAAGAATACCTTAAATTCTTTGCACAGATGTATGCAGAAGGTTTAGTGGATCCGGAAATTATTACTGAAAATCGTAACATTTCTTGGGAACGTGTCAATAAAAACGAGGCAGGGTACTGGATTACATCAACAAACTCTCTTAACTCATGGGCTGTTGAGCGTCCTCCACTAAGTTTAATTAGAAATAATCCTGATGTTAAAATCTTAATGACTCCAGGAATTAAGCCAGAAGGTGGAGAAGTTCAAGCAAGTGTAGCATCTTCTCCAGGATATGGGAATTTCTATGTTAATGCTAATGTAGATGATGAGAAGTTAGCTAAGATTTTACAATTTGTAGATTACTGCTTATTTGGTGAAACAAGAGCCTCTCACTTCTTTGGTGAAGAGGGGGTTGACTGGAAATGGGATGGAGACATGCCTGTGAAAATTAATCAACTTCCTTCTGGTGAAAAGGGAACTTGGTCTTTCTCACAACATGGTCAAGATGCAGAAGTGACAAAATGGACTTCTTATGAGCCAATGTTTGAAGCTGGACTAAAATATTGGGCAAAAGAAGCTAATGGGTCATGGATGAAATTCCAGCATCCAAACTACAAAGAAGATATCAGAAGAGAGACAAATTATGCAGAGTTAAATGCTGAATATTCAGGTGAAATTAATGCCTATATCTCTACATATCGCACAGAATGTATACTTGGTAAAAAAGATGTTGATGCTACATGGGATGATTACATGGCTGAACTTGATCGTTTAGGTTACAACGAGATTATGGCGGAGCTTGATAAGCTTGATCCACTTGAGGATATTATTGCAGAGTATTCAACAAAATAATAGGATAAAGCTGTTACAATAGGATTTTAAGATCACTATTGTAACAGCTTTATTTATTTGTACAAAGCATTTGCACGAAGAAAGAAAAGGAGTCACCTGTCTTATTCATGAAGGGTATTTAAACTCTTAAAGTTCGTGCTATAATGAGAAAAATAAAATGAATATGTAATAGGATTTTTGTAAGAAAAGAGGAAAAGACAGTGGCAAATATTTTTATTGTTGAAGATGACATATTGCTTAGGGAAGAACTTACACATTTATTAACCTCCTATGGACATAAATGTATACATACAGATGATTTTCAGCACATTGTTCCAAAGATTTTAGAGGCACATTGCGACCTTGTTTTATTAGATATTCAGTTGCCTTACTATGATGGCTACTATATATGCAGGGAAGTAAGAGCTAAGTCTAATGTACCTATTATTGTGGTGACAAGTCGTAATACAGATATGGATGAGCTTATAAGCATGAACTTAGGGGCAGATGATTTCATTACAAAGCCGTATCACACACAGGTTTTATTAGCACATATAAATGCTGTTTTAAAACGTACTATGCATGCCACCCCACTCCAGGTACTAAGCCATAAAGAGGTCATGCTAAGTCTAGGAAGCGGCATAGTAAGTTATAAAGATAAGCAAGTGGAATTAACTAAAAATGAGCAGCGTATTCTTACGTTACTTATGCGCCATAAGGGGAGTATTGTCTCACGTGATGAAATCATGAATGAGCTATGGCAATCAGATGAATTTATAGATGATAATACGCTTACTGTAAATGTGAACAGGCTGCGTAAAAGGTTAGAGGAACTGGGTGTTTATGATTATTTAATCACTAAAAGAGGGCAAGGGTATATGGTATGAGGCTTAGTACATTTTTAAAGGAGAAATGGCTCTTTTGCATAACGCAAATAGGGATAATCTTTTTTGTAGGGATCATGCTATCTGTCTATGGCATTAGTGACTATGGTATAGGGTTTGTGTGTATGACAATGCTACTGGTAGATAGCGGGGTACTTGCTGTAGAATACTTTCAAAAACATCTGTATTATCATAAAATACTTAAAATCAGTGAAGCACTGGATAAGCAAACGTTAATGAGCGAACTGATAGAAGAGCCTAGTTTTGAAGAGGGGAAAATATGGTGGCTACTTTTACAAAGGGCAAACAAATCCATGAATGATGAAATTGCTACCTACCGTATTTTACAAGAGGAATATAAAACCTATATTGAAGCATGGATTCATGAGATTAAAACGCCTATAGCTTCTACTAGGCTTATGTGTGAGAATCACAAAAATGATTTCACTAAGGTCCTAGGAAATGAAGTTAGCAAAATTGATAGCTTTGTGGAGCAGGCACTTTTTTATGCAAGAAGTACATCTTTAGAAAAAGATTATGTCATTAAGGAAATAAGCCTTAATGACTTAGTACGAGGCGCCATCAAGAAACATGCTCGTCTGCTTATTGAAAAGAAGATTATACTGCAATTAGAGCAATTAGAGCAATTAGACTATAAAGTCTTTGCAGATCCCAAATGGGTGGACTTTATTTTAGGACAGTTTCTTTCTAATAGTATTAAATACGATACAACAACTCTAAAGTGTGAGGCTGTAGAAAAGGATGGACAAATCCTACTAACTATAGCAGATAATGGGGTAGGCATACCCTTGCAAGATATAGGGCGGGTATTTAACAAAGGCTTTACAGGTGAGAATGGTAGAATCTATGGAAAATCTACAGGCATTGGACTGTATCTATGTAAAAAGCTTTGTGACAAAATGCACCTAGGTATTTCTCTTGTGTCAGAACAAGGTGTAGGAACAAAAGTAACCCTTATCTTTCCTAAGGACAAAAGGATTTTCTTTGAGGAAGAGTAAACTCTAGCTTATGTGACAAAGATGTAAGGTACATGTAAGGCAGGATTAAGGGAAGGCGCCTTTTAGGAGTCTATACTAGTACTCAAGAAAAGAGGTGTAATGATGAATACAATATTAGAAGTGAAAAATATTGAGAAATACTATGGTAATAAAGGGAATGTCACAAAGGCAGTACATGACATGAGCTTTCAAGTAGAAGAAGGAGAATACATTGGTATTATGGGAGCGTCAGGAAGTGGAAAAACCACTTTGCTAAACTGTATTTCAACGATTGATACAGTAACAGCAGGTCATATTTTACTAAATGGTAAGGATATGACAACCCTCAAATCAAAAGAGTTAGCCAAGTTTAGGAGGGAACATCTAGGGTTTATTTTCCAAGACTTTAACCTACTTGATACATTAACTGCTTATGAAAATATTGCTATGGCATTAACTGTTCTTAAGGTACCTCAAGGGGAAATCAAAGAGCGTATTCAAAAAGTAGCTAGGAAGCTTCAAATAGAAGAGATACTTAATAAGTTTCCTTATCAAATGTCAGGGGGACAAAAGCAAAGAGTAGCAAGTGCAAGAGCCATTATTACAAGACCATCCCTCATTTTGGCAGATGAGCCTACAGGAGCATTAGATTCTAAGTCAGCGAAGATGCTTCTAGAGAGCTTTGAAGTCCTTAATCAAGAAGAGCGTGCAACGATTTTAATGGTAACCCATGATGCCTTTACAGCTAGCTATTGTAAACGTATTTTATTTATTAAAGATGGCCGTATCTTTAATGAGCTTATAAGAGGCAATGATACAAGAAAAGCGTTTTTTAATAAAATCATAGAAGTTGTAGCCCTCTTAGGAGGTGACGCGGACAATGTACTTTAAATTAGCCTTGAATAATGTAAAGAAAAGTTTTAAGGATTACACCATTTATTTTTTAACTCTTACATTTAGTGTGTGTATCTTTTATGTGTTTAACGCTATGGAAAGTCAAAAGGCAATGATGATTGTCTCAGATACAACGGAGATGATGATTAAAAACTTATCAACACTGATTGGTTATTTATCCATTTTTATAGCCGTTGTATTAGGTTTTCTTATTTTATATGCCAATAAGTTTTTAGTGAGAAGGCGTAATAAAGAGCTTGGACTTTATATGCTACTTGGTTTTGAAAAGGTGAAGATTTCTTGTATCCTTGTACTGGAAACTTTTATGATAGGGCTTTGCTCCTTGGTAGTGGGGCTTGGTCTGGGTATCTTTTTATCTCAGGGATTATCTGTTTTTACTGCTAAACTGTTTGGAGCGCAGATGGCGCAGTTTACTTTTGTGTTTTCAAAGGAAGGACTTTATAAATCCCTAGGTTGCTTTATATTGATTTATGCCATTGTTATTTTCTTTAATATTGGTATGATTTCAAAGTGGAAGCTTATTGATTTACTTTATGCAGACAAAAAAAGTGAAGTGCCTAAGGTAAAAAGTTTATGGCTCTCAGTGATTTTATTTGTTATATCTGTTAGCTGTTTAGCCATGGCCTATGTTTTAATCATTGATAATGGGCTAATGGAATTAGATCTTTATTTTTACTCGGCCTTTGTATTTGCTTTTATAGGGACTTTTTTATTTTTTATGTCCTTATCAGGCTTTTTACTAAAAGTGATGCAGTGTTATGAAAAGCTTTATTATCGTGAAATGAATATGTTTATTTTTAGACAGATTAATAGCAAAATCAATACAACTTACGTGTCTATGACTTTGATTTGTCTTATGCTTGCTGTAACCATTGTGACCCTTTCGAGTGGTATGGCAATGAATGAGTCTATGCGTAGTGAGCTTGAAAAGTTAACACCTTATGATGCTAGTTTAATATGGCAAAGAAATGTACGTACACCAGAAGTACGTCATATAGATATAGAGGCCGTACTAGGTACTATGGATTTGAACATAGAAGACTATGCAAAAGACGCTGCCACTTATAATATGTATGAAACAAATATTCCTTATGAAACCTTTTATACAGGGCAAGATTTAGGAAAGCAATCTTTATATATTAAGAATATTGCACAAAATAAAATACACGCTATAGGTTTATCAGATTATAATGAAGCACTTAGGCTTCAAGGGCTTAAGCCTATTACATTAAAAGAAGATGAATACATGCTTAACTGTATTTATGGCGAGCTTATAAGCATTCTTAAAACCTATTTGAAACAAGAAAATACTTTAACTTATGAGGGAAAGGATTATAAGGCTATGGGGTTATTAGAAAATACCTTGTATCTTCAATTGACAGCAGAGGCAGATATTATTATGGTTTTACCAGATGAAGCAGTAAACACAAGTGAAAAAACAATGACTGGTATTAACTTCAATTATAAATCTGCGGATATGGAAGCAAAACTTATAGCAGATGTAGAGGCTAAAACGGAAGGAGAGCCACAAGTAGAAGGTATTGAAATTGCTGGACTAACACGTAAATTGGTTTATGATGCCAGCGTAGGCCTTTCGGCTACTATGACCTATTTAACAGTTTATGTAGCTATTGTATTCCTGCTAGCAAGTGCTGCTATACTAGCACTCCAACAGCTTACAGAGTCAGAAGATAATAAAGTGCGTTATAAGCTGCTTAGAAAATTAGGAGTAGATGAGAAAGTCATTCATAGGGCACTCTTTGTACAGATTGCTATTTACTTCATGGTGCCATTATTTCTTGCCATTATACATGGTGTGGTTGGCATTTATGTAGCCAATACCGTCATTATGATGGTTGGAGAGGTGAATGTGTTAGGAAGTATAATCTTTACAGCAGTGGTATTTGTACTTATTTATGGGGTTTATTTTGTGGGGACTTATTTAAGTAGTAAGAATCTCATTAGGAATAAATGATTAAATTAAAACGAGACTCTGTGGCTTTAGAATATTGATATAAAGTCTTCACAGAGTCTTCTTTTATGCTAAAATAATATTTGAAATGTTCTTAAATATTCTGCGTGTTTCTGAGGGGGAGACTAAATGTTACATACAAGCATAGAACTTAATCAGGTTTTTAAAGGGCTAGGAAGTCATGAACAAGGTGCTACACTGCATACTTATGTGATAGATAATAGCCCTGAAGTAGATGTGGATAGAGTAAGACCAAGTATTATTATATGCCCAGGAGGTGGATACGGCTTTACATCAGATAGAGAAGCTGAGCCGGTAGCTTTAGCTTTGGCAGCAGAAGGGTATAATGCTTTTGTATTAAGATACAGTGTAAGTCCTAGTCAGTATCCACAGCAACTTTTAGAAGTTTCAGCGGCTGTAGCTTATGTAAGACGTATGGCAAAGGTATGGCATGTAGATACAGATAAAATCATTGTATGTGGTTTTTCAGCTGGAGGGCACTTAGCAGGGCACCTAGGTGTAGCTTGGCAGGAGCAGTTTATTCAAGATGTATTAGAGCTTAATGAAGCAGAAAATAAACCTAATGCCATGATACTTGGCTATCCTGTTATTACAAGTGGTACTTTTGCACACGAAGGGTCTTTTAGAAATCTATTAGGTGAAGCCTATGAGCAAGATAAAGAAAAAGTTTCATTAGAGCTTTTAGTAAGTAAGCTTACACCACCAGCTTTTATCTGGCATACTTTTGAAGACCAAGCTGTACCTGTAGAAAATAGCATGCTCTTTGCACAGGCACTTAAAAAATATAACATTCCTTTTGAACTTCATATTTATCCAAAAGGTGGACATGGATTAAGTCTTTGTGATCAGAGAACAGCTAAGCCAGATGCGGATTATCTCGTTAATACTCATGTGGGAACATGGTTTAGATTAGCTATAGAATGGATGAATCAATTATAGAAATAGAGAAGAAAAAGTCTAAATCCATCTAAGTCAAATACAACAGACCAAATAACTTTTAATGTACAAAATGCGTAGAATCAGAATACGGTCATTGTAGAGTAGAGATAAAACTTAAGTGATTTATAAATTTATAACTAAAAAGACTGTCGTAAAAGTTTACGGCAGTCTTTTTAGTTAGTTAGAAATATGAAAGAAATTTTCAGTATGTAGTAGATAATTAAATGTATAATTTGTATATAAAATTAAATAAATAACTTGAAAATATTATATAAGTGTGTAAAAATTAAGATATAAATAAGTATAATAATTTAAAACATACTGTTAAAAAGGAGATAAAAATGAAAATTTTTTCCAAACAAATTTTTGATGCAGAGTATTATAGAATTCCATCCTTAATTGTAACAAAAAAAGGAACAGTTATTGCATGTGCAGATGCTCGCTATACGGATCCTGCAGATAATCCTAACCGTATTGATAAAGTGATAAGAAGAAGCGAAGATCATGGTGTAACCTGGCAGGAACCTATTCTAGCAGTAGAAAGTGTAGGAGAAGGAAGAAGTGAAGGTGCAGGAGATATTGACCCTTCTATGGTATATGATGCTGATACAGATACTATATGGTTATTTTATTGTCATACACCAGGAGGGGTTGGTTTATGGAATTCAAGGCCAGGCAAGGGGGTAGATAAGGAAGGCAATCGCTACCTTTATGATGTACATAATAACAGATTTGTACTAAGAGATGGTAGGATCTCTAGTGAATCGGGAGAAGCTACCTCATTACGTGTAGATGAAGCAGGCTACGTTTATAAAGAGGATGAGTTAATCGGTAATATTTTTAAAGGGACAGGCCCATTATTAGAAGAGCGTACATCCTTTTTAGAAGTTGTATATAGTAAAGATGATGGATTAACTTGGTCTAAACCTATTAATTTAAATGGACAAGTTAAAGAAGAGTGGATGAAATTTATAGGGCCTGGACCTGGCGTAGGTATTCAAATGACGACAGAAAAGTATAAAGGAAGATTAGTTGTACCAATTTACTTTTCTAATCATACCAATGCTGTGGGATGGACGATGTCTTGCTGTTTAATCATAAGTGATGACCATGGTCAAACTTGGACAAGAGGCAATTCACCAAATGATGGGCGCATTTATAAAGGAGAAGCTGTAGAAGCGCGTACACTTTTAGACTATGAGGCATGTTTAACTGAATCTCAAGTTGTAGAATTAAATGATGGTAGATTACTGTATATGATGAGGAACCATGATAGGCAAAAACGTACAGCTAGAGCTTATAGTGAAGATGGGGGTATGACTTGGAGCCAGGTAGAATGGGTAGATGAGTTTGAAGATCCGACTTGTCAGTCTTCACTCATTAAGTATCCAGACTTAGGAGATGGAAAAGAGCGCATTTTATTTGCTAATCCAAGTAATGAGAAAGAACGTAAAAAAGGTACAGTGAGATTAAGTGAAGATGGCGGCCAAACTTTCCCTTATGCAAAAGTCATTAAAGAAGATGATTTTGTTTATAATAGTATGGCTGTTTTACAGGATGGAACAATAGGTATGTTTTACGAAGGTAGAGATGATATGAAGGAAATGGAATTTATAAAATTCACCTTAGATTGGATTAAGGAATAATTAAGATGATTTCAAGAGAAAAGGCACTTATAGAAGTGCCTTTTTTAATGCACATTTTATAAAAATAGAATAGATTAGAGTTTGGGGTATGAAAAAAAATCATACTTTTTTAAAAAATAAACTTATATATAATAAATAATATAAAAGATTTATTGGATAAGTTTTTAGGGAATACATTAGGGGGGATGGTATGAATAAGATTTCGGATAAGGTATGGATTCTTATTTCTTTTGTAACGGCTATTGTTTTGTGGCAACTTATTTCTATGTCTGAGGCAGGGGTTGTTTTTGCTTCACCTGTAGAGGTCATAGAAAAGTGTATTAAGAAAATAGCAGATGGAACTTTATGGCTACATATTTCCTACAGTCTATTTCGTGTAATTGCAGGTTTTTCTCTTGCTTTTATTGCCTCTATTCCAGTAGCTTTTTTAATGGGATGGTATAGGCCAGTTAGAGGTTTAATCGAGCCTTGGATACAATTTGTAAGAAATATACCTCCACTTGCTTACATACCCCTTATTATTGTTGGGGTAGGGGTAGATGAAAGGTCAAAGGTAACTGTGATTTTTATTGCTTCTTTTTTAGTATTAGTGGTAACTATTTACCAAGGTGTACGCAGTGTAGATGCTACACTGATTAAAGCAGCTAAAATACTTGGAGCATCGGATAGAGATATTTTCTTTAAAGTAGTTATGCCAGCTTCTACACCCTTTATCTTAGTGGGTACAAGACTAGGTTTATCCGCAGCCTTAACCACATTAGTAGCTGCCGAGCTGACAGGTGCATCAAAGGGACTTGGTATGATGATTCAAACAGCAAGTGGAAATTATGATATGGGAACGGTACTACTTGGTATTATTATTATCGGCATTATAGGAATGGCTATGGAGAAATTTGTTAGATTTCTTGAAAGGAGGCTCACAGGATGGCAGGAGACTCATGTACAGTAAAGGTTAAAATCGACCATGTCAAAAAAGTTTTCAATGTAAGAGGAAATGAAGTGGTAGCGCTTAACGGTGTAGACCTAGAGATTAAAGAGAATGAATTTGTATGTGTAGTAGGGCCTTCGGGCTGTGGTAAGTCAACCTTACTTAATATTATTGCAGGCTTAGATGTACCTAGTTCAGGTAATGTTCTTTTAGATGGAAATCCTATAGATGGACCAGGAACAGAGCGTGGTGTAGTCTTTCAACAATATGCCCTTTTCCCTTGGCTAACGGTAGAGAAGAATATTGCTTTTGGGCTTAAACTAAGAGGCATGAAGCGAGAAGATGTTCAAAAAGAAACAGCAAAATACTTAGACATAGTAGGACTAAGTAGCTTTGCAAAAAGTTATCCTAAAGAGCTATCTGGAGGGATGAAACAAAGGGTAGCTATAGCCAGAGCTTATGCAGTAAATCCAGAAGTTCTTTTAATGGATGAACCTTTTGGTGCTTTAGATGCACAGACAAGAACACAGCTTCAAAGTGAGCTTTTACAGACTTGGGAGAGAGAGCAAAAGACTTGTTTCTTTATTACACATGATGTAGAGGAAGCCATTATCTTGGCACAACGTGTAGTCATTATGAGTGCAAGACCAGGGCGTATTAAGGAAATTGTTGAGGTCAATATTCCTTATCCAAGAACACAAGAAACCAAAATGTCACAAGAATTTTTAGAACTTAAAAATTACATCTGGGGTCAGGTTTATGAGGAGTATCTAGCAGTGAGAAAGTAGAAGGATAGAGGGGGAAAAAGTATGAGGAAAATCTTTAAATTAGCCTTAATGGGCTTATTGACAATGAGTATGGCTGTAGGATGTACACCAAGTCAAAGTACAGGGGCACAGGCAGGTGAGGCAGAGAATAAAATACCTGATAAGGTACGCGTAGCTTATATGCCTAATATGGGAAGTGCTTCAGCAGTTGTATCAGGCATTGAGCAAGGTTATTTTGAAGAATATGGTCTAGATATAGAGCTTGTACAATTTGCAGGAGGTCCTGCAGAAATTGCTGCCCTTGCTTCAGGGGATATTCAAATTGCTCAGATTGGGCATGGTGCACATGCACTTTGTATTGAAGGGGAAGCTAAAGTTTTTGCTATTGATGCCTTAAGTTTATCGGATGTTGTATTAGCCAATAAAGATAAAGGGGTTAGTAGTATAGAAGATTTAAAAGGAAAGAAAGTGGCTGTTCAAGCAGGAACTTCTTCAGAAATTATTTTAAATTTAGCCCTTGAAAAAGCAGGGATGACGCAAAAAGACTTAGAGATTATTCAAATGGAAGCTTCAGGTATGGTATCTGCTATGGTTGGAGGCAGTATAGATGCTTGTGCAACATGGGAACCAAGTTCTACAACCATTATGAATCAAATGGGGGATAGCTGTATTACTTTAGCAGGCAATGAAGACTTCTTAGAACAAGCTACTTTTGCAAGTGGTTATATTACAACAGATAAATATGCTAAAGAAAATAAAGATATTTTAGTACGCTTTGCAAAAGCACTCTTAAAAGCACAGGATTATAGAAATCCTCATATTGAAGAGATTTGCAAGGCAGTAGCCAAGCTGATAGAAGCTGATGAAGCTACTATCCTAGATACAAAGAATGGAGCGAAATGGCTAACAGGGGAAGAAATTAAAGCTAGCTTAGAAGATGGTACCATTAAGAAGTATTATGAAAGTCAGCAACAAGTCTTCATTAATGCAGGTAGAATTCCAGAACCAGTACCTGTTGAAGATTATGTGATGTTTGATATTATGAAAGAGGCAACAAGTAGCTATAAATAAAGTTTATAAGAAGAGAGTATGACTTAAGGGTCATACTCTTTTGTTGTTTAGAATTTTGTGATAAAATTAAGAGAACATAAGCAACATAGGAGGAAGTATGCTTATCATTATTATGATTTTAATGGCTATTGTCTGTCTTTATGTAATTTGTGTAAAAAAAGATAGTATTTCTTTTTTACTGCTTGGATTATGTTTAAGTTTTATTATTATGTTTATTGGTATTATCATTTATATTGCAAAATCGGGAGGCTTTTCCCAATCTCAACGCTTTTTTCTCTTTTTAATTCCAAGTATTCAAGTAAAACTGCAATATTTACCTATTAGCCTAGATCGATTAGGATATATGGTTGCAATAGGGCGCTTTACCTTTCCTATCATCCTTCTGAGCACGGCCATGCATTATTCCATGGTGCCAGCTATCAGGAAGAGACTCCAATATATGAAGTGGCTTATACTGCCAACAGTTTTTTGGCTCATTTACTATTATCCCAAAGTTTTTAGAGAAGTGGTACGCGGACGATACTTTTTACAAGCTTTTATGATTAAACTAGCCTTTGTATGGATTAGTTTATGTATTGTTAGTGCTATTACCATACTACTTATTGAATATAGAAGTATTACCATTCCTTTTTGCAAACGTCACTTTAGATGGGTGATTTTATCTTATTTAAGTATTACCTTGTTATATAGTCTTTATTGTATTCAAGATCCAGCTCAAATTTATCAGACCTATGGTGTAGATTATATGTGGATTAGAGGGATAAGCTATACCACTTCAGCCATGTCTACCTTTGGATGGATTGGACTAACTTGCTGTGGCATTTTCTTTATTTTATTAGGGAGTTTTAGCATAGCCCATTATACTCAGGTGAAAAGGCTAGATGAGAAAAATGAAGTCCTTTTACAACATAAGTTTGATACAAGTAATATGGGGGCTACAGTTTTTGTACATAGCATGAAGAATCAGCTGCTAGCCAATAGAGTAGTCAATAAAAAAATCATAGAACTTTTAGAAGAACCTGAGCCAGATTTGGAGAAACTAAAAGGCTATACAAGGCAGCTCAGTGAACTGAATGAAGGCATGCTTAGGCATATGGAGGAGCTTTATAAATCCATTAAGAACAATGCCATGTATCTTATGCCTGTTTCAATTACGCAGCCTGTACAGCTAGCCCTTATAAAGTTTCATGAGAAGTATCCAGAATATGAGGTTCAGGTTAGCCTTAAAACCAAAGAGACAGTACTTGCAGATGAAACCCATTTGAGTGAAGCGATTTATAATCTTCTTACCAATGGGTATGAGGCAGCAGTAGAGGCACATGAAGATCAGGGAAAAGTAGAACTCATCACCTATAGTGAACGACTCTATACCGTAATTGAAGTACGGGATAATGGCAAGGGTCTTTCTAAAGAAAAGTTAGGGAAAATCTTTGATCCCTTTTTTACAAGTAAAAATACGAATTATAACTGGGGAATGGGGCTGTACTATGTGAAGAAAATTATAAAGGGGCATTTAGGCAGCTTGCGTGTAGAAAGCATAGAAAATGAAGGAACGCATATGTTTATTTTATTACCTAAGTTTAGTGAGAACACTTAAGGGAGGTAGACTATGGGGGAATGTATAAAGGTAATGGTGGCAGAAGACTTTGACCTGATTCGCGAAGACTTGGCAGAACTTATTAGAAAGCAACAAGATATGTGCTTAATAGGGGAGGCATGTTCTGGAAAAGAGATAGAAAAGTTGGCTCATGAGGTGCAACCAGATCTTATTTTAATGGATATTGAAATGGAGAAAATCAACTCAGGCATTGTGGCAGCAGAACATATCCATTTTGATTATCCAGAGATTAAGATTATTTTTCTAACAGCACATGAAACAGATGATATGGTGATTACAGCTATGGCAACAGGGGCTGTAGATTATGTAGTTAAAGGCTGTGAGGAGGAGAAGCTTCTTCATCATATAAGATGTGCTTATGAGGATGAACCTATATTAGAGATGAGATTTCAAAAGAAGATTATGCAGGAATTTACACGCCTACACACCTCTGAGAGGAGTTTGCTGTACTTTATTCAGACTATTTCCAAGCTGACCCCCACAGAAAGAGAACTCGTAAAACTTTTACTTCAAGGATATAAAGTGGCACAGATTGCTCAGATTAGATACGTAGAGGTAGTGACGGTGAAAACACAGATTAAAAGCTTGCTGAAGAAATTTGGTTGTACGCGAACTAAAGAGATTGTGGAGATGATTCATAATCTAAGAATTTCACATTTATTTTAATAGGCTTAAACAAGTACTTAAGCGGTATGATTAATGAGCTTAGAGTGAGAATAAAATAGTTATGGGAAATAAAAAATTGGGGGAATGAACATGGCTTTATTTAAAGGAGAACTTTATGCAAAATCTTTAGGAATGAATGTAGGGCTGAATATTATTTTGCCGCAGGATATGTATGAGAAGGAGCCTAAAGTATTGTACCTACTTCATGGCATGTCTGATGGATGTGGGGCATGGACTAGATGGACACGTATTGAGCATTATGCTAAGGAGTATGGCTATATTGTCATTATGCCAGAAGTACATATTAGTTTTTATATGAATATGGAGTATGGGGGCAATTATTATACTTACATAACTGAAGAGCTGCCAATGCTTTGTGAGAAAATGTTTGGCATTAAGCCAGATAGGGAAAAGACATATATAGCAGGCCTTTCTATGGGAGGCTATGGGTCTATGTTATGTGCCTTTAGAAATCCACAGCAGTACAAAGCCTGTGGTGCCCTTTCTGCACCATGTGATATAAAAGCCAGGATGGAAGAAAGAGGGCGAGATGAGAAATGGATTAAAGCAATTATAGGAGATAAACCTGTAGATGAAAGCTGTGATTTATATAAACTTACTGCTAGGCTTATGGATTTAGCACCTGCCAAAAGACCAGGACTTATGCTTGTCTGTGGGACGGGGGATTTCTTATATGAGGATAATGAGGCATTTAAGAAGTACTTAGAAACAATTCACTTTGACTTTAACTATGAAGTATGGGAAGGAGACCACAATTGGGACTTCTGGGAAGTGGGGATTCAGAAGGTGCTACGATTCTTCGAGGGGGATAGCGTAAAGATATAAGCAATACTGTAAGAATAACAAATTAAGAATTACATTGATAATAGATTAAGTAAAAATAAAATGCTTGATATAAGTATAGGAATATATTTGTATTAAGTATTTTAGCGATTAACTATATTTTTTATAGTATACAGTAGTATAATAAATAAGAAAATAGGTATTGAGGAAGGAAAGGGATAGCATGAAAATTGCAACTTATAATATTGCAGCAGGACAATACTGCCATCAGGATTTAGGATTACTTTCAAAGATGATTGCTGAACAAGAAATTGATGTATTAGGGGTACAGGAAGTAGATCATAAGACGGGAAGAAGCCAACAAGTTAATCAGATTGAGGCCCTTAAAAGTAAGGAGACAACTTTTTCGGCTTTTCATAAGGCGATAGACTTTGATGGGGGAGCCTATGGGCTAGGATGCTTAGTGAATATGCCTACTCTAGATGTTACATTTGAGCTTTTAGAGAGTAATGGTTTTGAGCAGAGAATTTATCAAAAAATCAGTATTAAAATAGGAGAACGCACAGCTTCTTTCTATAATACACATCTTAGTTTTGAAGATACCAAGACAAGAAAAGATCAAATGGCTTATTTAAAACGTCTGTTAGATGAGGATGAGGCTGAGTTTAAAATCGTAACAGGTGATTTTAATATAGAAGATAGAAGTGAGTTTGAGCTATTTTTAGAGGAGTACCAAATTGCTAATGGACATAATGGGGTGTGGCATGATACCTTCCCAGGGGAAGACTGCGTAACACATCAGCTTGATAATATTATTTTGAGTAAAAATTTACATATTAATGAAGTAGGTATGGTGAAGAATAACTACTCTGATCACTGTATGCTATGGGTAGATGTAAGCGACTAAATCATGATAAGCATTGAATGCGTTGCTATAAAAGAAGCCATTGCAAAGGATGCAGATATATGAGACAAAGTAAGAGTTGCAACAGGTGCCATGTCGGACTCTGGTAGAGGACAAAGAGACAGCTCAAGTATAGAAGGATTGTTAGAACAAGCAAAAGCTGACCAATAAGGTCAGCTTTTTAGGTTTGGAAAAGGTTTAAGCAACTTAGTTTTCATAAGTGAATAGGGCTAAATCTTAAAGTTATAGAATAGGAATTGCTATTATGCCTAAGTTCTATTTATAATAGAGCTAAAAAAGAAGTAGGAGTATTAGGATATGAATCAAAGCATACAAGCAAAAAGAAAAGATGGTGAGCTTGTAAAACTCACTTTAAAAAGACTCACTTTTGAAGATATAGATCAGATTATGGCGTTACAAGATGAGATTGTAGAGGGTTTAGAAGATAAGCAGCTCTATGTGCCATCAGACAGAGAAGAAATACAAAGTCATTTTGGCACAGAAGGAGTCCTTTTAGGATATGTTACAGAAGAGAATGAATTAGCAGCCTTAGCTATTTATTTAAAAAGAGGTTATAGTCCATCTAATTACGGTTATGATGTAGGACTAGAAGGAGAAGAATTGCTAAAAGTGGGCCAAGTAGATACTGTACTTGTTAAAGCGGATTATAGGGGAAATAATCTACAGTATAGGATGTGTAGCCTTCTAGAAGAGATTGCAAAAGAAAAACAGACACCTATTCTATGCGCCACAGCTTCACCTTATAATACTTTTAGTGTTAATAACTTTTTGAAATTAGGCTATGAAGTGAAAAAAGATAAGCTAAAGTATGGAGGCCTAAGAAGGTATATATTGATGAAAAGCTTATATTAAAAAAAGAGCTCTAACCTCGATTTAAGGTTAGAGCTCTTCTGTTGCTATAACATGGCCTACAATAAGCGAGTTAATCATAGCAGTTTTTTGGGGTGAACAAGATTTTCTATATTCTTCAGCATCAGCTGATGGTATAAGTTCTATAGAGATATGACATTCTGTTTGAAGGAAATCTTCTATTTCACTAAGAGGCACTTTAAAGAAGTTTTTTGTGGCATTAACTTTATTAAGCTGGTTTTTGCTAAATCTTTTATGTAGTTTCTTTTCAAGGGCTATGGCATCTTCTGAAAAAATCATAGCATGAATATCAAAGTTAAATGGAACAGATAGACCATTAAGTTCTTTGATGCTTTCTTCTGGATCTAGTTTCCTTGTCATACCGATTTTATACACATCCTCACCAAATGAACCCATATTGGAAATGATGTATACGTAGCCAGCAGTTACATTTTGTTCTCTACTTTGAATAGCTTGTTTAGTCTGTGTGAGCGCTTTTAGTTTAGCTTCTGTATCCGTTAACTTCTTAAGGAGTTTAGCTTGCTCACTTTCAGTAGCACTTTCTAATTTAGTATGCACTTCATTGATAATATTTTGAAAGCGGAGTTCATCTTTCTCAAGTTTTTTTCTGGTACTTTCAAGTTCTTTTAATGTTTTAGCTTCTTCTTTTAGGCGATCTTTAATGACTGCTTGTTCTTCTTTTTCTTGGTGCTTTTTAAATTCATATTCATGTTTAAGATAAAGTTCAGCAATTTTTAAGTTTAAGTATTCCTTGCTTAGGGAGACTTCCTGCATATGTGTTAGGTTATTAATCTCATCAAAAACTTTATGAATACGTTTTTCAGAGGCTTCTAAATTGCTGTGTTTGGCTTTTGTAATAATATTTTCACATTCACTGTTAAATGTACGTAATGTAAGTTTGATAGTATCCAGAATAAATTCTTTTTCCGGATTGTGATGAGTAGCCGCCTTATCTTTGATTAATTGTTTTTGCTGATACCTAACTTCAGCCAATTTATTTTTATAAAGTGTTGAATTTTCAAAGCCATATTTGGTTTCATGAAAACCATAGGACTGGATATTTATTGTATTCTCAAGTTCAGATACAGTGTACTTTAATTGATTTAATCTCGTATCGAGCTCCAAGCAAGTACGCGAGAGGGCATCTCTTTTATCATTTAGTCGTTTTAACTCATCTTTTAAGTGGAGGTATTGGATTTCTTCCGTTGGTGAGTTTTTGTCATCTTTATATTTTTTTGCAGTAAGAAAATCTAATATTCCCATTTACACAACTCCTTTATTAATATGATTCAATGTTAACATAAAATTCAAGATTTGGAAATTGGAAATAGCCAATAGTTAAGAGTTATAAGGAAAGAGTTATAGTTTTCATAAGGGAAATAGTATAATAAAGGTAAGTTGGCAAGGATTAAATAATTGAAGGAGAATAATTATGTTTAGAGAAATACGTAGAAAAAAGCAATTATTATCACAAGAAGAAACTATTAAAATTATGGAGAAAGGAACTTCGGGGGTCCTTGCATTATTAGGGGATAATGACTACCCTTATGCAGTTCCACTTAGTTATGTTTATTGTGATTCAAAAATATATTTTCATGCGGCAAAAGCTGGACATAAGATTGATGCAATAAGAAAATCTGAAAAAGCATCTTTTTGTGTTATTGATGAAGATAATGTAGTACCAGAAGAATATACGACTTATTTTAGAAGTGCAATAGCTTTCGGGAAAGTAAAAATAGTTGAAAGTGAAGAAGAAAAAAGAAAGGCTATTGAAAAGTTGGCAGTTAAGTATACACCAGATGATGAAGAAGGCTGCTTGAAAGAAATTGAAAGAGGATATAATATTCTTTGTATGATAGAATTTGATATAGAACATATGACTGGGAAAGAAGCTATTGAGTTAGTAAGAAATAAGAAAACACAACTTAACAAATAGTTGCTTTATTGCCCCAATAGCCCCTTCCATGAAGGGGCTATCTTTCTAGGAAATATCCTTAATATTATTCTGATAAATACTCAATATTTATTAGAATAAAACTAAACAACTAATAAGGGGAAATTTTATGCTTATGAATACAAAAAGCAAATAAGTGGTTACCCATTCACCCTCTATTTTTCGCTTGATGGAGGATAGCCTACATACTTTTTATAAATTCTAGAGAAATAAGCTAAGTTACTAAAACCAGCCATTTCACAAGTTTCACTTACATTATAGTCACCTGAACGAAGTAATTTTTGGGCATATTGGCAGCGCAAATCATTAATATAATCAGTAGCTGTTTTATTTGTAATTTCCTTAAAGGTACGGCAAAAATAATATTTGCTAAAGCCAATGTCAGAGCAAATATCCTCTATAGTGATTGGACTTCTATAATACTTTTGAATGTACTGGATAGCATTTTTAACCAGGTTTATTTTTTTGTTACTTTGGCCTAGGGGCATAAGGCTGGTGTTTTGTAGAATATGATGACGTATAAGTTCTACTAATAAGTTAGCAATAAGCCCTTTAACAGCTACTTTGTAGGCTGTATCTTGATTAGTCATTTCTAGAATAATCTGATTGAAGATTTCAATGCATTTGGGGTTTGTAATTTTGTTTTCAAATAAAAGATTTAAAGTATCTAGGCCTAAACTTTGGTAAAGGGATGAATGAATAATAAGGCAGTAGTAGTGCGTATGTTCACTCATAGCTTGGAATTTATGTAGGTCGTTAGCATTAATAAGAATAAGGTCCCCTGGATAGGCAAGCACTTTGTTTGGTCCGCACACCACGTTACAGGCTCCTTCTATTAAATAAATCATTTCAATGCTTTCATGCCAGTGCATAATACTATTAAATTGGGTACTTTTGCTTAGAAAGTTAGGATGAAAGATAATAGAAAAATCAGGATCAAGGTGATTATGGTTTTCATAAAAGGAATCTAGCATGATATACCTCCCGTTTTATTTAAAAGAGCAATATAAGATAAACATGTATCAATCTAATCTATGTACTTTTAGTAGGGTAAACGTATAATTGAATTATAAAATATTTGACTATAATGTCAATTTTGAATTAGGAGGAAATTATGAATGCATTTCCAATAGGTGTCATTATTGATTCATTTAGAACAGATATGAAGGAGGCTTTAAAAAAAGCTGAAAACATGGGTGTTACAGGCATACAAGTTTACTCAACTCGTGGAGATATGTCTCCTGAAAATTTAAGTGCTTTACAAAGAAAAGAATTTCTTAAACGTGTAAAGGATCATGGCCTTGAGATTTCTGCATTATGTGGAGATTTAGGAGAAGGATTTGGGGACCCTCTTAAAAACAAAGTGAATATTGAAAAATCTAAGAGGATTTTAGACTTAGCTAAAGACTTAGAGACTTCTATAGTAACAACGCATATTGGTGTAATCCCACAAGATCCTAATCATGATCGCTATAAAATTATGCAGGAAGCCTGTTTTGAGTTAAGTCAATATGCTGATGAACTTAAGGCACATTTTGCTATTGAAACAGGTCCTGAGATTGCTATTACACTAAAAAACTTCCTAGATACATTAGGTTCAAAAGGGGTAGCGGTTAATCTAGACCCAGCCAACTTAGTCATGGTAACAGGGGATGATCCTGTTCAAGCTGTTTATACACTAAAAGATTATATTGTTCATACACATGCTAAAGATGGTAGACGCCTACTGATTAAAGACCCTGAGATTATTTATGGTCTGGTAGAAGAAACCATTCAAGAAGGTAAAGCCTTTATAGAATTGCCACTTGGGCAAGGGGATGTAGACTTTAAAAAGTATTTACAGGCCCTTACGGATATTGGCTACAAGGGATTCTTGACCATTGAAAGAGAAGTTGGAGACAATCCTGAAGCAGATATTAAGTTAGCTGTTGATTTCTTAAAGAATATGATAAGAGGGTAGGGGGAAAGCAAAATGAGTAAAATTAAAGTAGGTATTATTGGAACAGGAAGTATTAGTCATTTACATATACAGGGGTATCTGAAAAATCCAGATGTAGAACTTTATGCACTTTGTGATATTAATGAGGAACGTGTAAAAGCAGCAGGAGAAAAATATAAGGTTTCACGTATTTATACAGATATGAATGAAATGCTGAAACTTGAAGAACTCGATGCAGTCAGTGTATGTACATGGAATAGTGCCCATGCACCTTGCTCTATTGCGGCCCTTAAAGCAGGTAAACATGTTATTTGTGAGAAACCAATGGCTATGAATGCGGAAGAAGCAAGAGCCATGAAAAAAGCTGCTGATGAGGCAGGCAAACTCTTAATGATTGGTTTTGTAAGACGCTTTGGAAATGATGCTAACATTATTAAGGATTACCAGAGCACAGATTTCTTAGGAGATATTTATTATGCCAAAGCTACTTACTTAAGAAGAAAGGGCAATCCAGGAGGATGGTTTGGAGATAAAGCACGCTCTGGTGGTGGTCCATTAATTGACTTAGGTGTACATGTTATTGATCTTACAAGATTCCTTATGGATAATCCTAAGCCTGTCTCAGTTTATGGCGCTACTTTCCAAAAACTTTTTGATAGAAAAAACATTAAAGGCGGTACAGGATACTGTTCAATGGAGAAAACAAATCAGGATGTTTGTGATGTAGAAGATTTGGCTACAGCTATGATTCGATATGATAATGGTGCAGTGGTGTCTATAGAAGCAAGTTTTAGCTTAAATATTAAGAAGGATGAAGGAATTATTGAACTGTTTGGTACAAAAGGAGGGGCGAAGCTTAGCCCAGAGCTTGAAATGTATACAGAAATCAATGACTATATGGTAGATGTGCAGCTTGCTACTAAGACAGCACTAGACTTTGATGGGTTATTTGATAATGAAATCAATCACTTTGTAGATTGTGTTAAAGGTGAGACTCAGTGTATTTCTCCAGCAGAGCATGGTATTGAGATTATGACTATACTCGATGCCATTTATGAATCTGCTAGAACAGGGCATGAAGTAGTTATGGAATAAGAAGAGCACTAACCTTATTTAAGGTTAGTGCTCTTCTTTTGGTGCAACATGGCTTACAATGAGTGAATTAATCATAGAAGGTTTGTGGGGAAAACAAGATTTTTTATATTCTTCAGCATTAGCTGATTTGATTTTTTCTAAACTTTTCATGTAATTGCTTTTCAAGGGCAATGGCATCTTCTGAAAAAATTAGGGCATGAATATCAAAGTTAAATGGCACAGAAGCGTTACCAAATTCTTTGATTATTTCTTCTGGGTCAAGCTTTCTAGTCATGCCAATTTTATAGACATCCTCACCCAATGACCCTACATTGGAGATAATATAGACATAACCAGCAGTGACATTTTGTTCTTTATGTAGGATGGCTTGTTTAGTGTGGACAAGCTCTTTTAAAGTTTTAGTCTCTTCTTTTAAGCGTTCTTTTAGAATAGCTTGTTCCTCTTTTTCTTGTTGTTTTTTAGCTTCATACTCATGTTTGAGATGAAGTTCAGTAACTTTTAAGTTTAAGTATTCTTTGCTCAAGGAGACTTGTTGCATAGTAGTAAGGGCATTAATCTCATCAAAAACTTTATGAATACGCTTTTCGGATGCCTCTAGATTGCTGTGTTTGACTTTAGTAATAATATTTTCGCATTCACTATTAAAAGTACGTAATACAAGTTTTATAGTATCTAGTATAAATTCTTTTTCCGGATTATGATGTGTAGCCGTTTTATCTTTAATCAGTTGTTTTTGCTGATCCCTAACCTCAGCCAATTTATTTTTATAAAGCGTTGAGTTCTCAAAGCCATATTGCGTTTCATGAAAACCATAAGATTGAATCGTTATAGTACTTTCAAGCTCAGCCACAGTATACTTTAGCTGATTGAACCTGGTATCGAGTTCTGAGCAAGTACGGGTAGCGCATCTCTTTTGTCATTTAATATTTTTAACTCATCTTTTAAGTGGAGGTATTAGATTTCTTCCGTTGGTGAGTTTTTATCATCTTTGTATTTTTTTGCAGTAAGAAAATCTAATATTCCCATTCACACAACTCCTTTAGTAATATGTTTTCATCTTAACATAAAATGAAAGATTTGGAAATCAAGAATACAAACCTAAAAAGCTGAGTACTACGCAGTTTTTCTTCAAAATAACTACATAGACCCAGCTTTTAGTATCAATGCGATTATGGATATTGCTTAAACTCAGAAGTGGATACAATTAAAAATTGAGCTTCATGGTCAGATTTATTTTCCCACCTATGACCTATTTCATTAGGATAGTATAAGGTATCACCTTCAAAAAGCTCATAGGACTGAGAATTTTCAAGTTCAAATGTTAATGTACCTTGTAAAATGAAGACAAACTCTTCGCCTTCATGATGATAAAATGCGCCAGAAGAAGTATGTGGAGGCATAGTAATGACACCACCCCACATATCGTGAGAGCCTTTAATAATAAGGGCCTCGTCAATGGATTGTCCATTACTTGTATTTCGGATAAAAGAAGTGCGTTCATTTTTACGAACAAGAGAAATACGTTCATTACAGTCTTCGACAAAAAGAGCAGAGATAGGAAAGCCTAATGTTTCGCAAAGAGTATAGACACTTACAAGGTTCGGTGCTGTTTTTCCTGTTTCAATTTGGCTAATTGTTCCTGCTGATACACCGCACTTTGCAGATAAATCTCTAATAGAAAGCCCCAACATAAGCCTTTGACTCTTTAATATATTTCCAATTCGGACCAAATTAAGAGATGTCATAAAAACCTCCTCTATAATACATGTCCTCATTATAATAAGCGTTAATGTACTTGTCAAATAAATTATGAAAATAGAATTGACAAGTACAGTGTTGTTCAATATAATGAACACAAGGATAAGAATTTTAAATTTTTCTAAAGGTGTTAAGAGGAGATAAAATATGAAAAAAATATGGAAATCATTATTATTTTGCGGAATATTAAGCACTTATTTACTTACAGGTTGTTCTTCAGGTCAACCTCAGACAAGTAACCAACAGGTAGAAGATTCACAAGATGTACAGGGGAATGATAAATTAAAAGTGGCACTTTGTGTAACAGGTGCAGTAAATGATATGGGATGGAATCAGTCTGCATATGACGGACTTTTATTAGTAGAAGAAGAATTAGGTTGTGAAATAGCTTATACGGAAAATGTAGCTGCAGCAGATATGGCGGCAACCTTTACGGATTATGCGGCTAATGGATATGATGTCGTTATTGGTCATGGTTTTCAGTTTGGTGATCCTGCATTAGAAGTTGCACAGCTCTATCCAGATACAAAGTTTATTTGTATTGAAGCTAATGCGTCTGCTGAAAATGTAGCCTCTTATGTCATGAAGTGTGAAGAAACAGGTTATTTAAATGGTATGCTAGCGGCAAGTATGACTAAAAGTAATAAGATAGGCTTTATAGGTCCAGTTCAAGGTGCTTCTCTTGTAAAAATTATGAATGCCTATGAGGATGGCGCAAAATCAATCAATCCTGATATAGAGGTACAGACTACTTGGACAGGTTCTTTTACGGATACTGCACTTGCAAAAGAATCAGCTACTGCAATGATTGAAAATAATGTAGATGTTATCGGGCATAGTGCTAATGAATGTGGCACAGGTGCACTCAATGCAGCAGCAGAAGCAGGTATTTATGCAATAGGAGATTCTTATGATCAATATGAATTGGCACCACAAACCATTTTAACTTCTGCAATTTATAACGTACCTGAGTTAGTTAAAGTTGCCGTAACAGATATTATGGATGGGGATTTTGAAGGCGTAGTTAAAGAATTAGGTATGGCAGAGGGAATTGTTGAAATGGCACCTTATCATGAGATGGAAAACACCATTCCTGATGATGTCAAACAACTTATTGCCGATAAGGTAGAAGCTATTAAATCCGGCACATTTAAAGTAACTTGTGATACAAATGCAAGATAGTAACTAAGATACATAATAAAGTAGGGACGATAAAGTATGATTTATCATCCCTATTTTTATCCGATACATAGAGTCAAAAGGAGAATTAAAGATGGGCATTTTGGAAATGAAACAGATAAGCAAAAGCTTTTCAGGTGTATATGCCAATGAAAATATTAACCTTTCTATAGAAAAAGGGGAGATTCATGCACTATTAGGAGAAAATGGGGCAGGAAAGACTACTTTAATGAACATTCTATTTGGTATTTATAAACCTGATTCTGGAGAAATTTTTTGGAAAGGAGAAAAAGTTGATTTTTCTTCTCCAAAGCAAGCTATTGAAAGTGGAATTGGTATGGTGCATCAACATTTCTCCTTAGTTAAACGATTAAGTGTTATGGATAATATTATTCTAGGGCTGAAAAATGACGGCATACTGCTAGATAGAAAAGGTGCAAAGCAGAGAATTGAGGAACTCGCACAAAAGTATGGGCTTGAAATTGAGCCTAAAGCGCTTGTGGCCAATTTATCTGTAGGGCAGCAACAGCGTGTAGAAATTTTAAAAGCCTTATACCGTAATGTAGATTTACTCATTTTAGATGAACCAACAGGCGTCTTAACACCAAAGGAGACCGCACAGTTTTTTGAAGTATTACGAAAATTAAAGCAAGAAGGCTATGCCATTATTATTATTACACATCGTATGAGTGAAATTATGAGTATTAGCGATCGGGTAAGTATTTTAAGAGATGGTAAAAAAATTATAGACCTAAAAACACAAGATACAAATCCTACAGAGCTTTCCAAATATATGATTGGTAGAACTGTAAAAAATCATTTTGAAATTAAGGACCAAGGTCAAAAAGAAGATGCACTGGTGCTGTCTGATGTATCCATTAAAAAACATCACAAAAAACCTCAAATTGATCATATTTCTTTATCTGTTAAACAAGGAGAAATTTTAGGTATTGCAGGTGTTGATGGCAATGGACAAAAGGATTTGGCAGAAGTCATTGCAGGTATACAAAAACCAACGCAAGGGCAAATAACATTCTTTGGCGAGGATATTACAAAATATAGCGTTAAAAAGAAATTCTCTAAGGGGATTTCTTATATTTCAGATGACAGACATAGTGATGGGTTAGTACTACAAATGAGTGTAGAAGAAAATTTAATATTAAGAGATTATTTAAAGCAACCTTTCTCACTACATGGTTTTTTCAAAAGTAAACAAATCCAAAAAAATGCTACTGAACAAATAGAAAAGTATCGCATTAAAACATCGGGTCATACAAAAGAAAAGACATTAGTAAGACTCATGTCTGGCGGGAACCAGCAAAAAGTTATTATCTCAAGAGAAGTTTCCAAAGCGGCAAAACTTATTATTGCTAATCAGCCTACAAGAGGCTTGGATATGGGTGCAACTGAATTTGTAAGACAAGTGTTAATGGAGCAAAGGAATCAGGGAAAGAGTGTTGTTTTAATTTCAGCTGACCTTGAAGAGATTATGGCATTAAGTGACCGTGTTGCCATTATGTTTGGTGGTAAAGTGATGAAAGTGTTAGATAGAAATGAAGTGACATTAGAAAAAATAGGACTACTTATGGGTGGTATTGTCAGTCAGGAGGATTAAATATGAAAGAAAAGAAATCCTATATGTCTGTTTTATGGATTGGATTGATTACAATAATAGTTGGTATTTTATTACTTATTTTGGCAGGGGTAAATCCTTTTGAGGCAATGGGTAAATTTATCAATGGTATATTCGGTAATATCAATGGTTTCTTTGAGATTTTTGTTAAGGCAACCCCCCTTATTTTTACAGGGCTTGGATGTACCGTTGCTTTTAGAACAGGCTTTTTCAATATTGGCGCAGAAGGCCAATTTTATATGGGAGCTGTGGCAGCGACTTTTGTAGCTTTAAATTTTACACAAGTTCCAGGTCCTATTAGGATATTAATAGCCATAATAGCAGGTTTTTTAAGTGGAGGAATCTGGGCATTGATTGCAGCCATCTTTAAGGCGAAGTTTAACATATCAGAAATTATTGTTACAATTATGCTCAATTATATTGCGATCAACTTCACAGGCCTTGCAGTGAGGACTTTCTTAATGGATCCTAGCGGGAGTGTGCCACAGTCTGCAAGAATTGAATCAGAGGCGGCATTTAGTTTGCTTATGCCACCAACACGATTAAATATAGGTTTTATCATTGCAATTGCAGCTGTTATTTTAGTTTGGATTCTTATACAAAAAACAACAATAGGCTATGAGTTAAAAGTCGTTGGTATGAATCAAAGAGCTGCAAAATGTAATGGGATATCCGTTATGAAAAATATTATTATTTCAGCTGTTTTAAGTGGTGGTTTAGCAGGAATAGCTGGTGTAGTAGAAGTGTTAGGCATTCAGAAAAAACTGATAGAAGGTATTTCTTCTGATTGTGGTTATACAGCTGTTTTAATTGCATTATTAGCATGTAATAAACCACTTGGTGTATTTGGGGTTGCTATTGGATTTGCGGCCATGCAGGTAGGCGCAAACTCTATGCAACGACAAATGGGAGTTCCGTCTTCTATTGTAAATATTTTAGTAGGGTTAGTCGTCCTTTTAATTTTAGCTAAAAGACTATTTGAAAATATCAAGCTTAAGCAACATCAGGAGAAATAGTATGGAGAAAAAAAGTAAGGAGAAACCGCTATGCTAGAACAAATTTTTACTATAACTTTTTTTACGGCATTTCTAACAGCTACTGTTCGTATGGCTATTCCACTCCTCTATGCAGGGTTAGGTGAAGTTTTTTTAGAACGAACAGGTATTTTGAATATTGGGATGGAAGGTGTCATGCTAGGCGGAGCATTCTTTTCCTTTGCAGGTGTATACTACAGCGATAGCCTAGTGATTGGTTTAATTTGTGGGATGTTAGGGGGATGGGCGGTAAGTGCTATCCATGGCTTTTTAACCATTAAGTTAGGACAGAATCAGTCAGTAAGTGGTATTGCGCTGAACATATTTATGTTAGGGGTTACAAGCTTTTTATACAAACTTATGACAAGTGGTCAAGCCTATCAACAAATAGAAACACTTCCTAATATAGAAATCCCTATACTTTCAAAACTTCCTTTAATAGGTAATGCTTTTTTTAATCAGGATATTTTAACATACATACTCTACCTACTTATTATTGTAATAACTATCTTTTATAAAAAAAGTGCACAAGGACTTGCTTTTACAGCAATTGGAGAGCATCCACGTGCTGCTGATGCAGCAGGCATTCCGGTTTATAAGTATCAGTGGATTGCCATTGCAGTAAATGGTATTTTAGGTGGTATCGCAGGTGCAAGTCTTGTGCTTGTACAACTAGGTAAGTTTTCAGAAAACATGATATCTGGAAGAGGCTATATTGCACTGGCAGCAGTCATCTTAGGGAGATACACACCATTTGGCATGTTTGGTGCGGCTTTAATTTTTGGTGGAGCAAATGCGTTGCAAATTCGTTTGCAAGCAATGGGAGTAGCACTGCCAAGTCAAGCTTTAGCCATGTTACCTTATGTCATTACTTTGATTGCGTTATTACTTTCAGCTAAAAAGAAAAGTGAGCCTGAAAGTTTAGGTGTACCATATATTAGAGGTTCTCGTTAAATTTAAGAAGAGGAGAAGATTTAAAAATGGCAAAAAAGTTAATTAAAAATGCATATGCAATTGTAACTTGTGATGCAAATGATAATGTATTTTATGAGAGTGATTTATTAATTGATGGTCCTGCGATTGTAAAAATCGGTAAAAATATTGAGGCAGAAGATGCAGAAGTGATTGATGCAAGTGATAAAATTATTTATCCTGGTCTTATTAATACACATCATCACTTTTTCCAAACATTTGTAAGAAACTTAATGACCATTGATTATCCAAACTTAATGGTAATGGATTGGATTGATAAAATTTATCGTATTTTTAAAGAAATAGATGATGAAGTGATTTATTATGCATCCCTTACTGCTATGGCAGATTTATTAAAACATGGTTGCACGTGTGCATTTGATCATCAATATTGCTATACAAAGAAAACTGGAAAGTTACCAGTAGATAGACAAATGGAAGCGGCTAAGTTATTAGGCATTCGTTATCATGCAGGTAGAGGGGCTAATACATTACCAAGAGAAGAAGGTAGTGCCATTCCTGAAGAAATGGTAGAAACAACAGAAGAATTTTTACAAGATTGTGAGCGTCTTGTAAAAACTTATCATGACCCTAATCCTTATTCTATGCAACAAATTGTGATTGCGCCATGTCAGCCTATTAACTGCTATGAAGATACTTTTATAAAATCTGCACAGCTAGCTAGAAAACTAGGTGTTCGTCTACATACACATTTGGGTGAAGGTGAATGTGCAGGTATTCAGGAGCGATACGGTAAACGTACACTTGCGTGGTGTGAAGATATTGGATTTGTAGGAGAAGATGTTTGGATTGCTCATGGATGGGAACTTACACCAGAGGAATATGAAGTTTTAGGGAGAACAGGAACAGGTGTGAGCCACTGTCCTACTCCGGCTGTATTAGGCGGTTTTCCAATTTTAGATATGAAAGCAATGAAGGAGAAAAATGTACTGATAAGCTTAGGCTGTGACGGCTCTGCAACTAATGATAGTTCTAATTTATTAGATGCTTTACGTCTTTCTTATCTTATGCAGGCTTATTATAGTAAACAACGTGGAACTTGTTTAACACCATATGACCTCTTAAAGATTGCCACAGTAAATGGTGCAAAAACTTTAGGAAGAGATGATTTAGGGACACTTGAAGTATCTAAAGGTGCTGACCTATTTATGGTAGATATTAAAGGACTAGAAATGACAGGCCTCATCCATGATCCTAAAAATCTATTACCAAGAGGTGGTGTAACAGGTCCTGTATGGATGACAATGGTAAATGGCGAGATTGTAGTAAAAGAAGGCCATTTAACAAAAGTAGATGAAAAGAAATTATTCTTAGAAGGCGAAGCAGTATGTAACCGCGTACTTAGAGATCCTCATCCACATATTTGGAAAAAATAATCATATAAAAATATAACTAAAAGATCGGATCTATGTAAGTTTACTTATAAATAGCTACATAGGTTCGGCTTTTTTAGTTGAGTTAATATTTTTATACTAGAAACTAGAAAATAAGGGGTTAAAAATTATATAATAAGTTATACAAATAGGAAAAAGGAGTTTAATAAAATGAATAAAAAAATACAAAAGATAATGGGTATAGCTTTAGCTAACATGTTAGTACTTACACCCATACCCTCTCAAGCTAGTGCTTTAGCAAATCCTGTCTCCATATCCCTTGATCAGACCATAATTGGACAAGGGTACATAAGTGATAATGGAAGTACTATGATACCGTTAAGAGTTCTATCAGAAAAACTTAAATACAATGTAAACTGGGATAATGTAGAACAGACTGCTACGCTCAAGAAAGGAGATAAGTACATTGAATTTACAGTGGATTATCATAATGCCAAAGTAAATGATGGCTATATTCAATTATCAAGTAAGCCTGAAATGAAAAATAATACAGTATATCTTCCACTAAGAGTTGTAGCAGATACATTAGGTTTACAAATAAGCTACGCCAATAGAACCGCTTATCTTTCTACATCAGGTGAACCAATCAAAGTACCTACTGTAAATAAACAGGTGCCACTAGAAGAAGTACCGAGTTTACTACTAGGTAATGGCTATAAGAGATTTGGAATAGATAATATAAGTTACAACAGGCACGCTATAGGTGAGGATGGAAAGCCTTATCAAATTTCATTTGCACAAGTAGTACCAGAAAAGCAATTAGTAACCTTATCTTTACATGAGAATAATTCAGAGAATCTAGAGATGGCAAAGCTTATTCTTAGTAGCTTAGTACCTACCAAGGCAAATGAGCTATATAATATGATTTCTACACAAGAGATTATCCCTTTAACAATTATAGAAGCTGATGGGTATCAGATAGGGATATTAGCAGAAGAAGATTATTCAAGCCTTGATTTAATATTTGATGGGAGTCAAGATAAAACTTATATTAAGACCCTAATAAATAGCTCATTATAGGGGGTCTCTTAATAGGGATTAACAAAGATAAAAATAAACGAAAAAAGCTAGCATACAGTCATTCTGCCTTAAAAGCATGGCTGTATACTAGCTTTTTTATGTGGCAAAATAGAGGCTTAGAAATTTCTAAAAGCAAAGAGGATTCATCTCTGAAAAATACAAAAAAGGGTTGACTTTTAGGAGGTAAGATATTATATTTTGAGTGTACTAGTTGAAATAGTACACTTGGTACACGTAGCCATACACTAAAAGTAAATATATAGATAAAGTTTAAAGGAGGTGGACTATGTTTATTATTGATGGTAGAAGTGCTAAGCCGATTTATGAGCAAATTGTGGATCAAGTAAAGGAGCAATTACTTAAAGGTATTTTAAAGAGTGGTGATCAGTTGCCTTCAGTGAGACAATTAGCTGGGATGTTGACAATCAATCCCAATACAGTGAGTAAGGCTTATCAAGAGTTAGAAAGACAAAAAGTGATTGAAACAATTAGAGGGAGGGGGACATTTGTTTGTGCTCTTCCAATAAAAAAGGTGGATGAAGAGAAAATGGCCGAGTTATATCAAACACTAAAAAATATCTGTATTGAATTACACTACATGGGATTAGAGGAAGAAGAAATTGTTGCTCAGGTAGATAAAGTATTTAAAGAACTGAGGGGGGAGAAGAATGAGCATTAAAGTAAACGGTGTATCAAAAAGTTTTGGGAAGTTCCAAGCGGTCCATAATGTATCACTTGAAGTAGCGCCTGGATGTATTCATGGCTTAATTGGTGAAAATGGTGCAGGTAAAACAACCTTAATTCAATGTATAGTAGGGATTTATAAGAGTGATCAGGGTGAAGTATTCATTGACGGTAAGTCAGTTTGGGAAAATGATGAAGCTAAGCAAATGATAGGCTATGTAGCAGATCGTAACCAATTTTTTAAGGGGTATAAAGTAAAAGAGTTAGTGGACTTCTTTGAAGCAGTATATCCAAACTTCAGTAGAAAAGATTTTGAACGCTATAACGCGATTTTTAAGATTAAGGTAAATCAAAAAGTTACTCAGCTTTCTAAAGGCATGCAGATGAGAGTATCTTTTATGCTTCATTTAGCATCCAATCCTAAGGTAATGGTATTAGACGAGCCTACATCAGGCTTAGATGCGATTGCAAAAAAACAATTGCTTGATCTACTTATTGAAGCGGTAGAAGAAAAGCAAATGACTGTCTTAATATCTTCACACCATTTAACAGAGCTAGAGAAAATATGTGATGAGGTAACCTTTATTCATCAAGGTAGAGTCTCTTATCAATCTACTATAGACCACTTAAAGTCAAGCATTAAGAAGCTTCAAATTGTATTTGAAGACGAAGCACCAGAAGGCTTCATGAAATGGAGTGAATTTGTGAATATTGAAAAGCTAGGGAGTGTGTACTATGCTATTACAGATCGTTATACACAGGAGCTAGAGAATAAATTAAGAAATGTTGGAGCCCGAATTGTAGAACCTATAGGTATGAATTTAGAAGAAATCTTTATTTATACAGATGGAGGAAGGAGAGAGGCGAGTCATGAATAAATATAAGGCATTGATTAAATATGAGTTTAGATCATTAAAGTGGATGATATTATATTTCCTAATGGTATGTAGTGGCGTATTTCTGTTATTTATGGGAACGATGGGGGAGAAAAGAAAGAGCTTCTTAGAACATTCAGGCATTTGGTATATATCTAATGAGTTTAGCCAAGAATTGAATTGGATTGCACCTTTCTTGTTAATAGGAAGCATTGTAGGACTTATTCTTCTCGTATATGTACAATTTAGGGATGCAAAAAATATAGAGGTTGGAAGGTTTTTGAAGGCTTTACCTATACAAAGTAGCCATATTTATTGGATTAGGATGGGATGTGGCGTAGTAACTTATACCTTTCCATTTGTACTTTATGCCATAGGGATTGTAGTACTTCGATTTTCTCATAGTAGTTGGCTCAATGATATGTATAGCATAAGTATATGGCAAGATAGCCTTTTAGAGATAGAGTCCGTACAGTATATCGTATTAATGCTTCTGATGAACTATTTGATTATGACGTTAGTTTATCTCATGTTATTACTGATGCAGTACCTAATTAGCAATCGTATATTTGCTATCGTTGTTACAGCGATTGCCATGATTCTACCAACATATTTTAACCTTATGATAGATTTTAGGTATCAAGTAGATAATTATCTCACTTTACCAGTAGTATATGGCATGATGGATTCAGTCACAGGTAACCAAGTAAGAAATGGTGAGGGGGTTAGCATTCATTTTATAGGAAATGTAGGTATAAAGGTTTGTTTACTACTTCTAGCTATTGGCGTTGCTCTTGTATTAGGGTGGCTAAGCAGTAAATATTTTACGGTAGAAGACCAAAGTAAACTGATTCCTAAACGTTTATGTCGCAAGATATTTATTGCAGTAGGTACAATAAGTATGGCACTACTACCTCAATTTTACGTTTCAGGATTTGGTATGTTTTCTGAAGTAAATTTAGGAATCCATTTAGGATCTATAGTGATTCTAGGGATAGTAGGTTATATCCTGATGTATCAAGTTGCTAGGATTGGATGTAAAGAGAAATAGGAGGTGATTAAGATGAAGAGATTTGCATGGATTTTATTAGGGAGTATTTTATTGACAGGGTGCAGTACTTACCAAGAAGTAAGTATGATGACTACATACAGTGAGGAAGAGCCATCTAGTATATATGGAAAAGAGGAAGCTGAGGATGTAGAGAGTCAGGCGTATTATGTAGTTGAGGATACTATTCTTAATCAGACAAAAAGAGTAGCCGATGCGTTTAATAAAAAATATAATGACTATTATTATGAGTTCGATTCAAGTGGGCGTGCATTACAGATAGATTGGGAATTATTTCAGGAAAATAATTTAAAGCCAGAGGATAGTGAGTGGGCAGAGAAATTAGATGAAGTATTTCCTGGGATTCAAGACTTTATGAAAAAGGTGGGGGCAGAAGAGAGCAATAGAAATCCTCAGCATATAGTGATCAATAATGCTGCCATAAGAATCAAACCTGCTCACTTATATAAGTATGATGGGGGAAGAAGTTATAACTATAGTTCTTATATGGTCATTGAAAATGAACCCATTATGTTAGTGGATGAGTACTTTAAACAGTTAGCAGAAGTCGTACCAAAGGATAAGTTTGTTGTATATACCCCTTATGTTATGGGACAAACAAAGTTGTTACGTTTTTCTACACCATCACTTCATGATAGAAGTTATATGACGTTATACGATGAACAGGGAAAAGTGGATGCAACTTATTATGAAGAGAAGGCAGTTGGTTATCAGCTCTTTATAGAAGATGATCAAATTCAAAAAGTAAGAGTCCTTTTCAATAAGATTAAAGATGAGGAGATCGATTTGTCCTATTTTGAGCCTCTACTGAGCTGGTGTAAAAATCAATGGAATATGGAAGCAAGTGAATTAGAAGAGGTTAATGCCTTAGTTGAACAGGTTATACAGGGCAAAAAGGGAAGTAAAAAAGGAAGCTTTGGAAATTATGAGTATAGCTATAAAGCTAAGCAGAATAATGGGTTTAGGTATAGCGCAATAGATCAGTCTGAATATAAAGAGATGTCAATTGAACTTGTGATAGAACCTAAGTCAAATAGATAGGCTTATAGAAAAGGGAAGGGATTTAAAACCTTCCCTTTTATTTTGGAATAGAGTAATAATCATTTATAAAGAAAGGAAAGAACCTATTCAAAATAAGAATGCATTCCTTTAGGGTACATGGAGCTTCGGAGACACTAGAATTTCTAATTTTAGAATTTGATCAAGAACCCTCCCTAGAGTCATCTGACTATTTAGATTATTTTGGGGACATGTTATACTAATAGTAAACAAATAGATATCTTATTGGTGATAGAAACAGAAGACAGGGGGAAGATATGAGTCTTAGTAACCGATTTAGGGAAGTATGTTTAGTTATTTTGATTCTTATTTGTGTGCTTGCTTACGGTATTTACTGGGCATTTTTTGATGTGCAACGTATAAAAGGGCAAGAGTTGTTAGGAAGCTATTTATCTCCAGATCAAACCTATGAAGTGACAACCTATTTAAATAATGGTGGTGCAACCGTTGATTATGCTGTATTAGGGGTTGTGACAAATCAAGAAAGTAGAAGAAGCAAAAATATTTATTGGCAATATCATTGTCAAACAGCAACGGTTGAGTGGTTGGATGATAGAACTGTTAAAATAAATGACATAGTGTTAGATGTAGAAAAAGATATTTATGATTATAGACGTGAATAATACAACTAACCCAATAGTTAATCTTCGGATTGAGATAGCACTTTTAGTAGATGCTATCTTTTTGGACTATATTTACAATATTCACTACTAAAACTCTACATATAAAAGGGGGAGAAGATACTCATAGTACGTGAACTGTGCCACAAGCAAGAGAGTTCTTGGAATAATGAGATAAAGTGGAAATAGGAGTAATAAAAAGAGACTCGTAAGTGATTGATTATCAATGGCTTACGAGTTTTATATATTATAAGGAAATAATGAGTATTTTTAAGCAGTGTTAGGTAGTTTCCATTAACCGTCGTCGTTACGACGTCACAAGGGTGACGAAGCGGCTGTTTGAAAAGGTTGAAATAATTTGATTAAGATAAGTTAATGGGTATATAATATAGATAAATGAAAGATGAAATTTAAATTAGGTGAGCCAATGAAAATAACAAATTATGAAGATTTGATTATGAAAAGAGCTATGGACATATTTGCTGAGGAAGGATTAAGGTTCTTTGGGATAGATAAAGAGGTAAAAGAGATTGGGCCTACCGAGTTAGTAGTATTAGAAAGTAAAAATATGTTCATGGATTATACTTTTCTTATGGAAGATGATACTTATATACACTTTGAGTTTCAGACTACTAATAAAGGTGTAGTGGATTTGAGAAGATTTAGAGCGTATGAAGCATTGCTAAGCCATCAAACAGGCAAAGATGTTGTGACTTATGTCATTTATTCAGGTGATATAGCAAATCCAAAAGATAGGCTTGTTACAGGAATAAGTGAGTATAGAGTAAAGGCTATATCTATGGCCAGTAAAGATGGTGATGAAGTATTTAAAACTCTTATAGACAAAATACAGTTAGGAAAAAATTTAACAACACATGATATTATAGAATTAACATTTACACCGATAATGAGTGGTAAGCAATCTAAGGTAGATAAAATATTACAGGCTATTAGGTTAGTAAAGAATATCGATAGGAAATACAGATATGATGTGGAAGCGATATTATATGCATTTGCTAATAAATTTTTGAATGGAGTGGACCTAGAAAGAGTAAAGGAGGAATTAAGGGTGACAGAAATAGGTAGAAGTTTAATTGAAGAAGGTAAAAAAGAGAAGGCAATAGAAATAGCAAAAGAGTTACTAGATATTCTTTCAGTAGAAATGATTGCCAAGAAGACAGGATTAACTGTAGAAGAAGTAGAAGCACTTAAAAACAAATAGAGCAGAAATGATAAGACTTGATTAATAATAAAATACTATATCAAGTCTTTATGTATAATAAGGTGATATCTCTTTTTAGATTCAATGAGTGTAGAAAATAAAGGGAGTTGGTTACAACGATAACTAAGAAAATTTGCAGTAAGAAGACATAGACCGTACCATACAGCAAAATTATTATCTATTCTAAGGGCTAAACAGTAGAGGTATAAATATTTATGCAAGTCTGTAAGAATGCTAAACTAAATGTAAATAGGCATTTGTTTAGTGGAGATTATTTATATAATACGAATAAACTCTAATATTTTACAGGGTGGAAATTTCCACCCTGTAAGTCTTTGTTAAATATATTTTTTCAGTTTTTCTTTCATTGCTGCAAACCGCTCATCATTGCGTATCACATCGTATCTTTCTTGTTCCATTTTATCAAGCGTTTCTTTACTCCAGCTGTAAGTGTAATTTTTTGAGGTTTCTAAAGCGTTATATTCTAATGTATTTACAATCAGTGATGTGTGCTTGATTTTATCTGGTAATGTATCGAAAGTGATTGCATAGTCAACTGCTTTTTTAAGATAAATAATCGCCTGTTCTCTATCATCGTCAAGTAAAGCAAGAGCTGCCATTATGCGGTATGTTGTTGAAAGATATACGCTGTAAAAATGATAATCACCGTTTTCATAGATTATTTCAAAGATTCTAATACCCTTCTCAAGAATTGCAATTCTCTCTGCGTTAGTCCAACTCAATCCTTTTTGATAATTTGCATCTGCCAAATTACTTAATTGTAGTCTTATAGCATCAGCAAACATTGAGATATTGTTTTGCGCTGTATGAACAAGCTCATCACCACTTAAAAATGATGAGATTGTTGTTTCTTTGCAATCCCAAAGATTCGGTAATGACTCCGCTTCTTTTATAGCATTTTCATTATCCTTGTTCCAAAAATAATTGTAGCATATTAATTTTTGTGCGGTAATTCGAATGTTGCTGTCGGTGCAAAATTCTAAAATTCGTCTACATATTTGCATAGATTCCTCATTGTTTTTCTTATTGCTTTCGTCATCAACTCCATTGTACGTAAGGTAATGCGCAAGTTCCAATAACAGTTTATAATTATTTGGAAAGCATTTAATTTCATCACGCAATAACTTTATATTTTCTCTGATTCTCCCAACAGAACCATTTTCCTTGAGTTTTGCAAACAATTCTTCAAGTCGAGCATTGTTTTTGATTTCATTCATTCCAACAAGTTCGTCAAGTGTTACATTAAAATAGTTTGCAATGGCAGGTAAAATTGTGATATCGGGATAACCTTCCCCTCGCTCCCATTTTGATACTGCTTGAAATGATACTCCTATAAAATTTGCCAAATCCTCTTGCGTGATTTCTCTTTGCTTTCTGAGCCTTTTTAAGTTGTCGGCAATGTTAATATCCATAATCAATACCTCTTTTTGATATAGTAAACAGCGCTGTTTCTATTAATAGTATGATGTACCCTATATAAATAAACAATAACCGCTTATTTGAACATCATTCTACTTTGCGTTGAATAATTATATTATACGTTTATGTTTTGCAATTGTCAGGCACCCAAGCTAATGAGCATAAAATGAAGTTATATGGCTGCGAGATTTATCAAATCAAATAGTTAATCGTGTGAGTGAGATAGTTCTATTAGAATTTCAGGAGGAATTTTTTGATTTAATAAGAATTATGGCATAAGAGGGTTTATTTTTAATAAATTTTTGCTATAATATAAGCATATAAAGAAATGCTCAGTAGCTGGTAACTACTAAGCATTCCTAAAGTGAGACGTTTGTTTTATTTTAGGGCTATTGGAAAAAATACATTAAAGTAATTTTAGAAGAGAGAGCATACCTATTCTTGGTCGGATGGATTGCTCTTTTCTTTTGTTTCAAAACTTAGTTTAAAACCTCTGAGACTACCTTCAAGGTTAAATTTATTAATATAAACACCTTTAAGGATATAAACAATAGTAATAGTTAAAATAGCTAAGACTATGATTATCATTAGTATCATATCCAATACCACCCCCTTTGTGCCATGATGAATAAATCACCAATAGCCCAAGGAGGAGAAAACGTTCAAAACCTCCGTAGCCATCCATCTACGGTTAGATTAAATTTTACTTGAACAGTATAACATAACTAAAGATGTGATGATAGGAGAAATTACTAGATTTTTACATATAAAAGGGTAGCAGATGCTAATAGCACGGTGAACCGTACCATAAGTAAGCGCTAGAAAAGTAGCCATTAAAACTTATAAATATTAAGATGAAGAGTAGCTTTAAATTATTTACTAGATATAGCAGAAACACAAGAACAAAAGGAAAAGCTACTGCGAATGATGACGTAATTAACGACATAGCACAAAAAGAGGAAGTATCCAATAAGGATGCTTTCTCTTTTTGTTTACAACAAAACTTATGGGGAGAGAGAATTCCTTAGACGGTTTAAGGAATATTTAAAGCCAAAGTATTTAGAGATACAGTTCCTATTTAACAGAGCATTATGAAGGATACAGAATGAATGATAAAAATAGTGTAGGATTTTATCAAATTAGGTGTTCTTTAAAGTATAGAAAGTAAAGGGAGGATAGAAATGGATGACTATGAATTACTACAAGGGTTAAAATCACATGATGAAATGTGTTACAACCAAATTGTAAAAAAGTATACAAAATATGTAGTAGCTGTGGTTTCTAAGGTTGCAGGAAATCAGCTCAATACTCATGAAAAAGAGGAAATTAGTTGGGAGGTATTTGTGAAAACCTGGGAACAGGCAGAGAAGATTCAGTTAGAGAATAATAACTTAAAAAATTATCTGGGAGTAGTAGCTCGAAATTTGACAATTAACACCATAAGAGATAAAGGCAAGGATTTAGAGAAAAGCTTAAAGCTAGAATACATAAGTTGTAAGTCAGCTGAAGAGGAATTTGTAATTAGAGATACCTTGAAAAGAGTGGGAAAATTTATTAGTAGGACCAAAGAACCGGACAAAGAAATTTTTATAAGACGTTATTTTTATCTGGAGAAGGTTAGGGATATAGCAGTACACCTTAATATGAATGAAAAAGCTATAAGTGCAAGAATAGCAAGGCTTAGAAAAAAGTTAGAGGATGCTTTGGAGAAGGGAGAGTGTTAGCATGAAACAAAAAATAATTGATTTATTTGATGAAGTAGAATGTAGTAGCTTAAACTTCGATGAGTTAATTGAGATGGAGATAGATCATTTGGTACAGGGAATAGACCTAAAAAGAGTAGAAAAGTTAGCAATAAACAATAGAGAAAACAATATAAACAAACCACTCCCGATGAAAAAAAGAAAGAAGATTAATAAATGGTTACTATGTGCAGTGCTGGCAACTACTCTTATAAGTGGAACATTGCTAGCTAAACAGTATATGAGTAAGTTTAACTATTTTTTGGGAGAAAATGTAGTAATACCAGTAGATGATTTAGTATATATGGATAATACCCAATCAGTAGATGAGATTAATATGGAAATTAAGGAGGCCATGGTTAATGGAAATACTATTTCTTTAATAATGAGCTTTACAAGAAAGGATGGAGGTCAATTTGACGATACCGTAAGAGTTGGAGATATGCTTGCAAGATGGGATGCAGATATAGGCGGCTCAATAGAATATCGTTTAGTAGAAGATAATACAGAGTTACTTTGTTTATATAAAATGCATGGTAGCCATGCAGTAGAAACTGAACAAATAGAAATTACAGCACAAGGCCTATATGAAAGAGAAACTGTAGAAGAGGAAATAAATATACCACTAGATACTCTTTATAAAAAATACCCTATTAAGATTAATCCTGAAAAAGGGCCTTGGAATCGTGATATTATGGTTCAAAAGCTTGAAAAGCATCTCCATAAACAAATGAAGAAATATCCTATAGAATTGCCATTAGAAAGTGAATACCCATCTATTAGATTTGAGGGAGTAAGTTTTGTAGATGGAGAACTTGTTTTAACCCTTCACTCTTATTGGACAGAAAGTGAAAAAGAATTAGGAGAAGAGAAGAGCGCTCGTACTGAGGCGCAAATTACTAAGGTAAGAGATATAAGAAATAATAAGGTATATGAGGCCAATACAGGAAATGGGTATTTGGAAGATACATTAGGAACCCTATATTTTAGCCAGTTTGATGAGCTGAAAGAAGAGGATTTGCCTTACCTTAGACCTATTATACAGTATAATATTGTAAAACCATTAACTGAGAAAAGGTGGCAACATCAGATAATAGTTGAAGGCGGAGGCAAAGGATTTTCCAAAAACTTAAGTGAAAGCGAGCAATATAAGATAGGGCATATACAGTTACAGGAAGTTCAATTATCAAATGCCGGTGTAATGCTTATAGGCAAAACGACGGAGGATAATAAGGACGTGCTTGAAGAACCAATAATAAAGCTTCTCACAAGGGATAATCAATTAATGACTTTGGAAAATGTTTATAGTGGTAATAGTGGTGGTGAGGTAGTATGGAGATATGAAAGGAGTGACAGTCCGCTTATAGATACTAAAAATATAGCCAAGCTCTTTATTAATGATTGGGTCATTGCTGTACAAGATAGGGAAATGATTATTGGTGATTAGGATTAAATAGTAAAAAGATAAATATTTAAATAAACTTATTAGAGTGTTAAAATAATTGTAAAATAGATATTTACTTGCTGCCATTTATTATACATAGCAAATAGTATTGAGATGTTAAGTTTAGTTGACAAAATTCCAACTTTACTTGGTAGAAAGTAGTTGATATGTGAGGTATACTACACACAAGTTAACTTAGACTCATTGGAAGGCTGGTGATTATAATGTCATTAGGTGATAAATTACTAGATTTGCGTAAAAAAGCTGGATTATCTCAAGAAGATGTTGCAGATCAATTAGGGGTATCTAGACAAACTGTGAGCAAGTGGGAAACTGACCAAACAGTTCCAGAATTAATTAAAGTAAAATTGTTAAGTCAACTATATAATGTAAGTTATGACTACCTTATAAGTGGAAGTAATCTTAGCAGCGATATTACAAGCATAGAAATGATAGTTGATGAAATTGACTGGACAAGTGCGTGGAGTAAAAAATATCCTATTTTAGCTACTTATCAAGGTATAGAAGGAATACAGCCTTATTGTCAACAAATCTGCAATTTTTATGACCATTTTAAAAACATGTTCAATCTCAATGATGAGGATACAGTTTTGATTTTAAAAGATATGCTATATCAAAAGTTTAAATCCGAGAACAAGAAAAATAAAATCAAATAAATTAAAGTTAATGAACCCAATAGGAATTTTGTCCATGAAAATAGCCCCTTCAGTTGAAGAGGCTATTTTTATACTTAAGACAATAAAATTAGATTGACTGGCTAAATAAAAAAATATATATTAAAGATGCTTAATGAATGAAAGAAATCAATATAGAGGAGAAAGTATGCTTACTACATTATTAATTATTATTTATATAGCCTTTATTAGTCTGGGGCTCCCGGATGCTATTTTAGGATCGGCATGGCCAATGATTTATCAAGATTTTAATGTACCTGTATCAGCAGCTGGTTTATCTACAATGATTGTTTCGGGAGGAACGATTATATCAAGCTTCTTTAGTGCAAAGCTCATTAGAAGATTTGGAACGGGTATCGTAACAACTGCCAGCGTATTTTTAACAGCAGCAGGGCTACTTGGTATATACTTTTCACCAAGTTTTCTTTGGATTTGTATACTGGGCATTCCAATGGGAATAGGAGCAGGTGCTGTAGATTCTGCATTAAATAACTTTGTTGCGCTGCATTATGAAGCAAAGCATATGAACTGGCTTCATTGTTTTTGGGGAATAGGGGCTACAGCAGGACCATTCATTATGTCCCTGTTTCTCTTAAAAGAAAATGGCTGGAGAATAGGTTATGCTACAATTGGGATTATTCAGGCTGTTTTAGTGATAGGGCTAGTTGTTTCATTGCCTTTGTGGAAGAAGTTTGAAACCCATACAAATGAAGAGGAAGCTACTAAGAGTGATATAAATATTCGTGCTTTACTTAAAATACAAGGAGCAAAACCAGCACTTGTGGCCTTTTTTTGTTACTGCGCAGTTGAGCTAACGACAGGGTTATGGGCAAGTTCTTATTTCGTTATAAGTAAAGGCATCCCGGCAGAAAAAGCTGCAAAATGGGCAGCGCTTTTTTACTTAGGTATTACAGGAGGTAGACTTGTAGCAGGATTCTTAGCCATGTATTTTAATAATAAGAAAATGATTAGAATAGGGCAAATAATCTGTATCTGTGGAGCGCTATTATTGATTATACCTTACCCAAGTTACTTGCAATTAGCAGGTCTGATATTGGTTGGCCTAGGTTGCGCGCCTATTTATCCGGCGATGCTCCATGAGACACCTAATAGATTTGGAAAGGAAATATCCCAAGGGATAATGGGTATTCAAATGGCAACAGCTTATGTAGGCAGTACTTTGATGCCACCATTATTTGGGATGATCGCAAAGGCTACTACTTTCAATTTACTACCTTACTTTTTAGTCGTTTTAGTGCTTATTATGTTCGTAACTTCAGAAAGAGTGAGCAAAGTATGTAAAGATAAGATGGTATAAGAATATATGCAAAATGTAATAGAGGTGAAGGAATGAAGTATCCATATAGTGAATATGTGAGTGTATTTAAAGCACTAGCAGATGAAACAAGGCTTAAGATTATTCAAATGCTTTCAAGTGGAGAACTTTGTGCATGCAATATTTTAGAAGAATTCAATATTACTCAACCTACATTGTCATACCATATGAAGATTTTAACGGAGTGTGGGCTTGTAAAAGGAGTCAAGGAAGGTTCATGGATGAAATATACCATAAACAATGAGAGGTTAGAGATTGTTAAAGATATTTATGAAGATGTCAATAAAAATAGGTAGGGTATTAGGTAGATATCCTACCTATTTTTTTACAATTAAAATACAAACTAGAGTATATAAAATACAATAGAGAACATATTGACAGTTATCTATATGCATGATAAGTTTGCTATAGAGCGTTATTGATATAAGCTCAGGCTTACGACTCGATAGGTCTAGTATTTTGGCATTTAAGTCTATAAAAACATAAAGAAATAGGGAGACAAAATGAAAAAGACAGATTTAACAAAGGGCAATGTATTAAGGGTGCTTACAGCACTTGCACTACCTATTATGGGGGGATCCTTATTACAATTTGCATATAACTTAGTAGATATGTTGTGGGTAGGGAGATTAGGAACAGATGCTGTTGCTAGTATTGGTTCTTCAAGCTTCTTTATAGGACTAGGCTACTCTATTAATGCAATGGTGGTTATTGGCGCAGGAATAAAAGTAGCCCATGCAGTGGGCAAGAAAAATGAGCATGAAACGAAGGCTTATATGAATGCAAGTCTCGTACTAAATGGTCTATTAGGTTTACTTTATGCGATGCTACTCCTTTTTGCAGGAAAAAGTTTTATTAGCTTTTTACAACTTGGGAATGTAGAGGTTGAGCAGAATGCTTATCTTTATTTAGCATATAGTGCACCTATGCTATTTTTTGCATTTTTTAATTTACTATTTACAAGGCTTTTAGGGAGCTTTGGAAATAATAAAGAAGCTTTTAAGATTAGTGCCATAGGTATTATAATGAATATTATTTTAGATCCTATCTTGATATATACATTTAAAATGGGAGTTTTAGGGGCTGCTGTTGCAACGCTTATTGCAAATGTTACTATGTTTTTCTTATTCTTGTACAAGGGGAGGGGCATTTTGTTTTTTGATAAAACAATCGGGATAGAGTATGAAAAAGTTGTTGAGATTATGAAGCTAGGATTTCCTATGTCCTTCCAAAGGATACTTTTCACTTTAGTGAATATTATACTCGCTCGAATGATAGCTATATTTGGATCAGATGCTCTAGCAGCTCAAAAAATTGGTCTACAAATTGAATCTGTAACTTATATGGTAATAGGTGGACTAAATGGAGCTGTAGCCAGCTTTACAGGTCAAAACTTTGGAGCTAAGAAGTATGAGAGAATTCATGAGGGCTATGCCACAGCCATTAAAATAGGAGGGGCGTACGCTCTAGTAACGACCATGATTTTTTTAATTATTCCAGGACCCATTGTAAAACTTTTTATTCAGGAACTTACAACGATAGAAATAGCAAGCAGTTATTTACGTATTATTGCTTTTTCACAAATATTTAGTGCTCTTGAAATGATTACGAATGGTCTGTTTACAGGGATAGGAATACCTAAAGTATCAGCTAAGATTAGCATTCTATTTACTGTATTACGTATTCCGATGGCTCTTTTATTTATACAGCTTTTTGGGATAAATGGTATATGGTGGAGCATTACACTCTCTAGTTTATTAAAAGGTGTAGTGGCTTATTTATACTATAAGCTAAAAGTACAGAAACAATATAGATGTGATGAAGTAAATTAAAAGGTATTTAAGGGATATAATGCCTAGAAAGGATAAGGTTATGTAAGCGTCTTGACCTTATTAAAATGGCAAATAACAGGAGAATAGTTTGGTAAAAAGGAGAGTATAAACGAATGAATAAATTAAAGGTGGCTTTTATATGTGTACATAATTCTTGTAGATCTCAAATGGCGGAGGCTTTAGGAAAACATTTCGCCTTGGATGTCTTTGAAAGTTATTCAGCAGGAACAGAGCTAAGACCAGAAATTAATCAAGATGCTGTAAGAATTATCAAGGAATTATACGGGATTGATATGAATAAAACGCAAAAGAGTAAACTCTTAGAGGACATTCCAGAAGTAGATGTGGTGATAACAATGGGATGTAATGTAGCTTGTCCATCATTACCATGTAAACATAGAGAAGATTGGGGACTTGAGGACCCATCAGGAAAGGCTGATGAAGAGTTTATCAAGACAGCTAGGCTTATAGAAGAAAAGATAATGGAGCTTAGAGAGCGTATTGCTCTGTTTAGTGTCAATAGTTTATAAAAAAAATGGTAAAAAGTGCTAAAGATAGTTATTATTAAAAAATATGTTTACAAATATAAAATTTTAATATATAATGGGTTCAACAAAAATAGAATAAAAAAGATAGAGGTTGCGGGATTTAAAAGTAAGTTTGTGGAGTTTGAGCAAACAGTGAAACAAACCTAAAGGAAAGACCGCCGAAACCTATAGCTGAAAGCTTTAAGGCTATAGAGTTGGGGTTATGTAGAATATGCATAACACTGTCATAAAGTTATTTATGATGAGCTATCACGATAGATATATTTTATTATTTTTAAATTGGGTTATAAGTAGAGTTCGATTAAAAATATATTATTAGATAAAAAGTCTTGAGTGATGAGCTTCACTCAAGACTTTTTTTATGGACTAATATAAGATAGGAAGTGAGAAGAATGAATCTAACAAAATCAAATAAAGAAGTCGCCCAAAAAAGAGGTGGAGGATTTAAAGTACCACATACGCTGGTAATTATAAGTGCAATCATATTACTTGTTGCAGTAGCTACATACTTAGTACCAGGTGGTGCTTATGAAAAAATAGTAAATGAAGCAGGCAAAACAGTCGTTGTAGATGGTTCATTTAAGTATGTAGAGAGCAAGCCACAAGGTGTATTTGATGTTTTACAAGCACCTATTCAAGGGATTATAGAAGGTGCTGAAATTATAGCATTTTTATTTATAGTGGGTGGTGCGTTTAATATTATTACAAAAACAAAGGCAATAGACTTTGGTATAATGCGTATCGTAAATGTATTTAAAGGGAAAGAAATTTTCATTATCCCAATTATATTTTTTATGTTTTCTTTAGGCGGGGCAGTATTTGGTATGACAGAAGAGGCTATACCTTTTATTGCAATGATGATACCACTTACTTTAGTATTAGGGTACGATAGTATAGTAGCAGTAGCTATTACATACTTAGCATGTAATACAGGATTTGCAGCAGCGATGCTTAACCCGTTTAATGTAGGTATTGCTCAGTCCATAGCAGAAATACCAATGTATTCAGGAATAGAGTATAGAACACTTATATGGCTTGTATCAACACTGGTAACCATAGGATTTATTATGATCTATGCTAACAAAATCAAGAAAAATCCTAAATTAAGCCCTGTTTATGAAAGTGACCAGAAAAAGCGTCAAAACTTAACAGATTTTGAAAGTCAAGATGATCAGTTCTTGTTCTCTCATAAAATCATCCTTTTATTAATTGCACTATGTATGGGCACCATTGTATGGGGTGTATTAGCTAAGGGGTTCTGGATTCCACAAATTGCAGCAGTATTTTTAGTAACAGGATTATTAGCTGGGATGGTAGGAAAATTAAGTTTAGATGAAATGGCAGATGCTTTTATACTAGGTGCAAAAGACATGATAGGTGCTGCAATTATGCTAGGTTTTGCAAGAAGTATCGTTATACTCGCTGAAAATGCTGGGATTATAGATACTATCTTATTCCACTTAGCACAAGTTCTAGGAAGTATCTCAGGAATGCTTGCATCTTATTTAATGTTACCAGTGCAAATGTTTATCAATTTCTTCATTAGTTCAGGTTCAGGACAAGCAGCATTAACAATGCCAATACTTGCACCACTAGGAGATTTAATAGGCATATCACGTCAGTTAACAGTATTAATATTCCAGTTAGGGGATGGCTTCTCAAATGCAATGTTCCCAACATCAGGAATACTTATAGCTTGTATAGGTGTTGCAGGTATTCCTTATGCGAAATGGCTCAAATGGATACTTCCATTACAAGGCGTACTATTTGCATTAGGGATAGCCTTTATAACAATAGCTCAGGTTATTGGATGGAGCTAATGACACAAAGGAGAAATTTATATGAAAGAAATATTATTTAACGAAGGACAAAAAATAAAAGATAGATTAGCCGAGATTAGTGAATATATATATCATAATCCAGAACTAGGAAATCAAGAGTTTAAAGCAGTGGAAATATTAACTTCATTTTTAGAAGAGCACCACTTTACTGTAGAAAGAGAATTTTTAAATATAAAAACAGCCTTTAGGGCAACTTTTGATAGTAAAAAAGAAGGACCAACAATAGGGTACTTATGCGAATATGATGCTTTACCAGAAATAGGCCATGGGTGTGGTCATAATATGATAGGTCCGATGTCAGCTGGTGCAGGCGTTCTTTTAAGTAAAATATTAGATGAAGTTGGAGGCCGTATCATCGTATATGGCACTCCAGCTGAAGAAACGGATGGCGCCAAAGTTATATTGGCTGAAAACGGTGTATTTGATGAATTAGATGTAGCTATGATGGCTCATCCAGCAAGTGAAACCATTAGAAGCGGAGATACCATAGCACTTTATCCATTACAATTTACATATAAAGGGAAAACAGCTCATGCAGCAGCTAGTCCCCATGAAGGAATAAATGCTTTAAATAGTGTGATCCAGTTGTTTAATGGGATAGATGCCCTCCGTCAACACGTTACACCGGATGTTAGAATGCATGGGATTATAACAAGTGGTGGTGTAGCAGCAAATATAGTACCAGACGAAGCTGTTGCTCAGTTTTATTTTAGAGCAGCAACAAAAGAAACCCTAGAAGATGTAGTAGAAAAGGTTAAAAAAATAGCAGAAGGGGCAGCCCTTATGACAGGTGCAACCCTTAGTATGGAAAGGTATGAATTGCCTTATGATAACTTAGTAACCAATGAAAATTTATCAGAGGCATTTAACGAAAACTTAAGAATGCTTGGTATCACAGAAATTAAAGAGAAAAAATCTGCTGGATCAAGTGATATAGGCAATGTAAGTCATATTACACCAACAATTCATCCTTATATAGGCATTTCAGATTGTTATATAACAGGACATAGTAGAGCATTAGCAGATGCTACCATAACACCACTTGGTCATGAAAGGCTATTAGTTGGAACATTAGCCTTAGCCTATACAGGATATGATGTTTTAATGAAAAAGGTAAACTTATAATAAAGTATATAAAATATAAATTTATACAATAAAAGCCAACCTAAGTACGCCTTCCCCCCTGGAAATACGGGCGAGACTTAGGTTGGCTTTTAAGTTGTGGCAAGGTTTTTGACATAAGTGATTAAGTAGGTGTTCAATAGGCAAGGCGGCTATACATACTAAGAAGTGAGGAGGTAGTACGTAGCGCTGGTGTGCGTTGTCAGGGGACTATAGGTGAAAGGGATGCCAATACATGTATCACTGTAAGTTCCTGAGGCGGCTAACCTAAGCTGGGTAGGACCTTTTGGCTTGTTAGTAGGTTAAGACTTATATGCAATTGAACGTGGCTTAATCAAGAATTGTCAAGAGTGTTTCTCTTCTACGGAGTTGCCACCACTAAGTAGAAGGGGCTAAGAAAAAGTTTAGTATTTTTAGGGGGGGAGCTAAAAAGTTCTAAACTTTTCTTAGTAGTACAGATGAACTTACTTATCTAGAATGGTAGGGACACCTGTACGTGATTTAAAACTTATACTTTATTTATACATTATTCATGTTTTAAAAGGAAGTAAAATATTCGGAATAATTAATTTTCAGTAGAGTTACTAAATCATACGATAAAATTAAGTAGAAAAAGCCTATAGTCATTTTCATTTTAGCTCTTCCACATTAAGAAAGTGAATATGCTAAATTTAAATTAATCTTATTGACTCTCCAGTCGGGGGAGATAGTAAAGTGAATGTACGAGGAAGGAGTGAGGCTATGTATCGTATTGGTGAGTTTTCAAAAATGAGTAAGACGACTATCAAGACACTACATTATTATGATGAAATAGACTTATTAAAGCCGGAGTATATTGATCCGCTTACTAACTATCGTTTTTATACAACGAATCAGCTAGTAAGGCTTCATCATATTCAGTCCCTTAGGCAGATTGGGTTAGTGCCTGATGAGATTAAGCTTATTTTATCAGGGGCTAGCCAAGAAGACATTTTGCATAAGCGAAAAGCGGAAGTGTTAGCAGAAATTGAAAACGCCCAGCAGCAGCTCTCTAGAATTGAATTTATTTTATCCGGTCAAGAGGAGGAAACGTTTATGAATTATCAAGCAACTATAAAGGAATTACCAGAGTGTATTGTATACTCAAAGAAAATGACTATTCCAAATTACAATGCATATTTTCAACTTATTCCAGCTATAGGTGAAAAGGTGATGAAAAGGTACCCAGACCTAAAGTGTGCCACACCTGAATACTGTTTTATTGTGTATCCTGATGGGGAATACAAAGAACAAAATTTCAATGTGGAATTCTGTGAAGCTGTTACAGAAATGAAAGAAAACTTTGAGGATATTGTCTTTAAGAAAATTCAAGCTGTAAGTGCTGTTTCAGTTATGCACAAAGGGCCTTACGCAGGTCTTGATAAAGCTTATGCCTATGCTTTTAAGTGGATAGAGGATAATGGTTATACTGTGGTAGGTAGCCCAAGAGAAAATTATATAGATGGTATTTGGAATAAAGAAGATGAAGCAGACTGGCTTACAGAGCTTCAAATTCCTATTTGTAAGATGAATGAAATAAAATAAGAGTTAAAACGATGAGAAGACCCTGTAGGTGTTTAGAATAGAAAACACCTACAGGGTCTTTTAAAAGGGGTTAATTAAATGGGTAGCCTTTTAATATTAGCAAAAAAATGGTAAAGTATGAGATGAAAAAGAAAGTTTAATTGTGGGGAATATTTGTATGAAAAGAATAACTTTAAAAGATATCGTGATAATCATACAGAGAACATTAGATTCTATGGATGATAGATTGGAAGGGCATGGAGAAAAGGTTGCATATATAATGTACAAGCTATTAAAATGCCATGGTGGATACAGTGATGAAGAAATATTAAGGATGATTACATTAACTGTGTTCCATGATATAGGGGTATATAAGGTAGAGGAAAGGAATCATATTGTTGCTATTGACTTAGAGATTCCAATGAACCATTCTGTATATGGCTATTTATTTATAAAGTATTTTTCACCTTTATCAGATTTAGCCGAAATCGTATTAGGACATCATTTGTATCCTAAAGATTTTAGTCATTCAGCAGAAATCAAGATTCCTAAAGAAGCACTCCTATTAAATTTAGCGGATAGTATTGCAGTTTTACAGTTGCGTTTTAATAAAATAGACCCTATGTGGATATTAAATAAAAATAGTAATTATATACTTGAAGAGCATAAAGAATTATTTAAAAAGGCATGTGATGAATATGATTTACTCGAAAAAATAGAAGGTGATACCTATTTAAGTGAGTTATATGAGATCCTTGAAAAAAGAGAACTATCAAGAGAAGAAATCATTTCATATGCAAGAATGTTAAATTATGCGATAGATTTTAGAAGTGAGGCTACCATATTACATACTATAACTGTGGAAGAAATAAGTTGGCAAATATGCAAAATGATAGGATTAGATGACTATAAGTCAACAATCATTAAGGTAGCATCTATGCTTCATGATATAGGGAAAATATCAATTCCAATAAATATATTAGAGAAGAAGGGAAGTCTTACTAAGGAAGAATTTGAAGTCATGAAAAGTCATGCGCTCGTTGTATATAAGATTTTAAGTAATATGGGAATAGATGATATACGAGATATAGCAGCCTTACATCATGAGAAGTTAAATGGAACAGGATATCCATTTGGCTTAAGAGATGATCAAATATCAAAGGAAGTGAGAATCGTAGCAATTGCAGATATATTAAGCGCTTTGATAGGAAAGAGAAGCTATAAGGATGCGTTTTCAAAAGATCAAGTTCTATCCATATTATCAAATATGGTATCCAATTATGAGATAGATAAGGATATATGTCATTTAGTGATTGAAAATTACGATTATATTAAAGAAAGAGTTAAAGCTAATACGAAAGATACAATAGATTTATATAATAATTTAATGAATGAGTACGAATCGATGTTAAAATATTTTGATAAAATAAGTTTTGTTCTTAAGTAGAATAAGACTTTTATTTGTGTTTATTCTAAAGAAAGATAGAATCCTTTTATATGTCTATTATAAGCTCAGTTATTTCTGTTAGAAGATTTAAGAAAGTTGCAAGTGTGAAAGAGCACATTTAGGTGAAGTATCCGTTTGTAGATGATGCTTCTTTTAATATGGAAATTTTAAAGAAAATACAACTTTATACAATAAAATTAAGTAGAAAAAGCCTATAGTAATTTTTGTTTTATCCCTTCCACATTAAGAAAGTGAATATGCCTATGCCTCGTCTTTATTATTTGAATAATATATTGAAGTCAAAAAAGAGGGATATTATAATAAATACAATTACTACTTATAGGTTATTAAGGGAATAGTAGAGGTTTATTTTACTAGGATAAAGTAGGAGTAGAAAAGTAGACAACTTATAAATAGGAGGTATAAAGTATGAAGCAATATCCTTTTCAAGATAGTACACTTGATATGGAAGTAAGAATTAAAGATCTTATAGCTAGAATGACTTTAGAGGAAAAGGTAAGGCAGCTCGATATTTACTCAAATAATGAATTTCAGGATGATCAAGGGAGCTTTGAACTTGATAAGTTCATCAAAGAGTGTGGAGATAGGGGTATAGGCTGTTTGCAAAACAGGTATTCAAGTGCACAGCTGAATAATAAGATTCAAAAAGCAGCTTTAGAGCATTCAAGACTTCCTATTCCGATCTTATTTAGTGAAGAAGCACTACATGGACTCATTTGGCCAGAGTGTACAGTCTTTCCACAACAAATTGCATTAGCTTCTACTTTTTCTCCTGATTTAGGTTTTAAGCAGGGACATGCTATTGCAAGAGAGTGTAGAAGTCTAGGTATTCATGAGACTTGGTCTCCAGTATTAGATTTAGCACGTGACCCAAGATGGGGGCGTGTGGAAGAAGCTTATGGAGAAGATACATATTTAGCTTCACGTTTTGCAGAGGAAATGGTGAAAGGCTTACAAGGAGAAGATTTAACAAGAAATGATGCTATTATTGCTGAGGTCAAACATTTCTCAGGATATGGGGCACCTACGGGAGGCTTAAACTGTGCGCCTGCTATGATGGGTAAGCATGAACATGAGTTCTATTGCTTGCCAGTATTTGAAGCAGCATTTAAAGCAGGGGCATTAAATACCATGTGTTCTTATAACTCTATTGATGGGATTCCTGTAGCTGGAGATAAGCATTTACTAACAGATGTTTTACGAGGGGAATATGGCATGAGAGGATTTGTACGTGCTGATATGACAGCCATTATTATGCTTTACAGATGCCATTTTGTAGCACCAACACAGCGTGAAGCTATTCGTATGGCTATTGAAGCTGGGGTAGATATGCAGCTTTATGATTTCCCTCATGATTTTTACCAAGATACTTTAGTCAGCCTTGTTAGAGAGGGCGAACTAAAAGAAGAGGTTGTAGATTTATCTGTTAGTAGGGTATTAAGAGTGAAATTTATGCTTGGATTATTTGAAAATCCTTATACAGATGAGGGATTATCAAAGTCAGTTGTACACTGTAAAGAACATGTTGACTTAACACGTGAAGTAGCAGAAAAAGCAATTTGCCTCTTAAAAAATACCAATGACATACTACCACTTAAAAAAGATATCAAGGCCATTGCAGTGATTGGACCAAGTGCTGCTACCCCGCGTTTTGGGGATTATAGCGCCCCAACTGAAAGTTGCAGTGCGGCAGTAACTTTATTGGATGGCATTAAAGAGATTGTATCTGACAACACAGAAGTTTTATATGCTAAAGGATGCGATATTTTAGACTTTGAAACTATGCCAATCCCAGCTGAGTGGCTTAAAGACCAAGAAGGACATGCTGGGCTTAAGGCAGAATACTTCAATGGACATGATTTTGAAGGGGAGCCAGTTCTAGTAAGAAATGATGCGCAAATTAATTTTAATTGGATCTATACAAAGCCTGCAGAAGGGGTTACTGCAGATCGCTTTGCTGTAAGATGGACAGGTGTACTTGAACCTACACAAACCTTTAAAGGGGCTATTGGTTTAAGCAGTATGGATAGCATGCGTCTCTTTATCAATGATGAGCTTATTGTAGATGGCTGGAAAGAAAAAGATGCTACCCAAATGAAGCCATTCTTATTTGAAGTAGGTAAAACCTATGCTATTCAAATAGAATTTATAAATGACCAAAGAGGTGTAAGGGTCATCTTTGGTTACAATAGAGAAAATCATGATTTAGAACAAGCTATTTTAGCGGCTAAAAAAGCAGATGTAGCTGTTGTAGCTGTGGGAGATAGTGAAGAAACTTGTGGTGAGAATCTAGACAGGGCAGATTTAAACCTTCCAGGAAGACAGCTAGAATTAGTAAAGAAAATCTATGAGACAGGAACACCAGTTGTACTCATTCTTCAAAACGGACGTCCATTGTCTATAACATGGGAAGATGAGCATATTCCAGCTATTGTGGAAGCATGGCATGTGGGAGAACAGGGGGGAGTGGCTATTGCCAAAGTACTCTTTGGAGATACCAATCCAGCAGGTCGCTTACCAATCTCTTTTCCTAAATCTGTAGGTCAAATTCCAGTACACTATAACCGCCGTCCATTTGGGGCAACCAAATATGTAGAGATGGACTGGAATCCACTATATCCCTTTGGCTTTGGATTAAGTTATACTAAGTTTTCTTATAGCAACTTAAGACTTTCCTCAGATATCATTAAAGCCCATGAGACTATAGAAGTATCCGTTGATGTAACCAATATAGGTGGATGCTATGGGGAGGATGTACCACAGCTTTATATTCATGATACCTTTAGTAGTGTGGTACGCCCTTATAAAGAACTGGCTGGTTTTGAAAGAATAGGTTTAGCACCAGGCGAAACGAAGACAATTACTTTCACACTAGGAGAAAGACAGCTTAGAGTTTTAAATCCTAGCTATAAATGGGTTGTGGAAAGTGGAGAGTTTGAAGTCATGGTAGGTCCACACTCACAAGATCTTCCTTTAACAGGGACATTTCGTGTTGAATAGCTTAAATTTTAGATAAAGAGTTTTATTCTAAAGGCTCGTACCTATTATGAGGTACGAGCCTTTTTGCATTTTAACAAAGGTCTACTGCTCTAGAATCCTCTTCTTTGAGGCAGGTGTACACTTTCTTTAGCATCTTCTTAACTGTAAGAGTTATAAAAATTATAGTATAATAAAATATAAATAATAAAATATAGACAAATTATAAATAAATTATAAATAAATTATAAATAATACAATTAATATAAATGGTGAACAAGATGACAGAGAATCGAATTAGAACAAATATGTTGTATGTGAATACTATAAAACCGCACTTTCAAGCAGAGGATGTAGAGATTATTCTTGTGCTCAAAGGAACTATTACTATTCAAAAAGTAGAGCGAACGATACAAGTACGAGAAGGAGAGTTTACTTTTATTAATCGTAATATTGTGCATAGCATAGAGAGTGAAGGGGCCTATATTATTTCAACAAAAATTCGTGTGTCTCGATTCAGACATATATTTGGCAAGATAGACTATGTAGATTTTCTCAATAATGATGAATTATTGCCAATAGATAGACCATTAAAAAATAGCTTGAATGAGAACGTTGTTCAATTACTTATTAATCAATATTGCTTTGAAAATAATTTGTATGAAATGGTTGGACCAGAAGCTAAGCTCTTTAATGAAGAGTGTTTAGTAAATATGTTATTTACTTCCTACCAATTGATTACGCATTTAAAACAAGAAGAAGAATATCCAACAGAGAAATTACAAATGCGCTATTATTCTGTTGTGGAATATGTGATGAACCATAGTCATCAAAAGATTGTCGTAGAAGATATTTTAAAAGAGTTATATATGAATGCGACTTACTTTTCTCAGTTTATGAAAAAAGTCGGTGGAATTGGGTTTAAAGATTTTGTACAGTATCGAAAATTAATTATCATTCAGCAGTATTTATTAGAGCAGCAAGTGCCTATGACTGAAATAGCTAACCGAGTGGGCATTTATGATATGAAGTCCTTTTATAATACTTTTAAAAGGTATTTTAATCAACGCCCTAAGACATGGAGAGAAGAGGCTTGCCAGCGAGAGGATTCGTATAGAATTGAATTTCAAAAAGATATTTTGGAGAAATTTATTGAAACACATCATATTAATTGCTACCAAGAAACAACTACCAGTAGACTATATAAACACTTACTTCAGGTTAAGCAAAGAAGCCCTCTTAGCTTAGAAGGAGTTGAGATTATACTCAATCTCTGCAAGGATATAGGAGAACAATTCAATTCTCGTTATTACGCCTATGAATACCTTAATGACTTGATTCATGAGGTGTATAAATCCAAAGCTATTTTACATATGCTTCACCCTTATCAGTATTTGGAGGATAAAGAGAGAGAGCAGCTTTTTATGAACGTGATTGGATTTAGTGTTTTAAAATTAGGTACAGGTAAAATAAAAACACTCAAAATTTCATTTGTAGTAAAGGATGAAATAGAATTTTTACAAGCCTATAGATTAAAACAGAAAATTGAACAAAGTGTAGGAAATTTGAACATTAACATTGTAATGGATTTGTTAATATAGATAAAATAATTTCTTTATATACCTTTTTTTTATAATTATTTCATATAATAATCTAAAATTTTACTATTATAAATTGGTTAGAAGAATTATATAATAGGTTTATGTGATAAAAATTTAACAAAACATTTTAGATTGGATATGAAAGGTTGTAGGAATATGGAAAAACAAATTAAAGCATCATATGTTCATTTTATCATTGGTTTTGCAATTATGATTCTATTTCGTTTTATTCCTCTAGGAGTATTACCAAATGTAACAGAAATAGGATTACAAGTTATAGGTATATTTATGGGAACGCTTTATCTATGGAGCACCATTGAGCCTACCGTTGCAAGTATTGTAAGTATCTGTATGCTAGCAATGAGTGATTTTGCTCCAGCAGGAGATGTATTAGCAACTTGTTTTGGTAATCCAACCGTTGTGCAAATGTTATTCTTAATGATTTTTATGGGTGGTTTAACCAATAGAAAATTTACAGTATACATTGCGCGCTGGATTATGACTAGGAAGTTTATGGAAGGAAGACCTTGGGTATTTACTTTCGTGATGATGTTAGGTGCCTATTTAATGTCTGTATTTATTGGGGTATTTGCTCCTATATTTTTATTCTGGCCTATTTTATATGGAATATTTGAAGAAGTGGGATATAAGAAAACAGATTCCTATCCAAAATTATTAGTAATAGGTATTGTTATAGCAGCATTAATTGGTTTCCCAGTTCCACCATATATGTCAAATGCACTTGCCTTACTCGGAAACTACAAAGGTTTATTAGCAAACTTCCCAACAATAACTGAAGGAATTCTCATTTCGGATGCCACTTATTTTATGGTTTGTTTTAGTTTAGGATTGATTTTAATTGTATCTGTAGTCTTTGTTATGAAATTTATTTTCCGCCCAGACGTAGAACCGATGAAGAAAATTAATATTGAGATGTTAAGAAAAAATCCATTACCTCCAATGTCTAAAGCACAAAAGGTATATGGTATTTTCCTAGGCGTTTTCATTTTCTGTATGTTAATCCCAAGTTTATTGCCAAATGCACCTATTTTAGGATTTATTAATAAAAATTCTTTAGTTGTACCGATAGTGTTAGTAGGCATTTTAAGTTTAATTCAATTTGAAGATGGACCTGTGCTACGTTTTAATGAAGTAATGGGTAAAGATTTTGCTTGGCCTACATACTTCTTATGTACATCTGCAATCTTAATTGGTGGTGTATTAACGAATGAAGCGACAGGTGTAACACCATTCTTAAATACTGTTTTAACACCAATCTTTAATGGAATGTCAGGTGTTATGTTTACGATTGTTTTATTAATGCTTGCAATTATATTAACGAATGTATGTAACTCTTTAGTAATCGGAATGATTTTACAACCAGTTATATTAACTTATTGTGCAAATTCAGGTGTTAGTCCAGCCCCTATTATTACATTACTCATCTTTGCTGTACTCTCAACAGCAGCTTGTACACCGTCAGCATCTCCACTAGCAGCTATGTTATTTGGAAATAAAGAGTATCTAACTTCTGGAGATGTCTATAAGTATACAGGGGTAATCCTTGTTGTAGAAATAATCGTTATTTTAGTAATAGGTGTACCTTTTGCAAATCTATTCTTCTAATAATAAAAAATGCAATAAGAATTAAAGAGATAAAAAATAATTTCTAATAGTAGAGGAGCGATTATAATGGCAGTAGAATACAAAAAAATTGAACACTGGATTCCACTTCAAACAAAAGCAGAAAAAGAAATGTTAGCAGAATTTGAAGCTGGGAACTATACAGTAGAAAATCCACTTGTAAAATATAATGCATACCTTATTAATCCATTATCAGCAGTAGTATTATTCCGTACAGAAGAAGAAGTAGCTGTAACAGTTCGTGTTAAAGGAAAAACAAAGGCAGCTGATATTGTACATACTTTTCCAAAAGCAAAAACACATATTTTACCAGTATTAGGGCTCTATAGCGATTATAATAATACAGTAGAAATTACACCTTATAGAGGGAAAACAACAACTATTCATATTGAAGTAGAAAATGTTGTCGATCAAAGTATTATTGAATATGTACAAACTACACCAGAATATTTCCAAGATAATATCATGATTCTTTGCCCGGCAAGTACTGACAAAACAGTAGGTGTTGACTATGCTGGAGATATTCGTTGGCATTTAACAACTCTTTGTGTCTTTGACTTAAAACGTTTAAAAAATGGTAATTTATTATTTGGAACAGATCGTCTTATTAAAATGCCATACTATATGTCAGGCTTATATGAAATGTCTCCAACAGGCAAAATTTATAAAGAGTACCGTATTCCTGGAGCGTACCACCATGATCAATTTGAAATGCCAGATGGTAACCTATTATGCTTAACTGAAGATTTAACAAGTGAAACAGTAGAAGATATGTGTGTGTTAGTAGATAGACAAACAGGTGAAATCTTAAAAACTTGGGATTATAGCAAATGCTTAACACCTGGAGAAGGAAAAGGTTTATCCTATACAGATGAAGACTGGTTCCATAACAATGCGGTTTGGTATGATGAAAAAACTCACTCTTTAACATTTTCAGGCCGTCATGTTGATGCCATGATTAATATAGATTATGAGAGTGGTGAACTTAACTGGATTATAGGTGATCCAGAAACTTGGCCAGAACATATGCAAAAATATTTCTTTAAACCAATTGGCAATAACTTTGAATGGCAATATGAGCAGCATGCTTGTGTTATTACTCCAAATGGAGATGTAATGTGCTTTGATAATCACCATAATGCGACTAAAGTGGAAGAAAGAAAAGTACCTGCATATAATAACTACTCTAGAGGGGTAAGATATAGAATCAATACTGAAGATATGACCATTGAGCAAGTATGGCAATATGGTAAAGAAAGAGGAGCAGAATTCTTCTCACCTTATATCTGTAATGTGGAATATTATAATGAAGGACACTATATGGTGCATTCTGGAGGAATTGCTTATGATAAAGATAGTAAGCCGTCAGAAGCACTAGGCGCATTTGCTATAATGGCAGGTGGCTCTCAATCTTCTATTACAGTTGAACTCGTTAATGATACAAAGATGTATGAAATGAAAGTACATGGTAATTTCTATCGTGCTGAAAAAATGAAATTATACAGTGAAGGCAATAATTTAGAAATGGGTGAAGGCACTATTCTAGGTTATTTAAGTGAAACCAAAGAGTTTGAGACAGGTATTCCAGCAGAAGCTTGTGGACAGCTCTTACCAGAAACATGTAATGCAAGAGTTGAAGAGGAATTTGACAAATTTACATTCTTCTGCCGCTTTATGAAGGGGGATCTTGCTATGATGCTCTTAGAACAAGGAGATGAAGTACATCGATATTACATTTCTACAACTGCTGTTCCATCTAAAGCAATGTGCTGTGGTTCTTTCTTAGATACAGATGATAGAAATACTAGAACTTGTGTAACCAAAACAGGTTTAAAAGGTACTTATGATATTCGTGTGATTATTGAAGATAAAAAATATGAAACAGGTATTCAAATTACTTGTTAGGATAGGATAACTCATGTAAAGCAGATCTAGGATGAAATAAGACTCTAGGTCTGCTTTGCGTTGATATAAAATAAGAAAAGATGAGGTGTAAATGATGCAAGAACAAATCAAAATTCCATGTAAGAGTAATGCTGATTTAGTCTTAAAAGCCATTCCAGGACATTTTTCAAGTGACAGATTCCATATTAATTACTATATCGATATGACATTTTTAAAAATGCGTCAAAAAGAAGCTAAATTAGTGGCCCAGGTTATGGCAGAGCAATATGTAAGAAAAGTAAAATTAGATACAAATATAATGGGCTTAGAACCGAGTTGGAAGTCAATGAGTGAGCTTGGAGCCACTAAAACACCTATAGATACGATTATTTGTATGGATGGTTGTGAGGTTATTGGTGCTTATTTAGCGGAAGAACTCAGTATAGGAGGTTTCCCATCTAATAATAAGCACAATTCGTTCTACGTTATTACTCCTGAGTTTGATAAGAGCGGACAAATGGTGGTTAATAAAAATATTAAACCTATGATTTATGGGAAAAATGTACTCATTGTATTGGCGACAGCAATGAGTGGTGGAACCATTTCTAAGGCTATTCGAACAATTTTAGCATATGGTGGAAAAGTGACAGGCTTATCTGTTATTTTCGCCAATATAGATAAAGTGGATGAATATCCTGTAAATGCTATATTTACAAAGAATGATTTACCAAACTTTAAATTATCTAGCCAAGATATGTGTGAGGATTGTAAAGCGAAGAAACCATTGGATGCTATAGTCAATTCCTATGGATTACAGATTCTGGAGGATTAAGAGGGATAGATTAAAGAGGCTTGTGCCCATTAGTAGGGGCAAGCCTCTTTTTAATGTAAGGTTAATAGAGAGGTTATGGGCGTAATCTTTATAGAGCAAGATAGGAGAATAAAAAGACAATATAGTGTATTATAAAATTTTGTATTTAGATGTAGAATATTACCTATGAATAGCAAAGAAAATTGTATAAATTTACTATTGTAAATAGCATAGGAGGATAAAAATGGCACAAGATGAACAAGTAGTAGAACAAGGTGTACATACTTATAGTAAAGTTGATCACTATATTCCACCTGTAGAACCTAAAGTTGTACAGCATTTAGAGTGGTTTCAAGATCAAAAGTTAGCACTGATGATGCATTGGGGGCCTTACTCACAGCTAGGATTAGTAGAATCTTGGGCATTAAGTGACCAAGATGCAGAGTGGTCTAGACATGGTGTGGATTGGGGCGTAACCAACAAAGAGTTTAAGGAGCAGTATAAAAATTTAAATAAAACCTTTAATCCTATTCGTTTTCAACCCGATGAATGGGCGAAGTTAGCTAAAGAGGGTGGATTTAAATATTTAATTTTTACAACGAAGCATCATGATGGTTTTTGTATGTGGGATACGCAGTATTCAGACTATAAAATTACAGGGAAAGATTGTCCATTCCATACACACCATTATGCAGATATTTGTGGACATTTATTTGAAGCTTTTAGAAGACAGGGGATAGGTATTGTCGCTTACTTTTCAAAAGCAGACTGGCATGTGCCATCTTATTGGGCACCCCATATGGAACGAGGGGATTTCACTTGGAGGGGGCCTTCTTATAAGCCGGAAGAGCATAAAGACCTTTGGGAGGAATTTGTACAGTTTACCCATAATCAGCTTTTAGAGCTTTGTACACGTTATGGCAAGATTGATGTGCTATGGTTTGACGCAGGCTGGGTATGTGAACAAAGCGGGCAAGATATCCGCCTAGGTGAGGCAGTAGATAAGGTACGTAAAATCCAGCCATGGATTATATCTGCTGATCGAACTATTGGTGGACCTTATGAAAATTATATTACACCCGAGCAGTGTATTCCGTCTAAACCTATTCCGGTTCCTTGGGAAAGCTGTATTACTATGGGGACTTCTTTCTCTTTTGCATACGAAGATGATTATAAATCCACAAGAGAGCTTATCCATATGCTTCTGAATATTGTAGCGAAGGGTGGTAATCTAGCACTGAATGTGGGCCCACAACCTGATGGTAGACTCCCTCGCACAGCCATTAAGCGTATTAAAGAAATGGGGAAATGGTTAGATAAAAATGGGGAAGGTATTTACGGAACGCGAGTATGTAGCCCTTATTTACAAGATGGCTTTGCCTTTACTCAAAAAGCAAAAGAACATACAGTTTATGCCTTTAAGCTTTGTGAGGAAGGGGAAAAGGTAGAAGAAGTCTTTAATATTCCCTATACAGAGCAAGCTGTAAAAGAGGTAACTGTATTAGGAACTGCTACATCCGTAGTATTTAAACAAACAGAAGAAGGCATTCAGGTAAGAGTGCCAAGTGAGCTTATAGAAGAAGGCGCAATTGCTATTGGGTTTAAATTAGAAGTTTAATAGAATATTACTTTTACTTACTGAATTGGGAAAGGGCAAAAATAAAATAACGATACTCAAAATTATTATAGGGGGAACATGATGGTAAAAGAGAATGTTTTAGATAAAAATACCACACTTGCTTTAGAAAAAAGTAACCAATTAAGTTTTAAACAAAGGTTATCTAAAGTCAATAAAAGAATTATGAGACATTGGCAACTCTATGTTATTTTATTAATACCGGTAGTATTAGTAGCTATATTCTCATATGGTCCAATGTATGGTTTACAAATTGCCTTTAAAGACTATATCCCCACATATGGGATATCAGGGAGTAAATGGGTTGGATTTAAACATTTTATAAACTTTATAAATTCCCATCAATTTTCAAGACTGATAGGTAATACAATTACAATTAGTTTGTATTCATTAATTGCAGGTTTTCCAATTCCTATTATATTAGCCTTAGCACTTAATGAGTGTACAAGTACTAAGTTTAAAAAGACAGTTCAAATGATTACATATGCACCACATTTTATTTCAACAGTAGTTATGGTAGGTATTATTTTATTAATTTTATCTCCAAGTTCAGGTATTATTAATCAATTCATTCAACTATTTGGGGGCAAACCTATAGATTTTATGGCGAAACCAGAGTGGTTTAAGTCTATTTATGTATGGTCTGGGGTATGGCAGGGAATGGGCTATAGTTCCATTATCTATATTGCAGCTTTAGCCGGTATAGACCCTACATTACATGAAGCGGCGATTGTAGATGGAGCAAGTAGATGGCAACGTATCTGGCATGTTAATATCCCAGGAATTTTGCCAACAGTAACTATATTATTAATTATGAATTTTGGTAGCATTATGAGTGTTGGATATGAAAAAATCTTATTGATGCAAAATAGTTTAAATATGGCAAAATCTGATGTTATCTCAACGTTTGTATATAGAATGGGTCTTGAAAGTGCACAATATAGCTTTTCAGCAGCAGTAGGTTTGTTTAATGCTGTTATTAACTTTATATTGTTGGCTATTGTAAATACGGTGGCTAAAAAACTAGGAGAAACCAGCTTGTGGTAAGGGGGGAGTGTATATGAAAAAAACTAAAAAAAGTAAAATTAATGAAACAAGACAAGATAAGATTTTTAATGTAATTAATATGACTATACTCTGGATTGTGCTTATCTTAGTTGCTTATCCTCTTATCTACGTATTAAGTGCATCTTTTAGTAATCCACAAGCAGTAAGTAGTGGGAAAGTATGGTTATGGCCTGTAGATTTTACGTTACGTGGATATGAAGTTGTATTTCAACATCCAGATATTGTGAGGGGGTTCCTTAATGCGATTTATATCACAGTGTTAGGGACTGTTGTACAAGTTATTATTACCATTATGGCGGCTTATCCACTATCAAGAAAAACCTTATATGGGAAAGGCGTTATTACTTTGTTTTTTACCTTTACTATGTTCTTTGGAGGAGGACTTATTCCAACCTTTATCTTAATCAATAATTTAGGTCTTTATAATACGTACTGGGCATTGATTTTGCCAGGTGCAGTAGGGGTATACAACGTTATTGTTGCAAGAACATTTTTCCAAACTACAATCCCAGAAGACTTATTTGAAGCAGGGCAGTTAGATGGTTGTTCAGATTTTAGGTTTTTAATAAGTGTTGTTTTACCACTTTCAAAACCTATTATCGCAGTACTTGTTATGTTTTATGCAGTTGGACATTGGAATTCTTATTTTGGACCAATGATCTATTTAGCAGATAAACAATTGTATCCATTACAAATTGTACTAAGAAATATTTTAGTACAAAATCAATTTGACTCACAAATGATGATGGATGTTGCAAGTATGGAACAACAAAAAGGGCTAGCAGAACTTATTAAGTATTCTGTTATTGTTGTATCGAGTTTACCAATGCTCATTCTTTATCCATTCATTCAAAAGCACTTTGTTAAGGGTGTAATGATTGGAGCAATTAAAGGCTAAAATCTAAATTTAAATAATAATTTATAGGGGGATAAGGTTATGAATAAAAAGCTTGTATCAACTTTCATTGCATTAACTATTTTAACATCTATGGCAGCTACGGGATGTTCTACCAAGACACCTCAGAAAGAGACAGCTAAAAATACAACGCCAATTGAGTATAATGAGCAAGGAACATTTCCAATTACTAAAGAGAAACAAGAAATTTCAATTGTAGCACCGGATACAGCCTACATACTTGATTTAAATACAAATGACTTTACCAAATGGTTTGAGGAAAAAACAAATATTAAAGTAAACTATGAGCAAATCCCAGAAGAATCGTTCACAGAAAAGAAAAACCTTATGTTAGCAACAGGTAATCTTCCGGATGCCTTTATGATGGGTGGATTTAGTAAAGAAGATGAGGTAACTTATGGACAACAAGGTATCATTATTCCTTTAAATGACCTTATTGAGAAATATGGTTATTATACAAAACAAGTTTTTGAACAACAGGAGCAGCTCCCAGCAGCTATTACAGCACCAGATGGCAATATTTATTCCTTACCACGTATTAACGAATGTTATCACTGTATGTATCCAGGAAAAGCTTGGATTAACCAAGATTGGTTAGATAAATTAGGATTAAAATATCCAGAGACAACAGATGAGTTAGTAGAAGTTTTAAGAGCATTTAAAACGAAAGATCCTAACGGGAATGGTAAGGCAGATGAAGTAGGCATGATTGGCTCTACAAATGGATGGAATTCAAATCCTATTGATTTCCTTATGAATTCATTTGTATACAATGATTATGGAAAGAGACTTGCGGTAGAAGATGGAAAAGTTTATTTTGCTCCATTAACAGATGAGTGGAGAGAAGGATTAAAGTTTGTTAATGAACTTATGGAAGAAGGTCTAATTGAATCTACATCCTTAACACAACCTTCTCAAGAAATGTTAGCTTTAGCAAATAGTGAGCAACCAGTAATTGGTATAGGAATAGGTGCTACACCTAATGATACAATAGGGAGTGAAGCATTAGGAAGATTTCAAATGTATCAACCACTTAGCCCACTTGAAGGACCAAATGGTGTAAGAACAACAATTACCTCACCAGGGGGCATTTATTCAGGCCACTTTGTCATTACAAGTGCAGCAGAAAATCCAGAATTAATTTTTAGATGGGTAGATTCTCTCTATAATCCAGAAGTTACAATGTGCTCTAACTATGGTATTGAAGGACAAGAGTGGGAAGTGGCACCAGAAGGTTATATTGGCTTAGATGGCAACCCAGCTAAATGGGTTACAATTCCAAAAGAAGAAACAACAGGTGAGAAAAATACTGCAATGCCAAACGTTGCATTAGTTAACTTAACTGCAGATGTAAGAGCAGGTGAAGCGCTTAATCCAAATGATGAAATGGCTCCATACAAAGGAGAAGCAATACTCTTTTCTGCAACAAGAGATTACTATGAACCTTATGCACAAGAAGAGTACCTTCCAAGTAGTATGTACATGTTACCAGAAGAGTTAGATGGGTTAGCACAACTTCAAACACAGATTTTAGACTATGTAAAAGAGTCAATGGGTGCATTTGCAACAGGGACAAGAGATATTAACGATGATGCAGAATGGGAAAAATACAAAAAAGAATTAGAAGCATTAAATGTAGCACGTTACTTAGAAGTACATCAAGCTGCATATGATCGCACAAAATAATAAGATAGGAAGGAGGCTAGTAAATTTACTAGCCTCTTTTAATAAACAATATAAAAGTCTATTAAGTACATGGGAGAAGATAAAATAGATGAAAAAAAAGCACAGCGTGGGAATCATAGCTTTACTAGGACTTATAGGGATTTTGCTTATAGTAAGCATAAGCAGTATGAAGAAAATAGAAGAGCCTTTAGAAGTTCAGTATTTTTATAATAACCCTTGTGGTTCTTGTAATGGGGAAGAAGCATTTTATGAAATTTTTAATCAAGAAGTAGGAGATTTAAAAGAACAAGTTAATTATCATATTACGACTTATAACATTTTTCAAGAAAGTGCTCTTAATGTGTTTGAGAAAACATGCGAAGAGTTACAGATTAATGAAAGAGAACGTGTAGTGCCTATGGTGATTGTTGGTGATCAAGTATTAGTAGGTGATGAGGCAATTGAGGAAGAAATGAGAGGTGCATTTCTTCGAGAGGAAAAAGAAAGTACTTTTAGAGAAAATGAAGAAGCTCATCTGATTTATTTTTATACACAATCTTGTAAAGACTGTGAAAGAGCAAAAGATATCTTTAACCATAATGAAGCAATTCAAAATAATACAGTTCAGCTTATGGCCTTAGATATAGGAGATAGTAATGTACTTGAACAGTTAAAAGCTTATTTTAAAGCCTATAAAGTAGGAGAAAAAGATCAGCAAGTACCTATTGTATTTTATGATGATGGTTATTTATCAGGGTATGAAGACATTAAGCAACACTTACCAAAGCTTATTGAGCAAGGGAACTTGGATTCAAAAATTGATATAGAGCAAGGTGAGGAAGTGGAAGCACTTACCTATAAGGATTTACCTAAAGTTTTATTAATAGGATTAGTGAATGGATTTAATCCATGTTCTTTATCCATGTTATTCTTTTTACTTTCTCTTATGAGTATAGGAAAGCCTATTTTAAAATTAGGAATAACTTATATTATAGGTAAAGTCATAACCTACTTTGCTCTAGGGACGATTTTTTATTCTGTAATGGGTATTTTAGACCAAGGGTGGTTTAGAAGTTTAACAGCAAGCGTTAATATCACTATTAGTGTGATTCTTTTTATATTAGCAGGTGTGAATCTTTTAGATTACTGGGCGAGTAGGCGTGAGCAATATGACAAGATTAAATTGCAATTGCCAGTAGGTATGAGAAAGTTTAATCATAAGATTATTAAGGGTTTTAGTAAGTTTATAGATACAAAATATGCGGTAGGAGCTATATTTATAGCAAGTATGATTGTATCAGCAGGAGAATTTTTATGTACGGGGCAAATTTATCTTGCGACCATTCTATATTTAGTAAAAAGAAGTGTAACAATAAATAGTATTGCTTTCTTAGCCTTATTCATTTATGTTTTGGCAATGGTTATTCCTTTGACAGTTATCGTTATTGCTGTAAGCAAGGGGCAGAAAGTGATGATGCTTTCAGAAGGATTTAGAAGAAATATGTCTAAGGTAAAATTAGTAAATGCAATTATTTTAATAGTATTAGCTATCTTAATGATTGGGTTACAATAGTAGGATGTTTAAGAGGAAGAGTAAGTGTAAAATGAATAGGCTATGAAAAAATAGGCTTGCACAGAGTGAAAAGGTGCAAGCCTATTTTTGATGTCATCTTATTGAGGAGGAAATTTAGCACATTGATTCTTTAATGCTTGATACAGAGAAGCTGAGTAGGTTTTAACCTGATTTTCTATACTAGGGTGAGCAAAGCTGAGGTGGTTTTGCTCACTAGGTGTAAGGCATGATTCTAAATGCGGAAGAGATAACTCAGCCATTTTGTAGGTTGGGTCTTCTGAAACAAACCAGCTATAAAGGAGGTATTCAAAATAATTAAGATCATCTATAAGTTCTTTTGGCGTAAAGAAGCTACCATCACTTAAATACCATAGAGGAAGTAAGCCGTCGTCAAAGAGGAAGTTCTGGGCGAAGGCATCTACTTGTGGCCCTAAAATAAGTGTGAAAAACTTTTGCATAGAAAAAGGTTCATGACTACCTAAGCTTAATAAAGTACGTAACATCCTATGGGGCTGCTGTGGTGGTATGGCAAAGGTATCTTCAATATACTTCACAATAAGAGGAGCATGGGTATAATGAAGGAATTCTAATTTACCCGCGCTACGTATATATTTTTCAGCCATAGGTGGGAAAGCAAAATGAGTTGAATCTTTTAGTTTGGCATATAGGTATCTGGTGTAGAGCCTATTAAATTCCTTATCGACATGAATGCCTAGTTCTCCTTTAAGATTAGCACTTAAAACATTTAAGGCTACATTTTCATAATAAGTTGCAAGTCCCTCTGTAAGCCAGAGATTAGGTGGCATATGAAAGTCACTAAGTGGAAGGGCTGTATCCATAAAGCTGTGGAACATCCTATGGGCAAGTAATTGCCAGTCTCTTACTTCGTAGGGATTAAAACTCGAACAAATCACATGGCGACCGCATCCACCTAAAATAGGTTTAGGCGTAGAGGCTAGAAGTATAAGACTTAAAGTGTGCTGAGGCATATTAAAAAGGTCTACGTAATATTGAAAAAGGCTTTCTATATTTTGCACAATAGGAGTATCTAGCAGGTCTAATTGAGCGTCTAGATGAATATGCAGTGAGTTACTTGCTGAAGGCATACATAAAGCTTGCAGATTACCAAATGTATAGGCACTCTTTAGAAGTTCGTAAACGTCACACCATCTAGGTAACTGACATAAGGAAGAAGTCTCCGTATGTTTAAAAGGGACAATACATGAAGTATAAGTAGGGAAATCATATACCACCTCAACAGACTTAATAGTAGTTGAAGGAGTGAAGTTACCTGAAAGCATTAAAGGGGTTGGGAATAGGAAGACTTGCTCACCGGCAAAGATAGTGAGCTGCTCGGATACTGTGCCATAGAAGCCGTGCTTACCAGGTGTGCTAATTTGTACAGTGTAGGATATATGAATAGGGGAGTTGCTACCCTCAATAAGGATATAAGGGTTAGATTCTGTAAAAGGATGGTCACATTCAAAACTTAGAAGTTTAACCTTGCCTTTAAAAAGTTTAAGCACATCTTCAGAATTAGAAGGAAGAGTAGCATCAACTTTTAGTATTTGCTTAGCTTGATTAGAGTGGCTTATTTTATAGTTTAAAGTATACATATTAATTCTCGCTCTCTTGGAATATCATATACTTTATTTATACAAGGTTTAAGGAGAGAAATCCAGTCTAAAATGCATTAGGACATATAGGTATAGGGAAAGGCATAATATAGTAGTGACAACACAATACATAAATAAAGGGGGAAGTAATATGTCAGGTATAGGACTGATTATTACATTTGTTGTTGCAGTTATCGTTATGATTTTGGCCATTTCTAAGTTTAAGGTACATCCTTTCTTAGCAATTATGGGTGTAGCACTCATATTAGGGATGGCAGTAGGAATTCCGCTTGAAGAACTACCAAAGACCATTGGAGCAGGATTTAGTGGCACCTTTACAAGTATTGGCATTGTTATTATTCTTGGGGCACTTATTGGTATTATTTTAGAGAAGACGGGGGCAGCTGTAAAACTTGCTGATATGGTTGTTAAATTGGTAGGCAAGAAGCGTCCCGAACTTGCTATTCTCATTATGGGCTGGGTAGTATCTATTCCGGTATTTTGTGATAGTGGATTTGTTATCCTAGACCCTATCCGTAAAGCAATGAGAAAGCGTACACAGGCATCTAGTGTAGCCATGACTGTAGCACTTGCAGCAGGGTTATATGTTTCTCACGTATTTATTCCACCTACACCAGGTCCTATTGCGGCGGCTGGCTCAGTAGGGATAGGAGATAACTTACTACTTGTTATTGGACTTGGGGCACTTGTATCTATACCAGCACTTATTGCAGCTTATTTCTATGCTAAGTTTATTGGTAAGAAAGTTCAATCCTCAGAAGACCGAGAAGAGAATAAGCAAGTTGTGACGACTTATGAAGAACTTGTAGCAGAATATGGTAAGTTACCGAATGGGTTTATGGCTCTTTCACCTATTCTTATGCCTATTTTACTTATGACTTTAGGTTCAATTGCATCTGTACTTCATTTTGAAGGAATGGTTATGAATCTTTGCACCTTCCTTGGCAATCCTATGATTGCCTTAACAGTAGGCTTATTATTTGCTATTGGTTTATTAGTAAGCCGTAAGCAGATGAGTGAATTCAATGGTTTAACAAATGAAACACTTAAAGTTGTAGGGCCAATCCTTTTTGTCACTGCAGCAGGTGGTGTATTAGGTAAAGTCATTACGACAGCAGGTTTTGTAGAATACATTACAGAAAACGCAGTCTTCTTATCTTCAGTAGGTATTTTCTTCCCATTTTTAATAGCAGCTATTTTAAAAACTGCACAAGGTTCTTCTACTGTAGCTATTACCACAACAGCAGCTATTATGGGTTCTTTTACAGAGTCTGGTACAATGATGGCAGCATTAGGTCTTACAACACCAGTAGCAGCAGCCCTTACAGTTATGGCAATTGGAGCAGGCGCTATGACTGTTTCGCATGCCAATGATAGTTACTTTTGGGTAGTCACTAACTTCGGTGGCATGAAACCACAAGAAGGTTATAGGACACATACAATGACCACTTTAATCATGGGGATCGTTTCAATCATCTTTATCTTTGTTTTATCTTTATTTATGATTTAGGGGAGCTTTATTAAGAATGTAGAGAAATTAAAAAAGTGATTGTAATATCTGATTCCTCCAAGGAAAGTATGAATCTCAATAGGAAGAAGTGGACAAGAGCATATATGTTAAAAGATATACCTAAAATGCTGTGTTTGTTAGGAGTATTTTAGGTATATTTTATGTGATATAACAGAGAAAAATGATGAAGTAAGTTATTCTGTGAGAAGTTTATTTTAAAAATTTTAAATTTGTTGTAGAATATAGATAATATAATAAAGGGGGAATAAATAATGAAAATGAAACTAAAAAATATAATTTATTTTAAATCACTAAAAAATAGATTGAAAATATTTTTAGTATGCAGTTCAATTATTCCTATCTTTTTAATAGGGGGACTTACTTTATACAAGGTATATGATCTTTATCAAGAAAATCTATCACAACTCATTCATAATGAACTGAATCAAATGAAAGAAAATATTGAAGTAATAATGGAAACTATGATTAATATGTCTCAACAACTTGTTTATGATGGGCAAATAGGGAAAAAACTCTATTTATATTTAGATGAAGAAGAGGGTATAGAAAAAGTAAACATGTTGAAGTACTTGAATGAGCAGATTGCAATATACGAATTAGCTAATCCAAAGATTGCAAATATAACATATTTTTATATAGGCGATAAGAATCAATTAAAAAAGATTAACTCATCGTTAGCAAAAGAAGCATTGCCTCTAGAACAAGAGCAGCTTTCTAAGCAGGGAGAAATGGTTTTTTATGGGCCACATCAAACAGCTTCTGTAGCAAGTATATATGATGTTATTTCTCTAGTGCGCAAAGTAAGAGTAGGTGGATATCAAGATGTCTTGATTTATATAGAATCTGGTTATAAGCAAATGGAAGAGATTTTAGAGAACACCTTAGAAGATTTAGATGCAATTTATCTCATAACATCAGATAATGGACAAGTTATTTACAGGAGTAGCGAAGAAGAATTAAAAGTATTGCAGGACTATGCTTCATTCTCTGTAGAGGCTCAGGGGGGATGGAAAATAAGTATTTTAGTCCCTAAAGTAAATTACTATAAGAAATTAAATGCATTAGTATTTAAGTATTGTATTATTATTGCTATTTCGGTAATAGGGAGTATTGGGATAGCTTGTGGAATTTGGCAATCAATTTATAAGCCTTTTAATCAATTTAATAAGGAATTAAAGGATATTGATGCTGGACAAGTAAAAGAACAATTAGAAATGCTACATATAGAAGAATTAGATGAAAATCTTCAATGTTTTAATAAAATGAGAGAAAATATCTTGAACTTAATTAAATATAAAGAAAAAGAAGAAAGTGAGAAAACAGAATTACAAATCAAACAGCTTTTTTATAAAATTAATCCTCATTTTATTCATAATACACTACTTAGTTTAAGATGGTATGCAGAGAGTAGAAATTATCAGGATATAGTATGTTTCATATCAGCTCTTAATAAATTATTAATGTATAATATGGAAAAAGATAAAGAAACGACTATACAACAAGAATTAGATTCAGTTAAAGCTTACATTACTTTACAAAGAATAAGGTACAATATCGATTTTGAAATGGTACTTAATGTGCCTGAAATGGTCTTAAAATCTACTATACCCAGGTTTATATTACAGCCACTTATTGAAAATGCAATCTTTTATGGGGAAGAAGAAAAATCCATTATTAAGCTTATTGTAGCATTACAAGACAGTGGAAAAATCTCTATAAAGGTTATGAATAAGGGAAATCCGTTAGATGAAGAAAAGATAAAGGAAATTTTAACTTCATCAGAAGATATCTCTAGAAATGGGATAGGATTACAATATGTAGTGCGAATACTAAAAGATAAATTTGGATTAGAGACAGCATTTAATGTAAGTAGAGTTGATGGAGAGAAAAATCAGGTAGAGATTGTCATACCATATAGTAGGGGAGAGTTATATGTTAAAGATATTGGTAGCAGAGGATGAGAAATTAATCAGAAAAGGCATTATAGGGCTTATAGATTGGAATCAATATGACTCAAAGATAATAGGGGAGGTTGGGACTAGTAAAGCAGTTCTGGAATTTTTAATGTGCCATGAGGTAGATATTTTGCTCACAGACTTAACAATGCCAGGAGTATGTGGAATAGAGTATTTAGAACAACTAAAAGCTAATTTTCCAAATCTATATATTATTGTATTAACAATGCACAGAGAATTCGATATGATACAAAAAGCTTTAAGGTTAGATATAGTAGATTATATGACTAAAGACCAGATTGAAAATGAGGATTTTGAAGAGAATTTGGTCCGCATATTGTATAAGATAAAGGTAGAAAAAATAGAGAAGAAAAAGATGAAAGAGGTATTTTGCTCATGGAATAGAGGGATAGTGCTTATTTCTTTAAAAGAAGAGGAACTAGAAGACTTATTAGGAGAGGATAAGTTTTTTATAGAAACAGGTTTATATTTAGACCAAAAAAGTTATTTAATACCTTTTAGTGAAGAAGTAATAAGCTACATAAAAAATTCAAAAAAAGAAATTTATGGAGTAGTGGTAAAAGATTTGCAGGGGAAGGCATATAAGAGAATACGAAAAGAGATGGAGTATTTTAGGCAGACAAAGTTGTTCTATCTTTATGAACCACATATTAGAATATATGAGTTAGGTGAAGAAAAGGAGAAAAGGACAGAAGATATAGAGTGGGAAAAGATATTTAAACAATTTTATCGAAGTGAATGGATAACAGATAGTAAGTTTTATCATCAATCTCTAATAGAGTTAGCCAATCTTCAATTATCTCAAGAAGAACTTACTGTATTTGCTTATCAGTTATATATTGAATGGGCTAAGTATACAGGAAGTGATACGATTAGATATTTTGATAGTATTAGTAAGATTCATTGGTGGTATGAGTGGAAAGAGTGGTTTAAGAAAAATAGAGAAATACTTCAATCACAATTTTACGATGGATCAAATGAAATGTTAAGTAACTCTATGATACAAAAAGTTCTACAATATGTGGAACAACATTATCGGGAAGAGATCTCTTTAGAGCATATATTAAAAGAAGTGGGAATGAGTAAAAGTCATTTTAGTAAGGTCTTTAAAAATGCTACAGGAGACACTTTTGTTCATTATTTAAATCAATATAGAATAGAGAAGGCTAAAGTATTATTAAAAGAAACGAATTACACCCATTGTATGGTTGCGGAATATGTAGGGTTTACAAGTGAAAGGTATTTTAGAAAAGTATTTATAGAAAAAGTTGGGATGAAGCCTACGGAATATAGAAGACGTTATAAAAGTAAGATAGGTCATATAAAACTTTAGAAATGGAAAGAAAGTATTATAAAAGGGTACAATTGTATTTAAGTTATGAGGATAGATACAATTGTACTTTTTTTATGGACAAATAGACCTTATAAAATGCACTTATTTTTCTTAAAATTAATATATAAATAGTGCACTTTGTATAAGGTGTAAAGGGGGAGAGGTATGAGGAAGCATATTGCTATACTGTTAATAGGAGTATTGTTTAGTGTAGGAGTAGTAGGGTGTGCCAGCAAAGATGTGGCTACAACGAATACAAATCAATCTACTACAAATAGCGGTAAAACAGCAGAAGAACTACTAGTTGAGAAATATGAAGAGCCTGTAAAAGTTAAAGTTGTTTTAGGGTATAGAGATCCTGAGAATCCAGATACACCAGACAGTGTGACACCTGAGACACAAACAGCGGTAAAACTCTTAAAGGAAGAATTGAATATTGAACTAGAATACAGTTGGATTGTAAACTCAGATCAATATTCTCAAAAGTTTGGCGCAGAATTAGCAGCAGGTAATCTGCCAGATATTATGATGCTTAGCATGGAACAATTTGAAGATTTGCAATCTCAGGGGGGGCTGGGAGATTTAACAGAGGCCTACGAGCAGTATCGTACGGATGACATTGATGCAATTATTAACTATGATGGGCAGGTACTTGATACGTGTAGAAAAGATGGAAAATTATATGGACTTTATAATGGTACATATCAGGGACAAGTGACAAGCCAAATTTATTATGACATGAATAAACTAAAGGAATTAGGGATAGAAGAAGTCTCAGATTTACCAACAACTATTGCTGAATTTGAGACTCTTTGTGACAAGTTAATGGCATTAGATTTAGATGGAAATGGTAGAGTAGGAGATCCAGTACTCCCTGCTGCAAAAGGAATGAATAGTGGATTAGCAGATTTTGGGGCATTCTTCCAAGCATATGAAACAGCGTTAGGTGGATGGTACGATGATGGAAATGGAAATCTAATATCAAGTCATACGCAAGAGAACATGAAAAAAGCACTTACTAAATTAAATGAATGGTATGATAAGGGTTATTTTGCAAAAGATTTTGCAGCACAAGATGTATATGCAGCTAATGCACCCATTGTTTCAGATATAGTAGCTGGGAAATATGCTATTATACCAGGTTCTTGGTGGATACCAAACTGGCCATTAAATGATAATAAGAAAAATGACCCAGATGCTGACTGGGTAGTAGGGCCAACTTTGACTGTAGATGGAACAGCTCCAACTATATTAGTACCTAGAATATCAAGTGGTACAATTGTGGCAGTAAGTAAGGATTTTAAAAATCCAGAAGCTCTTTTTAAGATGATGAATTGGTCGCTTAACTATGAAGCTAAAATTGCTAACCCTGAGTATAAAGAAAATATGACTCCAGAACAAAAATTGGAGGCAGATAGCTATGTTTATACATGGTTGCCTTATAGAGTATATGCGCCTATGTCACTTATAGATAATTATAATTTTATAAGCGAGGCAGATAAGGCTGGAAAAACAGAAATAACAGCAGAAGAAGCTCCAGCTAATTCAGAGTTTTGGGGAGCTTGGAATGCTTATTTACAAATGAAGAATGGTTCAACAGATCCTGTTGTATGGGGATTATATACAAGTAGGGTATCACCAAATGGTGGAGTAGCACAAATGTATGAACTCTATAGTAAATCTGAGAAATGGATAAATGAGGTATATGTAACAACACCAACCATGATTAAGAAGCAGGGTGAATTAGATAAATATGAGACTACCACTTTCTTAAGTATGGTTATGGGTGAAACACCAATTAGTGATTTTGATAAATTTGTAGCCCAATGGGAACAATTGGGTGGAAGTGAAATTCAAGCAGAAGTAAATGAATGGTATAAAAATAAATAGGACTTTTAAATTAGGGAGGGATCAAAGGGATTTCTCCCTAATTTAAAAAATATATAGATAAGGGGAATAAGGATGAAAGCAAAGACGAAAAATGATTTATACCAAGCAAAAGCTTTACATATTATGTTGTTACCAGCAGTAATTCTGACACTCATTTTTGCTTATCTACCTCTAGGTGGTATTGTAATGGCTTTCCAAGAATTTAAACCTTTAATGGGATTTATAGATTCTAAATGGGTAGGGTTCGAACAATTTGCTTATATATTTTCTATGCCGAGCTTTTGGAATGCCTTAAGAAATACTTTTATTATAGCATTCTTTAAGATTACACTTAGTATTTTAGTACCTTTAGTCTTAGCCTTATTACTTAATGAACTTATAGGCCAGAAATTTAAGAGGTTAGTTCAAACTACTATATTTATACCCTATTTTTTCTCATGGGCCATACTTGGTGGAATGGTAATAGAAATTTTTGCTTATGACGGAGCTATTAACCATTTTATTAACTTATTAGGAGGAGAATCTATTCCTTTTCTTGTAAGTAATGATTGGTTTAGAGAAATTATTATAGGAACTGATGTATGGAAAGGAATGGGTTATAATACAGTATTATTTTTAGCTGCTATTACTAATGTAGACCCTACACTATATGAAGCAGCTATGGTTGATGGAGCAGGAAGGTGGAAACAGCTTCTTAAGATTACAATACCGTGTATAAGTGGAATGGTTATACTTCTTACTATTTTAGGTCTAGGAGGTATATTAAATGCAGGATTTGAACAAATCTTTATTTTATATAATCCAATTGTAGAACAAACAGTAGATATTATTGATACTTTTGTATATAGGCTAGGTATTATTTCAACTCAATACTCTGCGGCAGCAGCAGCTGGGTTATTTAAGTCAATAGTGTCTATGGTATTCGTTGGCGTTTCTTATTGGATTGCTTATAAAACAACAGATTATAGAGTATTTTAATTTATAAGAGGGAGGGGAATAAAATGAAGATAAAGGATAGTATGAGTAGAAAAGTCTTTAATGTTTTTAATATTGTTGTATTATCATTAGTGACGCTAAGCTGTGTCCTACCTATTTTGCATATACTAGCATTATCGTTAAGTGATAGTACGGCGGCAGCAGCTGGAAAAGTAAGTTTTTATCCTATTAATTTTTCATTAGAAGCTTATAAGTATCTTATAGAGAAAAAGGACTTTTTTAACTCTGTAGGAATATCTGTTTTAAGGGTAGTCATAGGTTCAGTTATTAATATGTTCTTAATTGTATTAACAGCTTATCCACTCTCTAAATCTTCGGTGAATTTTAAACACAGGAATAAATATATGATTTTCTTTGCTATAACTATGTTTATAGGGGGAGGGCTTATTCCAACCTATATGGTTATAAAATCATTAAACCTGCTAAATAGTTTTTGGGTGCTGATTTTACCTGGAGCAGTAAGCATATGGAATGTAATTATTATGATGAATTTCTTTAGAGGTATTCCACATGCGATGGAAGAAGCTGCTGCTATAGATGGAGCATCTCATTGGCAAATTTTATTCCAAGTATTTTTGCCCATGTCATTACCTGCGCTAGCGTCACTGCTCTTATTTACAATGATTGGACATTGGAATAGTTGGTTTGATGGAATGTTCTATATGAATAGTCCTGAAAAATATCCAATGGCTACTTTTTTGGCAACCCAGATTATTAATAATAATAAAAACATCACTAATATGACTCCGGAGCAACTTGCAGCTATGAATGCATTGAGTGATAAATCTATTAGAAGCTCTCAACTGTTTTTATCTATTATTCCTATTTTGATTGTATATCCATTTCTACAAAGGTTCTTTATAAAAGGTATAGTAGTAGGCAGCGTAAAAGAATAGCATTTGCTTTTTTTATATTTTATCTAAGAGAAAAAGTTCAACATCTTTAAGATGTTGAACTTTTTATTTTCTACCTATTTAGAAGCAGAGGGTGTCGTGCCTATATATTTTTTATAAATGCGATAGAAATAGGGGAGGCTGTTAAATCCGCTCATTTCAGATATTTGATTAACCGTGTAGTTGCCTTCATAGATAAGCTTTTGGGCATACTGACATTTCAGTTCATTCATAAATTGGATAATGGTTTTACCAGTTACTTCTTTAAAAATACGGCAGAGGTAATATTTGCTTACACCAATATGTAGACAGAGTTCTTCAAGAGAAAGGTTTTCAGTAAAGTGTGTACGTATATAGAAGATAGCTTTTTGAACTAAAAGCATTTTGGGGTCCTTATGAGTAGAGGGTGTAAGGAAAGTCTGAGGCGTAGCAGTATGCAGACGGTAAAGTTCAATGATGAGGTGAGTAATAAGTGATTTTACTGTAAATTGATAGTACATAGGATGACTAGAGAGTTCATCAGCAATTTTAAGGAAAAGTTCAAGAGCAAATGAATTTTTAGTAATGGGTTCAAAGGAAGTACTTTCTAGTGAAAAAGGAAGATGAGCACAATCTAATGGATTAATAATGAGACAGTAATAATGACTTAAAGAAGTTTGGGACTGTACTCTATGATTTTCATTACAAGGAATAATGGCTAATTCACCAGGATGAACGTAGATACAGCTTGTATCCGAGTCAATAGAACAGATGCCTTCCAGGACATAAATAAGCTCTAGACTTTCATGCCAATGCATCTTAGCTTTAGAAGATAACTCTGATGTGAGCCAAAGATCATGAAAAATAGTGTGTAGATGAGATGTGCTGTAAGTAAACTTTTCGTAAATAGAATAGGACATATATGAAACCTCCTAGAACAAGATAAGATAGCGAAAAGAAAATATAGTATATTATAATATTTTTTATAATATTATACAATATTACTATCAATAACAAAAATATTTTATCGAAATTTATGCGATGAAATCATGTAGGAGGATAAAAATGGCACAAGATGAACAAGTAGTAGAACAAGGTGTACATACTTATAGTAAAGTTGATGGCTATATTCCACCTGTAGAACCTAAAGTTGTGCAGCATTTAGAGTGGTTTCAAGATCAGAAGTTAGCACTAATGATGCATTGGGGGCCTTACTCACAGTTAGGATTAGTAGAATCTTGGGCATTAAGTGATCAAGATGCAGAGTGGTCTAGACATGGTGTAGATTGGGGCGTAACCAACAAAGAGTTTAAGGAGCAGTATAAAAATTTAAATAAAACCTTTAATCCTATTCGTTTTCAACCCGATGAATGGGCGAAGTTAGCTAAAGAGGGTGGATTTAAATATTTAATTTTTACAACGAAGCATCATGATGGTTTTTGTATGTGGGATACGCAGTATTCAGACTATAAAATTACAGGGAAAGATTGTCCATTCCATACACACCATTATGCAGATATTTGTGGACATTTATTTGAAGCTTTTAGAAGACAGGGGATAGGTATTGTCGCTTACTTTTCAAAAGCAGACTGGCATGTGCCATCTTATTGGGCACCCCATATGGAACGAGGGGATTTCACTTGGAGGGGGCCTTCTTATAAGCCGGAAGAGCATAAAGACCTTTGGGAGGAATTTGTACAGTTTACCCATAATCAGCTTTTAGAGCTTTGTACACGTTATGGCAAGATTGATGTGCTATGGTTTGACGCAGGCTGGGTATGTGAACAAAGCGGGCAAGATATCCGCCTAGGTGAGGCAGTAGATAAGGTACGTAAAATCCAGCCATGGATTATATCTGCTGATCGAACTATTGGTGGACCTTATGAAAATTATATTACACCCGAGCAGTGTATTCCGTCTAAACCTATTCCGGTTCCTTGGGAAAGCTGTATTACTATGGGGACTTCTTTCTCTTTTGCATACGAAGATGATTATAAATCCACAAGAGAGCTTATCCATATGCTTCTGAATATTGTAGCGAAGGGTGGTAATCTAGCACTGAATGTGGGCCCACAACCTGATGGTAGACTCCCTCGCACAGCCATTAAGCGTATTAAAGAAATGGGGAAATGGTTAGATAAAAATGGGGAAGGTATTTACGGAACGCGAGTATGTAGCCCTTATTTACAAGATGGCTTTGCCTTTACTCAAAAAGCAAAAGAACATACAGTTTATGCCTTTAAGCTTTGTGAGGAAGGGGAAAAGGTAGAAGAAGTCTTTAATATTCCCTATACAGAGCAAGCTGTAAAAGAGGTAACTGTATTAGGAACTACTACATCCGTAGTATTTAAACAGACAGAAGAAGGCATTCAGGTAAGAGTGCCAAGTGAGCTTATAGAAGAAGGCGCAATTGCTGTTGGGTTTAAATTAGAAGTTTAAGAAAAATAAAGAGATAAGGGAGGGGTTTCATGTTTTTTAAAAAGTATAAACAAGTGATAGGGATGGCATTAGCAAGTACGCTTTTATTAACAGGTTGCAGTGCAGCCACTCAAGAGGTTGCATCAGGGGAAACATCTACCACAGGGGTAGCTAAGGAAGAAAGTAACAAGGACAAAGCAGAACCGATTGTGATTCGATATGGTTCTCATGCTGCAAGTGAGGAAGACCCTAATTACAAAGATCCTGTGACAGGGGAATATGTCATGGATGAGGAGACAAGAGCAGAAAAACTAAAAGTACTTGAGCATATTAGAGAAACTTTAAATGTAGATTTCCAGTTTGTACAATTTCCAGGAGATACAGGGGAAGTACTCCTTCAAAGTGTATTAGCTGGAGACCCAATATGTGATGTAGCACGTATTTATACCTATGGGGCAGGGGGGATTTTAGGGCAGAATATTTTGCAGCCATTAGATGAATGGGAAGAACTCCTTAAAGAAGAAGATCCTCCTAAAGTATTTGACAAATACTATTTCTTAAGATTAGGTGGTGACCATAACATTACCTTCTTACCACTTATGTACAACATTGACTATATTGAAGCAGTAGATGCTCTTAAAGTAGATGGCAAAACAGTTTATCCAACAGATTTATATTTATCTGGCGACTGGACATGGAGTACATTTAAAGACTACTTAGAAAAAATTGATAGACATTATACCAATAGTCAAGCGCCAGAGCGTCCTGAAAGACGTATTGAAGCTTTCTGGTCAAGCCACTATGACATTGTGCTTCAAGCTGTACACGCAGCTGGTGGTAGTATCTATGGACGTAATGGATTAGAAATAGAATCCGATGCTACAAAAGAAGCAGTGGCTTTTACGCAAGAACTTATTGAATCAGGTTTAGTATATGTACAAAATCAGGCAGAAGGTAATCAAGATATTGTAGATGGACGTGAATCTATAGGTAGAGGTGAAACAGTCTTTTCTCTTATTGAAGACTGGAAGACTCGATCTCATTCACAGAAGTTAGCAGAAAGAGGTCAGTCTATGGGTTATGTACCGTTCCCAAGACCAGACCATATGGAACTTGATGATCCTAACTACCGTGATTGTCGTATTCCAGGTGAAAGCTATGCTATTTTAAAGGGAACAGATGAAGAGAAAATCCCACTGGCTATTCAGGCTACCTATATGTATTTAAATGGGGAAACAGGTGAGCCTAAAGAAGAAGGCGAAAAGAGTGTCTTTATAGGTATGGATATGTTCCATCCAGAGATTGGTCAAGATATGGTAGATATTTATCATAAACGTAGTGAAGAAACAGTGGTAAATGAGCTTGCAGATGTATTTAGTATTAGTGGTAAATTTATTGGATTAGTAGGGGATTCTATTTATGGTCGAAATAATACACCAAAATATTCAGTAGCGATTGAGCAACAAAGAGGTATTTTTGATGATGCCATTGCGATTAAAGAGAAAGCTTTAAATTCTGGTAAGGCACAGGATAACGTTGTACCTAAGTTTGAAAAACTCGTAACAGGTACTTACCATTATCCAGTAGGAACAGATCTATCTCAGATTGACTTTACAAAAGACTTTACTGCAACAGATAACATAGATGGTAATCTTGATATGGCAACTGCTACAGTAGAAATAGTAGATGTAGATACTACAGTAGCAGCTACTTATACAAGTGGTATTCAAGTAAAAATTAAAGACAAAAATGGTAATGAAGCCGTTTCTAAAAATGATGTGGTTATCTTTGATGATAAAAATACAACACCTCCAACTCTAGCAGCTAAAGCAGAGTATCGCACCATTAAATTAGAAGAAGATGCCAATAAGATTAACTGGGCAAATGATTTTATAGAAAGTGCAGTAGATAAAGATGGTATTGTACTTAACAGTAGAGTAGAAGCTGACCTTTCAGAACTGGATACAACAACTGCTGGTACATACAATGTACCGTTAACAGTGACAGACTATGCTAATAATAAAGCTTCTATCACTATTGAAGTAGAAGTTGTAAAAGGGGAATAAATGTGGGGAGAAGGAAGTGTTGCCGTAGGGTAGCACTTCCTTTTATTATCACTTTGGAGCTACTATAGAAAGCTAGCTAATAGGAAAAGAATAATAAAAGGTTAAAGTAAATAAAAATTTTGAAGGATAAAAAACAAGATAAAAGCTATAAAAGAAAAGGAAGAATCTATTAAGGAAATGAAGAGAGTAAGAAGAAAAGGAGCTAACTTTATGGAACAGTATAGAGATAAAAAATGGGTAGATGAAACTTGGAAAAAAATTGAAAAGAAATTAAGTCAGGTAGTACCTAGAAATGGCAACAATCTCCCTTATACCAGCCAAAATGGTAGATTTGATGATCAGTCTAAAAATAATGTATGTTGGTGGACTAATGGCTTTTGGCCAGGTATGATGTGGATTATGTATGCAGCAACAGGAGAAGCACTTTATAAAGAAACAGCCATGCAGGGAGAAAAACTTCTAGATAAGGCACTTGAAAACTATGAAGGGCTACATCATGATGTAGGCTTTATGTGGCACATTACAAGCGGTGTGCATTATCGTCTGTGCGGGGAGGAACAGGCTAAAAAACGTGCTTTATATACAGCGAATATATTGGCAGGACGCTATAATTTAAACGGCAAATTTATTAGGGCTTGGAATGGAAAGGGAAATGAAGGATGGTCTATTATTGACTCAATGATGAATATTCCTTTACTGTACTGGGCATCAGATTATACAGGGGATCCAAGATTTCGTTTCATTGCTGAAAGTCATGCAGATACAACCATGCATAATCATGTAAGAGCAGATGGTAGCGTTAAACATATTGTAGTGTATGATCCTTTAACGGGGGAAATGTTAGAAGAAAAAGGTGGTCAAGGCTATGGAGAAGGTTCTTCATGGAGTAGGGGACAGGCTTGGGCTCTTTATGGTTTTACTTTAAGCTATATACATACGCATAAACAAGAGTATCTTGATACAGCTAAAAAAGTGGCACACTATTTTATTGCAAGTGTTGCTGAAGATTATTTACCAAGATGCGATTTTAGAGCGCCACAGGAGCCTGTAGTTTATGACAGTACAGCAGGAGCCATTGCGGCTTGTGGCCTTATAGAACTAGCCCGCTTAGTACCTGAATATGAACAAAAACTTTACTTAATGCCAGCTTTACATATGCTAGAGGCAATGGAAAAGCAGTTCTGCAACTGGGATGAAGATGAAGACAGTATTTTGCAAATGGGTACAGAAAGGTATCATACTGAAACAGGTAGACATATGCCTATTATTTATGGAGATTACTTCTTTATAGAAGCGCTTTATAAGCTAAGAGGTGGTAAAGAGCTATTTTGGTAAAGAAAAAGAGAAGAAGAATTAAAAATAAGAGAACACATTAAATAAAGAAAGAGGGAGCAAATATGGAACTAAATACAAAATTTAGTACAAAAGATGACTATGAGCAGGCACTTTTAGCCTTATGTGAGCCTTTAAAATCCTATTTCTCTGAGGGAAGAGCATATTTGAAAATTGGACCAACACAGGCACACTATGAGGATAGGATAGCAGGACTTGAAACTTTTTCAAGACTTCTATGGGGACTTGTCCCTTTCTTTAAAGGTGGGGGGAGCAGTGATTTAGAAACATATTATAAGGAAGGGCTTAGTCATGGAACAGACCCTGAACATCCTGAATACTGGGGAACATGCTATGGATGTCATCAAGCCTTTGTGGAGATGGCAGCTATAGGTTTAGGGCTTCTCATAGCGCCAGAGAAAATTTGGGAACCTCTTAGTGAGAAGGAGCGCAATAACCTTAACGATTGGCTCTTACAAATTAACCCTACCCAAATTCCGGCAAATAACTGGTTATTTTTTAGAGTACTTGTCAATATTGGACTAAGAAATGTAGGTGGAAGATACAGTGAAGAAGCGATTAAAGAGTCTCTTGATACAATAGAAACTTTCTATCTGGGGGATGGCTGGTATTCGGATGGTAAGACTAATCAGCGTGATTATTATATTGCTTTTGCTATGCATTTTTATAGTTTAATCTATGCCAAAACGATGAAGGATAGAGACCCTGAAACATGTAGCAAGTTTATCGAAAGAGCCAAATTATTTGCACAAGACTATATTTATTGGTTTGTAGAAGGTGGGGAGTCTTTACCTTATGGACGTTCTTTAACTTACCGCTTTGCGCAGTGTAGTTTTTGGAGCGCATTAGCTTTTGCAGATGTAGAAGTCTTTTCATGGGGAGTTATAAAGGGGATTGTAAATCGTCATTTTAGAAGTTGGTTTAATAGGCCTATTTTAGATGGTGAAGGTAAGCTGACCATAGGTTATGGCTATCCTAATATTCAAATGGCGGAAGGGTATAATAGCCCAGGTTCACCTTATTGGGCATTTAAAAGTCTCATCATTCTTGCGCTAGATAAGGAGCATCCATTCTGGAAAGCTGAAGAAGAGCCCCTGCCATCATTAGAAAGCCTAAAGGTAGAAAGACATGCTAAGATGATTTTCCAGCGTTTATCATCCAAACATACAGTAGCACTTACTTCAGGTCAGTATGCAGCATGGGAGCCTTTACATACAGCTGAAAAATATGAGAAATTTGCTTACTCTACATACTTTGGTTTTAATGTGCCCAAATCTTATTATACCTTTAGCCAAGCGGCACCAGATAATATGCTTACTTTTGTAAAAGACCATATGTGCTTTGTGCGTAGACGTTGTGAAAAAGTTAAAGTAGAAGAGAGTATCTATTCTAAATGGTCACCTCTATCAGGTGTTGAGGTCGAAACAACACTTATTCCTTGGGGTAAAGGGCATATACGCCGTCATGTGATTCACTCTGATGGGGAGTATGAAGTCTATGAATCAGGGTTTGCAATACCTGTATTAGATAGGGGAGCGCTCAATAAAGTCTATGAAGGAAAGCGTATTAAGTTGTTCCATGAAAAAGCTTATAGTAGTATAACACTACGAGTGGGAGAAGGGGTACTAGATAGTGTGCAGTGTGAAACAAGTACAAACATTCTTCATCCCAAAGTAAGTTTGCCGTTTGTGAAGTTTAATATTAAGCAAGGCACTACCAAGATAGAAACGTATATAGAAGGTGACCTTATTTAAGAGCTGCAAAGAGATAAAGCCTAGAATAGATAGAATAGTAGTTGAGCTACAAAAGTATTATAACGCAAAAGCTTTTGTATTATAAAGCTTTATAATACAAAAGCTTTATAATACAAAAGGTAGGATAAGTCATATAACTTATCCTACCTTTTTAGTTTTATTATTACTTAAAAAGTAAATTCTACATTGACATACTTACTAAGTAAATCAATAGAAGCTTTGACATCGTCCATATTAACAACAGCATTTGGGCCATGTACATAGCGTGTAGCAACAGAAATACCAGCACATCTTACACCAAAGTTAGAGCGGTTGATGGCACCAGCATCTGTACCACCACCATCGATAACGTCGCGTTGGTATTGGATTTCATGATCCTCACAGCATTTAATCATTTCATCTACAAGGTATTCATCACAGATAACGCTGCCGTCAGAAATTTTAACAGCAGTACCACCACCGATTTTGTTAGCACCATCACCTGAGTTAGGGTAGTCGTTTGAAATGGTAACATCTAAAGCGATGCCAAGATCTGGTTGGATACGATTTGCAGCTACTGTGGCCCCACGTAAGCCTACCTCTTCTTGAGTAGAGAATACGAAGTAAAGATCATTATAGGAATCAGTCACTTTTTTGAGTGCTTCAGCAAGTATGTAACAGCCAATACGGTCATCAATGGCTTTAGCACAAATATTATTGCCTTTAAGTTCTAAGTACTCCCCTACATAACAACCTACATCACCAATTTTAACGTACTTTTCAGCTTCTTCTTTTGAAGATGCACCAATATCGATATAAAGTTTTTTGATATTTTTAAGACCATCAAAGTCACAAGTATTAGCCACGATACCTTGTGTGCCGTTTCTAAATTGTACACGGTTCATAACAGATGCTTGAACTGGAATACCGCCTAAAGCTCTTGCTGTAATAAATCCTTTATCGTCAATTTTCATAACCTGGAATCCAATCTCATCCATATGTGCAGACATCATTATTTTCTTTTTATTAGAGCCTGTCCCTTTTTTGAAGATAATAAGATTGCCAAGCGCATCTACAGTTACTTCATCGGCATAATCTTTAACTTCTTCTAAAATAACTTCTCTAATTTGTTTTTCATAACCACTTACACCAAAAGCTTGAGTTAAATTTTGTAAAAACATTATTTATATACCCCTCTATAATAGATTTATAAACTTATTATAAAGTAAAAATTAAACTATTAAATAACTAAAAATCAACAAAATATTTAGTGCATAGTTGGTTATCTTCACCTTATAAAAAATAGTTTGTTGATTCTATTTAAAAAGTGTATATTTGTTTATAGTAATGTGATGATTTTTACTAATAAATGATAATCCCTTTTTGAAAGATTCGTTTAGAGTGGTATTGTTCTCTTTTAGAGAGTTAGAAAAGAGAGGAAATAAGGGAATAGGCTGAGAGATGTTTTTGGTGCTAAAAAGGTGTTATAAAGAGTTGTGCGAATTTATGAGTATAAATATAGGTTTCAATATGTTATATTAGAAGAAATAGATCTTTTGCAATAAGGGAGGAAGTCATTTATGCTTAAACGTTTAGCAGCAGATGCACTTGGATTAAGTGATATTGGTTCTATTATTGACCCAAAGGACTTTGATAAGGTAAGTTCAGATGATTATATTTTCCATGAAGATGGGGAACAGATTTTTTTCCTAATCAAATCTAAGACAGATGAATATTGTTTTACCAACTTAGCTATGCTTCATTTAGATGGTACATCAGCAGTCAGTTCAAAAAGACAACTTCACCGCTATGACTACCGTGATCATATGATTTCGAATGTACGTTTAGAAACAGCCGGTACAGTAGACTTAGATGCAGAAATTAAATTTATAATTGGAGAAGTAGCTTTCTCTATTGATGTAGACAAAAAACAAATTGAGGCGCTTAAAGACCTTTATAAAGCGCTTCATAAAATGTCTATGATTATGAAAAAGAATCAATCTCATTTAAGGGATGCACAGCAAAGTTTAGAGATGGCTGCAAAAGTACTTACAGGTACAAAAAATATGGGTGAAGTAAGACTTGTGGATGAGTTTGTTCAGGTGAACGAAAAAGCTTTTGATTGGCTTATGAGCTCTAAAGAAAAATATATTAGAGAAGATTATGCGGATATCTTTAAGCTTTATATTAATAACTAAGGGATAGAAATTATTATTTGTAATTACCGTAGTTTTGGTATAAAATAGAAATGATAAAAGATAACAATATGAGCTATAGGAGGATATATTAATGGCTAATGTATGTTTATGTAAAGGTATTTCAGAAGAAACTATCGTAGAAGCAATCAAAAACGGTGCAGTAACTTTTGAAGAAGTAAGTGAAAAAACTGGAGCAGGTACAGGTTTCTGCCATGGTGGAAGATGTAAAGCTACTATTGAAAAATTAATCGAAGAACATAAAGCTCAATAAGAGTTTAATAAATGATAAGGAGTCCATAGAACGGCTAGTACGTTATATGGACTCTTTTTATTGGGAGCACTTTGCATAAAATCCCTAAAGATGTTAAAAATGAGGAGTTTTATACCCACAACTTGCAAGGGTATTAACTAATCAACAGTATATGGAGATACGGATTATAGGGGATGCAGGCCTGCCTGTTCTAAAGGGGATTGAAAGAATTGCCACAGGATTTAGGGCTTGTGGTTTTCTTTTTATTTACTTCTTAATTTATATTTTGTGAAGTTTTAGAATAATGCTTGAACCTTCCTAAAAATATATTTAAAATATATTTAAAATAGTATAAAAAATATTGAATTTAGGGGGATAAACATGAATTTAGAACAAATAACTTTATCATTAGGTAAGGCTGAGGTTGTTGTAGATAAAGCTTTTCCACGTATCATTCTATACAAGATAGATGGAGAAGAAGCTTTCTGGGGGCAGAAGGATTTTGCAGATGAGGTCAAGATTAATCAAAATGGCTATCATCCAGTGAAAGTAGATGTTAGAGTAGATGAAACTGGACAAGCTATTCATTATACTTTACATCTAGAAAAGGAAAACCAGGAGGGGCAAAGTGTACCTTTTGTAACACTAGGGGTAGAGATTGCTTTAACAACCGATGGACATTCTAAAGAAGCTAAGTATGCTCATAATATGAAACCTACAGACCGTCATATTGTAACTTATAGGGTAACAGATATTCAGGAATTTGATGCAAATGAGCAGGTAGAAACGATAGCTTTTACGAACCAGGCGCTTATTACTTTAAGTGGTGAAAAGGCTGGTTATGGGGCAGTCAAAGCTGGAAGTGGACAAAAGGGGATTTCCGATGTCTTTAAAACAACAGCTGAGATTGTAGAAGGAGAAGAAAATCAGTATGAAGTGACTTATCCTCTTCTTTATAATGAAAGGTATGCGGCGGCAATCAGCAATAATGTCATAACACCTATTGAAAGAATTGTAGTAAGAGAAGATGCAGCTAAGAAAGCATTTACTTTTGCCAATGGAACTTTTACTTATCGTTATTGCGTAGAGCCATTTGAAGGACATACAGAAACAGAACCCTTGCCTTATGCACAGATTATTATAGGCGGCGATGAAAATGGAGATGGCCTAGTCGATTGGCAAGATGCAGCAATCCTCTTTAGAGAAATTATGCCTATCCCAAGAGGGTCAGAAAATGTAAAAGACCAAGTGGTATGGATTGCTATGAACTTTACAAGCTCCACTTCTAATCCATTTTTAAGAGTATTAGATAATAGTAAAATATTAAGCCATTACTATGATGGCTTTACACAGATGGTACTCAATAAGGGCTATCAAGTAGAAGGGCATGATGATTCACATCCTGATTATACAGAAGTAGGTATAAGACAAGGGGGAGCCCATGACCTTAATTTATTAGGTGAGGCAGGAGCTGCTTATCATGTGAAGACAGGTATCCATATTAATGCTATTGAATATATGCTAGATGCAGTCAATACAAAACTTGAGAATCTTAAAGGGGGTAAACTGGGTGAGTTAGAACATGGTTGGGCATGGCTTGATTCAGCTTACCTTGTAGACCAGATGAAAGATTTAGAATCAGGAGAGCTTGAAAGACGTCTTGAAGACTTATATCAGGTTGTACCAACCTTAAGTTTCATTTATGTAGATGTCTATTACCGATCAGATTACCACTCTTATAAATTTGCACAATTTATGAATAGGCATTGGGATGTGGCGACAGAATTTTCAGGACCATTTGAAGGGAATCAAATCTTTAATCACTGGGGCATAGACCCTTATTACCCAAGTAGTCTGGGGGCTAAGTCTACGATTTATAGATTTTTATACAATGGATTTAAAGATAGCTTTAACCCAGATCCACTGTTAAAAGGGCTTCAAATGCCAGGGGTAGGTACATGGCAGAGTCAAACAAATCTCTTTGAGGGTATAGAGTTATTCTATAATCAAAATCTCCCTACTAAATATATGCAAGCTTCACCTATTATGAAATTAACAGAGAATAGGATTGACTTTGAAAATGGTAGTTATGTAGCAAGAGAAGGTGAGAAAGTTAAACTTTATAGTAAAGATAAACAGCTTATTGCCATCATGAGCGAAGAAGCAATGAGATGTAAGAGTACACTCTTTATTCCGTGGAGTATGACTGAGGAAGATAAGATTTATTATTGGAATAATGAGGAGGGTGCTACGACATGGCAATTGCCTAAAAAATGGCATGAGCAGACAGAAGTTTATGTGTATGAATTAACATCCCATGGTAGAAAGTTTATAGAAACCCTTCCTGTAACCAATCATACAGTTACTTTAGACTATAAAGCACAGACACCTTATGTAATTGAAGACCATAAAGAAGATACGAGCGGCTTACCACAAGAAACTGTATGGGGAGAAGGTAGCCTTGTAAAAGATCCAGGTTTTGATTGCTTAAACTTTGGAGAGGGTAAAGGGAATTGGATGAAGCTTTCTAAATCCGGCACAACTGACCATATTCAAATGGTTCATGTAGCAGTAGAAGAAGGCTATGACCATAAATTCTGTATTACAGGGAAAGAAGATGCTTTAGTAGTGCAGGAGATAGAAGGTCTTGAATCAGGTGCAACTTATACTGTATCTGCATGGGTAAGTGCAGAAAGGTTAGTAGAGCTTGGGATGGTTATAGGTGAACAGGTTCAAAATACCTTTATTCATCAAAATGATATTATAGGAACGGTAGTAGACCATAAATATAGTAAGACGGCTTATCAACGTATCCGTTTTGATATAACAGTACCAGAAGGTGAAAACAATGGTAAGTTATTTATTCATATTCCACAGACGGATCAGGAAACTAAGGCGTGCATAGATGATGTACGCATCTTTAGACAACCAGGTAAAACAGATAGGCATAAAGACGGTGCCATCTACTTTGAGGACTTTGAAAATGTAGATGAGGGATGGGGAATCTTTGAGTACGCCTTAAATGGAGGAGAATCCAAAGTCCACTTAGCAAGAAAAGATCTTCAAGGCAGACAAGTTAAGAGTTATGCTTTTGACGGCGAATGGTCTCTTAAAATTTCAGACAATAAAACAGGTGAGGTCGTTAGTACTTATCCTTCTCTTGTGAAATTCCAACCAGGTGTAGACTATACTGTAACTTTTGACTATACACTTTTTGCAGAAACAAAAGGTGCAACCTTACCTGCTGATGAAGCATACCCTTACACTTTTGCTGCTAAAGATAAAGAGGGTAATGTCCTTGCAGAAGAAACGCTTAAAGCAAGTACACTAGGTACAGGGGAGTACGGTGGTAATAGTAACCATGATCCAAGTGTAGAAAGGGTAAGCCTTACATTTACAGCAGCACCTGAAGAAGGTACTTATATTACGATTTCTACACCAAATGGTATGCCAAATGGTGCGGGAGAAACGACTTCTACAGCTCTTAATATTCTTATGGTGGATAATGTTGCCATTTATAGTGAGGGGCATGAAGAAAGAGAAGCAGTTTTACCAGATTACCCTGTTTTTAAAGCGTAGAAAAATAAGCTTCTAGTTTTAAAATAAACTTGTAATAAATTTTAAAATTAAATATAATTTAATGTGGTATTCGGAGAATTTTAAATCTAGGAGGCTAGCTATGAATCAGAAACCAAATATTGTAATGATTATAACTGACGATCAAGGTCACTGGGGGATGGGGTGTAGTGGCAATAAAGATATTCTTACACCTAACCTAGATCGTTTAGCTAATGAAGGGATACATTTTAATGAATTTTTCTGTGCGTCACCTGTATGCTCTGCAGCAAGAGGTTCTATTTTTACAGGTAAAATTCCTTCACAACATGGTATTCATGATTGGATTAGTAAAGGACATGCCAGTGAAAGCGATTTAAGTGAGAAGCTTCAAAGTGAATTTAAAAATGAGGAGAGACACTGGGCTTATAATTGGCCAAAAGAACAACTTCAAGGTGATGTGGCGCTTAATTATTTAGAAGGACAAACTTGTTTTACACAGGTTTTAAATAAACATGGCTATACATGTGGTTTAAGTGGTAAATGGCATTTAGGTAACAGTGCTATACCACAGGCAGGATTTACATACTGGAAAACACTTGCTATGGGTGGAGATAATTATTACTATCCTGTTGTACTAGAAAATGGTAAGTTTGTTATGAAGGAAAAAGTTTATGTAACAGATTATATTACAGACAATGCCTTAACTTTCTTAGAGGAGCAAAAAGGTAAAGAGGAGCCGTTTTATTTAAGTATACATTATACAGCACCTCATGCACCATGGGATAAGCATCAACACCCAGAACGTTTCTATGATTTATATGAAGATTGTCAGTTTACTTCCATTCCATTTGAACCAGCACATCCATGGGCAGGTATGAAGTATGGACAAGATGAACAAGGTAAAGAGCAGTGGAGAAGATGGATTCAAGGTTATGCAGCAGCGACTACAGCTATGGATGAAAATGTAGGAAGAATACTAGAGAAGTTAGAGCAAGATGGTTTAATGGATAATACGCTCATTATCTTTACAGGAGATAATGGTATGAGTATGGGGCATCATGGGATTTTTGGAAAAGGTAATGGAACCTTCCCGCTTAATCTCTATGATACGGCTGTAAAAGTACCAATGATTATGCGTGTTCCAGGTGCTACAGTAAGTGGGAAAGTGGAAGAAACTTTACTAAGTCATTACGATTTATTCCCAACTATAATGACTTATTTAGGCTTAGAAAATGAAATTCCAGATCATCTACCAGGTAGAAGTTTTGCTTCTGTTTTAGAAGGTAGTGAAGGAAAAGTGGTAGACAGGGAGATTGTAATCTTTGATGAATACGGCCCTAATCGTATGATTCGTACAAAAGAGTGGAAGTATATCCATCGCTATCCTTATGGACCTCACGAACTTTATGATTTAAAAAATGATCCAGATGAGAAGCATAATGTAGTAGATGAAGTAAGCTATCAAGAAGTGAAGGCTATGATGAAACAGAAATTAGAAGCATGGTATCTTGAATATGTCGATCCAACACGTGATGGTAAAGGTGAGGCTGTAACAGGAAATGGTCAAATTGGTTTATGTGGGGCAAGGGCAGAAGGCAAACCTGCTTTTAGAGCATAAACATGTTCTTTAGATAAAATTAAAATTTCAATAAATAAGCAAATGAAGTATAAGAAGTGCTATAAAGACATATTTTGTAGTACTTCTTATTTTTTGTGCTAAAATACTTCCTAAATAATAATAATTAGCATATAATAATATAGAAGAATCGCATTATGCTTAGCATCCATGTGAAGGAGAGAACTATGAATAAACAGGAAAAAGAAATAGATTTAATCATTATAGGGGCGGGCCCAGCAGGGCTTACAGCTGGTATTTATGCTTCACGTGCTAATTTAGAAACACTTATTCTTGAAAATGATATTATTGGCGGACAGGTAAGGTCGAGTTATACCATTGAAAACTATCCAGGTTTTGCAAAGATTACAGGCGTAGAACTTGCAGAAAAAATGGAGGCTCAAGCCACAGGCGAAGGCGCGGTTATTGATGAGTTTGACTTTATAGAAAAAGTTACACTAAAAGATGATGAAAAGATTATTGAAACAGGTGACTTTATTTATAAGCCACGTGCAGTTATTATTGCAACAGGGGCTAAGCCTAGGTCTTTACCGATTCCAAATGAAAGAGCCTATTTAGGAAAAGGTATCCATTACTGTGCGGTATGTGATGGCTCAAGTTATGAAGGAGAGGTCATTGGTGTAGTAGGTGGTGGTAGCGCAGCCCTTGAGGAAGCTATGTACTTAGCAAGAATCGCTAAAAAGGTTATTATCATTAGAAGATATGATACTTTCCATGCAGAAGCTAAAACTTTAACAGAGGTAGAAGCGGTGCCTAATATTGAAATTCTTTACAACCATGATCTTATAGATGTAGTGGGGGATAACTTTGTAGAAAAGGCTCTTGTGAAACATACAAAGACAGATGAAGTAATAGAAATACCGCTTAAGGCTATCTTTGGCTATATTGGTACAGAGCCTAAGACAGATTTATTTAAGCCTTTCATTCAGGTTGGAGAAGATGGCTATATTAAAGCAGATGAAAGTATGCAGACTAATGTAAAAGGTGTATATGTAGCTGGAGATGTTAGACAAAAAGAATTTAGACAAATTGCGACAGCTGTAGCAGACGGCACGATTGCAGCGCTAAAAGCTGAAAAATATATTACAGAAAATAAGGAGAATGCAAAATGATTAAAGTTTATTCAGTAGAATGGTGTGGACCATGTCAAAAAGTTAAAAAATATTTAGATACAAAAGGTGTAGCTTATGAAGTTGTAACAGTAGCAGATGCTCAAGCAGACCGTGAAATCGTTCTTGAAGTTTCAGGCCAAAGAACTGTACCTGTTACAACAATTGGAGAATCTGTAATTATTGGATTTGATAAACAACAAATTGATGAAGCGTTAAAAAGCTTATAATATTTAGAAAAACTATAGTAGATAAAAAGAAACAGCCATGTTCCCACTTAGGAGATGGCTGTTTCTTTTTGTAACTGAAGCTTATCTAAAGTTTTAAACTGTCTCGTTAAAAGGAAGGTAGCTAAAAGAGCAGCAGCGCCATCAGCAACTGGACCTGCATACATCACCCCATCAATACCCATGATACGTGGTAGAATCAGGATAAGTGGAATAAGGAAAACAATTTGTCTTGTAAGCGAAAGCAAAATACCTTTTTGAGCCTTTCCTATAGAAGTAAAGAAGAAGGAAGACATAGGTTGAAGTCCATTTAAGAAAGTAAAGAACATGAAAATTCTAAAGTAGCGCTCGGCAAAATGGAAATAAAGTTCTTCGCCCTGACCAAATAAACTAATAATTTGTCTCGGGAACAGTTGAAAACTTGCAAAAGCAATAAGGGATACAACACATACTGCTCCTAAAGCCTGCAGGCAGGCACGTTTAACTCTTTTATAATTTTTAGCCCCATAGTTAAAGCCCATAATAGGCTGACAGCCTTGAGCAATCCCTAATACAAAAGCCATATAAATAATATTTACTTTCGAAATAACACCTACGCAGGCAAGTGGAATATCACTACCATAAGGAGAAAGTGAGCCGTAGTAAGTTAAAGTATTATTCATGATAATTTGGACAAGCATCATAGCAAGCTGATTAAAGCAAGGAGACGCTCCTAAAGTAGTAATTTTAAGGCCAATATGTGCTTTAGGCTTAAAATAAATGGGCTTTAGTGGCACCGTTTTAAAACGTAAGAGGTAAGCAAGTGCCATGATACTGGATATAATTTGAGAAATAACAGTTGCGAGAGCTGCCCCAGCAATGCCCATATCTAGACCAAACATAAAGATAGGGTCAAGAATGGTATTGAGTAAGGCACCCACTAAAGTACAGAGCATCGAGTAAGTTGGACTACCGTCAGCTCTTATAATGTTACTGCAACCAATAGAAAAAATAAGAAAAGGTATACCTAAAGAAGTAATGCCTGTATAAGTCAGTGCATAAGGCAGTACTTCGCCAGAAGCACCAAAGGCAATCATTAAAGGATTTAGAAAAAGATTCACTAGAATAGCTAGGATAATGCCAATAATACCCATAAGGGATACACTATTAGCGGCAAACTTACCAGCTTCTTCTTTATTGCCAGCTCCAAGACAGAGATTGAAGTTAGCCGCTCCACCTACACCTAGAAGTAAGGCAAGAGAAGTACATAAAATAGAAAGAGGAAAGGCTACATTAGTAGCAGCATTACCTACAATACCAATACTTTGTCCAATGAAAATTTGGTCCACTATATTATAGAGTGCACTAACAAGGCCACTAATAATACTCGGTATAGCAAATTTGAAAATCAGTTTTTCTGTTTTTTCCGTAGCTAGAAGCTGGCTACGTGATATAGATTGAGTTTTTGTCATGTTTAACCTCCAGTTCAAATAAATCTACGGTACAAGTATAGCATGATTCTTTTCTTTAGTGTGCCTAAGTTATGAACTCAATAAAAGAACATAATAAAAAGCGGGAATTTAACAGAGTGATAGATATAAATTCCCACTTTTTATTTAGAATTCTTGTTACTACTAGTGTAAGTGTCTCATAATATCTCCATATTGTGGTGTACCAAGACCATAGCCCCCTGCTACTTCCATAATATTTCCTGTAATATAAGAAGAATCGTCACTCGCAAAGAATAAAACAGCATTGGCAATGTCTTCTGGTTTACCCATTCGGTTAAGTGGAACATGACTTAGGAAGGAATCAATAAAAGATTGAGGCATATTATTAAGCGCAGCATCCGTAGCAGTAAGACCCGGTAGTACAGCATTGCAGCGAATATTCGCTCTTGCATACTGCATAGCAATTTGCTGTGTAATATTATTAACAGCTGCTTTAGAAACGCCATAGCCAATGCGTGTTACATCAGGGATAGCGCCACCAATAGAGGAGATATTAATAATACTACCTTTTCCTTGTTTCATCATGTGTGGAACGGCAGCTTTACTAATGCCATAAACAGTACCTACGTTAAGTTTAAAGAGCTCTAAAAAAGCTTCTTCACTCCCTTTCACTAAATCTAAATCTGTTTCAGGTTTACCAACACCAAAGTTGTTAACCAATATATCAAGTCTACCTTCTTTAGCAATAATTTCTTCTACTATAGCCTTATAAGTTTTGCTTTTATAAGCATCAAAATAAATAGGGAACATTTTAAAGCCTTGAGATTTATACTGGTCACAAATTTCCTGAGTAGCCTCGATTCTTCTAACTCCCATATAGACGATAGCGCCATTTTCGGCAAGCTTTAGGGCACAAGCAAGCCCAATACCTTTTGTAGCTGCTGTAACAAGTGCAACTTGATTTTCTAACTTTTTCATAATTAGGCTCCTTTAAGTTTTAAATAATGTTTAGTATAAGCAGTAGAAGTATTTTTAACACACAGTATTTATAAGGAAATAATTGATAAAGATCTTTAGGGAGATAAAGAATAGTTTTATAAGGAAGATAAATACTAAATAAGGATTTATAAAAAAAGGAGGCTAGCTATGTCATTAGTCGGAAAAAAAGTTCAAGAATTTAAAGTACAAGCTTATCATGAAGGACAATTTAAAGAAATCACAAACAGTTGTCTTGAAGGACACTGGACAGTATTTTTCTTCTATCCAGCCGATTTTACTTTCGTATGTCCTACAGAGCTTAGTGATCTTGCTGATAATTATGAAGCTTTTAAAGGTATAGGCTGTGAAGTCTATTCTGTATCTACAGATACTCATTACGTGCATAAAGCATGGGCAGATGCATCAGAAACAATTGGTAAAATTAAATTTCCAATGCTTGCAGACCCAACAGGTGCACTTGCAAGACAATTTGAAGTGCTTATTGAAGAAGAAGGGCTTGCTTTAAGAGGAACTTTCATTGTAAACCCTGAAGGCATAATTAAAGCCTATGAAGTACATGATCTTGGCATTGGGAGAGATGCTGACGAACTTCTAAGAAAAGTTCAAGCTGCACAATTTGTAGCAGCGCATGGTGACCAAGTATGTCCAGCTAAATGGAAACCAGGTTCAGAAACACTTTCACCAAGTCTTGAGCTTGTAGGGAAACTTTAAGAGGTGGTTTTTAAAATATCTAAAAACAGATAGCAAATAGTTTAAAGCATAGACAGCGAAATAAGATAAAAGAGTTAAGAGGATGATTCCTCCTCTTTTATCTTATTTTTTTATAGAGAAAAGTTCTTTAGAACTTAAGCTATAGAGTATATCTCCTCTTTTCATGCTGATTTAGTTACCTATAGCAGGTAAACGGATGAATAAGTATGATGTAAGCTGACAGGAATAAATTGTTTAAAGGTAAAGGAGTTTAATATGAGTAAAATACTATATATCAAGGCCAATATAAAGAAAGAAGGGGAATCTAAAACCTTTAGAATATCGGACCATTTTGTAGAAGTTTATAAAAAATCTCATCCACAAGATGAGGTTATTACACTAGACCTTTATAAAGAGGCCATTGGTTTTTTAAGACCAGAAGATTTAGCGGCTTTATATGGACCAAAGGATGGTGTAAATAGAAATCATAAGGTCCTAAAATATGCGTACCAATTTGCAGAAGCCGATAAATATATTATTGCAGCACCTATGTGGAATTTAAGTTTTCCAGCTATCTTAAAAGCTTATTTAGACTATATAAGCGTAACAGGCATTACCTTTAAATATACGCATGGAGGTGCAGTAGGACTTTTAGAACATCAAAAGGCTGTTTACATTGTAACAAGAGGAGGCGCTTATACGGATTCACCTTATGAAATGGGGGTAAGATATTTAAGAACTTTACTCGGTTTCTTTGGTGTTCAAGCCTTTGAAACTATTGAAGTTGATAATATGAATCGTTCAGGTACAGATATTGAAAAGAGAATGGAAGAAGCACTTAAAAGAGCAGCTAAAATGGCAGAAACATTTTAGAAATAAGGGCCTGATGCAAAAGATTTGCTACAGGCCCTTTATGTTTTATACTAGACTTATACATAAAATAAAAGAGGGATAGGATGCAGAAATTTATTTATAGGGATATTCAAGAAAAAGATTATAATGCACTGGAAAAATTACTAGATATGACAGGATATTTTAAAAAGATTACACCAAACAATAAGATAAGGCAGATTGTACTTCAAGTGTATTTAAGAAGCTGCCTAGAGGACAGTACCTTTACAAAGGTTGTAGAGCATGAGGGGCAAGTCATAGGCATTGTATGTGGTAGAAATAATAAACATTCTAAAAAAGTAGCGTGGACGCCCTACACAGCTGGCATTTTAAGCAGGCTTATCTATCTGCATCTTCTAAAAGAGGGTAGGAAGACGCTTAAAGCGCATCGGGACTTCTCGCAAAACTATAAAGAGCTTATGGGAGATAAGGAGCAGCAGTTTGACGGAGAGCTTACTTTACTTATAGTAGATAAACAGTATAGAAGAGTAGGCATAGGCAAAACACTTATCCACCAGTTTTTGGAATATATGAAAAAGACCAACGCAAAAAACTTTTATTTGTTAACGGATACAATGTGTCAGTATACTTTTTATGATCGTCAAGGGTTTAGAAAAATAGGAAAGCAAAAAGTAAATGGGGTCAATGAACTAAAAGAACTAGAAATCTATTTGTATGATAAAGGCATAGAGCATTTCTAGTTTCCTTTTTGTGTTCTAAATTCACCAGGTGTAAGGTCTGTGAATTGCTTAAATCTTCTTATAAAGCTAGAGGGCTGAGTATAACCAATAGTTGTAGAAATCTCCGAGACGGTCATAGAAGTCGTACATAGAAGAGTTTTAGCTTGTTCTATACGAAGCGAGTTAATGTAAGTAGATAAGTTAACGCCTGTAGCTGTTTTAAATTGATGGCTTAAGTTGGAGACAGATAAATTGAAATGGTCAGCTAAAGATGAAACAGATAAATCGTACTCGCAATAATGTTGATCGATATAAGCCATAATCGTTTGAATAGATAAAGAGCTAGAAGGTACTGTGTGAAGCTGGATAACAGCTGTAATTTCTTTAGTTAGGGTATGAATATAGTCAATAAAGTATGTCTTTGATAGAGAATGAGCAGGGCTTAAGGGGATGTCTAAAGAAGGGTTAAGTGTAATATTAAGTGCTTTAGCCCCTTTTTTTAGTGTATGACTTACACTATAAACAAGTGGTAAAAGTAGAGGATGATAATCATGCAATTGCTGAATGTAATCGATAAGGGTATGAATAAAAAATTCTACTTTTTCCAGGTTATAGCTTGTAATAGCATCTTGAAGACCTGATAATTCATTTTCTGGATAGTAGAGATGAGACGAATGCCCTAAGCAAGTTTCCTCATAGAAGGCAGGTGCGTTTGTATGAAGAGAAGAGGTATCTTGAGTAAGCTTACTACATTCTAACAGAGCATAAGGTACTGCACTTAAATCTTTATACGCACTACTTATGCAGAGTGCGAAGGGAATGGATAAAGTAGCAGATAGTGTGCCTTGCAAAGTTATTAAGCCTTCTTTTAAAGTCCTTGCATCAGTACTTTCATAAAAAGCAATAAAAACATACATATTCTGTGAAACATGATGGAGATAATGGAAATCCACAAAGTCCATAGGAAGCATCTTAGTTTCCTGTAGAAAAAGGATATCTTTTTCGTTAAAGGTATAAGTAGGAAGTGCACTTAAGGTAATGACTTTAAAGGTCTCGTGATGGAGCGTAATGCCATAAGGCTGTGCACTAATATTAAAAGTATAAATATCTTTATAAGTTCCACCTAATAATTTTAAAAGGCACTTTTCATAATGAAGACGCTTATTATCGTGTTCTAAAAGATTCATGCCCATAGCTACTTTATCTAAAGTATGAAGATGATTAGGAAGATTAAAGTTAAACTGGTCCAAAGAGTAAAGGAGCTTCCTAATAGGTTTATAGTATCTATGGGTTAAAAGGAAAGTAATCATAAAACCTATTAAAAGAATAAAAGCATTAAGTAAAATAAATTTCTGAGACAGCATTTTTACTTTACCAAGCAGTAAATCTTCATTAATAATGCTCACATAAGTTAAATGCGTTGAAGGAGAAGCAATTTGACTTATGTAGTACTCGTTTTGATAAGTTGTTTGTAGTGAAAAAGAGTCTAATGGAGGTAATGCTTCAAGAGATAATGGATGAGCAGAAGGTGCATTGCTATAAAGCATTATATTATCCGCCAAAATATAAGTATAGAAAGTGGCATTTGGTGTAGACATATTGTTTAGTGTATCCTCAAAAAAGTTAGGGTCAATTCTAAAAATGAAAAAAGCAGCTTGATTATGTATAGGGATAATGTATTCAATAGCAGGCTTGTCTGATAAAAAGATGTTAAAAGAATGTGCGTAAAACTGAGGTGTTTCAATAGTATTTAATTTATCTTGAAAATTTGTATATTGCCCCAAAAATTGAGGATTAATTTTAGAGTAGGTTTCTGGATTATAGGTCCCACTGCAAGAGTAGAGCGTATGAGGGGTAACTTTGTTGTAGTAATAGATATCTAAAAATGCAGGATCTAACCTTTTTGCTGCATTAAGTTCATTAAAGATATGATAAAAAGCTGTTACATTATTGGAAATATAGGCATTAGAAAAGCATGCATTGCTCATAAGTTCAAGGGATACTTTATGAATTAAATCTATTTTATAGTCAAAATTTAGCTGTAGTTTATTTAAGTTGTTACTGCTCTGAGAAATGATTTCCCCCTTATATAAATCGAGAAAATAATTTTGATAATAAATATTAAGTAAAACAATAGGAATAAAGATAATGAAAAAGTAAGAGCTTACATGTCTACTAAATTCTTTCAAAATATTAGTATTCAAAAACTGCCAACTCCTTTCAAAAAATAGTATGAGTTCGATTAAATATAAAGTAACATATAAAGATTATGTATTCAAGTTAAAAACTGGTGGATTTGCACAAAAAATAAAGTATTCAAAAAAAGATTATGATAAAAATATTGAATATTTACTAGAAAAATATTTCGTGATTAGATAAAAGTACAAAACACAAAGGGGGGAATGAAAGCCATGACAAAGGGAGAAGTGGCATTTGACACACAGATAAGTGCTAAAGAAGCAAAAAAAGTACGGCTAAAACATATGTGGATATTAATGAAAAGAAATTATATCCTCTATTTTTTCTTATTACCAGCTTTACTTTATATCCTTATCTTTAATTACTGGCCTATGTATGGGATTCAAATAGCTTTTAAAGACTATTTACCATATGAAGGGATAACAGGTAGTCCTTGGGTAGGGTTTAAGCATTTTACGAAATTTTTTGATTCAATTATGTTCTGGGATTTACTAAAAAATACCCTTTCTATTAGTCTATATTCTTTAGTAGCTTCTTTTCCGATTCCGATTTTATTAGCCTTTATGATTAACTACACTAAAAATGAAAAATTAAAAAAGTTAACACAAACCATTACTTATGCACCTCATTTTATTTCTACAGTTGTATTAGTAGGTATGTTGTCTATCTTTTTATCGCCAAGAACAGGGTTTATTAATACCGTTATTGAATTCTTTGGAGGAGATCCTATTTTCTTCCTAGGACAAAAGGAATGGTTTAGACATGTTTATGTATGGTCTGGTATATGGCAAGGAACAGGATGGGCATCTATTATTTATATTGCGGCTTTATCAGGGGTAAGCCCAGAACTTCATGAAGCAGCTATTATAGATGGTGCAAGTAAATTACAGCGTATTAGACATATTGATTTTCCAGCTATTTTACCGACTATTACGATTTTGCTTATTCTAAATATGGGGCAAGTTATGAATGTAGGTTTTGAAAAAGTATTACTTATGCAAAATGATTTGAACTTAGAAATGTCGGAAGTTATTTCTACTTATACATATAAGATGGGGTTAGTGAATGCCCAGTATAGTTATTCCACAGCGATAGGTTTATTTAATAATATTATTAACTTCTGTATTTTAATAGGAGTTAATCGATTTGCTAAGAAAATATCTGGAACAAGTTTATGGTAGAGGGGAGGAGAGAAAATGAAAGCAGGAAGTACTAAAATAAAGGAAACAACACAAGACCGTATCTTTAGTATGATTACTTTAATCTTGATTATGGCCATTATCATTATTGTAGCTTATCCACTCTATTTTGTATTGGTTGCTTCTGTTTCTAGTCCAGCAGTTGTTAACTCAGGGGACTTGTTACTCTATCCAAAAGGCTTTTCACTTATAGGGTATAATAATATTTTGGGAAACACGAAGTTATGGGCAGGCTATGCGAATACTCTATTTTATACAGTAATGGGAACTTTAGTTGGGGTAAGTATTACGATTTTAGCAGGCTATGCTTTTTCAAGATCAGATTTACCAGGGCGTAATCTTTTGATGGGTATATTTGTCTTTACTATGTATTTCTCAGGTGGGCTTGTGCCTTTATACTTAGTTGTTAAACAGCTTAATCTGATTAATACAAGAACTATTATTATCTTATTAGGGAGCGTATCTGTTTACAATATTATTATTGCCAGGTCTTTCTTTGTATCGAGTATACCTAAGGAGCTTCAAGAGGCTGCCTTTGTAGATGGCTGTACAAATCAGAGGTTTTTCTTTGAGATTGTAGTACCTATCTCTAAACCTATTATTGCAGTTATTACTTTATATTGTGCTATTGCTTATTGGAATTCTTTCTTTAATGCCATGATTTATCTTAATGATACAGATAAGTATCCATTGCAACTGGTTTTAAGAGAAATCCTTTTATCCTTCCAAATGATGCAGCAGCAAGCAGCAAATGGGGGAGGAGTGGTAGATGCAGAGACATTAGCAGAAATGAATACATTAGTAGAAGTTGTAAAGTATGGCGTTATCGTTGTTGCAACAGTGCCAGTGCTTATCATTTATCCGTTTATACAAAAATACTTTGTTAAAGGGGTAATGATTGGAGCAGTTAAGGGATGATAGGATTTTAATTTAAATAAAAGAGAGGGGAAATGTTATGAAGCTTAAACGTATGTTATCTAAAATGACTACAATTATGATGGTAGGTGTAATGCTGGTAGGATGTACAAGTACAGGTGGAGGAAATAAGGAAAGTAGTAGCTCAAAAGAAGTGACAGTAGAAACGGCAGAAGATGGTACAACACGTGAAATGGAAGGGAATCTGTATGTAGAAGGGCTTCCTATTGTAAAAGAAAAAGAAACTTTCACTATTGCTGTTATAGGTCATCCACTTGCTAAAGATACCTATGAAAATAAACCAGCGGTTATTAAAGCAGAAGAAGATACAAACATTAAAATTAAATGGATGGAGATTCCTTCAACAGGTTGGCAAGAAAAAATCAATATTATGTTTGCTTCAGGGGAGCTACCAGATGCCATTGCAACAGGAATTGACACATCTTCTATTGTAAAAAACCTTCCGCAACTCGTACCAGTAGGGGATTACATAGATAAATATGCACCATCAGTAGCAGAGGTTTATAATCAATATCCTGAGATTAAAACAATGTTAGAGCAAGAAGATGGTAAGATTTATTCCTTTATGACCAATACACATAGCTCACGTAATGATAGTACTTCAGGCGTATTATTTATTAATAAAGAGTGGCTGGATAACTTAGGTTTAGAAGTACCAACTACAGTAGAAGAATATTATGAAGTGCTTAAAGCATTTAAAGAAAAAGACCCTAATGGAAATGGTATGGAAGATGAAATTCCGTTATCATTTTGTCAGCAATTCTATGCTTCACAATTTAGGATGCTTTTGGGTGCATTTGGCATAAAAGACGATGGAACGCATATTATGATTGAAGAGGGTAAGGTTGAATTTGCACCTGAAAAGCCAGAATACTATGAGGCACTTCGTTATTATAGTAAGTTAGCAAATGAAGGTTTACTGGACTTAGAAGGCTTTAGCCAGACACAGCAACAATATAATTCTAAAGGACAACAAATGGTAGTAGGCTCATTTTTAGCTTTCTTACCTAATGCAGTAGTAGGAGATGCAAACGATAGTCAGTACATTCCACTTCCACCATTAAAATCTTCAGTAGCTGAACCAATTTGGGATGGTGCGAAGAATAAATTTGCGGGATGGAGTGGTGGATTTGTTATTACAAAAGCATGTGAAAATCCAGAAGCTTTAGTAAGATGGTTTGATTATATAAATAGTGACTTTGAGACAAAGATGTTTTGGAATTTTGGAGAACGTGGTGTACTTTGGGAGATGAATGATGAAACAAGAGAATACTGGTATGTTACGAACTTACCAGAAGGTGTAAGTAAAGAGGAGTACAGGTATTCAAAAGCAGCAGGACCTCATGCACCTATGTTTATTACATTAGGCGATTTAGAACACTTTGTTATGAAAGATGATCCATTAGGTAAGCAAAGAGAGGCTTGTATTGATATAGTAGAGCCTTATTACCCAGAAGAAGTACTTTTACCTGTTTTTGAGAGTTTAGAAGTTACAGAAGAAAAGGCGAACTTATTAGTAGAAATTGATAACTATATTAAGAATTTCGTAGCACAATCCGTATTATCTGGCATAGATGATGCAAAATGGCAAGAACACCTTGATAAATTAGAAAAATTAAATGTAGCACGTTATGTAGAAATGCAGCAAGCAACATACGATAAAACAAAACAATAAAATAAAAGAAGAGGAGCGTATATGACTAAACCGAATCTTGTTTATATTTTTTGTGATCAATTTAGAAGGCAGGCCATAGGTTATATGGGCGAAGACCCTGTTGTTACACCACATCTAGATCAGTTTGCTAGAGAGGGGGTAGTGTTTAATCAAGCTGTGAGCAATTATCCTGTATGTAGCCCTTATAGGGGGATCTTATTGACAGGACTCTATCCGCATAAGAATCATATCTTTACGAATTGTAATTCAAAAAGTGCGCCCCAAGGTTGTTATCTACGTGAGGATCAGCTTTGCCTATCCGATATTTTATCTGAGAATGGCTATGAATTAGGTTACATAGGTAAGTGGCATTTAGATGCACCAAAAAAGGAGCATAGCGACTATACAGAAGGTAGGCGTGGAGATGGACTCATATGGGACGCCTACACACCACCAGGAAAGGGAAGGCATGGTTTTAATTTTTGGTATTCCTATGGATGTGCGGATAATCATATGAAGCCTCATTATTGGGTGAATGATGCTAAGGTCGAGGAGCGTATAGATGTCGAGGAGTGGTCTGTAGCACATGAAACCCAAGTCGCTATAGATTATATTAAGGGGCAAGATAAGCCTTTTGCACTTTTTGTTTCATTCAATCCGCCCCATACAGATTTTAACTTATTCCCACAAAAATATTTGGATTATTACAAGGGAAAAGAGGCAGAAGATTTATTAGTAAGACCTAATGTAAAAGACTGCCCTGAAGCTATAGAGCATGTTAAAAATTATTTTGCTGCTATTACAGGGATAGATGAGAACTTTGGTAAGATCATGCAGGCAATCAAGGCTAAAGGGATAGAAGATAATACCATTGTTATTTTTACATCGGATCATGGAGAGTTGATGGGTAGTCAAGGACTAATGCATAAAAATATATGGTATGAAGAAGCGGTTAGTGTACCTTTTATTGTGAGATGGCCAGAGCAATTTAAACATCAAGATGTGGATGCTCAGCTATCTACTATAGATATTATGCCTACCCTATTAGGGGCATTAGGTCTTGAAGGTCAGATTCCTAAAGAATGTGTAGGGCATAATTTTACACCGAATATGTGTAGTGGTAGTTATATAGATTCACCGGACAGCTCATTATATTTTGTAGATGGTCCAGAGGGGAAAGGTTATGGAAGAGGTATAAGGGATAAAAGATACACCTTTATCCTATCGGCAGCAGACGGTAAGCAACAATGCATCTTATATGATAGACAAGAAGACCCGTACCAAATGAACAATATTATAGAAGAGAATAAAGAACTTGCTAGAACTTATCTTGAAAAGTTAAAGATTTGGTTACAAGAAATTGAAGACCCATTTGAAATCAAGATACAATTATGAAATTTAAGTTATAAATAGGTTAGAGTTTATAGGTCTTCCATATTGTGGGGGGAGAAGATAAAGTCCAAGTAAAAGCTTGGGCTTTATTTTTTTATATTTTATGCAATAAATTCTAATAAAAATATATGCATATAATAATTAATATACTGTAGTAAACGTTTTCTGATTGTCTTTTTATGTAAAGTATGCTATATGTAATAAGGACGTAAGGAGGAAAGTATGCCGAATTGTATGGTAAGAATTACACAGATAAAGATTAGAAACTTAAAAAACGTAAAACAAGGGGATATAAAGTTTGAAAATTATTCCAAGCTCAGGAAAAATATGAATTTAGAAAAGGGAGACATGCTTGGGATTTATGGCCCCAATGGATCTGGAAAGAGTACCGTTATAGATGCGTGTATTATTTTACAGGCACTTATTTTAGGAGAGGCTTTGCCAGACAAGATGGCATATGTGATTTCAATAGATGAACCTACTGCAGTATTAGAGTTTGAATTTTTTGTTCAAGTTGGGGATGACAAATATAGAGTAGCATATGAGGTAGAACTAGGACGAGATGAAACAGGTGGACATTTAAATGTACTAGGAGAAAAACTAGTCTGTAGTACTTTAAAAGAGGGGAAATGGAAAGTACAACCTATACTCATAGAATATAGGGCGAATGAGGAGGAGTACTGTAAAATAGCACCTCGTTATAAAAAAGTTCTTGGAGAAGATAGAAAGCTTCTCGTAAGGGACTTACAGAGTTCTTTTATTTTTAATGAACAAAATAAACAGATTTTTAGAGAGAAACTAGGACTTGGGAATCTTTTAGTGGAAATCTTGAGTACCTTCCATCAATTTGGGTATTTTCAGCTGTTTGTTATGGCAACAGATCATATTGGGATTATGGAGCGCCTAATTGATACTTCTTTAATAATGGGAAATCAATATGAAGTTTTTGTTAGGCGTGTGGAGCAGATAGATAAGGTGATAGAGATTCTTATACCAGGCTTAAACTTAGAGGTAGAGCATCAAGAAGATGGGAAGACTCAAGTTGTTTCTATAAGAGAGGGAAGAAAGATACCTTTAAAATATGAATCAGAAGGAATAAAGAAGTTGATTACTCTTTTAGGTGTACTTATTGCCGTGTATAATAAGCGAAATATCTGTATGATTGTGGATGATTTAGATAATAGAGTTTTTGAACCCTTACTTAATCAGCTTATGGAAGTGTTCACGAGTGAAATGGAAGGGCAACTTATTTTTACAGCTCAAAGTCTAAGTACCTTAGAAAAACTCAATAAGAACCAGGTTATTTTTACAACTTTAAATAAGGACAACAAATATATTTATTTAGAAAAGATGCCTCGTAAGAAGAATATGAGGGAAAATTATTTAAAAGAGTTACATTTAGAAGTCCAAAAAGAAAGGCTTTATGCAAGTTCAGATAATGATATGCTTCGAGAAGGTTTAAGAAATGCGAGAAAAATGCGTGAAGTTATAAAATAAATACATATATAAAATAGAATTTAAGGTATTTCCTTAGATTCTATTTTTTTATTTTAAAAGGGACACCTAGTGGGGCAAGCCTGCGTATTATATTAAAAAGAACCTATTAGCATAAAATAAATAGGTTAAAGGAGGGTTAAGATGAGTAAAGAGAGTTATAATCATGATCATTGCTGTAATGGAGGAACAGAGACGACAGGGGAAAGTATTTTGTCAAGACCACAAGTTGCTAATGAGTTAAGAGAACTCTTGGGCCAATGTATACTAGTTACTCTAGCACCCAATCAATTAAACATACTCAACCAAGTTTTTAGACCTATTATGTGTGGGAGATTAATAGAAGTAAGTGACCAGTATATTGAACTAGAAATTGTTAATATTAAAATGAGTAATGCGCCAGAGTTTATTTTTCCAACAAAATTAATTATTCCACTTGTACAGTTGATTTGGTATATGCCTTTTGATTGTAATACAAGATTTCCATTATATTAGGAGGGATAGGAAATGACATTATCTGAAAAGTTAAGCCAAGGCATAGGAAGAAGAGCACTTGTGATGATAGAAGTTTTTCCATTCTTTATAGTGGGAACATTAGATGATGTGCAGGGGGACCATATTAATATTATTGCAGAATTTGGGGTACCACTGCAATTCCAAGGAAAAGACTTCAACTTAAATATTGCTAATATAGCAGCTTTATATGTAGAAGAAAATGAGGGGGAAATCCCCCGAATGCAATAGGGATATGGCGAAAGGGAGAGATGTAGATGATTAGACATTTTGATGTATCGGCCATTCAGGTGCCTATTGTATATAATAAATATGGAGACAATGACCCGAATGGGCTAATGTATGTTTTAAATGACAATATAGAAACTATAAGACAAGCAATTAAGGCAAATCCCCTAGGAATGGTAGAGCTTGTACAGCCACTTGTTATAAGGGCACATCAAGGAGACACAGTAGAAATAGCCTTTACAAACAGATTAAACTTTCCTGCATCGATTAATATAAAAGGCTTACCCTATAAAGTACAGCAATCAGATGGAGCATTTGTAGGAGATAATGAGAATACAGTAGCAAGGCCAAATGAAACACTGATTTACACGTGGGAAGCAACTATTCAGGGGACTTTTCATTTTAGTGATTTAGGCAATGCCAAAAGTACAGAGGAAGGTAGCAATATTCATGGACTATTTGGGGCTATTGTAGTGGAGATGCCAGGTAGTAAATGGACTCATCCACAGACAGGGGAGTATCTTAAAAGTGGTGTTTTCGCAGATATTCATCATCCATTTGTACCCGACTGGAGGGAATATGTCACTATTTTCCATGATGAGGCACCTGTTAAGGATAAAAATGGTAATGTGCCAATAGATCCTATGACCAACGCACCCGAAATGACACATTCCATTAACTACAGGGCAGAGCCTATGCGTAATAAAATGCATCTTATTATGCATGAGGCATTGTGTCCTGAATGTGAAGGAGAAGAAGTTCATCATGACTCATGGGTATTTGGGGATCCACCAGATAATGTTTTGCCAAGAGCTTATGTAGGAGACCCTGTAAGATGGCATGTGGTGCATGGTGGTGTACAGGAAACGCATATTTTCCATCTTCACCTTCATCAATGGCTTTCAGAGAAAATGGATCAAGAGTCTTTCCTTAATGACTCAAGAGCATTAAGTCCAGGACAGTCTTTTACTTTCGATATTTTATATGGAGCAGGTAGCTTGCAGAAAGCTTATGGGGATGTTATTTATCACTGTCACTTATATCCTCACTTTACTGAAGGTATGTGGGGGATTTTTAGAATTCATGATGTGTTTGAGAATGGCACCAGATTTTACCCAGATGGTACACCTATTACAAAGCTTCAGCCTTTACCAGATAGGCCATGTCCACGAAAACCTACACCTAAGAGACCTGGATTTCCACTTTTTATCCCAGGTACAGTAGGCAGGAGGGCTCCTGTTCCACCTATTGGATGGGATAGAACCCATCCAAATGGAGATGATTTTCCAATTACAGAGAAGGAGTGTAACGCACTTGCACCAAATTGGCAGCCCGGGGCACTCTTTGTTAATCCATGCCCAAGATGTACTAAAATCAGACGTTATGATATTGTAGCTATACAGATGGAGCTAACTTATAATGAGGCAGGATGGCATGATCCGGAAGGTAGGTTTTATGTACTCAAAGAAGATGAAGCTGATATAAGGGCAGGCCGTAAGAAACCAGAACCTCTTTATATTAGGGCGAGGGCAGGGGAATGTATAGAGATTCACTTTACCAATAAATTACCTGAACAGCTTGGACCTAATGGCTTTCAACTTTTAACCAATACTATCTTTGCTTCTACACACGTACACTTTGTAAAATTTGATGTTTTATCTTCTGATGGAGCTAACACAGGATGGAACTATCTCACAGGTGCAAGGCATGAACAGGAAGTTATCTTCAGATGGTTTGCAGATGTAGATCTTAAAACTTGTTTCTTCCATGACCACTTATTTGCTAACTCCCATCAGTTCCATGGCTTATTTGGTGGATTGATTATAGAACCAGAAGGTTCTACTTTTAGAGATAGTTTTACAGGGAAACCAATGCGTGCAGGAACACAAGCTATTATTGAAAATCCATTTATACCAGACTTTAGGGAGTTCTGCCTAGCTGTACACGATTTTGTACCTCTTTACAATACTAAGAATGAGCCACTTAATCCACCAGAGGTGCTAGGTATGATTGGAGATATGGGTGTTATGGCTTTCAACTATACTAATGCACCATTCCAAGTTAGAGGTGGAGAACCTGCGTATGTACTAAGTTCTTATTTACATGGTGATCCATGGACGCCAGTTTTCCAAGGTTATGCGGGTGACCCTGTCAGAGTAAGGCTTTTAGATGGTGCGCATGAAGAATCTCATTCTATTAACTTTAATCGATTCATCTGGCACAGAGACCGAATGGATGTAGATTCACCGCTTACTCAGCAACAGCATATTGGTATTTCAGAAGCTTTTACTTTTGAATTTGAGCTTCCATCTAATGATTATAATCAAGATTTTGATACGCTATACTATTCAGGAGCAATAGATGATTTGTGGTTAGGAACATGGGGGATTACTAGAGTAAGAGGTACTTCTGTACCATTCCTTAAGAAACTACACGATAGACCTAAATTGCCAGAAAGGACACAGCCATTACCTCGCCGAACAGGTATGCCACCTCAAAAGGCAGTACACCCAGGTAATCCTTATCCAGAAGGTGCTAAAGTGAATTACATTCATGTAGCAGCTGTTCAGGTGCCTATTGAATATAACAAATTTGGAGACCGGGATCCATTTGGTATGGTTTTTGTACCTTTTGACCAGGCAGAGGATGTATTAGAAGGCAAAATGAATCCGAAACCTTTTATTTTTACTATTAATGGAGGAGAAGGTATTGAATTGACGTTAACCAATCTTATGAAAGAAGAGGTAGAGGTGCCACAATTCCCAGAGGTGCCTGTTCAAGCAGAGTGGCCATATAGTCCAAGAGTTTCTATGCATAGTCAATATGCTATTTATGATGTACTAGGTTCTGATGGTGCTACAGTAGGTTTTAATCCAGACCAGACTATAGGTGTAGGCGAGAGCATTACTTATAGGTGGTACTATGAAGAGATGATTAATGAAGCCTTAGTTGTAGACTTAGCAGATGTGATGAATCATAGAAAACATGGATTATTTGGGGCTATTGGTGTAGTAGAAGCAGGTTCAAAGCATTATGATTCCTTTAGTGGTGAACTAAAGGATTTAGGTGAGCAGTTGACCATCACGAACCCATTCCTTCCAAATTATAGACAATTTATTGTTATGCTACACAATGGTATTTATCTTGAAAATAAAGGGGGAGAAATTCTGCCACCAGGTGCGGAGGAAGAATTTGATGATGAAGACCAAGGTATGAAGGGGTATAACCTTAGAAGTGAGCCATTCCTTAATAGATTAGAAGCTGGGGTAGAGATTAGTGAAGTGTTTGCTTCGCAAGGCGTGGGTGATCCAAGTACACCAATTTTGTATGCTAAAGTAAATGACCCTGTAACGGTTAAAGTCTTAATGCCAGCAGATAAACCAAGAGCCACCACGTTTGACTTACATGGTCATGCAAGTTATGCAGAAAGTGAAGATAAATACTCTGAGATTATAGGTGTACAAGGCGCAATCACTATTGGCGGCGATTACAAGAGAGAATTATTAGAAGGTGCTTCAGGCGGAACAGGTGAGCCAGGGGATTATATGTACCGTTCAGCTAATATTACGTGGGATATAGAACAAGGTATGTGGGGCATTATGAGAGTATTACGTCAAGATAATGAAAAGATTATTCCATTAAATGTGGTTTAAATTTTAGTTTTACTAAAAAAGTAAAAGCTATGGTATACTAACAGTAAAAGTGAAATGAAGTAGAAAGAGAGAAATACCATGGCAAAAGTTTATCAGTTCCCAGGTAATGGGAAAAATACACAAAAAGTTAAAGCAAATCCAAATCCAATTCGTTCTGAAGAGGAGATGCAGCTTAAAAATACAGTGGCACTGCTTATTATAAGCTATGAAGAAAGCAAAAGAGGTCTTGAAGAGATTAAGGCTGAGATTAAAGAGCTTGATGGTATGCATCTTAAAAGTGCTAAGGAAGTCATAAAATCTATTAAGGATCTGAATAAACGTTTTCTCAAATATGGTGTTAGTGTAGGGGGATACAGATTTATTGCTTCAGATGAAAGGGAAGTGATTTATACTAATGCCAATGAACTTTTTTACGTATGTGAAGATGATGAAAATGCGACTACTTATTTAGCGGGGGCTTTTATTGAGCAGTTTAATCATTATAAGTTTACCCTTCTGCTAGATGAAAGTATTTATCATATTTTAGATGAACGTATGTATGAACTCGAAATCACAATTAAAACTTTAAAGAATACAAAGATTTAAGATTAAAGAAAAGCGTTGAGACTTATAAAAAGAAAGTGTATTTGGCATACTAATTTCTAAAAAGGAGGAATGACTTATGCCAAAATTAAGATGTACAGTAGATAACTGCTCTTATAATAAAGAACAATATTGTACCCTTAACGCTATTAATGTGGATGGAAATGGAGAAGGTGCAACGAATGTAGAAGATACATGCTGTGCCAGCTTTGATGCAACAGAATATACTTTAAGTAATAAAGAACATGTAGTTCAAGCTGTCGTAGATGTAAAATGTACTGCGGATAATTGCATTTTTAACCACCATACAGTTTGTAATGCAGAAGAAATCGGTATTGCAGGTGCTTCTACGTGTACTTGTAGTCATGATACACAATGTGGAACATTCCGTTGTGGAAGAGATTAAAGAATTAGAAATATAAAATACAAAAAAGAAGCAGTTTACTGCTTCTTTTTTTATCATTAAGTGTCTTTTGAAAGTTTTTGAGAATTTTTTTCAAAAAAAGTATTGAAAAGCATTCTCAACTATGGTAATATAATCTTACCACAGACAAAAGCAATTACATATATTTCAAACTATTAACAACCTCCATCGTTAATAGAAAAGACCACCAGAAAATCCCTCTCTGGTGGTCTTTTGGTTTTTAAATGTGAATGTCTATACCCGTATTTTAGGCTTAACTTAAGCACCTTTAATAATTTTGCGACATAAGATATAAAATAAAGAATAAATATTGACAATATAGATTATTAATGTGCAAAATGGAACATTTATATTATAGGGAATGTGAAGTTCTTGAAAGAGCAATGGGGGTAGACAGATGGGGGATTCCGAAAATTTACTTATTGCGAGTGAAAGGTCAATGAAATGTTTAAAAAATTATTTAGCGATTGTACGTTCTCTTCAGAATGAGGCTATTGAAAATCTAAAGAATACAAGTAAGGAAATAATAGAAAAGAATAGGAAAAATGAATCTCAAGATAAGTTTGAAGAGATAGAACAATCTTTAGAAGCCTTTTATGAAGCTGTTAAATTGTATCAAATAAGCATAGATAAGAAAATTACAGTATTAGATGAAATGAATGCTATAGAGAGTAAATATTTGGAGAAGCAAGATATTGAAGAGGAAGTATTAGATAAGGAACACATTGATCATAAGCGTATTTCAGGGAATGAAGAGGTTAGTGTTTGTAAGGAAATAAAGCGACATAAGAAGATACCTACTGAAAATATAAATTCAAGAAGTTGTAAGAGAGTTAACCATTACTGTAACAAAAAGAGGCCTCTTACGAACTATAGTTATTATGGTAGAGAGTATGAACCTTTCTTTTATAGGTATTGTGATAGGACTTATGATTTTTGACATTGCGATTAATGCAGAAATATTAAAGGATAAAAGATAGAAAATTTATATATTTTAATGAATTATGTAATCATAAGGTACACTTTAAGGTAAAGGACATAGTATATTAGAGAGATAAATAAAAGATTATTAAAAGCAATAAGGAACAAGGTACGGCATTAAGAACTAAAATGCAGTTTAAAATTACCTTACTGAATATTATATAAAAGGAGGAGTTTTAAATGATTAAAGAAGTATTTGGGCAAGATGCTATGACTCAATTTATGAAAGAGGTATTCCCAGAAGGGGCAGAAGGTAGTACAGAAAGCCTTGAAGCACGTTTTGGATGGCTTGATTGTGGTTTTTGCCCTATCCTTTGGCCAGTTGCTATTTCTATTGCTGCAGTTGAATTTGGGATTGCAGGGGTATTAGTAAGTGCAGCTTTAACTAATAATGTTCAAGAACTTAATGCTCTTGCTGCTATTATTGGAAATACTGCTACCTTTGAACAACAATCTGCTGGCAAACTTAATGCTTTATGTAAATGTAAAGATAGAGATCATAATTATCCATGTGTATAATACTATTGGTTTAATGATTTAATTCTTTATAATAAAGGATAAGTTGATATTTTATAAAAATAAGATATCAAAAATTCTTTTAAAGGCTTGAGAGTAGAGATGCTCTCAAGCTTTTTTCTTCTTGTTTTTAAGAAAAACTGGGAAAGGTTAACATTTGTTATTTTTGCCCTATGAGCCCTAGTGGTATAATAAAGCTATATCAATGAAATGGGGGCGATAAAAATGGAAAAAGTAGTAAGCTGTATAGCTTGTGGCAAAGTAGATAAAGAGCATACTTTATACAATAATGAATTACATGATGACGAAAGATTCCAAATGCTTGTAACTTCAGATGGACAAAATCCAGTACTTTGCTTTGAGTGCTATGATGAACTTTTAGAAATTACAGCAAGACTTTATAAGCTCTTTAATGAAGATACAGAAAAGATGATTCAGCTTTTAACAAGAAGTGATATTTTACATTGTTTACAAAATAAACTTTGTTTATAAAAGTCTAAATAAGATGCCCTTTACACATTTAAGTGTAGAGGGCATTTTTGAGTTATTTAATTAAGATTCATATAGTCTACTATGCCTTTTACAATAGCTGCAGCACATTGTATTCGATAGGCATCTGAGCGTAGTAGCCGTGCTTCAGGTTTATAATCCATAAAACCACATTCACATAAAATAGCGGGCATATATGTTTCTCTTAAGACAAAAAAGTTAGCAGTTTTAATACCTCGGTCACGCAGTTTAGTATAAGCAATGAGTTGTTTCTGAACAGCTTGAGCAAGTTTTAAACCAGATGAATGACCAGTGGATAAATAATAGGTTTCTATGCCATTAGCCATTCCCCAACGTTCAGTAGCAGCATTAGCATGAACAGAGATAAAAACGCTATTCACATTTGTCTTACCATAAAGTTTAGTGAAATCTTGTAAGTACATGTTTGCTCTAGAGGTTCTAACGCTTAAGGGAATATCTTTCTCTTCCTTTGATACCCATTTAACCAGACAGTCATATTTTTGGAGTTGTTTAATCATTTCTTTAACAACGGCTTGGTTAAATGAGCGTTCATGCATAAAACTGCCATCTTCAAAGAGTGGTGTCCTTTTCCCTGCGGTGTCCATACCGTGGCCAGCATCTAAAATAATAAGGTTTTTCACCCTTAATCATCTCCTATAAAATTGTTGCATTATAATATATGAAGATGTAGCGGCATAACGATACCTTAAAGTTAATCAGATTTGTGAGCTTAATCCAGATAGAAGCATAGGTTGAAGATTGAGATTATTTTGTTGAAAGTAGAAAACAATGAATTTAAAATAAATATTGGGAGTACAGGTTATCTTTTAGGATGTGAGAGGGAACCAATATAGGAGGCAGATCAAGTGAAAAAGATATTTAAGAAATTACTTATAGTAGGTGTAGCCGTTATAATGGTCATGCCATGTCAGGCAAGAGGCTTAATAAATATTTATTATAATGAACAAGAAGTATACTTAGAGCAAGAACCTAAGCTCATTGATGATACCGTATTGCTGCCGCTTAGAGCATTATCGCAGCAATTAGGTTATAGCGTTAATTGGGATCAGGAAGCAAGACAAATTGATGTGATTAATGGCAATGCAAAAGTTACATTGTTTATGGAGAGTGATAAAGCCCTAGTGAAAGGTGAGGAAGTTAAGCTTAGTGTACCAGCGCAAAGGATAGGAGGTACAACTTATGTGCCATTACGATTTGTAGGAGAGGCTTTAGATCTAGAAGTAGCTTGGGATAGCAGTACGCAGAGTGTGAATTTAGAAGGTAAGTATACAGTAGATAGGGATAATAAAAAGTTAATGGTCAGAACAAAAGATGGGAAACAGGTGCTTGCAGACATTAAGACATTAGAAGGAGCTGAAGATCAGATACCAAGTGTAAGTTCTACCATTACTAAAAATGGAAGTGAAATTGTTTCAGTGTCAGAGGTGATTCAAGGTGCCTTAACAGGGACAACTTGTACCAATTTCTATATTAAGGATGGAAAAGTCATTGATAAAATCGAAAGACCTTTCCATTATATAGCGGAAAATGGTATTGCCTACTTAGAAGATAAAATTGCCTTTGGTTATGGACGTTACTTAAGAATTTATAATGATAAGACAGGAGAGCTCATTAAACAGTATGATCTAAATGCATTTCAAGAGGGTCTCACTTTAGATTTAATGAAGCTGGGAAAAAACTATGCCGTGGGAAGATATGAAAATATGATTCACATCATTGACTTTGAAACGGGAAAGGTGACTAGGATTTTGGACCTTATTCCTAAAGAAGATCAAGGTTATGTTTTTGAAAGTGATATGCATCTTGCTACAGACAAATTCAAACTAGTATGGGAAACAGAAGATGCACTGGTATTTAAATATTATAGTATTACTGAAGGGATAGACAAAACAGTTACATGTCGACTGGGAGAATAAAAGATAAGTAAAAAGTGGAAGAAAATTTCATAAAGGAGAAGTCTATAATGAAAATGCTAGAAACTGAACGTTTAATACTTAGGGAGTGGCAGGAAAGTGATGCTACTGACCTATTTGCATTTAGTAAAAGTCCAAGTGTTATGCAGGCGGGTTGGAGGATCCATCAGAATAGGGATGAAAGCCTTCAATATATCCGTGCATCTATTAAGTATCAAGAATCTTGGGCCATTGTATTAAAAGAGAGCCATAAGGTTATTGGAACAGTTGAACTTTCTGATAGTAATAGACATGATAGATATAAAGAGATAGCCTATATTTTATCAGATGATTATCAGAATAAAGGCTATGCCACAGAAGCTGTAAAGCGTGTACTAACACATGCTTTTAGTGAACTTGATTTAATGGTCGTAGCAGTTTGTCATTATCCGTCTAATATAAAATCCAAACGTGTGATTGAAAAATGTGGCTTCACTTATGAAGGAACATTACGGGGGTACAGCCGAAACTTAGAAGATAGCGTGAGATACTCCATGACCAAAGAGGAATGGGAGAGCTTATGAAAACACCAGAAGAAATCCAAAAACGTTATTCAAAAATTATGAAGCAATCAAGTATGCAGATTTTTTTAGTGCCTCTGCTTGCCATTGCAATGATAGTAGGGGTAGCAATGCATTCTCAAATCATCGCCTTAATAGGAATGCTACCTATAATCGTCTATATGCTATGGTTTAGGTTGATAGTCTATAGATGTCCAAAATGTGGACATCTATTTGACCGATATCAAATTTATACATATGAGTGTAAACATTGTAAGACAAAGTTCGGAAGAAGGTAAGACAGAAATCGAGAGGCTTATAATCAATTCATGCAAAAGTTCTCTAAGGATAAGGAAAGATTTGTTATAGAATTAAAATGGGAGCATAAAGTTGTTGGACTAATTCACTTATTCCAGGTGGATAACTGTGCTGTTTGGGCTTATGAAATAGGTTATACCTATGAGGCAGTATCCTATGTGATGCAATAGTGTTTTGATGAAGTACATAGGGAGATGATTACCACTGGCGTATTTCAAGGGAATGAAAAATCTATGCGTCTATTAAATAAATTAGGATTTGTAAAAGAAGGCATCACACATAAAGCAGCGAAGCAGGCATTGTCGATAGAAGTAATTATTATAAGATGAAGTCCTTATGACAGTAGGATAAGAGAAAGTGTTTGTAGAAATCAATAAAGTCATATATCAGATGATAGGGATTTTGATAGCTAGTTTATCTTATTATAATAACAATTGAAGAAAAGGATATTGTATCAGGAATGTCAATTTGAATCTAAGCAAGCACGCATTCAAAAATATCATAAAAATAGATTCAAGCTGATACTGATATAAAGAGTGAACAGTAAGGGTTTGACTTTGATAAAAGAAAGTATTTCATGATCAACCTTAAGTGTTTTAGATATGAATAAGGTAGGGAAGATGACTAGCGATATTATGGCACTAAAAAGAAGGTTTTTATAGAGGGATAAATTCTCTATAAAAACCTTCTTTTTGTGATAGAATGCGGATTGAAATGCGCCTTATAGTGATTTGAAAGGGACTATTTCTATACTTATATTATAGCATGAATTGTATATAAAATATAGACTTTTACTTTCTGCAGTAGATGATACAATATTAGAATCGTACTTTTCAATTTATTTATTGTAAGGAGGAAGATGATGATAATAGATGAATTTGAGTGGCAGTGTGAAAGTCAAAGGTTAGAAGAGGTAACAAAAGAGCTTATAAAGCAGGCTTATGAAGTAGGTGATTTAAAACAGGCATTGAGAACGGATACACTTGAAACACAGAGGGCGTTATGGGAAGATACGGGTTCTGTATCTATTATTAATGGATTAGATCAAATTGCAGACTTTATGCAAAGTATTCAGCTTATAAAAGAACAAAAGGCAGGGCATGAATTTAATAAAAAACTTGAAAAGCAATATAAGAGAATGCTTCTATCGCCTTATTTTGGAAGAATAGATTTCCTTGAAGAGGGGGAAGCATTAGCTGAAAAGTGTTACATTGGCATAGCTAATTTAATTTCTGATGATTACAACTTCCTTATATACGATTGGCGAGCACCTATTTCTAGCATGTTTTATGATTATGAAATAGGTGATGCGAGTTATACATGTCCTGAGGGACTTATAAGTGGTAAGCTTACAATGAAGAGACAGTACAAAATAGAAAATGGAAAAATTGAGTACATGTTTGATAGTAATCTTAAAATTGATGATGAAATACTACAGAGCCTTTTAGGAAAAAGTAGTGATAGCAAAATGAAAGCAATAGTCACTACAATTCAAAGGGAACAAAATAAAGTGATTCGTAATGATAGTTATAAGAATTTAATCGTTCAAGGCCCTGCAGGGAGTGGCAAAACATCTATTGCCCTTCATCGTATTGCCTACCTACTCTACAAGTATCGTAATAAAATAACCTCTAAAAATATCGTAATATTTTCACCTAATAATATTTTTAATGAGTATATTTCTAATGTATTGCCTCAGCTTGGGGAAGAGAATATGTGTCAAACAACCTTTAAAGACTATATGCATGAAGCTTTAGGGAATGAATTTCAAAAAGAAGGCTATTGTGAAATGATGGAATATATATTTAATGCTAAGCATGAAAGTTCTTATTTAATAAGGATTGATAATATACGGTTCAAATCTTCTATGCAATTTGTAGATGTATTAAAAGGATTTGTAGCACATTTGGAAACAGTCAATAAGAATTTTAAGGACATTATCATAAGAAATCAGTTAGTTATTTCGTCAAATGAAATACATGAACTCTATTCTAAAGATTATATACGTCTTCCACTTAAGAAGAAGCTTCAAAAGATACAAGAAAGACTCTTATTCCTTCTAGAGCCCTATGAAAAAAAGATGGTAGAAGAAAAAATAGCAGAGCTTGAAGAGTCAGGAGACTATGTAGATAGCAGAGAAATCATAGAGCGTAGTAAGGTGATTGTAAAAGATGAAATGAGTCCTATAACTTATGAGATAGATAAAATGACAAGGTTTAACCTGGTAGACAGTTATAAAGATTTTTATAAAGACTTAGAGATTTTCTTAGAGAGAGCAAATGTTAAGTATGATGATAAAAAGATTACCCAGATTAAGAACTATACTTTAGAAAATTTACGGGCAGGAAGGTTAGACTATGAGGATCAAATTGCTATTCTATATTTGAAAAATGCAACAGGTGATAGGCCGAAGACATCAGAAATCAAATATATCATTATTGATGAGGCGCAAGATTATACCCCTTTGCAATATGAAATATTTCATCAACTGTTTGGACAAGCACATAAGACTATACTTGGTGATATCGATCAATCTATCAATCCATTTATGAATGTAGGTGATTATAGAAATATCACGCAGATATTTGAAAAAGATAATACATGTGTGCTCAATTTGACAGAGCTATAGATCAACCATGGAAATCACGCAATTTGCAAGAGGTATACTGAATAATAAAGTTACAGAGGGATACGTAAAAAGAAGAGGAGAAGAACCTAAAGTTATAGGTTGTTTAGATAAAACCTCAATAAGGGAAAGTATTTTAGAAGATATAAAAGTATGTAGAAATAGAGGATATAAATCCATTGGCATTATAACAAAGACTATTGGAGAGGCAGAAGAGGTATACGATGCATTAAAAGATTCAGTTAATGTCAAAAAGATAGTAAGTGATGAGGATGAATATGTAAATGATATTGTGATTATTTCAGCATATCTTGCAAAAGGATTAGAATTCGATGTCGTTATGATATATAATGCAGGGCAAGAAATGTATAGTGGAGACGAGGATAGACTATTGCTTTATACTGCTTGTACAAGAGCACTACATGTTCTATGTATATACTATATAGGTAGTCTATCACCATTACTTATGAGTGAATACTAGATTATTGTAGGATAAATGATAAAGAGAGTTCAAGTGAAATAGAAAGTGTATAGATAAAGCTTAAGTGCGTTATTTATGCACTTTTATTTTTAAGAAATCTATTTATTTGATACTTCGCACAAATTAAAAAATTATATTATCATAAGTAAAATTTTTTATAGATACATTAGATATAAGGAATGAGATTTACTCGATAAGGATTACTTATTGGAGGAAAATAAGAATTAGGCATTTTCAGGTTATATCTTATCAGAAACAGCCCAGATTTTAGAGATTCCAAGAGGGACGGTTGTAACGAGACAAAGAAGAGCCTTGCAGTTATTGAGATTAGAATTAGGAGAAGGGACTAGAAAATGAAGAGAAAGGAAGAATATTTAAAGTTGATGAAATCCTTGTAAAATACACCGCCACAACTTGAATATATAAGTATTGCGCCTATAGATGCAAAAATATTTTTTGAATGTTTGATATTTATTATAAAATTATATTATAATTAAACTATATATAGACAAGTAACGGAGAACTTATTGATATGGGGGAGAGTTCGGTGAAAAAGGTTATTATAAAGAAAGAGATGTTTTATTCATTACTGATACCTTATGTTTTATTAGGTATTGTGGGGTTAATATCTTTTAGATATATGTATACGACATCTATAAAAAATGTTAATACTGAAGTTATTCGAGGTAACTATTCTATACTCAATAAAATTGTAAGGGAAATCGATTATTTAGTAAGTGATATCGAAAGATTAGTGATAGAAGTAGATTCTAATCCCAGGTTTGCAAGGATTTTAAACTTAGATAAAAATAGGACAGGCCCAGATAACTATAAACTTGCTATGGGCATTAATGAACTAAAAAAAATAAAGAAATATAATTACCTTATTGAAGATCTTATTTTATATTACCATAAGGGTGATTTTTTTATAAATGCATTAGGTATAAGGGATGCAGACTTATTATATACAGATTATTTGTTAGGGGAGAATAAGAATCAAGAAGAATGGAATCAAAAACTTAAGGAAAATTATCCAATAGGGAAGTTGATTAAAATATTAGATGAGATATTTTATATTGTTACAATCCCTACGAATGAAACAGTAGAGTATTCCAATGTTATTGTTAAAGTTAATACGGAGCAGTTTAATGCATTGATTGGAAGTTATGATAATCTTAATGAGGGTAAATTTTATATTTTAGATCGAGATTTCGAGCTTTTAGCGTCAAATGATGCTGATGGGTCTAGCAGTTTTGAAAAAGATATAGAGAATTTAAGAGCAGTAACAAGTACATTAAGCAATCAAGAAATAGGGAGTATTACTCTAAATAGTCAAAAGTACAGGGTATTTTATATCGAAGAAAATAGTTCAGATTTACACTACATATGGATGATAGAAGAGTATCAATTAAGAGCTAAATCAAGCTTTATTTTAGTTGCTTTTACAGGCATGGGGGTAGCGTTTGTCCTATTACTGATTTTAGGGATTAAGGGTGTTAAAAAAAATTATAAGAAAATAGAGCATATAATAGAGCGATTAAGTAAAAGCAATTTATCTATAGAAGATCATAAGTATTCTGAGGTCACTTATATCAATAGCATTTTGAATAATATAGAGAAAAAATTAAAGAGCCAAGAAAAGATTATGATAGAAAGTATTCTACGTAAAGCGATTTATGGCCTAATAGAAGAGACAGACGAAAATTATGCTTACATCTTAAAAAATCAAAAGACCCTTTGCACCCAAGGAAGTGTCATCACTCTTTTTGAAGATATGGATATAGAGAGAAAAAAAGCTAAAGATTTAAAGCTTAGTATTTTTATGATAGAGAATATTATTAAAGAAATTTTTAATGGGAATATCATGAGCTGGGTTATTCCTCTTAATGATTGGTATGTTATTATACTAAATGGGCAGGAAGAAGATGAAAATGAATTAGACTATATTTTAGAAGGCGTTGAAAGGGCAAGGAAATTTTTAGCTGAGCAGCTTAAAATCGAGTACACTATAGGGGTTTCAAGCCCTATCATAGGGATTAGTAACTTTGGCGCCGGGTATAAAGAGGCATTAGAGGCGCTAGAGGAAAAGCAGATTATAGGTACGAAACAAATGATTTATTATGGAAATATAGAAGAGCATCATAATCAATATGAATTTGATCAAACAAAACATAAGCAGTGGATAAATTCTCTGAAATTGGGTGATAGTGAGAAGGCTCATAAAATGATTGAAGAAATTTATCAAATTAATTTTAAGGAAAAGCAAATTTCCGCCGAATGTGGAAGGCTTTTATTGCTTGACTGTCTAGAGACAATCAAACAGGTAGCAAAAGAATTAAACATTAGTCTAGAAATCGATACAAAGGATGTATTAAAAAAATCCTATACGGTTTATGATATAAGAGACAAAATAGATGATCTTATAGAAGAAATCTGTAAAATAACAGATCAAGTCAAAGAAAATGCTAAGGAGAGGGAAGAAAGAATTATTCAATACATTAAAGAGCATTATAAGGATATGAATCTCAATGTCGCTACAGTTGCTGACCAGTTTGAACTGAATGCATCTTATCTCTCACGCTTATTTAAAGAGCAAACAGGAGAAAATCTATTAAGCTATATTAATAAATATAGGGTAGAACAAGCTAAGAAATTACTTGAAGGTACTACCAAGACGCTGATTAAGGTAGCTGAAGAGACAGGTTTCCTTAATACAGCAGCTTTAACGAGAGCTTTTAAGAAATATGAAGGGGTTACGCCGGGACAGTATAAAGAAATCTATGGGAATAAGAAATAATGTATAAATAAGGTAGTTATCCTTTTGTTATCTGATAAGATTAAGAAATGGATAGCTACCTTTTCCTATTTTATAAGCCCAAAAGCCTTTGTAAAGGCTAAAATTACTAAAGAAAAGTAAGAAAATATATAGGAGGTAAAAAAATGAAGGGGTCAAAAAGTAAAAAAATAAAGGTCATAAAACAATATGGGATATTTTAGAAAGTTAAAAATGTGATAGAGTGACCTTGTAATAAACAGTGAGAAAAAACTGAGGGGGAATAAAAATGAGTTTTAGAAAGTTTGCAGTAGCATGTATGTGTGTGATGCTAGCAGTGGGGGCAACAGGATGTGGACAGAAGGAAGCAGGTACATCTTCTACAGATACATCTAAAGGATCAGCAGATAAGTCAATCACCTATTGGACAGCTATGAATGGGAATGTTAGCCCAGTTGTTCAAAACTATGCAGAAGTAGAATACTATAAACAGCTAAAAGAAAAAACAGGTGTTGCTATAGAATTCTTACATCCACCAGTAGGCCAAGAATCAGAACAATTTAAACTCTTAATTGCTTCAAGAAAAGATTTACCCGATGTTATTCAAGCACAATGGTTAAGTGAGTATCCGGGTGGGCCAGAAAAAGCAGTCAAAGATGGCATTATTATTCCTTTAAATGATTATTTAGATTTAGCACCAAACTATAAAGCAGCCATGGAAGCTAATCCAGAAATGTTTAAGCAATGTAAAACAGATGAGGGGACCATTTATGCTTTCCAAGGACTTAACCAAAGTGATACAAAAGCTTTCTCTGGTCTTGTTTTAAGAGAAGACTGGCTAGAAGAATTAGGCCTTGAAGCACCAGAAACCATTGATGAGTGGGAAACAGTCCTTAGAGCTTTTAAAGATCAAAAGGGAGTAGAAGCACCATTAAGTATTAAAGCTTTAGACTTATCAAACGCACTTAACTTATTTAATGCAGCTTATGAAGTCGGTATTGATTTCTATTTAGATGATAATGGTGATGTGCAATACGGTCCAATTCAACCAGGTTATAAAGAATATTTAACAACATTAAATAGATGGTATAATGAAGGATTATTAGACCCAGACTTTGCTTCTATTGATAGTAAGATTATAGATTCTAACATTATTAATGGCAAGACAGGAGCTACTTTTGCATGGATTGGGAGTAGCCTTGGAACATGGTATAAAGCAGCAACAGAAGAAGGCTATGAACTTGTAGGGGTACCAAATCCTGTCCTTAATAAAGGAGATGAAGGGAAGTTCTTATCAGGCTATACAAATAGTATTGCAGGGCCAGCAGCAGCCATTACAACAACAGCTGAAAATGTAGAAGAAATTGTGAAAATGTTTGACTATCTCTATACAGAAGAAGGGGGATACCTTAAAAACTTTGGGGTAGAGGGACTTACTTATAATATGGAAGATGGTAAACCTGTTTATACAGACCTTATCTTAAATAACCCAGATGGTTTATCTATTGGGCATGCAATGGGTAAATATATTCAAGCTAACTATGGTGCACCTGGACTTTGTGAAATGCCAGATTACCAAGAACAGTACTATCAATTAGATGCTCAAAAAGAAGCACGAGTAGCCTTTAATAAATATGCAGAGAATGCAGGAAAGCATGTCCTTCCACCTATTACAGCAACATCCGATGAATCTAAAGATTTGGCAACGATTATGACTGAAGTAGGTACGTATAAAGACGAAATGTTCGTTGCTTTTGTAACAGGTGCAGAATCTCTCGATAACTTTGATAAGTATGTGGAGCAAATTAAGAAATTTGGTATTGACCGTGCAATTGAAATTAAAGAGGCTGGTGTTGAAAGATACAATGCAAGGTAAGTAGCGTAAAAAGAGGGGACCAAACCAGGTCCCCTTTTAAAGAAAGGGGAGAAAAAATGGCAAAAGTAGCATTAGTGCAGGGGGAAGAAGTTAAGAAGCCAAAGGTATCTTTAGGAACAAAAATAAAGAAAGAATGGAATCGTAATAAGTATGTGTATGCATTAGCTATTCCACTTATCGCTTATTATGCAATCTTTCATTATGGTCCTATGTATGGCATTGTAATGGCTTTTCAAGATTATAGTATTGTAGACGGAATAAGTGGTAGTCCATTTATTGGACTTGATAACTTTATCAAATTCTTTGAAAGTCATTACTTTTGGCGCTTAATTAGAAATACACTGGCACTTAGTATCCAAAATATCCTATGGGGATTTCCAGCACCCCTTATTTTGGCCTTATTGTTAAATGAAGTAAAACATAAAAAATTTAAAAAAGCTGTTCAAACGATTACTTACTTACCACATTTTATTTCCCTTGTTGTTGTATGTGGTATGCTCAATCAATTTTTAGCGAGAGATGGGTTCATTACCAGTCTCTTATCAAGTTTGGGATTAGTAGAGCAGACTAACTTATTGGCGATAAAGGAATATTTTAGAACAATTTATGTAGCTAGTGGTATTTGGCAGGAGATTGGATGGGGAACGATTATTTATTTAGCAGCTCTATCAGGTGTAGATGAACAACTTTATGAGGCTGCGGCAATAGATGGTGCTAATCGATTTAAACGTCTTATTCATGTCACCTTGCCATCCATTGCACCAACAATCATTATGCTGTTCATCCTTCGAGTAGGTCAGGTTATGAGTGTAGGATTTGAAAAAGTCATTTTGTTGTACAATCCACAGACGTATGAAACAGCAGATGTCCTATCAACGTATATTTACCGTTATGGACTGGGAGGAAGTTTTGACTATGGCTATACAACAGCTATTGGTCTATTCTCATCTTTAATTAATTTTATTTTAGTCATCTTAGCTAATCAGTTTAGTAAAAAAGTTTCTGAGACAAGTTTGTGGTAAAGGGGGATAAAGATGGTAGGTAAAGGGAGTTTAGGTGAAAGAATATTTGATAAGTTTAATATAGTCTTGCTTACATTCATAATGATTATTACATTGTATCCTGTTATCTATGTATTATTTGCCTCCTTAAGTGATTCCAATGCATTACTTGCACATACAGGATTACTCTTTAAACCATTAGGTCTTAATGGAGATGCTTATAAGGCCGTTATAAATAATCCTAATATTGTAACCGGTTATTGTGTTACGCTCTTTGTAGTAATAGTAGGAACTTTTTTGAATGTATTTGTTACAGCTATTTCAGCATTTGTATTAACACGTAAGCAGTTCCCACTTAATAAAGTGCTCCTAGTATTTATCGTATTTACTATGTACTTTGGCGGGGGAATGATCCCTAGATATTTATTTATCAATGATACTTTAGGAATGGGAAATAGCATATGGGCGCTTATGCTTCCAGGACTTATTTCTACATATAATCTTATTATTATGCGAACCAATTTTCAATCTATACCAGATAGTTTAGAGGAATCCGCTAAAATAGATGGCGCTAATGATATTACAATTTTCTTCAAAATTATTTTGCCATTGTCTAAAGCCATTATAGCGGTTATGGTACTTATGTATGGAGTTGGACATTGGAATGCATGGTTTGATGCTATGTTATTTATTAGATCGAGAGATTTATATCCACTGCAAATTATATTAAGGGAAATTTTAATATCAAATTCCACAGATAGCATGATTGCTAGTGGAGCAGGTGGAGATATAGAAGCCATAGGTGAAAGTATTAAGTATGCAACCATCGTTGTATCAACCGTACCTATTTTATGTGTGTACCCATTTGTACAAAAGTATTTTACAAAAGGGGTCATGATAGGTGCAGTAAAAGGTTAATAGGATAGGAAGAGAGACTTTTATTTAAAAGAAGTCTCTCTTTTTCATGCAGATTATTAGCTCCATAGGAGACTGCTTACACGGGTATTTTGGTGTAGGTACTCCTACTGTGGTTGCTAAAGAACATAACCTTGAACATAAGCACATCATCAGAAATATATCTACAAACGTATGAAGTTGTGATATACTCGAGGAAGCAAAGTGGTAATTGTTATAGAGAAGCAGATGAAGCGATTTGAATTTTTATAATTTACACTGTATGAAACAGGAAGTATGAGGAAATGTTCTAAATAAACATAAGAAACAGCTCAAATAAAGGATGGTTATTACATGACAACTTCAATTAAAAGTACTGGCATTATCAAAGGTGCTTTAATCTTGGGTATTGCTATGTTTTTAAGTAAAATAATTGGATTTTTATATCGTATTCCTATGACGAGCATTTTAGGTGATACAGGTAATGCAATCTATGGGGTTGCTTTTAATATCTATGTGGTACTTCTTGGCGTATCTGCCATTGGTATCCCCGGTGGGATTTCTAAACTGGTTGCCGAATGTCTCGCTAAAGGTACTATACAGGATGCTAAGAAGGTCTTCAGAGTTGCTCTGTTCTATACAGGTGCTGTAAGTGGGCTACTTAGTCTTGACTTATTTGTAGGGGCTGAGTTTATTGCTGTTCAACTAAATGGGATGGAGGAACTTATTCTTCCACTTCGTATATTGTCCCCTACTATTTTTATAGCCAGTTTAATGGCTGTTGTAAGGGGATATTTCCAAGGAATGAATACGATGCTTCCTACGGCTATCTCTCAGGTAGTCGAGCAATTATTTAATGCCATATTTAGTGTGGTTCTTGCTACTTACTTTATACAATACGGTGTAGCTATTGCAGCTGCTGGTAGTACTATAGGAACAGGTATTGGTGCTCTATGTGGCTTCCTTATCCTTATTCTTCTTTATAAGAAAAATGACCCTACAAACCAAATACCAATTACATCTACCAAACCTCTATTCAAAAGTCGCAGAGAAATTATTTACAAGCTTCTTTCAATTATTATCCCAGTGGTTATTACCACATCTATCTTCTCAATCTTCTCAGTAATAGATGCTTCAATGCTTTCAAATAAGCTTCCTTCAGCTGTCGACTATCTTAGAGCCTCTGGGCTTGTAGAGACAATTCCTGTATCTGGTGCAGCAACACTCTCTACAATGGAGATTGTTACAAGTTTGATCGGTCAATACACAACGAAGTACTTTACACTGATTAATATTCCTATTTCATTAATACTCATTGTATCTGTATCGGCTATTCCATCGATCTCAAAGTCTTATGCTTTGGGAGATAGGAATGGACTTACAGACAAAATCTCTCAAATTCTTCGTATAGGTCTTTTGCTTTCTATCCCAGCATCATTCGGACTTATGATTTTTGCAAAGCCTATTATGTATTTTATGTTTACGAAACATCCTGATGGTGGTGAACTTGTCATGCATGGTGCCTTAACAATTATCTTTATTACCACTGCTCAGCTTTCTTCTAGTATCTTACAAGGTATGGGCAAACAATATGTGCCTACCTTATTTGCTATTATTGCGTTAAGTGTTAAATTCATCTTAAATAGCATTTTACTTCGTATACCTACTTTGCATATCTATAGTGTTATTTATAGTACATTGATTGCCTATATGGTTTTTGCACTACTTTGCGTATACTATCTAAAATATAAAGTTGGCTTAAATCTTCATCTTGGTTCACTTTATCTATACCCGCTACTTTGTTCCATTATCATGAGTATCCTTGGATTATCTAGTTTTTATATTCTTAATAACCTCTTTAATTTCCCAAATATTAATCTCATTTTAAGCATAGCCCTCTGTATTCTTATCTATGGTCTTAGTGGATTCTTAAGTGGTATGTTAAAAGTAGAAGATTTACCTCACTTTGGTAAAAAAATTTAAACTATTGCGTAATGTTTTTACAAATGATAGAGTATAAATATGAGATGTGTATAATAACTTCCCCTGGAATATGTCTGAGCGACTTCTGGGGTATTTTTATACCAAAAATTCAGGATGAAGTATGAAATAAGTTCATAAGAAATATCTATGGAGGGCAAAGAGATGAATAGGAAGAAGCTAAGTAGAATTATTTTAGGAATAAGTATATTAGTAGGTATCCAGACAACAGCATGGGCAAAACCAGTAGAAACAACATTCTTTCTAAATGGCGAAGAAAGAGATGATGTTGAAGTTGTAGTGAAAAATGATGTGACTTATGTACCCCTAAGACTTGTAGGCGAAGAATTAGATGCTCAAGTTGAGTATGATGCAATGAGTAAAAAAGTAACAATTGTTAAAGATAAAGAGAAGTTAGAAGTGCCTATAGGCAGTAAGCAAGGAACTTTAAATGGTGAAGAGGTAGAACTTATAGGTCCTATGTTTATGCATACCAATGAGTGGGGAGGAAGTCTTACCTATATACCACTTAGAAATATCTTTGAAATACTAGGGGGAATAGTAGACTATAATGAGGACGATAGATTCATCAATGCTTATAACCCTAATCACACTGCATATAAGGCCTTAGAAGGCTTAAAAAGTGATGATTTGACAGCTTATCGTTTTGCACAATTAGCCTTACCAAGAGTAAATGGAGAAGATGTATACCCTGGTGGAGGCTATGGAGAATCTTATATCTTCCCACTTAACACAAAATCAAACTATTTCTTATTAATAGGAGACCCTTCATTCGATATGCCTATTCAAACAATAGCTTACTATGAAATAGAAAATGGCGTGGCGTATTGTAAATGGTTTAAAGAAGTAAGAGGAGATGAAGAAGGTAGGCCTCATACACAAGAGACTGTATTTGACTGTTACTTAGGGGAAGGTAATGTGACACAGGAAGTAGGGACTTTACCAGAATTAGAAGAAAGTATTTTTATAGTCTTTCATACCAGTTCGATGACAGACCCATCACCAGAAGATGATATGAGTGTGTATTATGAGTATGTAGATATAAGGAAGAAAGTAGAGTTACTTGGGGTAGAAGGTATGTATGGTGTGCCAGAGAATATAGCTTTAGAATACCCTATCTTTAGTCCATATGGGGATAGACATATTCTTTCAAGGGTAGATGAAGTAAGTTTAGCTGCTATGTTAGAGGAGTATAAATAAGCTACTTTAGGGGATTTTTATGCCTAAAATTCACAAGGAATTATAAAGTTTAATAAGGCTATTAAGAGAAAGCTTTTTGAAGGGGGAGATATATGAGGTGCTACATAAAGCTTACTTTCTGTATAGGGTTAATAGGTGTTTGTTTGATCTTCAACCTACTCTTATTTCAGGCTGAGCAGCTTAAGCAGCCTGTATTTCTAAAACATTACTATGAGTTAGGCTTAGAGGAGTCTACAATTTTTACTATAGGATGTTTGATGAATAAAAATGATACAAGGGAGCTTGTTCAAATAGAATTTCCGGAACTTATAGGAGAAGGACATTTCTTTAGAGTAAGCTTAGGTAATCAGTTTAATCTTAATGCGCATCATGACCAAAGAGAGTACTGGATCGAGTATCATTATAAGGGGGAAGGCATGCCTATAGAAGAAGAGATAAGCCTAACGAGAGCAAAAGTGATGTTCAATAATGGAGAGGAAATGGATATACCTATTGGGCAAATCATCTTTTATCCTGTAGAACATGAAAGAGCTATACTAGAGGATGGTATGAGTCAGGCATCGAGTTCAGGAGAGACTTCTTTTAGTGGAATTTTTACTGAAGATGTTCGTTTTGATGGTATAAAAAGTACGCTAGATCCTTTGGTGAAAGATTTTATAGAAATTCGAATTAATGGCATGCCACCTGAACCACAGTCTTTTAAACAGGGAATGGCATGGAAATTAGAAGGTAAGATGGAGATAGATTCAAAGGATCCTAGGAGATTTAATTATTATGAGATTCAAAGTAGAATCTATTTTGAAGACCTTAAAGGCGAAGAGATTATAGATCAGGTTTTAAATCTGAGATACACCCCCTATTTTAGCAGGATAGATAGCTATAAATATCTTAGAGAAGAGGGGGGATTAGATGAAATATGAAGGTTATAGAAGGATATTTTTAGGAACATTACTTGTGCTCGTTAATATTCAAATAGGTAGTGTAGTTATCTTTCCAGATATTGTAGGCTATATAGTCATTGCTGTAGGGATAGGTATGCTCCTACAAGAACATAACCATAAGGCATTAAGGGGAGCGAGACACTTAAGCTGGGCTATAGTTATAGTAGAAGGTGTAACTTGGCTTTTATTCAGGGGGGATTTGAGGCTAGTAGGATGGTCAGAAGGTATTATGATTGTGTTAGGAAGTATGAGTTTAGCAATGCGATACCTCATTATAGAAGCAGAAAAAGTGAGTATGGAGTTGGAAGTAGAACAGAAGGTGTGGCAGAAAAAGCAAAATATTTATTTGGTACTTCATACCTTATCTTTAATAGGCCTAAGTTTTAGGATGAATGCCTCTGCTATCTCAGCGGTGCTTATAGTAGTAGCTATAAGCTATGAGATTTACTGGCTAAGTATGCTTGCTCAGCTAAAGCAAAAAGTTAAGAGAGCTCCATAAGAAAAGATGAGTAGATGAGATAGTTTATAGGGGGAGAGATATATGTTTACTTTTTTTAATGATTTTGACATACTTTCGGATGAAAAAATAACTCTAAAGATTTGTGAAAAGTTTCAAGGAAATGATGTATTGTTGCCGTTTTATTATTATGATATTTATGATAATGGTACTGGAGAGCGTATAGGTAAGATAAGTATACGTATTGGTCACAATTATCATTCTTATTATAATGGTCACATTGGATATGAAATTGATGAACCTTATCGGGGAAATAGTTATTCCTATCATGGGATTAGGCTGGTGGTTGCTGTGGCAAGGGCCCATCAGATGAAATCACTTTATTTAACTTGTAAAGTTTCAAATGTAGCGTCAAGAAAGATCATTGAGAGAACGCATGCTACACTTCAAGAAGTTGCTAAGATACCTAGAGACTGCTTCTTTTGGCGTGAGGGCATTGAGGACTATTGCATTTATCTTTTAAGACTCTAATTTTCATTTAGGGGGTATAGCTTATCAGACGGAATCATTAGTATTTATGAAATGAAAAAGATGGATGGAATTGTCGAATATTAAATAAATAACATGCAAATGGTGTCATTTATTAGGATAATAGCATAGGTTATTAGGGGAAGGTACTTTTGGTGCTACCGATATGAAACGAGGAGGAATAGCCTATGTGTTGTAGATGTAACCAACAGTGTTGTAGAAGAGAATGTGAAAGAGAAGTTAGGAGAGAAGTTAGAAGAGAATGTAGAAGTCAGAGAGACAGAGCAGTTGAACGCGCAATTGGAGAGTTAGGGAGAATTCCCTGTAGAGAAGTATCCTGTTCAACAAGATGTTGTTGTAGATAATTAAGAGGGTTAAAAATTGCATGGAGAATTATTTTTCCATGCAATTTTTAAGATGGAAAGGTAGCCGGGCTATTAGGCTTTAAAGTTATTCCCACTACAACAAGATAGGCGTCATAGATGTTTCTGATTGAAGTATAAGATTTAAACTATTGAATAATATTTTGACAAGTGATAGAGTATAAATATGAAATATGTATAACTCCCCCTGGAATATGTTTAAGCCACTTCTGGGGCATTTTTATACCCAAAATTCAGGATGGATTTGAAAAGGATAAGGCCTATTCAGTCAAGGATCATACACAGGCGTTGTATAAAATTAAAAGAATAGAAAGAGGAATTTTTATGAGTAAAAAGATTAAAGTAAAACCAGGGAAAAGTCAATCTATGGTAGGATTTTTTATAGGCATTATATTTTGTGCCATAGGATTATTTGTTGTCATTCCTACCTTCGGAGCTTTTGGCGTGTTTTGGAGTGTTATGGCGCTTATTATTACAGTGACGAATGGTATTAATGCCTTTTCAGATAAGGGGATTGCTACACATAGCATTGAAATAGAAGATACAGACCAGTTAAGTCAAGAGAAAGAAAGTATGGAATCAAGGTTAGAAAAACTAAAAGGTCTTTATGAGAAAAATCTCATTACAGAAGAAGAGTATGAGAAGAAGAAAAAAGAATTACTTCAAGAACTCTAGTAGAACTTTATTATATAGATTTAAGCAAGGCAATCTTTCCTTTTGAATATGCATTAGTGCAGTATATTGCTGGAGGAGCGTTAGAAGATTTAATGAATAGAGCTTCTTGTAGCTCTAGAGGGGACGCATCAGCTTCTTACGCAGGATTATGATAACTTAGAGGCTGCTAAGGACATAATACATTATAACTATGAAGCAATTCTTAAATACTATTTATCATGATTGTTATTGCAGAAAAAAGTTAATGAACGCGTATAGGTATGTTTATAATTTTAGAATTTGTATATAGACTGAAAAACCAAGATGTATTGTTAAAGAAGATTGAAAAGTAAAGTGGATAAAAGCCTTGTAAACATTAAGTTTATAAGGCTTTTACTGCTCTATAGCATATTGTGGGTTCAATAAAATAAAGTATTAAGATACAATAATCTATAAAATAAGGATAGTTTAAGAGATATTTGTCTTATAAAGACATTTTGATATTTAGAATTAAAAAGATAAACTTCTAGTAACAAAGCAAGTAAGGATTAGTAACAAAGCAAGTAAGGATTAGTAACAAAGCAAGTAAGGATTAGTAACAAAG
>OKWL01000056.1_pt1 | contig 171449 bp, 156 predicted proteins | sample 1607171 | NCBI WGS metagenome assembly OKWL01 (sample SAMN07501049, study PRJEB24779) | human gut metagenome
TGACTTGTCACATAATGTGACTTTATGAATCGACTGGTTTAATGGTTACTATTTTATTTTCAAAGTTCATTTTTCTTATTTAGTATGTCGCTGTGTTGTAGCGACTTTTACTATTTTATCTGAAGCGAATTATTTTGTCAAGACTTTTTTTAGTCTTTTTTATCTGTTTGTGTCAGATGCTGTATATCCGCCTCACAAGTAGATATATTACAGGAGTTCTTTACTTTTGTCAACCGCACTTATTAAAGTAATAATTTTCTATACTATTCCCCCTAATTCTCTTTAATTTATACTTCCTCTTTCTTGTCATTCTTTATATCTCTTAGTAGTTTATCTACTTACATAGGCCTCTCCCCATTGTCATAGATGTTGATTATATTCTTGCTTTCTAATAGGGATTGCAATAGCCATTCTAAATTAGATTTCCCTTTTTGTCTTACTTTATGCATATACCTTTTAACATTCACTGTTTTCCATACTTTCTATAGGCATTTTTGAGACAACTCTATCATACCATTGTATTAAAGAAAAAAAAGGAGGACAACTATGAAAACCAAGAAGAAAAGCAATACCATTAACTATGAACAAATCTATCGCACCTGTGCTATTGCCAGCATCTGCTTTTTAAGCTATATTATCATAAGTTTTTTCTTAAGTGTAAGTAACTTTATTTGTGTTTTCTTATTGTTTTCAAGTATTATTTTTCTGCTCATGCATCTATTCTTTAAAATAAATTTTTATCTTGTTACTTCTTTTGTCTGCTGTATTTTATGTATTCTAGCCAATATATTTTTTATATACCTAGCCAAATAACGAAAGACTGGAGTCTATCCAGCCTTCCGTTATTTTATTTCTTTAATAAATCTCTCATCCTTATGAATGCTGCGATAATCTCTTCTATACTTTCCTCTTTATTTGTATAACAAGCTATTCCTATATAAGCTTCATCTGAATCTCCTATTTTATCCATAACTTGTTTAGGCGTATCCCCTTTACTATAAAAATCTAGGAGGCATTCCTTTCCTCCATAAAATTCTAAGTCTCCTTCCTCTAAAAGCTCCGCTACTTTAAATTCATCTAACTCTTCTTTCTTTACAAAGAATTCAAAGTGTATCTGATTAAGATTAATCCCTATATCCCCTACCTCTTCTACTATGATAACCGGAATAGGATAAGCTTGATATTCATATTGCCAATTAATCTTAATATAATGTCCTGAATAATTTTTTAGTGTTGCTTGCATTCCTTGATGTGTTAACTCTTCTAATACATTTGTTGATAGCTCATAGATCTGGTTTAATAGAGCATGCATTTTCTGTACCATTTTATCCATTCATTCTACTCCTTATTCTGAATCTGATAAGCTGTGTATGCATTCTCCACTTCAAAGCCTACATCGAAATATAACTGCATAGCCGCTTCATTAAGAACTTCTACACACAAACTAATTTTTTTGATTTGAGATTCTTTAAACAAGTATTCTATAGCTTTAGTGAGCAAAGCTTGCCCTATACCTTGCTTTCTATACCCCTCTTTTACAGCAAGGAAATGAATATAACCACTTTCTGCTTCTAACTGCTTTTGCACAAATACATATCCTTCTAACTCTTGATTATTCTTAGCAATAAAAAGTTGATGGCCATGAGTTAGCTTTTCTATGATTTGTTTTCCTGAATAGTACACGCCTGGCCAGATTGCATCATGAAATGTTTGGACCTCTTCATATACATTCTGACTAGCCTCTACTATTTGTTTAGATAAAAGCTGTACTTTCACATTTTCTTTTTTTAATTCTAATACATATTCATGCCCTCTACTTGTCGCACCAAGAATCTCTAGTAATTTTTATTAATTTGATTTTCCTGGTGAATAAAAAATAAATACTTATATGTAAAACCAAACACCTCAAAAATAAACTGGCACATCTCATTTGCTATAGATAACCATTCCTTCTCTTCTTCTCTATCTATAAAGGGACCTATCATTTCAATAACCTGTTTTTCTAAATCTACTTGCAAATCTATTATACCTATAAGCTCCCCTTGTTCTATCATTCCAATAGTTTTATTTCCTTCATCTTCAAAAGACTCTATTAAATCCCTTCTTATACTGTTCGGCTTTAAACTACAATAGCCTATTTTATACCTTTTCTCTGTATTATACTTAACCATTAAGTCCACACTCTTATCTAAATATGTTTCATCTAAATACACTATTCTCATTTTTTACCCTTTCCTTATAGTATACATCTGTAACTATAACCCTTATCGGTTTTCTTAACTTTATCAAATCCTTGTTTTTCAAATAATTTTTGTGAGGCAATATTATAATCATAAATTTCTCTTACGCTTAATTGTTTATATCCTAATGCACTTGCCCTCAGCTTAAGTGCTTCTATCACTTTGCTTCCTATCCCTTCTCCTCTATATCCCCTCTCACCTATTACAATAGGTAGATCTTCCATAGATAAAGTTACATCTCCTATAGGTACAAAATCGTTACCTTGTTTAACCTCTATAAAATAGAGTTCTCCTCTATCACTTAAGTACTCATACATCCTTATAAGCCTTTCCATATCATAAGGTTTACTTTCCTTACCATCCACTAAATCTAAAAGTTCTCTATCCTGATACCATTCAAGAGCAAATTTACACTTACCGTCATATGTCCTTAATCTTAAAGTATCTGTAATTTGTATCATTCCACGCTCCCCCTTCCTACATCAAAACAGCCAGTAAGCTCTCTATGTTTATCATAGTGAAGTTACTGGCTGTTTTTCAATCTAAAAAACTTTTCTATCTTATTTATTATTTATTACCATAAACAATTTTCCTAATACTAGCTAAGCTTAAGTGGTATTCCATAGCGAGTTCTTCACATTTCTTGCCTTCATAATATTGCTTTTTAATCCCTACATTTCGCTCTGCAATATAATGTCTTGTCCCTGTTTTCTCTCCCCATGCTTTTTTCATACCCTTTTTATTAGGAATATAAACATATTCACCTTGTATATACTGCTGAATTTGTTCTAATAATTCTTGTGGTAACACGCTCCCTGCTTTTCTATATTTCACGGCCTATCGCTCCTTAGAATTTTTATTTTATCCAAAGTTGCAGGCTATTTATGAAATAGAGAAGGCGACCCTTAAAATATACAGTTCAAACAGGCAATCGCCTTATCTATAAATAGATCCTGCATGAGCAACTACCAACTATACTAAACCGCATCATCTTTTCCCCCTATACATTTTCTTTCTTCTATTATACTCATATTAAAGAGACTAATCTATTAGCTTTCTCAATAATACTTTGCTCATACCCTAATACCTCTATCAATTTTATAGCATTTGTCGTAGATGCCACACCATGGTGTATCTTATAATCAAATGCTATACCTTTTTGTGTTACCTGCTCTCTGAAATGATAGTTTGCATACCCTTCTTGTAATAAAGTTACTAATAATATCTTTTTGATCTTTATAGGTTCTTTTATGTTGTCTCTTTTATAAGACATATCAATAGAACAGGGTATTCTGAAAAGTAGAACTTTCTAAAAATAAAAAAGACCTAGGTAAAATACCTAGGTCTCCTCTATCAATTACTTAATTATTTTAAGTTAGCTTTAGCTGTTTCAACTAATTGTGTGAAAGCTGCTGCATCGTTGATTGCCATATCAGATAACATTTTTCTGTTGATTGTGATATTAGCATTTTTAAGTCCGTTCATGAAACGGCTGTATGTTAAACCATTCATACGAGCTGCTGCATTGATACGAGCAATCCATAATGTTCTGAATTCACGTTTTCTTTGTTTTCTACCAGCGTATGCATAGTTTAAAGATTTCATTACAGCTTGTTTAGCTGTTCTGAATTGTTTAGATTTTGCGCCTCTATAGCCTTTAGCTAATTTTAATACTCTATTACGTCTTTTTTTAGTAGCCATGCCACCTTTTACTCTCGCCATGTTCCTAACCTCCTACTGCTTTTTCTTATAGATATGGTAATAAACGTTTCATTTGTTTTTCGTTTGTTGAGTCAACAAGTCCTGCATGTCTTAAGTTACGTTTTCTCTTTGGAGATTTTTTTGTTAAGATGTGACTTGTGTATGCTTTTGATCTTTTAAGTTTGCCTGATCCTGTAACTTTAAAACGTTTTGCTGCTGCTCTATTTGTTTTTAATTTAGCCATGGTAAGGATCCTCCTTTTTAATAAATATATATTTTATCTTAAGGTAACTATTTTGGTGCTACCACGATAGCCATGTTTCTGCCTTCTAATTTAGGCTTGTTTTCAGCTACGCCAACCTCTTCTAGAAGTCCCATTGCTTGATCTAAAATTTCAATACCTTTTTGTGTATGCATCATTTCACGACCACGGAACATAACTGAAATTTTCACTTTGTCCCCTGCTTTAAGGAATTTTTGTGCATTACGGATTTTAGTCTCAAAGTCATGTTTATCGATACTTGCTGATAATCTAACCTCTTTAACACTAATAGTTTTTTGTTTTTTGCGTGCTTCTTTTTCTTTCTTAGCTGCATCAAACTTATACTTACCGTAATCCATAATCTTACATACTGGTGGTTTTGCTTGTGGAGCAATTTTTACAAGATCAAGATTTTTCTCGCTAGCCATTTGTTGAGCTTCTTTAATTGATACAATACCAATTTGCTCTCCATCTACACCAACAAGTCTGACTTCTTTGTCACGAATTTGCTCGTTAATCATTAATTCGCTAATAATGGGCACCTCCTAAATTTGTTTGCCTGTATTGATAAAACACCTTTTTGCGTAGGTGTGAACGCTCCGCAAAATGAAAGTGGATAGACACCTAGTCTATCCACTTCTCTTATATACATACTAAATCTGACGATTTAAAAAATTCAATTAGTATGACCTTACGAACTTTAGCGTTGTAAGGTGAGAAGAGAAAGCTTCTACTTGCGCCTGTATTCAACACATGAAATGATAACACAAGCAAATAGCTTTGTCAACTAGTTAGTCTCTGTTTCTGCCTTCATTTCTAGGTGGTAATTATATCTAGTTTTAATTTCATTTGAAATACGTGTTACAAATGCATCTAATGCTTGTGCACCTTCATCACCATTTTGTCTGCTTCTTACAGATACAGTTCTGTTTGCTTCTTCATCCATACCTACTACTAAGATATAAGGTATTCTTTCCATACGTGCTTCACGGATTTTATAACCAATCTTTTCTGTTCTGTAATCAGCCTCTACTTTTACGCCACTATCTTTAAGGGCTTTTACAACTTCTGCTGCATAATCTGCATATTTATCAGAGATTGGAAGTACTTTTACAGCAGTTGGAGCAAGCCATGCTGGGAATGCACCTGCATATTTTTCAATAAGCATTGCAAGTGTTCTTTCGTAGCATCCGATTGATGAACGGTGAATAATATATGGACGTTTTTTCTCACCATTTGAATCAACATAAGTCATACCAAAACGTTCTGCAAGTGCAAAGTCAATTTGGATAGTGATAATTGTATCTTCTTTACCATGAACATTTTTAAACTGGATATCAAGTTTTGGACCATAGAATGCAGCTTCACCTTCTGCTTCTGTATAGTCAATTTCAAGGTGATCTAAAATATTTTTCATGATTACTTGAGTTTCTTCCCAAGCTACAGGGTTATCAATATACTTTTCAGTATTTGATGGGTCCCATTTAGAGAATCTGTAAGTAATATCTTTATCGATACCAAGTGTACCCATAATGTATTTAATAAGGTCAAGACAACCTTTGAACTCATCTTCAAGTTGTTCTGGTGTACATACAATATGACCATCAGCAAGTGTAAATTGTCTTACACGGATAAGACCATGCATTTCTCCTGATGACTCATTTCTTGCAAGTGTAGCTGTTTCAGCATAGCGAATTGGAAGATCGCGGTAGCTGTGTTGTTCTGCATTGTAAATACAGAATTGGAATGGACATGTCATTGGTCTAAGGGCAATGATTTCATTATCTGTTTCTTCTTCACCCATTACAAACATACCATCTTTGTAGTGATCCCAGTGACCTGAAATTTTGTAAAGATCGTTTTTAGCCATACTAGGTGTTTTTGTAAGGACATAACCACGTCTTTCTTCTTCATCTTCTACCCATCTTTGAAGTGTTTGGATAACACGCGCCCCTTTTGGCATCATAAGTGGAAGCCCTTGGCCTACTGATTCATCAGTTGTGAAGAGTTTAAGTTCGCGACCTAATTTATTGTGGTCACGTTTTTTAGCTTCTTCAAGCTTTTCTAAGTGCTCTTTAAGCTCTGCTTTTTTAGGGAATGCTGTCGCGTAAATACGTGCAAGCATTTTGTTTTTCTCATTCCCTTTCCAGTATGCACCTGCTGCATAAAGAATTTTGAAAGCATCAACTGGTTTTGTGCTCATAAGGTGAGGACCTGCACATAAGTCTACAAATTCGCCTTGTTTATAGAAAGAAATCACTTCACCTTCTGGTAAGTCACGAATAAGTTCTACTTTGTATGGTTCGCCAGCCTCTTCCATAAGTTTAATCGCTTCTTCACGTGGAAGCTCAAATCTCTCAATAGGAAGTTTCGCTTTTACAATTTTTTTCATTTCTGCTTCGATTGCCGCAAATTCTTCTTCTGTGAATGCTTTATCACGGTCGAAGTCATAGTAGAAACCATCTTCAATAGCTGGTCCAATAGCAAGTTTTACATCTGGGTAAAGATTTTTAACAGCTTGTGCAAGAATATGCGCTGCTGTATGGCGGAATGCCCATTTACCTTCTTTATCATTAAATGTAAGAATCTCAAGATTTGCATCTTCTGTAATAGGTGTTCTAAGGTCTACCATTTCTCCATTAAGTTTACCAGCACATGCTGCTCTCGCTAAACCTTCACTAAGATCTTTAGCAATATCTAAAATAGTAATGCCTGCTTCGTACTGTTTCTTAGTACCATCTTTTAAAGTAATGTTAATCATATTTCACCTCTGTAATGTATATTAAGCTTGTTTGCCTACTAAATAATTGTATTTTGTCTGAACTTCTTCAGTTATTCTCTGAATAAAGGCTTGTAAATCCATTTGGCCTTCTTCACCATTTTCTCTACTTCTTACAGCAACTTTGTCCTCTTCCTCTTCCTGAGCCCCTACTACTAAAATGTAAGGTACTCTTTCCATACGTGCTTCACGGATTTTGTAACCAATCTTTTCTGCACGCTCATCTCTTTCTACTCTAAGGCCAGCTTCTTCTAAAGCATCTTGTACTTTAGCTGCATAGTCATGATATTTCTCTGAAATAGGAAGTACTTTGACTTGTACTGGTGCAAGCCATGTTGGGAATGCTCCTGCAAAATGTTCTGTAATAACACCAATGAAACGTTCAATACTACCCAGTACAACACGGTGAATCATAACAGGACGATGTTTCTCTCCATCTGCACCAATATATTCAAGCTCAAAACGTTCTGGAAGTTGGAAGTCTAACTGAATTGTACCACATTGCCATGTTCTGCCTAGGCAGTCTTCAAGCTTGAAGTCGATTTTAGGACCATAGAAAGCCCCATCCCCTTCGTTAATTTTGTAGTCATATCCCATATCTGTTAAAGCTTCAATTAATGCCTCTGTTGCTGTTTCCCATGCTTCATCTGAACCCATGCTATCTTCAGGTCTTGTAGAGACTTCTACTTTATATTTAAAGCCAAATGCTTTATACACTTCATCAATTAGTCTTACAACGCCTTTTATTTCATCTTTAATTTGCTCTGGTAGCATAAAGATATGCGCATCATCTTGTGTAAAGTTACGTACTCTCATAAGGCCATGAAGTGCACCTGAAAGCTCATGACGATGTACTAAACCAAGCTCACCCATACGGAGTGGAAGGTCACGGTAAGAACGCATTTTTGTTTTATAAACAAGCATACCACCTGGACAGTTCATTGGTTTAATTGCATAGTCCATTTCATCAATAACTGTTGTGTACATATTTTCACGGTAGTGATCCCAGTGACCACTTGTAAGCCATAGATCTTTATTTAAGATAATTGGTGTAGAAATTTCTTTATAACCTGCTTTTTTATGAATTTCTCTCCAATAGTTAATAAGTGTATTTCTAAGTTCCATCCCTTTTGGTAAGAAGAATGGGAAACCTGGACCTTCATCTAGAATGGTGAAAAGTTCAAGTTCACGACCAAGTTTACGGTGGTCACGTTTTTTAGCCTCTTCAAGTTTTTCTAAGTGCTCATTAAGCTCTGATTTTTTTGTGAAAGCTGTTGCATAAATACGAGAAAGCATTTTATTTTTCTCGCTACCTTTCCAGTATGCACCTGCTGCTGATAAAAGCTTCACTGCTTCTACTGGTTTTGTACTCATAAGATGGGGCCCTGCACATAGATCTACAAATTCACCTTGTCTATAGAAAGAAATTACTTCACCTTCTGGTAAATCATTAATAAGTTCTACTTTGTATGGCTCGCCTGCTTCTTCCATAAGTTTAATCGCTTCTTCACGTGGAAGCTCAAATCTTTCAATAGGAAGTTTCTCTTTTGCGATTTTTTTCATCTCTGCTTCAATAGCCGCAAATTCTTCTTCTGTAAATGCTTTATCACGGTCGAAGTCATAGTAGAAACCATCTTCAATAGCTGGTCCAATAGCAAGTTTTACATCTGGATAAAGTCTTTTTACAGCTTGAGCTAACATATGCGCTGCTGTATGGCGGAATGCCCATTTACCATCTTGGTCATTAAAAGTTAAAATCTCTAAATTACAATCTTCATTAAGAGTTGTTCTAAGATCTACCCTTTCCCCATTTACAAGACCACAACATGCATTACGTGCTAAACCTTCACTCAAATCTTTAGCAACCTCTAAAACAGAAATGCCTGCTTCGTATTGTTTCTGACTGCCATCTTTTAAAGTAATGTTAATCATACCTATTCTTCCTCCTTTATATAGTTTGTGTACTATACTAAAGCTCTAGGCAATAAAAAAACTCCCGTCCTTTCCTAGCCACAAGCTCTAGAAAAGGGACGAGAGTACAATTCCCGCGGTTCCACCCTTATTGTTTTCGAAAACGAAACCTCTTTGTTAGGACTATAACGTAGTCAACGGATTGGTTTACAATCACTCGGAGCTGGTCTTCACTTATTATCTTTTAAAGATGCTCACACCAATGCATCCTCTCTCTGAAAAAAGATTTCGTAAGCTACTCGTCTCTTCATCGCGTTCATTTATTAATTCTGATTTCATTCTAGTCAAATTTACTTTGTCTGTCAATATCCTTTCATTAAGTAGTATTTTTTTACAAAGGAGACTGACAGTTTTCACATCCATCGCAGTAACTAAGCTGTTCTTGAAAGAGTGCCTTAAGAGTGTCTAAAAAATGAGGATTCAGATCTTTAATATCTTTATGAATGATAACTTTTTTAGGTGATACACAAATTAAAATATGCAGCACTTTATCTTCTATCTTCATTTTCTCATCTTCTAGCTCATTGCAATACTGCTGCATATAAGCCTTGGTCCTATCTTGCATGTATTCATCTAATAGAAGGATATCCCCTTCTTCTTTAGGAATAAGATGCATGACTTCCTCTTTTGCTTCTTGCATGGACTTAGTATCTAACAGGAAATTAATAAACTGAATATAATCCTTTTGCATTTCATAGTCATAAATAGTCTGCTCAATAACATCTTCTAGAATAACTTTATACTTTTGTGTTCTAAAAGCCATCCATCCATCTATATTCACTTCTTTATAGCGCTCAAGTTCTTTTATAAGAGGCGTATAAATGACATAGTAAGCAATATAAGATACCCCTTCCTCCTTAGCAATATAGTTATTATGGATAAAAAGCTTTTCGACTTCCTTTTTTTCTTCTCTATTTAATCCTTTATAACTTTTTAAATAGCTCCTAGCAAACTTCTTCAGAACACCTTCTTGAATCACATCTCCAACTAAGTTTGCAATATTTTTAAGGACTTCATCTTTTTCTTTTTTATTTGCTGCGCATCTGAAGCATTTTATAGTATCTAGACTGTCACAGTGCCAGCTTCCACAGATGCTGTCAGGGCTTTCTAATAATCTGTCTAACTTTATTTGGAAAAGTTCTGCATAATTTTCAGTCCATATTCTATATTGAATCATTCTACTCCTCCTCAACCCCTCTAATTCAATATATGACTGGACATTTGTTAACTTTCCCTTATAACTTTGTCTTTATCATAAATTTCCTTATTCTTTTTAGAGTGAACGTCTCATAATTATCAGTTCATCAGAAACTTTAAAGTTTTGCTTCTCATAAAAACCTAACATCTCACTACATCTTAAAGTCCATAGAATAATCTCAGTTACGCCATCAGCCTTCACTCTTCTTACCATTTCATCTACTAACTTAGAGCCTATCCCCTTACCTTTAATTGCCGTATCTACACAAAGTTCTTTAAAATGAAAATGTACAGCATCATAGTAATATTCCTTATTACCTAATGCCATTCCTACTACTTTATTGTTGTCATAGGCAATAAGACCTAAACTATCCTCGCAGCCTATCATCTGCCCTAAGCGTTTTTTAGCAGTCTCCACTGTCCACTTATCATACCAAGGTGCGCCGTTAAAAGCCCCTACATACAGCTCTGCTATCTTATCTAAGTCTTCCCTGGTCATAATTTTAAATTCCATCTTCTTCCCTCCATTTAATCTTAATAGTTGTATGTATAAAAAGGACTGCTACAAATAAATGTCTAATGCATTTTGTAACAGTCCTCTATTTTTACTCTTGTGTTTCTTCTGGTCCGCCTAATTCAAATACGATTTCTGAGTCTCCACCTAAATCGAAAACAATTTCTTGACCCTCATCTAATACGACTTCTGGCTCATCTGCTACTTCTTCTAAAAGTTCTACAATGCTCTGTTTGTCAAACTCATATTTATGATTGCAGAAATGGCATACAAGCTCTAAGTCTTCTTGATCATCGTTTACGATTTCTTGAAGTTCTTTTCTACCTAAACTGATAAGTGCACGTTCCATATTTTCTCTTGAACAATCACAATGGAATCTTACTTCTGTACGGTCCATCATCTCAGCATCATCACCTAAAAGCATCATGATAACGTCTTCAATTGATTTACCCTCTTCCATATAAGTTGTTAAAGAAGTGAAAGTTTTAAGTTTTTCTTCAAGTTTTGTAATATCTTCATCTGTTGCATCTGGAAGTACTTGAATAATAAACCCACCAGATTGTTTAATACTATAGTCACGGTCAACAAGTACGCCTAAAGCTACTACTGTATTTGTTTGTTCTGAAGTTGCAAAGTAGTAGCTAAAATCTTCTGCAATCTCTCCAGAAAGCATAGCTATTTGTCCTGTGTAAGGCTCTTTAAGACCAATGTCTTTTTTGACAATCATAAGGGCATTACCGATTGCACCACTTACATCAAGTTTACCATTTTCTTTTTTAGGAATATCTACTACTGGTACATGTGGATAGCCTTTAACGTTTCCTTTGGCATCAGCTTCTACTGTAATACCTTGGATAGGTCCATCCCCTTTAATCATAACGCACACACGGTCATTATCATTTTTAAGCATGTTACCCATCATAAGTGTACCTGTCATTGTACGTCCAAGTGCTGCTGATACAACTGGAGATGTACCGTGATTTTTTACTGCTTCACCAACAACACCTGTTGTATTGGCACCAAAAAATCTAAAACTTTTATTTTTGTCAGTTCCTCTTACAATATAGTTTTCCATATTCTGTCTCCTTAATCTATATAAACTTTTCCTTCTACTTGCTTTTCTCTCGCAACAAAAGTTGCTCTAAAAGTACTTGTATCGCAAGGTTTAGTTGTATAATCATCATAAACTGCAACAAGTTCCATGCCTGCTGTATCAAGTAGTGCTTTAATACGTTCTACCTCATAAGCTTTTTGATAGTGTACTTCTTCAAATCTATCATATCTACCATCTTCATCTGCTACGAAGAAGCTTACATAGAACTCATTCACCTGCTGCTTCTCATCATAGAAGTTTTCCCAAATATAAGCAGCATCTTCTGTCTGATCTGCAAAAACTTTCTCTCCTAAAAGCGTTTTGTATTTATGAGGTGTGTTCACATCAAAGATAAATAATCCACCTTTTTCAAGATAATTATTTACCCATTTAAACATAGAAAGTACTTTTTCTTCTTCCATTAAATAATTGATACTATCACAACTACTGTAAATCACATCTACAGTCCCATAAAGTTCAAATTCACTCATATCCTGCATAAGATATAAAATCCCACGCTGAGCTTCCATTTCATTCTCACGTGCAATCATGAGCATTTCCTCTGAAGCATCGATGCCAATAACATCAAAGCCTTTATCTGCAAACATCTCACACATTTTTCCTGTACCACACCCTAAGTCACATATAAGTTTAGGGGTAATACCTTGTGCTTTTATGATGTCTTCTATAAAAGATACCCACTGCGCGTAAGGTGTATCTTCCATAAATATATCGTATATCATTGCAAAATCATTGTAAATTTCCAATTCTTCCACCTCTTCATCTGATGACTAAACCTTATTGTACACTAGCTGTTTTTTCTATGCAAATGCAATTTGTGGCTATTGTCTCTACAAAAAGTCTATCATGCTCTACAAAGACCATGGTTGGTTTATACTGCATAATGAGCTCTTCTATCTGATTACGTGATAAAATATCAATAAAGTTAAGTGGTTCATCCCATACATATAGATGTGCCTGTTCACACAAACTTCTGGCAATGAGTACTTTTTTCTTTTGTCCACCGCTTAACTCAGATAAGTCTTTATCAAATGCCTGTCTTGTAAAATCTAATTTTCTCAAAATAGCCTTAAACAAACTTTCATCAATCCCACTCTCTCTTACAAAGTCCCTCATACTCCCTTTTAAAAAACTAGTATCTTGGGGTACATAAGAAATTTTAAGCTTAGAACCTTTTAAAAGTTTCCCACTATATATAAGCTCTTCCCCTACTAATAGCTTAATAAGGCTAGACTTACCACAGCCATTAGATCCCTTTAAAGCAATTCTATCTCCCTGCTTAATATTGAAGCTAATCGGCTTACTTACTGCCTTTCCATCATACTGAATAACTACATCTTGTACTTCTGCCAAAATAGGCTTTACGTAATCCATACAATGCACTTTTAGAGTATGGACTTGTTCTATATTTTTAAGCAATTGCTTTTTCTCTTCTATCATTTTATCCTGTCTTTTTTCAATAACCTTTGCGCGCTTCATCATCTTAGCCGACTTATGCCCAACAAATCCTTTATCTGCTGCACCTATTTTAGACTTTTCTATTTGGTCGCTCCAATTTTCATTGCGCATACTAGCCGCATTTAGTCTACCAATTTCTTTCTTAAGCTTTTCATTCTCACCTAACTCATACTGATCATTTCGATCTTTATTTAGTTTCCAACTTGAGTAATTCCCCTGCTGCACTTCAATGTTATGACGATTGATACATAAAACATGGTCAATAATCTGGTCTAAAAAGAGCCTATCATGAGAAACTAATATAAAACCTTTTTTGCTCTTTAAATACTCCGCTACAATTTGTCTTCCTTCAATATCTAAATGGTTTGTAGGTTCATCAATAAGTAAAAAGTTATTTTTCTTTAGAAAGAGTGCCACTAAAAGCAGCTTGGTCCTTTCCCCATTACTTAAAGTATAGAAAGGTCTATTAAGAACCTCTTCATCTACTTTTAGTTTACTGATTTCCTTAATAATCAATTCTTTTATGGTATAACCATCATGCTGCATATAGGCATCTAGTAATATACCATATTGTTCTAAACTTGCATCTGTATTTTTCTTAAGGCAAAGTTCCATTTCCTCTTCCCACTGACTAAAGGGGGCAATTACATTACGTATCACTTCTAAAGTCAGTTGGTCTTGCTCTACTTCAAAAGGGAAGTAGTCAAAACTCACAGAGCTTACAATATTTCCTTTATACTCATATTTACCTTGCAGTAAATTTAAAAGCGTTGTTTTGCCTCTGCCATTACGTCCGATAAAGCCTAGTTTCCAATCGGTATCAATTGTAAAGGATGTATTTTCAAATATATTTTCATAATGTGTATCATAACTAAAGGTTAGGTTGGTTATATTAATAACAGACATTCTATTTCTCTCCTTTCAATATAAAAAATAAGCCCCAAGAAAGTTCTCTTTCTCAGGGCTTATTTTGCTACATATGAAAATATAGCAAAGCCTAGGCATAGGATAGGTTATGCTATGCCTGCTTTTATCCGTAAGCTGATAGTAGATGAACTCTCTTGCTGATGCACGACAAATAAACATATTCTAGATATGTTCCTTGAGCTCTATAAAAGCTTGTCATGCATTTTAATAAAATTAGCAAGCAAAGTTCTCCACTTTATCAACTCCTTTAATCTAATAATTTTATTATAATATACTCTATCGGCCTGTCAACCCTACTTAAGCGTATCTAAATACTCAAACAGAGAAATATTTTCACCCTTTCTCTCTTCCTTGTCTACAAGATGAGATAAAGTAATCCCCAAGAGGCGTACTTTTTGCTCCGGTTCTTCCACTTTACTCACAAGCATATGCACATATGTCATAATCTCATCTACCTCTGAAATAGGATAAGGTGTCATCATACTACGTGTGATCTGAGTAAAGTCACTAAATTTAACTTTTATGGTAACATTTTTACCCCAGACCGCCCTTTTCTTAACTCTCATACTCACTTCTTGTGCTAGCTCTTTTAAATAGTTTTCAGCCTCTACGCCTATGAGATTCACATCTTCATTAAAGGTATTTTCTGCACCTATAGACTTACGAATACGGGAATTTTCTACTTCTCTATTATCTATACCACGAGCAAAATCATAGAGCATATATCCCCTTTTCTTAAAGACACTTACCAAATAGTCTAGTTCTAGCTTTCTTAAATCTCTCCCATAATGTACACCTATTCGCCTTAGCTCTTCTTCTGTTACCTTGCCTACTAGAAAAAATTTATTAATAGGGAGGGCATCTAAAAAGTCTTGGGCTTTCTCTGGTGTAATGACTGTAAGCCCATTGGGTTTTTTATAGTCTGAAGCAATTTTAGCAAGAAACTTATTGTAGGATACACCTGCTGAACCCGTTAAATTCAGTTCCTCATAGATAGCTTTTTTGATTTCTTTAGCAATCTGGGTAGCTGAAGGTATACCCTTTTTATTTTCTGTTACATCTAAAAAGGCCTCATCTAAAGATAGAAATTCCACCTGATCCGTATACCTTCTGAAAATCTCCCCAATTTGAGTTGAAACAGTCTTATAAACATCAAATCTCGGCTTTATAAAAATAGCCCTTGGACATAACTGCCTAGCTGTCCTAGCCGGCATAGCTGAGTGAATGCCAAACTTCCTTGCTTCATAAGAACAAGTTGCTACAACTCCCCTTGCATCTGGATTACCTCCTACAATAACAGGCTTGCCTCTAAGAGATGGGTTCTCTCTTACTTCTACTTGGGCATAGAAAGCATCCATATCTATATGTACAATTTTACGCATACTCCATCTCCTTCCGCCTAGAACTATTCTACATTTACTGGCCTTCTAGGTAATCTACCAACTGTTTAGCCGTTCTGCCTAATTTACCATTATGCCACATTTCCCACTTCAGTACTTCCTTTTTTAATTTCTTCTTTTATATCTAGTCCTTTAAATCCACAGCTTTAATCTCTCCTATAACCTGCAAAGCAGCCAATTCTTCTCTTAATGCTTCCACCATGGAAATGCTCAGTTCCTTTTGCCTCTCTATATGTAAATTGATTAAATTCTGCCCGTATAAAATCTCATCTAAAATATATACTGTTAAAGATACAAAGCCTAGCCATGTGTAATTTTAACTCTAAAAGTTTTTGTTTCATCCCCATCACTTCTTTTTATCTTATAGTAGCATACTCTTTTCTTATTTTGGAGTACTTACTTTAGCTTTAGTACATTAAAAGGGGCTCTTTACAGAGCCCTTTCTTCAAATCCTATGCATTATTCTCTTTATTTTTTAATTCTCTTTTCTTTTTAGTCATAAGGCCACCAATACGCCCTGTCTCTTTAGGGGTAAGGCTCTTCCATCCACCTTCTTGTACTTTATCTAAAAGACCTAATTCCTCTGCAATTTCAAGCTTCATCTTTTGGTCTGGTGATAAAGCATCAAATAATTTCTCTTTAGTGCTATCCATGTTTTTCATAGAATTACCTTCCTTTTTTTGTATTCATGTTCTACAGTATGGATAATTTATCTTAAAAATATACACCCTCACCCTACTTTTTCAGCTTTTATGCATTTTTTTAGTTTTCTAGCATATAATATGTGCATCATCAATCTTTTCATAATTTAAAATAGTATTTAATTGTTTATAATATTGACACCCGTTATGCGTCATGTTATGATTAGACACAATTGAATAACATTAATCATTCATGTAGAGGCGCGATACTTATGAGTAGAATTTAGGATTCTTACAAGAGAAGTTGACTACTTTCAAAAGGAAGCATCGCCGAAGGGTAATGTGCTTGTACACTTTATTCCTGGGTGTATAGTGAATAGCTATACAACTGTCACCTTTTGCTATACAATAGGTGGTGTGCTACTGTGTTTAAATGATTCTTGTAAATGAAGTTTACATCATCGTATTCACAGCCAGCTACCTATTAGCTGGCTTTTGTTATTTATTTTAAAATGTTAGGGAGGATCTCATCATTATGAAAAAAATTAATTTAGCGGTTGTAGGCGCAACTGGCATGGTAGGACGTACATTTTTAAAGGTTTTAGAAGAAAAGAACTTACCTATTGAGAATTTTTATGTTTTTGCTTCAGCTCGTTCAGCAGGCTCTACTCTTACTTTTAATGGTAAAGAATACACTGTTCTTGAACTTAATGAAAACAGCTTTAAAGATTATCAAATCGATATTGCTCTTTTCTCAGCAGGTGGTGGCACAAGCTTAAAATACGCTCCTATTGCAGCAGAAAGCGGATGTATTGTTATTGACAATAGTTCTGCATGGCGTATGGATCCTAATGTTCCTCTTGTTGTGCCTGAAGTAAATCCTGAAGATATTAGAAATCATCAAGGTATTATTGCAAATCCTAACTGCTCTACTATACAAGCTGTTGTTGCACTTAAACCTCTCCATGAATACTATGGTATTAAGAGAATAGTTTATACTACATTCCAAGCTGTATCAGGCGCTGGTATGGGTGGATGGAGTGATCTTGAAGAAGGACTTAAAGGCCAGGCCCCTAAAAAATTCCCTCATCCTATTGCAAACAACTGCTTACCTCATATTGATGTTTTCTTAGAAAACGGTTATACAAAAGAAGAAATGAAAATGGTTGAAGAAACTCGTAAAATCCTTCATGACGATGCACTTCGTATTACAGCAACAACTGTTCGTGTTCCTGTATTCAACAGCCACAGTGAAAGTATTAACGTAGAACTTAACAAACCATTTGAAATAGATGAACTTGTAAACAGACTTAGTGCATCAGAAGGCATTACTGTTCAAGACGATTTAGCTAACAATGTTTATCCTTTAGCAATCAATGCAACAGGTCATGACGAAGTATTTGTTGGACGTATTCGCCGTGATGAAAGCCTTGATAACGGTATTAACCTTTGGGTTGTAGCTGATAATATTCGTAAAGGCGCTGCAAGTAATGCCGTACAAATCGCTGAATGGATTATCGCAAACATGATGTAAAAGTGAAAGGACTGATGATAAATGATTTTTAAAGGTGCAGGTGTAGCAATCGTTACACCATTTAACGAAGACGGAAGTATTAACTTTAATAAACTTAGAGAAATAATTGATTTTCAAATAGAAAACGGTACAGATTCTATCATTATCTGTGGTACAACTGGCGAAGCTTCTACTATGACAGATGAAGAACACCTTGAATGTATTAGAGTCGCTGTAGAACAAACTGCTAACCGCGTACCTGTTATTGCTGGTACTGGTAGCAATGATACACATCATGGTATAGTCCTTACAAAACGTGCTAAGGAACTTGGGGTTGATGCTACACTTCAAGTTACACCATACTATAACAAAGCAACTCAAAGAGGACTTATCGAACACTTTAAAGCAATTGGTGAGGCTACTGACCTTCCTATGATTCTTTATAATGTACCATCTCGTACAGGTCTTAATATGACTCCTCAAACAGTATATGAGCTTTCAAAATTACCTTATGTTGTAGGGATTAAAGAGGCAAGTGGTAACCTTTCACAAGTAGCTCAAATTGCACGTCTATGTGGTCCTGACTTTGCTATTTACTCAGGTAACGATGACCAAATCATTCCTACACTTTCTCTTGGTGGTGTAGGCGTTATCTCTGTACTTTCAAACGTAGCACCAAAACAAACACATGATATGGTAGACCTTTACCTTAAAGGTGATACAAAAGAAGCACTTAAACTGCAATTAGACTATTTACCAGTAATTGATGCACTATTCTGCGAAGTAAATCCTATTCCAGTTAAAGCTGCTATGAATATGATGGGCTTTGAAGTAGGCCCTTGTAGATTACCACTTACAAATCTTGAATCAGCAAATGAAGAAAAAGTTACAGCTGTTCTTAAAACAGCTGAACTTATTTAATATTTCTTACAGAAAGGGTGATGCACATGACCAATATCTTAATGCATGGCTGTAATGGTCGAATCGGTCAAGCAATCGTTCGTATCATTAAAGACCATCCAAACTTAAATCTAGTAGCCGGTGTAGACCCTAACCTTTCTATACCGAATACATTCCCTGTATTTGATCATATTAGTGCTTGTAATGTGCCTGTTGACGTAATCGTAGACTTCTCTACTGCTTCAGCAGTTAGACCGCTTCTTGAACATGCCATAACTAAGAAGATTCCTGTCGTTGTATGTACAACAGGACTTTCTAATGAAGATATCGAATTTGTTCACGATGCAAGCAAGCATATTCCTGTATTCTTCTCAGCTAATATGTCACTTGGTGTAAATTTACTCATTACACTTGCTAAACGTGCTACTGAAGTACTAGCTGATAGTGGTTTTGATATTGAAATTATTGAAAAACATCACAATCAGAAAGTAGATGCACCAAGCGGTACAGCTCTTGCTATTGCAGATGCTATTACAGGTACACTAGATGAAAAATACGAGCTTCGTTACGACCGTTCAGGTGTACGTGAAAAACGTCCTAAAAATGAGATTGGTATACACGCTATACGTGGTGGTACAATCGTAGGAGAGCATGATATTCTCTTCGCTGGAAACGATGAAGTCATCACCTTATCTCACTCTGCAGCTTCAAAAGAAGTTTTTGCTGTAGGTGCTCTTAAAGCAGCTGCCTTCCTTCACGGCAAAGCAGCAGGACTTTATAATATGGAACATCTTTTAGACAGTTAATAAAAGTGGCTATTGCTTGGTGCAATAGCCACTTTTATTATACTTCATATTATTTATTTTCTACTTTTATTTCATTCTTTACTTCTTCATTAGTTTGAATATCTTCTTCTAGCATAGAAGCAAGTTTACCAACAAAAATAAGCACTGAAGGTACAATACTCATAATTAAACTTGCTGTTATGCCATATTGACTAATCACTTTAGCTGTTTCTCCTGTTACCTGTCCTATCTCCTTACACATGACACCAATAAAGGAAGTAGCCACTGGTAATATATACCTTTCATAAATACCAATATCCCATATAAATAGCATACCTAAAGCATACATAATCATGGCACTTACTGATACAGATATGCAAGATAAGAACTGTACAATCTGTAAACTTATATTACGGCAAGCTCTTCCTACTAAGAAATATACAAGAAAGATGACAAGTGTCATACCTACTGCAAATAAGTTTTTCATCTTTATATCACTCATAAAAGCTGGATTCATAGCTGCAAATGCATAGGCCCCCATAAACAAGTAAAAATGCACGCCCCATACAAGCACAATATTATAACAAAACTTAACAACACTACTCTCACTAGCTGCCATACTACGCCCTATTTCTAATGCTAGTATACTTACTACTACAAATCCAATCAGTAAAACTGCCACTATAATATCCCTAGATATTTCTTGATCCATAAGGAGTGAAATTTTATTTAAAGGTTGGTAAATCTGTGGTACTATCTTTTTAAAAAGTGCCATAAGATCTGCACTCTTTAGTATCCGGGCTACTGCATACATGGTGGCACCTACCCCATAGGGAAGTATAACAGCTATACGCCCTGCCCATTTATCTCCATGCCTTTGCATAAACCCTATCATCATATACATAGCCAAAGTTCCTAGAACAAGTAGCTCTGGTGTATAACTAAACAACTCTACATTCTGTCTTACAAGTAAAATTAGTAATAAATAAGCCCCTACACCGATGCCAAAATTAACCCACGTGTTTTTATTTCGCATACGTATCCCCTCTTACTTTTATCATCAGGTGTACTTCTTAATACTCTATTCCCTCTCTTGCCATTACACCTTTTTCCATAGGATGTTTAACAGCTTCAATATAGCTTATATAATCTACTTTATCTTTTAATACATCTGGCAATACTCTTCCTGTAATAACAAGTTCCATAAATTCTGGCTTTTCTTCAACCAAGCTTTGAAGATCTTTAACATCCGCAAATCCCTTTTCAATTACGCCAAGCACTTCATCAAGAATAAGAATATCACATTCCCCTGTATCCATAACTTTCTTTGCAAATTTAAGTGCCATATGAATTTCTTGTGCAAGTTCACTCTTCTCTTCATCTGTAAGCGTCCAAGTAAAACCACGTTCTTTTTCAAAGTGGAACACTTTAAACCCTGGTTCTAGCGTTTTTAAAAGTCTACATTCGCCCGTATTATCATTTTTTAAGAACTGGATCATGATTACCTTTAAATTACTACCTAATGCACGTATACCTAATCCTATAGCTGCTGTGGTTTTTCCTTTTCCCGGTCCACAGTATACCTGTATAAGTCCTTGTTCCATTATAGTCACCTCTTCATTTATATATCTAAAATATTTCCTTGCTCTTTTAAATAACTCTGTCTTATTTTATAGTCTGGCATTACCTTAGCAATTGCATTCCAAAAAGCTTTGCTATGGTCAAAATATATTAAATGCATGACCTCGTGTAATACCACATATTCAATCACTTCTATTGGTGCACTCATTAATCTTATATTATAAGAAAGTCCACCTTTACTTGAACAACTTCCCCATCTCGTCTTTTGCTTTCTTAACGTCAATGAGCTATACTTACAACCTAATAAATTACAATACTTATCTGTTAGTGTCGTAAATAATTTTAAAGCTTGTTCTTTAGTATACATCTCTAATTGAGTTTTTATAAGAAAGTGGTCTTTTTTATTAGGTGTTACAATTGTAAGTACGCCATCTGCTACACTTACTGCAACTTTCCCAGTCGGTTCTTCATCAATGCATACCTGAAGCTTTTTGCCTAAGTATAAGATTTCTCCATTATGAAGCCAATCTTTTCGCTTAGCTAAATTCTCTTTATCTCTAATAGTCTTATTAATCCAGGCCTCATGTTTTGTAACGATTTTATCAATCTCTTCATGGGAAATATCATAAGGAGCCTTTACAACAATACTTAAGTCATCTTCAATATGAATTGTAACAGATCTTCTTCTTTGCCTAATAATCTTATACATACTTTCTCCTTTCTATGTAAAAGATTATACTCTAAAATTCAAACATTTTCTATATATATCATACAAAAAGCAAGGCATATCCTATGCCTTGCTTTTTGCGTTTTATTCTACTTTATGAAGTTCTTCAACTCTAGTGGTCTCATCTAAAATTTCCATTTTAGAAATAGATACTTCATAAGCTACCTTGCTAATAGCCTCTCCTGTCTCTAGCTTCTTCTGATAAGATCTACTTTGTATTCTGCCCCATATCTCAATATGTGCACCTGTTTTTAAGTTTTGGGCATACCTTGCATTTCTTCCCCAAGTAATACATGGTATGTAGTCTGACTTGTGATAAGAACGATTTACTGCTAAAAGCAAGTCTGTAATTTCTCTACCAAATGGGGTTGTGCGATAAATAGGGTCTTTGCATACGAATCCACTTAAATAAATAGTATTTTTATTCTTCTTCATTTCTTCTTCTGGTACTTCTTTAATCTCTAAGGCAAATATGGTAAGAATAAGGCGGTTCTTGCCTTCTTCATATTGATTATAGGATCTAAATTGACCTGTAATATCTAATACTTTACCTTCTATATTACCTAGTGTAGGTAATAGTCTCTCAGAAACAGTTACTGGTAAAACATCAGAAGAATCACTCAGCCTTGGTACTTCAAGGTTAAAACTATAGAATCCTTCTCCATACACTTTATGACTATAAGTCAGCTCACTTATAGCTTTTCCAACTATGAGTACTTCGTTATTTTCTAGTATGTGCTCGATCATCCTTACACCTCTCCCTTATCCTCTTTTTGTTATTTAAAAAACTTCATCTGTCACTATAATTTATATGAAGACTTGTACAATTTTATTACTCTATTTAATTTTCATTCAATCTAATACCATAAATAATAAGTGTAGCAACTGCTGCAAGAGTAGCCTCTACATCATTAAAAGGAACTTCTATGCCAAACTCTCTTAGAGTGATTGCCTCTCCTTCTAATGTAGGCATACAAGATTTAATACAACATTGTACATTTAGGCTACCATCTATCTGTACCTCAGCACTGGTAGCCGATACACTGGCATCATCACTCCATCCATAGGTAATATACTTCTTATTTTTTTTATGATAACTTTCTGGAATTATATAGTAATTAGCCTTAATCATGTTTAAAAGCTTTCTCGGCAGGACACCTCTATTAAAGAGAGATTTTCTATCATATGATGTGTCTTCAAACAATAGGGCAATATTGAACTTAATATTTTCATAAATAGCTTTTTCCATAGCTTCCTTGGATAGCTCGACAATAAGCAAATCTGGATGTTTATGAAGCTTAATTTGTTCAATATAATCACGGAGAGGAATTTTTTTATTATTATAATACACAACTGTTTCATTAGGGGTAATGTGTGCCAGCTTAAGCCCATTATAAATGCTTGCATTCTGGATTAATTGCAAAGCATACTTACTACTTGCTAGGTTATTGTTAACCGCTACAGTTATCATGTACACCCTCCTTATGTAAGCCTTTTATCTTAATGCCCAAAATTATTTTGTGCTATTAGTGTTTGCTTGTTATATCTTTTTATGTGTTATAAACATTGGTAATCATAAATAGTCACATTCTTTAATTTTCTGCATATTTTATAGTGTAGGCAGCTTTAGTACACATCATGTCACTCCATATGAGAAATGAGGCGAAGTGTCATGCATAACAAGATGCTAGACCAACAGGCAATTCTTAATACAAAAAAACAACTCGCTAGAGCTATTGAAAAACACAACTATGATTTACAAGCACCTGAAGTTTTAGAACTTAGTAAATGCCTCGACAAATTAATGCTTCCAGCATTTAAATCCCAATTAGATTTTTACAATTATTATTTAAATCATTCTCATCCTTTTATGACATAAGCTATGCATTAATGCATAAAAATAGGGCCTGCTAGTTGCTTCCACTAGCAGGCCTCTTTTAATTGCTATACTGTCTTCCTGTATGATCAATCGTATAATTGTCTTTTATAATAAGCTGTGATACAGGAACGAGTTCATACCCCTTTCCTTTTAGGCCTTCTATAATAGTAGGTAAAGCATCTTTGGTATACTTCGTTGCATTATGAAGCAGGATAATCGAACCAGGAGATAAGTTTTTGTGTTTTAAAACACGATCTATCATTTCTTGTTTACCATAGTTTTTCCAATCTAGTGAATCTACATCCCATTGAATGATATAGTATCCACTTTCCTTAGCTGCTTCTACTACAGTATCATTGTATTCGCCATAGGGTGCACGATAAAGATTAGCATCTATACCTGTAATTTCTTTAATGGTATTATGGGCAAAACGAATGTCTTTCTTAATTTCTTCTTTACCCATCTCTGTTACATGAGGATGTTTGTCAGAGTGACTTGCTACATCATGCCCTTTTTCAGCAATTTTCTTTGTAGCTTCTGGATACTTTCTCATCCAATCTCCAACCATAAAGAAGGTAGCCTTTACACCATGCTGATCTAGTGCCTCTAATATCTCATCTATATCATCAGCCCCCCATGCACAGTCAAAAGTAAGAGCCACCTGTTTTTTATCTGTAAATACGGAATAGATAGGTAATAGTTTTGCACTTACTGTTATGGTACTTAATAAAACAACACATATAATAACGCATAGCTTCTTATATCTATTTAATTTATGCACGTCATAGCCTCCCATTTACATATTTTCACTTTTATTAGTTTTTTGCTAATCCCTAAATTTTATTCAGTAAATGAGATAAATAAAAAAACTTAGTATGGTTTATATCATACTAAGTCCTATTCTTAATCAATAACACGTTTTGTACCAATAATTGGTTTTCCATAATATAGATCACCCATCGTAATGCCTGTCTTAGGTGTACTTGCATGAATGATTTCCCCTTCACCTGCATAAATAGCTACATGATCAATATGCCCATTATAGCCATAAAATACAAGGTCTCCTGGTAATAAATCATTTTTGCTTACTTTATATCCATCACTTGCATACTGTGAACGTGAACTACGTGTAAGCTGAATATCAAAGTTTTTAAATACTTGTTGTACAAATCCTGAACAGTCTACTCCCTTTGTCAGGCTATTTCCTCCATATACATATGGATTGCCTAAAAACTGCTTTGCATAGCCAATAACTTCTTCACCAAGATATGTTTTTTCTTCTACTTCTGCTTCTTCTACAATTGTTTTGGTATAAGGAATAAGACTTAAAGAAGACTCGTCAATCTGTTCCTTATATATGTATCCATCAATACCTTCAATTTCTATGTGGTACCAGTTATCAATTCTTTCAATTACAAATACTGGTATACCTTCTTTTATATAATTAATAATATCCGAATCTGGACTAGGTTCTCTACGTACTTTTGCTTCTTCTACAATAACCTTTGAAACAGCACCTTCATCTGTTGCAAATGTATCTAATAATTCATTTTCTACTGTAATCGGTGCTCCTGCAAATACAGTGTCGGCATTTATAATAAGTTGTTGAGGTGTCACATTTTCTATCGTCTGTGCGTTTGTAGTTGCTACCATAGCCATTGCTATTAGTAAAGTTGAACTTATCAACTTTGTGATAGTCATTGTATTGCCTCCTTCAAAGATAATTTATTAAGTAATTGTTACACACTTATTATATCCATTGTCATACATATTGTCAATCAATTTACATCATTTTCTCTATCAGTTTTTCTATTCTACCTTAAATAATAGGTTATTTTCTACTACTTTTAAATTTTCATCCAACCTTTTTTAGTAATTTTCAACACATTTCATCTATATTATTTAATCAACTCTTCTTTTTATATGTAATAATTTATTAATTGTTTAGGATTTCACATAAAAAATAGGTAATAGATTTTTCTATTACCTGTTTTTTAATTTATTTCTTCTTTTTTAATACAAGTACAACAGTCTCGCCTGCCTGTACTCCACCTGTTTTATACTCTTTAAACTCTACTTCATCTACATTTGTAATAATAAATGGAGATAAAATAGATTTTCCTAACTCTTCAATGCGTTTTAAGTCGACTTCTAAGATAGGTTGCCCTTTCTTAACTGACATTCCTTCTTCTACAAGGCGTTTAAAACCATCTCCTTTCAATTCTACTGTATCAATCCCAATATGAATTAAAAGGTCTAATCCTGTAGATGTTTCTATACCTACTGCATGATTAGTTGGGAAGATCTGAACTACTTTGCCGTCACAAGGTGCTACTACAGTTCCACTTGTAGGTTTAATAGCTATACCATCTCCTACCATTTTCTCTGCAAATACTGGATCAGGTACTCCTGATAATTCTACTGCCTCTCCTGTTAAAGGTGAGCATAATTCAATCCCTTTTAGTTTATTTAAAAATCCAAACATTTTCTGCCTCCTTTTAAAATAGTAAAGCCGATACAGACTCCTGCATCAGCTTTACTGCTTTAGATGTTATAATAACTTTTTCATTTCTTCTGCGATAAGCTCTGCTTTTGTTCCTACAATAACTTGTAAGTTTTTACTATTAGGCCTCATAATGCCAGCCGCACCAAGAGCCTTCATATCTTTTTCTTCTACTATTTTTGAATCTTTCAGTGTAAGACGAAGACGTGTAATACATGAGTCTACCTCTTGAATATTATTCTTGCCACCTAATTTTTCAATATACATAGCAGCCAATTCACTTAATCCTTTATCTTCTACAAGATGTGCCATTTCATCTGTTTCTGCATCATTTTCACGCCCTGGTGTAGGAATATTAAACTTTTTAATAGCAAATACAAAAATAAAGAAATAAATAACTGCAAAAATTAAACCAATTAAAATAAGCATAAATGGTTTTTCTGAAATACCCCAGTTAATAGCTAAGTCAATGGCACCTGCTGAGAAAGAAAATCCACTTCGAATACCTAGTAAGTTAACAACTGCCATAGAAATACCTGTAAGTACTGCATGGATACCATAAAGAACGGGCGCAAGGAACATAAACATAAATTCAAGTGGCTCTGTAATACCTGTTAAAAATGCTGTGAAAGCTACTGATGCTAACGCACCACCAACTACTGCTTTATTTTCTTTTCTAGCACATACATACATAGCAAGTGCTGCTGCTGGAAGAGCAAACATCATAATAGGGAAAAATCCTGTCATAAATTTACCTGCTGTAGGATCTAATGCAAAGAAACGGTTTAAATCTCCTGTAGTTCCATTGTAGTCGCCGTATAACTGCCATACATAGTTATTGAGTACATGGTGAAGACCTGTAGGAATTAATAGACGGTTGAAGAATCCAAAACAAAAGTCTCCCACTGCACCTGCTGCTGCAATAAAACTGTTAAGCGCAGCAAATACTCTTTCCACATATGGCCATATATAGCCTAATACAACACCGAGTAAAGTTGCTGAAAACCCTGTTACAATGGGTACAAATCGTTTACCTCCAAAGAATCCCAAGAAATCTGGTAGTTTAATATCATAGAACTTATTATATAAGCATCCCGCTACAATACCAATAATAATACCACCAAATACACCTAAACTATGTGTTTCTCCTGCAAACTGTGGAAGTTGCCAAATAACTTTTGTAACATTTTCAAGCATTAAGAAACCAACTGCACCAGCAAGACCTGCTGCACCATGATTAGCTTTTGCAAGGCCAACTGCAATACCAATAGCAAAGATAAAGGCCATGTTAGTACCAAATACAGCATTCCCTGCTTCACCACATACTTGTAATAGCGTATGAAGGAATTGGTTACCTATCTCTCCATCTACAGTTAGTGCACCTAGCTTGGTCATAACATCCGCTTGACCTAATCTGAGCAGGATACCTGCCACTGGTAGTACAGCAATTGGAAGCATTAAAGCTTTCCCTAACTTTTGAAGCTTGCTAAAAAAACCACTCATTCTTATTCCCCCTTAGAATAATTTTATATAAAGAGTATGTACTCTTTATTTTATTTCATTTGCATAAGCTTATGCATATCTACCGTCATATAAGCGATAATATCTGGCGTAAAACTTATATGCATCTCCTCTTCGATATGCTGAGCTATTTTAGTAGCTATTTTAAAACTCGTACCTAGACGCTTTCTTACATCTTCTTTCATTTCAAACTCAAGACTAGTATAATTATGCATCGTATCTACGTAAAATTTTAGTAATCTAAAAAATTCTTTATTAAAACTACTATCTAACCTAATAGGGGTTTTTAATTCCTGTTCAATGATCTCTAAGCATTCCTTATAGATCCTTGTGATTTTCATAATCTCTGTTAGGGGTTTGTTTTTTCTAGCTGAACATAGGTGCAAGGTAATAAACCCCTGTTCTTCTTCTCCAATATCTATCCCTATCTCATTTAGAATATGTTCTCTAGCAATACCCGCTATTTCATACTCTTTTCTGTATAGGGTTATGATCTCTTCAATAAAGGGATTTTCTATAGTAAGTCCCATCCTTAATCTTTCAATAGCAAACTCAATATGCTCTTCTAACATCTTTTCGCTATTTTCATTAAGCACACCTAAATTCTCCTGTGCGATCTCAATAATCTGATGGGTCAATTTTTTAATCTTAAGACTCATTTCATTTATTTCTTTTAGCTTTTTATCATTAGGACCGTGCTCGTGGAATACCTTTTCGATATTGGCGTTTGCTTTAATAAAATCACCAATTTTCTTTCCAAATCCAATCCCCTTGCTTACTAAAATAACTTCGTCTTTTTTTTCTTTTGCTAATACTACATTATTATTAAACACTTTGATGATTTTGTATTCCACAACTGTCACCTCCTAAAGTTTTAACTGGATTTTAGATGTATCAATCTGTTGAATAGTCTTTCTTAACTCTAAAACTGATGGTGCACTTACAGATAATTCATCAATGCCCATACCTAGGAAAGTTTCTGTAAGTGTAGTATCTGCTGCTGCTTCACCACATATTCCTACCCAGATGCCTGCTGCATGTGCATTATCTGCTACCATTTTAATTAATCTTAAAACAGCTAAGTTATGCGTATTATATAAATGTGCAATTTTAGCATTCATACGATCTACTGCAAGCGTATATTGCGTTAAGTCATTTGTTCCAATACTAAAGAAATCTACTTCCTTGGCAAGTACATCCGAAATAAGTGCTGCTGCTGGTGTTTCAATCATCATCCCTACTTCAATATCTTCACTTACAGCAATCCCCTCGGCTAATAACTCCCTCTTAGTCTCTTCTAAAAGAGCTTTAGCCTCTTTAATCTCCTCTACTGTAGCAATCATTGGAAACATAATGCCTAGCTTTCCATATACACTTGCTCTTAATAAAGCTCTAAGCTGAACTTTGAACATGTCTACCTGGTCTAAACAAACTCTAATAGCACGATATCCTAAGAATGGATTTTCTTCTTTAGGAATATTAAGATAAGGTAATTCTTTATCTCCACCTACATCTAATGTTCTAATAATAACACGATCTTCCATTGCTTCTATTACTTTTTTATAGGCTTCATACTGTGCCTCTTCTGTAGGTAACGCATGCCCATCCATATAAAGGAACTCACTTCTAAATAACCCAATGCCTTTTGCATCATTTGCTAATACACCTTCTATATCGTCTGGGCTACCAATATTAGCATTAATTTCAATTTCTATACCATCTACTGTTTTATTAGCAGTTCCTTTTAAACTTTGAAGCTTCTGTTTATAATTTCTATCTTCTTCTTGTTTAGCCTTCCAATAAACTAATTCTTCATCAGTTGGATTTATATAAATTTTCCCACTTTTTCCATCTATAATAATAGTACTATTTTTATCCAATTTTGTTAATATATTTTTTACACCTACTACTGCTGGAAGCTGCATAGTTCGAGCTAGAATAGCTGAATGAGACATTTTCCCACCATCTTCTGTAATAAAACCTAAAACGTATTGTTTATTCATTTGAATGGTATCTGATGGAAATAAATCTTTTGCAACAAGAATAACAGGCTCATTAATATCTGCTAAAGAGACTTCTTTCTCTCCTGTTAAAATACCAATAAGTCTTTTTGAGATATCACGAATATCTGCTGCACGTTCCTGTAAATATGGATCATCCATGCTTTCAAACATAGCTGCAATAATAGCACTTGCCTCAGATACAGCATAGGCAGCATTATACTTTTCATCAGTAATGATACCTACTACTTGATCATGTAAATCTAAATCCGCTATAAGCATCTGATGTACATCAAAAATTTGAGCATGTTCTTCTCCAACTTCTTCAAGAGCTTTTTCATATAGGACTTTAAGCTCAAGAGTTGCTTCTTCTTTTGCATCATTAAAACGTTTTATTTCTGCTTCTGTATCTGTTACCTTATGCGTTGGAAGTACAAAATCATTTTGTTGCTTGATAAATACTTTTCCAATTGCTACACCACTAGAAGCCCCAATTCCATCTAATATCATCTTTTCCACTCCTATAATTAATGACTCTCTTCAATTACAGCTTTAACTGCTTCTAATGCAGCTTCTTCATCACTACCCTCTACTGTGATTGTCAGTTCATCACCTTGTTTAGCACCTAAGGATAAAACTGCTAATAATCTTTTGGCATCAATAGCTTTGCCATCCTTTTCAAGTGTAATTTTTGAACTAAATTCTCCTGCTTTTTTTACAAGTACTCCTGCTGGTCTAGCATGTAAACCTGCCTCACCTTGAACTTTTACAACTAATTGTTTCATATCCATTCCTCCTTAAAATAAATTGATTGACCTTAATATTGTCTACGCACGTTTTAAGAATTATTACGATAAATAAAAAAAGGCATAAACATTTACCTCTTTCTATTTTTAGAAAGAAATAAAGTTTATGCCTGATCGAATCAGTAACACACTTCTTGTGACTATATTAATAATATAGCTTTATTATAACTAAGTTTTTTTTACCTGTCAATCTTGCTATAAAAACTTAGTTTAAAAAAGTTTTTTTATTCAATTTCACTTAAAAGTTCTGCTGCTGCTTCTTCATCCAATACAATTTTAACATCTTTATGGAATTGAAGAATAGATGCTGGAACTTGTGGTGTAACTTTACCTAAAAGCATTTCTTTAACGATTGGCGCTTTACCTTTACCACTTGCTAAAAGTAAGATACTTTTAGCTGTCATGATTGTACCGATTCCCATTGTAATAGCTTGTGTTGGTACTTCTTCAATTGAGTTAAAGAATCTTGCATTATCTCTAATTGTTCTTTCGTCTAAAGTTACTTGGTGTGTAATAGGATCAAATACATCACATGGTTCATTAAAACCGATATGACCATTTCCACCAATACCTAATACTTGTATATCTACACCACCTGTGCTACGAACAAGTTCATCATAAGCTTTACCTTCAGCAGCGCAATCTGCAGCCATACCATTTGGAATATGAGTATTGTTAAGGTCGATATCTACATGATTGAATAAGTTATCTCTCATGAAGTAATCATAGCTTTGATCGTTTGTTTTTTCGATTGGGTAGTATTCATCTAAGTTATAAGAAGATACTTCTTTGAAACTGATTTCCCCTTTTTTGTTCATTTCAATAAGTTCTTTATACATGCCTACTGGTGTACCACCTGTTGCAAGTCCTAAAGCTGCATCTGGTTTTGCTTTTAAAAGCTCAGCAATAATCTCAGCACCTTTTTGGCTCATTTCATCATAGTTTTTTGCTACATAGATTGTCATGTCATTAAGCTTAATTGTTTTCATAAATCGTAATCCCCTTATTGATTGTATATTTCACATTAATGCTTTCATCAAATAAAATGATATCTGCATCTTTGCCTGTATCTAATGTTCCTTTAAATCCATCTACGCGTATTGTTTTTGCTGGATTGATTGTAGCAAATTCAATTGCCTTTTCAACTGGGCATTCTGTATTTTGCACTATATTTCTAAGTGCTTCATTAAGGCGCAAGATACTTCCTGCAAGTGTGCCATCTTCAAGACGTGCACTACCATCTTTCACGAATACAGCCTGTCCGCCTAATGCATATTGTCCATCTTTACATCCACCTGCACACATACAGTCTGTAACAAGTACAAACTTATCTGGTGCTTTGGCTTTTATAACAAGAGGGAAAAGCCCCTTATTAATATGAATAGTATCACAAATCATTTCGCAACTTACTTTTTCTGAAGCTAAAGCAGCCCCTACTACCCCCGGATTACGGTGATGAAGTGGAGTCATTGCATTAAATAAGTGTGTTGTATGTGTAATACCAGCCTCAATTCCTTCCATTGCTTGTTCATATGTGGCTTTTGTATGTCCCATAGATAAAGCAATATCTGTTGAATGAGAAATTTCTTCGATGAAAGCTTTCGCTCCTTCTACCTCTGGTGCAATAGTAATGAGCTTAACAATATCTTGATAATTTTTAACGAATTCAATGGCTTCATTATTTGGTGCTTGAATGTATTTACCATTTTGTGCACCTTTAAAAGCTTCATTGATATAAGGTCCTTCCATATGTACACCAAGTACCTGTGCACCTTCACTACCTTCTGCCTTTACAGTTCTTGCTGCTTCTAATGCAGTAGCAATTTCTTCTTTTGACATAGTCATAGTTGTTGGTAAGAAACTTGTTACACCATTTTTAGCAATACCTTGTGCAATTGTGCGAATAGCTTCTGTTGTACCATCCATTGTATCTTTTGTATCATATCCATGAATGTGTATGTCAATAAATCCAGGTGCTACATAGTTCCCTTTTGCATCAATAACTTCACAACCTTCTGGAACTTCATTTACATCCACAATTCCTTTTATTTGTTCTTCAAATAATAAAGCCTTATTTTCTATTACTTGTTCAGCAAATAAAATTTTACCATTTACTATAGCTCGCATTATGTCCCTCCTTTTAACCATTCTTTCTTATTTTATTGTTACCCTAACTTCTAAATTAGTCAAGAATTTCTACTACAATTTCTTTATTATTTACAATGAACTCATTTGAAATCCATAATTTTTTAAGCTTCATAACATCATCATAGATGCCTTCTTGAATTTCTCCATTTATTTTAAATGTACGTTTACCTGTTTCATTGTTGCTATATTTGAGTACAAGGTTAGTCCCTCTTACTTTAAGAGCAAATTCAGTTGTCGCAAATGGAATATGCATAGATGGTTGAATCCATAAGCCTTTATATTGTGGTTCTACACCAAATACGAAACGAATGAATGTTTTAAGTACAACGTTAGAACTTCCTGTTTGCCAGTCTTGCATAGACTCCCCATCAATTTGCTTTTCTTCATTATAACCATATGAGTTAGGCATTACGTATGGAGATACAGATACTTTCTCATGTGTAAATGGCAAGCATTTTGAAAGTTCTTCCCAAGCACGCTCTGTTTCACCCATTCTGAAGAGAGACATAACACCAAATGTACTTGCATGGATATAAGCTGCACCATTTTCTGCTGTACCTTTTGGTAAATTAGGAATGCGCCCCACTCCCGGTGTCCCTTTTTCAAAATGAGGTTCAAATGTTTTAAGACCATATTTAGAACCTAATCTATCATATGCTCCAAGGATTGTATCTTTAATGCTCATATCTTTATCATACATACCAGCAAGTACCCAGAATGCATTAGAGGTAATACCATCACGTGATTCATGGTCTGGATCATCAAAGCTTCCTACAAAGTAGCTTCTTTCATCTCCCCATCCATGCACTAGACGTTTTTCCCCTTCTTCATTTTCAATAATAGCGTACTTAACAAGACCTTCTTCAATTTCCGTCATTGCTTGTTTATACTCAGCTATTTTCTCTGCATATTTCTCTGCATCTAGGATTTCAAGAAGCTCAATCATCTCATGGCAATTTTGATAAACTTGAAGCGTAGCCATCACAGATACACCAGTACCGTATTCACGATCTTTACGCTTACTTACACCAAGTCCATCTAAAGCGTCATTCCAGTCACCATAGAGTGCACATACACATTTTGTATAGTCATGGTCACGATTTGTAAGCAGGTAATTCATAATATCAAATAAATGGTCTAGTACTGAACTTGTCTTATCTGATTTTTTAGCCAAGTGGGCTTTATCATTTACAAAGTCATAATAGCCACATGTTTCATTTAAGAAGTTAAAGTCTTGTGTAAAACGAAGATAAGTTGCAATAGTAGAGATTACCCATACACCTTGGTCAATGAAAGGTCTAAGGTCCATATTAGGTGTATCCCCTTCAAATCTTGGAAGAGAATATTGTCTTGGGCAACGGCCATCTGGCTGAACAAAGTTAAGAGCCTCTAGCATTTTTTCACGAGCTACTTCTGGCTCATAGAACACTAAACCTTCAAGTGCTTGGAATACATCACGAATCCCAATAAGTGAGAAACTTGAAAGCTGAATATATCCTTTAATAACTGAGCAAAATTCAACTTGCTTTTTAAGGTGTTCAAAGAATGCATTAAATACTTCTTCTTTTATTTCCCCACTAAGGCGTTTACCAAAGACAGCCTTCATATTTTCTCCATGCATTGCTTCTGCCTTAATAATAGCTTCTTCTGCTTCATCAATGACTTCTGGAGTAGAAACTCCTTTAATAGCCACTTCCATATCTTCATCTTCAAAGCAATATGTCATAACAATGTCTTCTCTCATACTTGCGCCTTTTTCAAGTATTAAATGAAGCATATCTGCTGCTACGGATACTTCTGTAAAAGTAGCTACCTTCTTCGTATCACCAAACGTACCCTTATAGAGCGATGCTGGTGTGTGAAGTGAACTTCTTACTCCCCCTACATAATCATTACGTGAAGTTGTTTCTTCTGATGCTACTAATTCAGCGCCCTCACTAAGTGTAAGGTGTCTTGTAAATACCCCATAGTTTGGCGCCATCGCACCTCTATCTCTTTCTTCATAAACTTCAATAAGGAAGTTATTAAGGTTTTGTCCTTCATTTTTAGGCATAACAGTAGCTTGTCTAAACCAACGGTTTTCAGCACCTTCCATCACTGCGTTTTTAAGGAAAGGATTGAAGTAAGAAGATACGAAGAACTCTTTTTTCTCTTCGGTATTATTTGTTGCTGAAACTGTGTAATACATCTTCTTATCTGCATCTACAAAAGTTCGAATAGCAAATGTAATCCCTTCCGCTTCTGTTACATAATAAGCACTTGCTTTTGTAAACACTGTATATCTTTCTGTTTGTACCTGTTCATCCATAACTGGTACCGATAAAATCGGAATAACTTTATAGCCCTCTTTCCCTTTAAAGCCTGCAAAGAAAGCTATTTTAGGCTCTTGTCCTTCTGAAGCTCTAAGATATGGAGAGAATAAGCCTTCATTGCTATGAATATAACCAGATGCATATACCCAGTAGTTAAATCCATTTTGTCCAAATGGATATCTACAATCTCCATCTTCTCTAGGAATAGCTAAAATATTATTGTTCTTAATAAAGAATGCTTTACCTGGCATTTCCTTTTCTTTTGCTAATGTTTCATTGCTTTTTAAGGTATGGTATTCATTTGCATACTCATTTACACGGTTAAAAAAACTCATTTTATTCACCTCTTTGTCTATTCGTACAAGTAGCCACTTGCAAACCTTTGTTTACCAAGTGGCACCTGTCTATTTTTATTCAAATAATTGTTTTGCTGGGTTGAACTCGAATTCTCCATCCCCGAAGATAGTTTCCACTAAAGCATCCAATGTAACTTGTGTTAAACCACCTGTTACAACTACATAATCACAGTAGTCTGCAAGAATTTTTGCATCCTCTGGACTTCTTGTAGCTACACCAATAATTTTCTTAGTTGGGCAGAAATCTCTAATATATTTAATTGTTTCGATCTGCTCTTCGAAGCAATATGCATTAACTGTTGTAAAGATAACAAAGTCAGAAATAATAGCAATATCTCCTACAGATACCATTTCCATATGTGTTGGACGCCATGGCATAATCACTTCTTTAGTGTTATTGTGATAGCCATGTTTTTTTACTGTATCTTCAATAGATAATTTATCATATAAGTTAATAGCATCACTCATTACAAGACGAGCTGGATTTCCAAAGATAATACCAAGTTTTTCTTTTTCTTCTAATTTCACTGGGAAGTCAGCTTTTTCACCTTTATAAAGGATAAGTGATTTTTTAGCAATTTCATAAGCAATTTTATCACCTTGCTCTTTATCAAAAGCTTTTCCTTCTGGAAACTCGCCACAATGGTACTTAGCTTTGTACTCTAATACTTTAAGACATGCTTCATTAATACGTTCTTCAGATACTGTACCGTTTTGAACACATTCTTCCATAAAATCTACATACCATTCTCCCGCACATGTAGACATAAGAAGATCACAACCTGCATTCATAGCTTCTACAAGAGGTTGTCTCTCACCATATGCATCAAGTACTGCCTTCATAATAAGGTCATCTGTTACAATAAGCCCTTTAAAGCCTAATTCATTCCTTAAATAGTCTACTACTTTCCTAGACATTGATGCTGGTTTATCCCCATCAAGTGGAGGGAATACACCGTGGTGCATCATGATGCAACCAAGACCATTTGCAATAGCTTTTTTATAAGGTACAAGCTCAACTTCTTCAAGGCGATTCATATCTCCAGGATGCACATCCATTTTGAAGTGTGTATCTTCTTGAGTTAAACGCATACCAGGGAAGTGTTTCCCACAAGCTGCAATACCATTATCTTCTAAGCCTCTAATAAAACCTGTTCCCATATCTGCAACAACATTTGGCTTACTTGAGTACATACGGTTATCTACTACAGGTACACCATTTTTGCGGTCATAGCTTACATCTAAAACTGGTGCATAACAGATATCAATACCAGCATAGTTTAATTCTTTAGCAACATGCTCACCTTGTTTGTAAGCCATCTCTTCATCATTAGCAAAGCCCATAGCCATATTCCCTGGGAACATTGTTGTTCCTTGGTGAATAGCTGTAAGTTGACCACCTTCTTGGTCAATAGTAAGCAGGATTGGAAGACCAAAGCGATTTTCTTTAGCATGAGCTTGAATACGTTTGTTCATTTCACGAAACTGCTCAAGATTTCTTACATTATTCCCTGAGAAAAAGATGATACCACCTAATTCAGTACGTTTATTCATTTCGATAAGAGATTCTGGAAGATCCTCATATCCTTGATAATATTGAAGAAAAGTTTGTCCGATTTTTTCACGGAGTGTCATTTGACTAAAAACTTCTTGTACGTTAAACATGTCTTCCTCCTAAATAGATAAAAATATGTTCTATTTTACCATATGTTCTATCCTTTTTAATACTCTAATTTCATTAATAATATTGGAACAACCTCCCCTTAGGGTGATTGTTCCAATCTCCAAAACATATATTCTACAATCCTAAAAACTCTAGCATAACTTGACTTATAGCCTCTGCCTCTTCCTTAGTACTCATTTCAGTAAATACTCTAATAAGTGGTTCTGTCCCTGAGAAACGTGCAATAATCCAACCTCCGTTTTCAAAGTACACTTTACAACCATCTTCATAGCTTACCTTAGCTACTGGAATGTTAAATGTAGGAAGTTTTCTCTCTGTAAATAAAAGTTCTACTAATTCATCTTTTTTGGCATGTGAAAAACGATAATCCCCTTCAATCATTACATAATCTCCAAATTGTTCATGAATTTCATCTAACATTTCAGCAAGTCTCTTACCTGTTACACACATCATTTCTACAAGTAAGCCCGCAGCAAAAATACCATCTTTACCTTTGATATGACCGCGAATAGTAAGACCGCCACTACTTTCACCACCAATTACAGCATCTGTTTCTTCCATCTTTGCTGAAATATGTTTAAAGCCTACTGGAACCTCATAACACTTTTGTCCAAACTTCTCAGCAATAGCATCAAGAAGATGTGTTGTTGCTATATTTCTAACAACGGGTCCACTCCAGCCTTTGTATTTGAGTAAATAGTAGTAAAGTAATGCCATAATATCGTTTGGATGAATGAAATTACCTTTTTCATCAATGATACCAAGTCTATCTGCATCTCCATCTGTTCCAATACCAATATCGTACTTCTTCTCTACAACCATATTGGTCAGTCTAGCCAGTGTTACAGCACTTGGTGAAGGAAGTCTTCCTCCAAAAGTTGTATCATGACGATCATGGATAACATCCACTTCACATCTACAACTTATAAGAAGTGCCTGAAGAGAATTTTTAGATACCCCAAACATTGGGTCAACTAAAACTTTTAAACCTCTTTCTCTAATAGCACTTACATTGAGCATACCTAATATTGTATCAATATAATCATTAAATGGATTAATCTCTTTAACAAGCCCTGAAGCTAGAGCTTCATCATACTCCATTGCTTTTACATCTTCTTTAGAAAGTTTTTCAATAATAGCTTCTACTTTTCCTGTTACTTCTTCTGTAGCATCTCTACCACCTAATGTAAAAATTTTAATACCATTATACTCTGCTGGGTTATGGCTCGCTGTAATAGCCATACCATAATGATTACCATGAGTTTTAGCATAATACATAATAAGGGGAGTAGGAGAAATTTTATTAATAATTTGAACTGGTATACCATTACCTGCCATAACTTCACATATCCACATAGCAGACCTATCTGATAAGAAACGTCTATCATATCCTACTACTAATCCCTCTTCAGTTACGTTTTCTTCAATCATTATATTAGCTACAGCTTGTGCCACTAATACAACATTATCTTTAATATAATCTTCTCCAATTATAGCTCTCCAGCCACCTGTTCCAAATTTAATCATGATCATTACTCCTTTTAAGTTTAAGCTATTTTACTCGCTGTAACTTTCCCCCATAACATCAACCCTTAACAGCACCAGCTGTAAGACCTTTAATAATATATTTCTGTAAGAATAAGTATACGATAAGAACTGGCACAACTACAAGAATTACAGATGCACACATTAAACCATAGTCTGTACCATATTGTGATCTGATTGTATCCAGCAATGCACAGATTGGACGTATTTCTTTTTTACGGATAATAATCTTTTGTAAGAAGAGGTCATTATATGACCATAAAAATGTAAAAATTGCTACAGTTGCAAAGGAAGGTTTTGAAATAGGCACAACGATTCTCGAGAAAATCTTCCATGGTCCACATCCTTCTACAACAGCCGCTTCTTCAAGCTCTAGTGGTATCGTACTCATAAAGCCAACCATAATAGTTATGGCAAATGCTAAGTTACCTGCAATCTGAGGTAAAATAACACCTATATGAGTGTTTGTAAGCCCTACCTTATTTAACATCGTAAATACTGGAACAATAGTTGCAAATGCTGGGAAAAGTAATGCTGCCATAACAAGGGAATGTACAGCTAGTTTACCTTTAAAATTGTACCTCGATAAAATATATGATGCAAGACCACCAAATAACATAACTCCGACTACTACTGTTCCAGAAATAATAAGACTATTAATATACGCTCTCCCAATATTCATACGCGTAAAAGCTGTTATATAGTTAGTCCATACAGGTTCTTTTACTAAACTAAATGAATCCAGTAAAATTGTATTTCTCTCTTTAAAAGAGTTATTGAGTACCCAAATTAATGGGAAAATGGTTGTACTTGCCCAAAGTAAAAGTATAATGTGAATAAATATTCTACCTATTGAGAACTGCTCTATTGGCCCAGAACTTTTTTTCAGCTTTAAGTTCTTTGGCGTACTATTTGCTAAATCTTTGGCCATGATTTCGCCCTCTTTCTTTTTGATTTTCTATAGTTCTTCTTCTTTTAAGAACTTATTAACAAGTAATGATATACCAAGCCCTATGACTACAATAAGAACCGCTATAGCACATCCATACCCTACTCGATAGGCATCGTAAACGATATGATATTGGTACGTACCAAGAAGATACGTTTTGCCATTCGGTATACCTTTTGGCGCAATTGTCCATGCTAAGTCGAAAATCTTAAGTGTTCCTGTAATAACAAGAATTAAGCTTGACTTAAGTACACCTTTAATAAGTGGTAATGTGATGTAAATAGTCTTCTTAAATCCTGTAATACCATCAAGATAAGCAGATTCATAAATATCTTCCGGAATAGTTGAAATACCTGTCAATACGATAACAAAATAGAAACCTACATATTGCCAAATCGTTGGAATAGCAATCATGTATAGGGCAGAGCTTTCATTCATCCATAGATGTTTTTCCACTCCAAATTTCATAAGAATTTGATTGAAAAGTCCCATATTATAGTCATAGAAAAGAAAAAACATAAGACCGATAGCAGTAGCTGAAATAACTACTGGGAAGAAAAATACTGTTCTGTAGAATTTAGCACCTCTTCTAACACCATCTACAAACAATGCAAAAAGTGCCCCTAAACCTAATTCAAATACAACCATTAATACCATCATAATCGCTGTATTAATAAGTGATGTGTGTATATTAGTATCACGAAATAATTCTATATAATTCTGTAAGCCCACCCAAGTCTTATCAACTCCAGCTAAATCCGTAATATTGAAAAGGCTGTTGTATATACTCATAAAAAATGGTATATATAAAAATCCTATTAAAAATATTAATGCTGGTAATAAGAATATCCATACAATTTTCTTATCTTTATAAATCACTCTAAAAGCCCCCTTCTTTTTTCACTACCTTATAGAGTACTTTACAAAAAACAACGGCTGATGTCAGACTCCTTCTCAATTGTTACATGTGAATTAGCCTCTTGGAATTTCTTGATATTGTTTTCAAATGTTATAGCTCTGCTGTTTTTTAAGTTGATTCTTCTTCCTTATTTTGATACTCTCTACCTTTGCGTCTTTTTGAGGCATTGGCTACCTGCTTTGCTCTGAAAAATACCTACAAATACACACTCAAGCATTGTTGTTGCTAGACCTAGAGCAAACACTTTTGAAATTTTTTCATTATATGTACCCCCTAAAATTTTTAAATATGTAAGATATGCTAATAGATTCTTAGCTTAATTTCATTATAGCATCGCATATATACAGATTGAATATGCCTATCTTGGTGTTTGTTGTTCAAATTTGCTCATACAATTAAATTTTGTATTTTTTACTTTTCCTCTCATCATTATTACAACACTTTAACTGCTTGATACTTTGTAATTCTTTAAATCTGAAACAATAAAGGTATTACTTCTATAATTTTTAGTACATCTTATTACGGTATTCATTAGGTGTTACTTGAGCTATTTTCTTAAAAATTTTTGAGAAATAGGCTGTATCTGCATATCCTACAGCTTCTGCAATCTCATAGATTTTCATATTACTTTCAAGCAGCATCCTTTTTGCATTTTCTATACGTGCATTATTGAGCAAATCAACAAAATTGGTTCCTGTTTGCTTTTTAATAACCTTACACAAATGCCAAGTACTTACATAAAGTTGATCTGCAACTGTTTGCAAATCTAACTTTTGATTATAATATTGATTGATATATTCTATAGCTTGTTTCACTAAATACTGAGGTTTGTCTATTTCTTCATAAGTGTGCTCATTTAGAAGATTTTTAACTTCTCGCTTAGGAAGTTTATCTAAATTGCCTACGGCTGAGGTAATAGCCTCTTTAATTTCTTCTATCTTTGAAGGTTTTAATAAAAATCGTAAAACCCCTAGTCTTATAGCCTGCTGTGCATATTCAAATTCTCTAAACCCTGTTAGTATAATGATCTGCATATTTTTATTAATAGATTTAATTTCATCTATCATCTCTAGTCCACTTTTTTTAGGCATTCTAATATCAGAAATAATAATATCAGGCATAAGCTTTACAATTTTTTCAACACCTTCTTCTCCATTTTGAGCTTCTCCTATAAATTCGCACCCTAACTCCTTCCAAGGAATAATTTGTTTCATTCCTTCTCTGATAAATACCTCATCATCAATAATTAACACTTTATACATTACAACATCCCCCTTCATTTACTCTCTTATTTCTTTAGATAATTTAATAGTAATCTGAGTACCTTCTCTTTCTATACTTTGTATATGCATGCCATATTCTTCCCCATATAGTAGCTTGATACGTTTTTGTACATTGATGATACCAATATGTTGTCTACTTATACCTTCATCTTGGGATTCACTGTTAATATAGTTTTTTTGTGGATGATTTAGTTCCTTTTGCAAATAGTGTAACCTTTCCTCATTTATGCCCTCTCCCGTGTCTTCGACTGTTAGATAAAGTAGCCCTTTACACTCTTCTGCTCTCACAATAATTTTTCCTTCACCCCTAGGCTCTATACCATGTGTAATTGCATTTTCAACTAAAGGCTGTAAGATTAATCTTGGTATCTTATAGCCTAAAACAGATTCACTTGCTTGGGTTTCAAACTGAATACGTTCACCAAATCTCTTCTGAATGAGAAAGATATAATTTTTTAGATACTCTACCTCTTCTTTAATGGTTAAGAAATGACTATCTCTCCTATCAATATTTACTTCCATAATACCTGCTAGTGCCTCTATCATCTGAGCAATCTCTTCATTACCACTCATCCTAGCCTTCCAGTTAATCATCTCTAGTGTGTTATATAAAAAGTGAGGATTAATCTGATCTTGTAAAACTTTTAACTCTGAACTTTTTAGCATAAGTTGCTCTCTATATACACAATTAACTAGATATTGAATTTGCTTACTCATTCGATTAAATACACCATAAACATATCCTATTTCAGCATGATAATCCCCTTTAATTTGAACTCCTATCTCTCCTTTTTCAATTTGCTGCATCTTGTCACTTAGTACATAGACTGGGTAAATAATCTCTTTATATAGCTTATTCGCTAAAAATAAGAAAATAGGTAGTATACTTATACATAGCATAAAAATAAACCTTGATAAACTTCTAATATCTTGAAGTAATATATCTGTTGAAATATAAATAGCATTACCTATTACGAGATTACGTGTAGAAAAAGTATTATACATAATAGCTTGTTTTTTACTTTCTTCTTTATATACAATGTCTTGTTCTGGATTCCTATTCATAAAATCGACTAGCTTACTTTTTTCTTCTTGACTTAACTCTCCTAATGCTAGAAGTTCATCACTCTTATTCGCTTCCACATATACGGCTTTTATAGCGCCTGTTAGCATCTGTTCATACTTTTGCAGTAAGTATTGCATATCCAACTTAAGTACTATGGTTCCAACTTCTTCTAATGTATCTCTATAAAATATCTTTTGTGCTAGGTATATATTATTTAAATCATCTATGTAATAAGCCATTGTCTCTTTAGGAATTTTCTCAAACTCTTTTTCTATGTTCTCAAATATACCCTGACTCTTAAATTCGAGATGTTCGTAAAATGCTGAGCCTTTATCCCTAAATTCTATGTAGTGAAATTCCTCTTGTTCTTTAAATTGAAACGCTGCAAGCCTAACATCCTGTCTTGTTAAAAGAAGTGACATTAAATAGTTTCCTAATTTCTTATTCAAATTGTAATCATTCATAAGAAGCTGATCAATTTGTTTAGCTATCTCAGGAGTCTGCTCTTTAATATCTATTCCTGCCATTTTCATTCTACCGTAGTAATATGTAGCATACTCATATAAATCTTTATGATATTGTGTCTCTGCTATAAATTTCTCTAAATCCCCAAGTCGTTCCTCAAACCACTCTGAAACAACTAATACATCCTTTTGGACACTTTTATTAAAATGCTCAGTAATAACCTCTTCATAGTTTTTATACCCTACATATCCTATTAAAATCATGGGATATAACACCAAAATAAGTACAAACCATGTCCATTTTGTCTTAATAGAAGTCCTCTTATACAAACTCGACAGAGATGATCTCATTTCTTCTCTCCTTATTTTTTTGCTTTTTTCGATAATTATAACACTTGTAGACAATTTAATAAATATAACATAATTGGCCTGATTCCTTCTAACCTTTCGAAGAACAATATGCTATACTGTATAAGAAATAAAACTACCGTTAACACTTAAAATAAGAACCCGAAAAGGAGTTTATTATGTATAATTATAAAATGTCTATTGCCTATGATGGCACTAAATATTTAGGCTGGCAAATTCAATCTAATCAGCCTCTTAAAACAATTCAAGGCAAATTACAACATATTCTTTCTATATTATTTAACGAGGATATTCAGGTTATTGCCTCTGGGCGTACAGATGCTGGTGTACATGCCAAAAAGCAAGTAGCTAACTTTCATACTACTTCTTACAAATCTTGTGATGAAATTTTAAGCTACTTAAGACAATACTTGCCTTGTGACATTGCTGTAACTGAAATCAAAGAAGCCTCTGAACGTTTTCATGCAAGATACAACTGCCTTACAAAACGTTATGGATACTATATTGATACACAATTTATGCCTGATCCCTTTAAAGTACGCTATGCTTATCATGTAGCAGATCCTCTTAATATGGATAAGATGAAAGAAGCTTCCACCTACTTAATTGGAACCCATGACTTTAAAAGTTTCACTTCTATGAAAAACAAAAAGAAAAGTACTATAAAATGTATTCATAGCATTGAATTTGAACCTACATCTTCAGGATTTGTTATCTATTATCACGGTAATGGCTTCCTTCAGCATATGGTACGAATTTTAACAGGCACACTCCTTGAAGTAGGTTTAGGTCATTTAGAACCTGATGCTATCCCCCAAATTCTTGAAGCTAGAACACGTGCTATAGCAGGCCCTACTGCTCCTAGCCACGCTCTTTTTTTAGAAGAAGCTATTTATTAAAATTACTAAGGAGGGATTACTATAGAATCCTATACTATTACTCATAAAAAGGAATTTATGAATAAGCTCTTAAAATCCGAGCTCTTCGACAACTTTATATTCCGTGAAGCTGTTATGCATACAGCCTTTAAATCTGTATTAGATGGCCATAGAAATAAAGATTTTTATAATACAGACGAACAAGAAGATTTGAGCGAGTACTTAAATTGGGGTGAAGTACGTCCTTATATTTACCATATTGTTATAGGTACCAAATCTCCTTCTTACTTTAAAATTATTTTATCTACCAATGCAGCTAAAACATTGGCTATTTCTCAGGACGTCGATACTTTTTTTGTAAACATTACTTTCAAAAATGGCGATATCCAAGTCAGTACAGGAGTAGCTTATAAGACTTTCACACTTGATAAATCACCCGAGAAGATTTGGGATGAGAAAATTAAAAATTTCCTTTTCAAATATGAATTTCTATAACTAAAGGCAAAAGGAGTAAGGGCTTTTAGGCCCTTACTCCTTTTTCATACCTTGTATCTTATTATATTCTATAATAAGCACACTAAATTAGTTATTGCTGTTGTTGCTAAATGGTTTCATACCCATTTGTTGTTCTTGAGCAGCGATCATACGTTTAACCATTTCGCCACCTACTGAACCAGCTTGTTTAGCTGTAAGGTCTCCATTATATCCTTGTTTTAATGGTACACCTAATTCTGAAGCTACTTCTTGTTTCATTGCGTCTAATGCTTGGTTTTTCATCTGAGTTTCCTCCTTGAAAATATTGATTAGATATTAACCAGCCTTGTTGTCTCTGGTTATAGTCATAATGTACCCCAATAGGGAAACGATTATTACAGTAAAATTTGGTAGTTCCTTATGTTTATTTCCAGCATTAAAAATAACCTTTACTTTAGTTTCAATTAATAGCTTATAGGTGGTTGACAATCAATTTTTGTTAATAGTATTATAGTTATGTTTAATAAATTATATAATTACTCAATCAATTTTATTCTTTAGGAGGTTTTATAATGTCTAAACAAGGTAACTTATCTATTCATAGCGAGAATATCTTCCCTATTATTAAGAAATGGCTTTATTCTGACCATGATATTTTTGTACGTGAGATAATCTCCAATGCATGTGATGCTATTTTAAAGTTTAGAAAGCTTTGTGATATGGGCGAAACTACTGATGAAACCCAAACACCATTTGAAGTAACTGTAACTGTAAATGAAAAAGAAAGTACCATTACTGTTTCAGATAACGGAATTGGTATGACTGAAGAGGAAGTTGAGAAATATATTACTCAAATTGCTTTTTCAGGCGCAGAAGACTTCCTTAATAAATATCAAGATAAGATGGACAAAGAACAAATCATTGGACATTTCGGACTTGGCTTCTACTCAAGCTTTATGGTAGCTGACACTGTAGAAATTGATACTTTATCTTATACTGGTGCTCCTTCTGTACATTGGTCTTGTGATGGTGGTACAACTTACGAGTTAAGTGAAGGTAAACGTACTACTCGCGGTACTGATATCATTTTACATGTAACAGAAGAAAGCAAAGAGTTCCTTAATTTCTATACTTTATCAAGTACTATTGAAAAATACTGTAACTTTATGCCTGTACCAATCTATGTAGTAGATGCTAACAAAGAGACTACAACCTCATCTGAAGGTGAAGAAAATACTGTAGAAGCTCCTAAACCAATTAATGATCCAATTCCTTTATATACAAAGAAACCTTCAGAATGTACAGATGAAGAATACAAAACATTCTATTCAAAAACATTTATGGACTACAATGAACCTCTTTTCTGGATTCATTTAGATATGGACTATCCATTTAACTTAAAAGGTATTCTATACTTCCCTAAACTTCATAATGAGTATGAAATGGTAGAAGGTAAAATTAAACTTTATAATAATCAAGTATTCGTAGCTGACAATATCAAAGAAGTTATTCCTGAATTCTTACTTCTTCTTAAAGGTATCGTAGATTGCCCTGATATTCCACTTAATGTATCACGTAGTTTCTTACAAAACGATGGTTTTGTAAAGAAAATCTCTGATTACATTACTAAGAAAGTAGCTGACAAGCTTATTTCTCTTTATAAAAAAGAATTAGACCACTACAAAGCATGCTGGGATTCTATCTCTCCATTTATTAAATATGGATGCTTAAGAGAAGAAAAATTCTCTACTAAAATGAAAGATTACATTCTTTATAAAACAATTGATGATGAATACATCACACTTAATGACTACTTAGAAAAAGTTAAAGATACAAACGAAAACAAAGTATTCTATGTATCTGACAAAGAAAAACAGTCTCAATATGTGACTATGTTTAAAGAAAATAATCTGTCAGCTATTTACCTTACACACCCAATTGATAGTTCCTTCATTTCTCATATGGAAATGCAAAATAAAGATGTTAAATTTATGCGCATCGACGCTGATATTTCTTCAGCACTTAAAGAAGAAAATACTGCTATTGACACTGCTAAAGAGGAAAAACTTAATACACTCTTTACAAGTATCTTAAATAATGACAAACTTAAAGTGAAACTTGAAACACTTAAGAGTCAAACAGTACCATCTATGCTTCTTATTAGTGAAGAAAGTCGCCGTATGCAAGAGATGATGAAACTTTATGGTATGGATACTAATGGTATGCCACCAAGTGAGGCTACTCTTGTCCTTAATGAAAACCATCCACTTATTACAGCACTTAGCACTAAAGACCTAGATGAGCATACAAAAGAACTTGCTTGCAAACACTTATATGATTTAGCACTTATTGCAAATCAATCCTTATCAGCAGACGCAATGCAAGCTTTCTTACAAAGAAACAACGAACTATTAATGGCTCTTTTAAACAAGTAATTTAAATTTACAGGCGGTGGGTATATGTCTTTTGAATCTATAAAAAATACAGACACACATAGTACGCATCCTAGAATATGCGTCGTTCTAAGTGCCTTCAGTCCGGCAGAACTTAAACAACTAAAAAACGTGGCACGCCTTACAGGAATTGGCGAACAGATTATCATAAATGGTTCTTATAATGCTACTAAAGTATTAGACCTTTTAGAAAATCCTTCTCTTACTCCTGTAGAAACTGAGAACATATCTACTCAAAAGGCAATTCTCTTCAATAATGTTCCTGCAAATCGTATGAATGCTTTTATTGAAAGTATGAAAAAATGCCGTATTCCAAGACCGCTTATAGCTGTTGTTACAGAGACTTCTATCCATTGGACTATTGAGGAGCTCATTAACAATCTAGCAGCTGAGCGTATAGCACTCAAAAATAACCAAACAACTTTACATTAAGAAAATCCCCAGCGAACTGGGGATTTTTTTATTTTTGCATGTTCTACTCGAAATTGGGGAAATCTGTATTTAACTAAACTTATTTATACAAAGGAGTCTATCATGCATACATCTATATGGGTGGATCTTTCACCTGGCGAACGATTTAAACCTTTATCTGAATCTATAGAAACAGATATTCTCATTATTGGCGGGGGGCTCACAGGTATTAACACCGCTCTTGAACTTTCTAACACTGATTTAAATATTACGCTTATTGATTCCAATCGAATAGGCTACGGTACATCTGGAAGAAATACAGGCAAAATGACGCCCCAAGCGGGATTAGTCTACTCTAAAATCAAGAATTATTATGGACTCGAAAAGGCCAAATACTTTTATCAAGAAAACTTAAAAGCTTTTAATAAAGTAAAAGAAAATATTTCTAAGTATCATATTGAGTGCGATTTCGCACCTGCTCCCTCTTTTATCTTTTCTAAGCGTCCAGACCGTATAACAGCATTTGAAGAAGAATATAAAGTCTATGAAGAAATTGGTATCGAAGGAGAACTCACACATCATATTGATCTTCCTATTGATGTTGAAGTAGCTCTCTCTCAAACTCATGCTGGTATCTTTAATCCTAAAAAATATCTAGATGGCCTAATCCCTATTCTTCTAAAAAGAAATATAAAAATTTATGAGTCAACACCTGTTACAGATATTCAAAAATCTAATTCAGGATGGCGTGCCATTATTGATGGGCACTTAGTGATTACCGCAAGACAAGTTCTTTTCTGTTCTCACTATCCATTTTACGACCACTATAGTTTCTACTTCACTAGGTTAAAACCTGAAAAATCTTATATTGTGGCTGGCTTATATGATAAATCTTTTCCACAAGCTACTTTTATTGATGAAGATGATCCTGTACGTTCTCTTTGCCCTTACCGTACCAATGACCAAACTTGGCTTTTAATAGCTGGTGAGAATCATAAAGTAGGTCAAAGCAATACGAATCATTTTGACCGCCTTAAAGGCTATGGACTAGAAGTATTTGGTCTAAGTAATTATCAATATGCTTGGAGTGCCCAAGGCTATGTAACGCCTGATTCCATCCCTTATATTGGTTATCTAAATGAACATGATGAAGAACTTTATGTGGCTACAGGATTTAATAAATGGGGCAACCTAAACAGTACAATAGCTGCACACCAGCTTTGCGACCTCGTTCTAAATCGTAAATCAAATGACGCTGGTGTTTATGATCCATCTAGAAAGCGTGGTTACTTTACTGCTGCTTATATCAGTGATAATGTCAACAGCATCTATGAATTGATTAAAAGTCACATGACTTCCACCTCTACCTCTCTTCCAAAAGAAAATGATAGTGCCTCAGTTGTAGAATTAGATGGTAAAAAATATGGAGCCTATAAAGATGATAACGGTGAACTTCACATTGTAGATATTGTGTGTCCTCATGTAGGTACTCAGCTTAATTGGAATAGCATAGAACGTACTTGGGACTGTCCTGCTCACGGCTCTCGTTTTAGCTACGATGGTGATATTATAGAAGGTCCTTCTACCCATAGGCTTAATAAATATTTAGAAGAACCTAATAAAATTGACCCTCATATTATTAACTAGATAAGCCTAAAAAAGAGGTGATTAAAACTTACTTGTTTTAATCACCTCTCTTTTCAATTAATCTATAAGAAATTCTGCTGCATAAGGTAATGTTTCTACCCACTTACAGAATGTACGCCATTCTTCTAATTTATGATTTTTACGTGCATGGTACATATTTCTTAAGTTCTCATAAGTCATAGTACATGTACGCATTTGATTATAGCTAGATGGTAAAAGTTGAATCATGCTATACCAATAAACTTTATCTTTTGTTTCATTAAAATTACCTCTTAAAGCCTCTAATTGTTCAATGATAACATCTAACACTTTAAGTGTCGATTCATCCATATGATCACAGCTAAAGTCTTCTCTTTCAAATACTTTACTATGAATTTTGTGCATTGTACTTGTAGAATTAGCTGTTGTCCCTACTTTATAAGTATCATACTCTTTCCACCAGTACATTGGTGCACTAATATCTACAGATAAAAAGATTTGACGTAAGAATTTTCTATGGTCACTTCCAGCTTTGCATAATCTTTGGCCTAAATCTAGGTCATTCTTACCTAAGATATATTCCCCAGCTTCATTATACTCACTGTCCATCCTATGCCAACTATTCATAGGATTTCTTGCCCCGCGAATAGCATTTTCAAGATTCATTACATCTACGCGTTCTAATTTAATCATGCTTTATCCCATCCTCTATGTTCTAGTTTTAATCAAGTGTGATCCATTCATCTATATGATATAGATACAGGCATTTTTCCTTAACTGGAAGTCCTGTAATCTCACTTAATGCTCTTGCATATAAATCAAGCTGAACTTGATAACGTCTTTTAATTTTCTCAATACTTGCCTTAAGCTTTCTACCATCTACATAGTCTGTCTTATAATCAATAATAACAAGTCCTTCTTCTTCTATAAAGCATGTATCTACTACTCCTTGTAATAGAATTTCTTCCTCTAAGCCATATGTTTCATCCACCTCATTGGCTGGAAGTAGATACACAAAGGCTTTTTCTTTCCAGACATGCTTACTCTTTTCCATACGTTCTATCATAGTAGAAGTCGCCATACGCTCCAGCTTACATACATCTACTATGCGGGCTGCTTCTTCATGCAGTTTACCTGTTTCTACTAGTTGGTCAAGTTCTGCCATAATAAGGTCTGCGCTCTTGCACTGTATAAAGTCTATCTGCTCCAATACACTATGAATAAGTGTACCACGTACTGTGGCCTGCATATTTTCCTCTTGTCTCATAAAGCGTGGAATAACTTTATCATCAAAGCTATAGCTTAATTCACTTTCTGTGATAATCTCTTCTGTTTGCTCATCTTCCCCACCTAAAGTATGTTTACTTTCTTCGTAAACCTCTAACATAGCTTGCTTTTTCAGATCAGAAACAGTTACTTTAACAGGCATTGTAGTAGCTTTCATGTAAGGATACGTATACCCTAATCGGTTATAAATCAATGCTTTATGCTCACTATAGGCCTCATCCACATTCCAGTGATCTAAAATGAGTTCACGCGCCTCCACCTTTTCTTCCAAGGTCTGCTGCTCTTCTATAAGCTGTATAGCAGGTATAACATTTAAAGCCCAATCTCCTTCACCTTTAAAAAGATAAAACTGCCCCATGCCCATTCTAGCTCTTAAATCATCAAACTTACTATGAGCAAAAAGGCTCATGCCAACCCAGTTCAAATAGCTTGGAGACTTTTTAAGACCTAAAGGTAAGATTCCTGTCGTTTCTCTAATGGCAAACTGACTCCACTTTTGCACTTCTTTATCTAAGTTCTTCACAGTCCCTGTAATAAAGAGTTTTTCTTTTGCCCTTGTCAGTGCTACATATAAAACACGCATCTCTTCAGAAATATTTTCCGAGGTAATTCTACGTTTAATAGCTTCAAATGGTAAAGTTTCATATAAAATGTTTGTTTCTAAATCTGTATACTTAGGTCCTAACCCTAGCTCATGATGCATAAGGACATTCTTCATAAGGTCTTGATTGTTGAACTGCTTGTTGGCATTACATACAAATACAATAGGAAACTCTAATCCTTTACTCTTATGAATGGTCATAATGCTTACTAGATTCTCACTTCCACCTACTAGTTTAGCCTCTCCTATTTTAGCACCTGATGTACGTAACCTATCTATATACTGTAAGAAAGCAAATAAACCAACACCACTATTTGCTTCAAAGTCTTCTGCATACTTTTTAAGAAGTTTTAAGTTAGCTTTTTTCTTAGCACCTGCTGGAAGCATTCCTACATATTGGTAGTATCCTGTTTCAATTAGTAATCTTGCCATAAGTTCTTCAAGTGGCATAAGTACGGCTACTTCTCTATAGTGTTTCAGAAGCAGCATAAAGTCATTAAGAGTTTTAGAACCTGCTCCTGTCTCACTATAATGACACATTGCTGTATAAAAATCTACCTCTTCTTCAAACTTTCTAATGGCAAGAATCTCATCAAAGTCTAACCCTACTATAGGCGAACGTAGTACTGTCAAAAGGGGAATATCCTGCTTAGGATTATCAATAATCTGAAGAAGACTTAGCATAATCTGAACTTCCATCTCATCAAAAAAGTTGCTACTTACATCTGCATAAGCATCTATTCCCTCTCTTAAAAGAGCCTCTTCAAATAAGTTAGCTTTATCCTGCACTGAGCGTAGTAGGATAACAATATCTTTAGGCTCTACCTTACGGTATTTATCCAAATCCTTATCATAGACTACCTGAGGATTGCCTTCTCCCCTTAGAAGAGCTCCTATTTTCTTAGCTACCATTAGAGCTTCCAGTTCAATATTTTTAAGTTCTTGAATGGTTGCTTCCCCTGCTAACTCTTCACTTTCCGTGCCCACTTCTTTTGTAGCATTTCCTGTTTCTACTAAGTATAGTTCTACGGCACCTGCTACCTCACTGGTATAATCCTGTGCATCTCCACTATCATAGAGATTACCCACCTTAAGCTTAGCATCCTCATCATACTCCAGCTCTCCAACACGCTCACTCATAATTTGACTAAATAAATCATTCGTAGCTTCTAAAATATTATTACGACTTCTAAAATTTTGAGATAAGTCAATACATACATCTTTATGGGTGCCCTCTACCTCATACTTATTAAAAGAATGATACTTCTCCGCAAAAATAAGTGGGTTAGCAAGGCGGAATCTGTAAATACTTTGTTTCATATCTCCTACCATAAAGCGTGTAGGTCCATCTTCCTTAGCAAGAGCTATAGAACCTAATATGGTTTCCTGAACAGCATTACTATCTTGATACTCATCAATGTAAATTTCCTCGTAGAAATCTGCAAGTTCCTTTGCTACTTCTGTATAAGCCATTACTTTATGACCTGTTTCATCTACTTCTTGTCTAACAAAAAGCTTAAGACACATATGCTCTAAATCATTATAATCTACAAGACCTTTATCCTTCTTAGCTTCACTAAAGCGTATATCAAACTCTTTGACCCATTTTACCAGTGTCTGCATAAGCCCACTTGCCTGCTTAGTTTTATCTTCTAAATAAGGATCACTTAAAAGTTTAGCCACCCCCTGAGCACCCTTTACTACATCTTTAGCAAGCTCTCTATAGGCTTTAACCCTTTCTTTAAGTGTTTCCTCACACTCTTGCTTCTTACTTGGTAGCCTTCCAAAATTAATACCATAGATATGATCTACAATATCTTTCATATTTTCTCTTGGCAGTTCTAATACAGTCTGAATTTGCTCTAGGTCCCCTCTCAGTGTAGGCTCATATAAGGCCGGTCCTGCTGTCTGACATGTGACTTTGAGCGCCTCGTCATAGACTTTTGTAAGATCCTTTAGATTTTCAAAAATATCTTCTAGAAGCTCCTGCTTCCACACATCACCTTCTAATTTACTCTTTTCCTCTAGCCATTCATTAGGGAAAATTGTACTCTTTGAAAAGGTATGAAGATCTAAAATAAGTTCCATAAGAGGCTCTAGCCCGCGGATGCTTCCATAAGTTTCTGCAAGTTCCATAAAGTCACTGTTATCTTCTGCATCAAAAGCTTCTTCTAACATCTCTTCTAAAATATCTAGTTTCATAACCTGTAATTCAGATTCATTACCTACTTTAATGTTAGGGTCTATCTCTAAATAGGTAAAATAGTTCTTAATACATTTCAAACAGAAAGAGTGAATGGTAGAAATAGAGGCCTTAGCAAGAAGTGTAAGTTGCCTTTCTAAATAAGCTGTCTTCTCTATAATCTTTTCAGTAGCTTCTTCAACTTGCAAAGCTTCAATAGCTTTACTGATTTTATCTGCAATACGTTCTTTCATTTCATGTGCTGCAGCACTTGTAAAGGTAACAATTAAGAAGCGATCAATATCTATCCCCTCTTCCGTTTCATTGCCTACAATACGGTTAAAGACACGTTCTGTTAAAACAGCTGTCTTTCCAGAACCTGCTGCTGCCGAAACTAAAATATTAGCATGTCGTTTATCAATTGCTGCCTGTTGCATGGGTGTCCATGGCATGTTCCTCTCCTCCTTTCGCAAGTTCCTCCCAAATCTCTTTATTACCTAATGGACTAAGCTGCTCATAGGTATTATCTTTATTGGTTGTATCAAACTGGCATATAGTGTGATACTTACAAAATGCACAAGCATCTTTTTCTTTTAGTTTGCACGGCTTGGCACTGATTTTGCCAGCTAGCATATCCTTACCTAAACCACGTATTAAATCATGCATATACTCAATAAGTTGCCTAAACTGCGCCTCACTTGCTACGCTAGCCCCACTGCCTAATGTACCATCTTTCTTAGCTTTTGCTGGTAGGATTTCACCTTTCACACCACTTTCCATCTTATCTAGTATATCTACATCATCTACAGCAAGTCCTGATAACTTATACTGTTTAAGCTGTTTTGTAAGTGCCTCACTAAGCTCCATACCAGTTTCATACTTAACAGTACGTGTATCAATATGGAAGTAAAACATCCCAGCCGCTTTATTCTTTTCATTAAGACGAAGATATGCATCTAAGTAAAGTAAAAGCTGCAGTTGAAGTCCATGATAAAGCTCTAGTAAGCTAAAGTTTTTATTACCTGACTTATAATCTAATACTTTAATGTATTTTCCTTCTCCGTCCTTTGTATAGACATCTACCCTATCAATCTGTCCTTTTAAGAAAATAGTATGCTCGTTATCTAGAACAATCTCAATAGGTGGCATCTGCTCACTACCAAAGCTTACTTCATATGCTTCTGGCTCAAATTCTCCTGCTTTAAGCTGATAGGTTAAAGCACCTATAGCACGTTTAGTCATTTTACGTGCCTTCTTTAAAGTATAAGCAAAACGCCCATCCTGTTTAGCATTCTGACTAAGCTTAGCCGCACTGTAACGCAGTGCTTCTTCTATACATTGATCCTGCTGCTCTGATGTAGCAGTAACCCATGTTGCCTTACACTTAGCCAGTTCTTTTGGATAACGCTCAAGTGTGCTATGGAAAAGTGTTCCTATATCGGCTGCATTCCACTGAAGTACTTTACGTTCAGATGCTTTCAGTCCATAACGTATAAAGTAGCAGCATGGACAATTACGGTAAAGCTCCAACTGTGAAATATTTGTTACAAGGCCCTCTGGATATAGACTCTTAGCATTTTCTTCACTTAGATATTCCTGCTGATTCGTATAAGCCATATAAGAAGCAAGGTGTCTTATACGTTCCTTCCACTCATTAGAGGTCATAAACCAACTCATAGCATCCTGCCATGGACCTTCTTCTCCTTGCCCATCTAGGTATTTACGAAGTTGCCAACCTACATAACCTAATGCTGGCTTAGCTGCCTGAAGCGCATCTAACTGGTCACATTCAAAAGGTATTTCTCCAAAGAGCTTACGTAATTTATAAAATACAATAGAAGGTCTAAGGGCCTTACCATTTTCATCAGCTTGAATAGTGCTCACATAAAGTTTTTCTCTTGCTCTTGTAAAGGCATAATAAACGAGGAACTGCCCCATATATAAAGGATTATGCACCACAACATCATATAACCTTGACCTTTTCTCATCTGCCTTTTCGCAAAGCTGCATAAGAGTCAGCTTGTCCATATCTGAAAAGAGTGGCATACTCTCATCTATCTTTGGAATAACCCCTTCATTCACACCTAGAATAAAGAGTGCTTTGACTTGAGGAATACGGCTTCTATCAATATTTCCTACAATCACTTGGTCTTTTGAAGGTGGGATAATACCTATCTCAATATAACCAAAACTTGTCTTTAAAATATTTTTAAAGACTTTAATAGAGACAGATTCTTCCCCAAGTAGGTCTACTAATCTTTCCAAAGTATCCACAACCTGTCCCCATATCTGGGTATTTTCAAGTTCTAGGCTTAGCTCTCCTACTTGCTTATAGTAAGCAATATGCTGCTGAGTTGTTTCATAGGCATGAATACTCTCTAAGAAATTATAAACAGCTATGCTAGCCTCCCTAATTTTGATTTTACCACTAGCATCTTTAGCACTTTTTAAAGCTTCCTCTAAACTAAGAAGAGGCACCTGTACCTTTTCTTTAATAGCTTGGATCACTTCAAGTGGTATACTTTTGCTTTCTCTCTCCCATGTAGCATCCCATTTTTTCTTACCTTGGATACCATGTTCTAATAAGTAGTTTTCTAAAGTATCTATTTCATCTATGGTCAAATCTAATCGATTAAAGCGCAAAAAGCTCATAATACTTTTATAAGTCCAGCCTGTTGTAATAACCTCTAAAGCTGCATCGATAATAGCTACTAGGCCATTAGTATGAATACTCTTCTTATCATCCATAAAGACCGGAATATCATATTCTTTAAAAGTACTTACAAGAGAAGATTTATACTGCCCCATATCCCCTACAAGTACTGCTATATCATGATAACGATAATCTTCATCACGTGTAAGTCTTACGATTTCACAGGCAAGCTGTGTCACTTCCTCATCCTTTGAAGGAAAACTCATAATCCTAATAGCATCTTGTTCATTCTCAAATGGTTTAACATAAGGCTTTAGATAGTTTTCACTTAAGTAAACCAGTGCATCCTTATCCTTGTTATCAGCCTTCATTACCATTGTCTCATAAGGTATATTACCTTGTTCACATCTTGCCATAAGGCTCTGATAATTTTTAATGCTATCATAGAAAGGATTATTAGGATAAATGTATTCATTCATTGTATAGTGACGATCAATTGGAAGTGTAATAATAACTTGACTTACCTTATGCATCATTTCTTCAATAATCTTCATCTGCACTGCTGTAAAACCGTAGAACCCATCTATCCATACAATTGAATCTTTGAGGTAGTCACTTTTATGCACAGCACCTGCAAGGCGCTCCATTGTTTTTTCTACAGTCACAAAACGTTCGGCAATATAAGTATGGAACCATTCATTAATAGCTGTAATATCTTGTAATTTGCTTTTAAAAACTGCACTGCTCTTTTCATCTTGCTCTAATGCATCTAAGAAAGGTTTATCTATTTCATTTTGTTCAAATAAAGTAATCAGTCTATTAATACCATCTACAAACCCTTCACTGCCATAGGTTGTTTTATAGTAAACAAGCTCACTCTTATGCTGTTCTAATAGCTTTTTTAAAATCATGACACGTTCTAAATCATCGATAACAGGCTCTTTTATGCCACCCACTTCTTTTAAAACACGTTTAGCTAGGTTTCTAAAACTCATAACTTCCGTTCTTAATAATCCTGGTTTTAGAAGCTTGGCTAGCTCTACTTGAACCTGTAAGTTAAACTGTTCAGGCACAAGCATAATCAAATTATGATAAGCTTCTTTGGCTAGCTCTTCCTGTAATTGTTTATAACAGGCTGTCGTTTTACCACTTTTAGCTGTGCCTAGTATAAATAATGCCATAGGCCCCTCCTTCTCCTATCTTTTTTTCTTCTATTATATCATCCTTAGAGTCAGAAAATAGCCATCTCCATATTTTTCCGCTAGGGATTCTTCTCAAAACAAAAAAATAACCTAGCGGTTATTTAGCCTACTAGGTTGATATACTCTTGTTTCAATTTTTCTATTTCTGTTTTGCTAATATATGGATAAGAACTTTCTTCACTATCTAATCTAATAAGTGCCTCATCTAAATAAGGGATACTCTGAGCTGGCTCCTCTGTTACAATATAGCTTAACTTAGCAAGCTCTACAAAGAACTTTACTTTTTCTTCAATATAATCTTCATGACTTGCATAAAGTGTTTTGTCAAAACGCACTTCATTCACTTCATACATAGCACGCATTATTTCGTAGGCTTCTTTATTATATTCTAAATCTCTAAGTACTCTAGCAATATAAAGTTTAGAAAAATAATGTTCTTCATTCTTTACAACACCTTGTGGTAATGTAACACCCGCTTTTTCAAGGATTTCTCTATAATATTCTAATGCTTTCATTCATTTCCCTCCCACTAGTAAAGATGTTTTATTTTTACACATTAAGGGACTTCTGTCAAGTTAAATAATCTTAACAGAAATGAATTCAATACATTTTACCGAAGAACATTTGGCACTTTCAAATCTAGCTTAGTATTTTCACCATTTACATTCCCACACATAATGACTTTTGTTATACCTCATAAAAAGCTTATCCTTCCTGCACATGTATCACACTTCATTATATTTTACCTTTAGTATATGCTATTAATAGTATCTATACAATCTACATTCATACGGTAAGTAACATCTTTACGCTCTACAATGATTGTGATCTTCTTTTTTAAGTCCTCATCTTCTAAGATTTTAGAGAGTAATTCTTTTGTTGGATTAATAGCAAAAGGATGCCCTACCATCTTCAACATAGTCATATCCCCTGCAGTATCTCCATAAGCATAACTTTCTTCTAAATCAATATTATACTTTTCTACCATTTCTAAAATAGATTTTCGTTTACTTACTGCATCCCACATCGGTATAACATTCCCGCTATAAGTGCCTTTATCTCCTACTTCATAAATGGTACCTCTAAAATCATCCATACCATATTTATTAGACATCTCTCTTACAAGCTCAATTGGTGAACCAGATATAGCAATTACTTTATGAACATTTTGCTTATGCCAGTTAATACGATCTCTCGTGAAAGTATAAACACGATCTCCTTTTTGATCAATGACCTTTTTTGCTACATATTCCATATGATCAGGAGATATTCCTTTAACAGCCTCTATATATACATCTACCATTTTAAGTAGATACGTATCGTAGTCTCCTTGTCTTTTATCCCAATTTAAGAAAGCTGGCCTTACTTCACTATCCCATTTACTTGGATCTATCAGCTCATACTTAACCATCTTCTTAAAGACTTCTGTAATAAGCCCTTCTCTATAAATTGTTCCATCAATATCAAAAAATGCTGCTATCGTTTTCATGTCTCTACCTCCTTCTGATTATTAGGAATTAGTATATTAAAAGGTATTCACCTTGTCAACTAAATAATGGTGTTGAAAGGTAACGTTCTCCCGTGTCTGGTAATAAAACTACGATAGTCTTGCCTTTATTTTCTGCTCTTTTAGCAAGTTCTGTAGCTGCCCATACTGCTGCCCCTGAAGAAATACCTATTAGTACACCTTCACATCTTGCAATGGTTCTCGCAGCTCTAAAAGCATCTTCATTTTTAACTGGAATAAGTTCATCATAAATAGCAGTATCTAGTGTCTGTGGTACAAAGCCTGCACCTATACCTTGAATTTTGTGTGGTCCTGGCTTACCACCAGATAAAACAGGTGAATCAAAAGGCTCTACTGCCACTATTTTGACTTTAGGATTTTTCTGCTTTAGATATTTACCTACGCCACTTATAGTACCACCCGTGCCCACTCCAGCTACAAAAATATCTACTTCTCCCTCTGTATCTTCCCATATTTCTGGCCCTGTTGTCGCTACATGTACTTTAGGATTGGCCGGATTGTCAAACTGACCGGGCATAAAACTATTAGGAATGCTTTGAGTAAGCTCTTTGGCCTTCTCAATAGCTCCTTTCATACCTTTAACCCCTTCTGTAAGTACCACTTCTGCGCCATAAGCTTTAAGGAGATTCCTTCTTTCTATACTCATAGTCTCTGGCATAGTAAGAATAATACGATAGCCCCTTGCTGCTGCTACAGCTGCCAGGCCGATGCCTGTATTGCCACTAGTAGGTTCAATAATAACAGACTTAGGGTTAAGAAGGCCTTTTTCCTCTGCATCCTCAATCATAGCCTTTGCAATTCTATCTTTAACACTTCCCGCTGGATTAAAGTATTCTAATTTTCCTAATAAAGTAGCTTCTAAATCATGCTGCTCACTATAGTTTTTTAATTCAAGTAAAGGCGTTCTACCTATTAATTCCACTAAGCTTTTATAAATCTTTGCCATTTACAACACGCTCCTTTATAAAACATATCTGTTTACTATGATTATAATATATGCACCCCTTATCTAAATAGTCAATATTTTTAAATATATATTTTAATATTATTGTTTATTTTATTCTTCATCTTTATACTATAATTAATAAAACCTATAGAATTAATAAGATTTATGGAGGTCCTCTTTATGAAAATTTCCTCTAAAGGTCGGTATGCTTTAGCTGCTCTTACTTATATGGCGCAACTTAATGCCCATCATGAATGTATAACGATCATTCGTATTTCAGAAAAACTAGGTATTTCTAAAATTTATTTGGAACAGGTTTTTTCACTTCTTAAAAGAGCTGGGCTTGTTCACTCTATCAAAGGAGCAGGGGGAGGCTATGAACTTGCCTCCCCCCCCGAAATGATTACAGTAAACACCATTCTTCAAGCTGTTGAAACCAGCCTTTTCGAGCACACAAAACCTTCTTCCTCTGATCCTATCACAGATAAAGTCCTTATGGATCTTGTCTGGAATAAAATGGATCAGGTACTCCTTACTCAGTTAGAATCCATTACCTTAGGTCAGCTAGCACGTGAAGCTACTCGCTATGCTGATAATTCTAATTACATGTTTTATATCTAAAGCCTAATGCTTCTGCACGCTCTCTAAATTTAGGAAGTAGCGCTTTATATTTTTCATGATGAATCAGATTACTACTTTCACTTGGGTCAGTGTCTAAATCAAATAGCACCTCTGACCCATCATCAGTATAAAGCTGATACTTTACTGCTCCCCATTTAATCATAAGGTTTCTTCCTCCCCATTGTGAAATAGATTCATCCATCCAGTCACTATCATCCCCTGCCATTAAAGGCACTAAACTTCTACTATCTAAGTGGTCTGGTAACGGCGTTTCAGTTAACTCACATAAGGTTGCAAATAAATCTGCTAGATTAACATTTTTATCTACTTTTTTAGGTGCATATTTCTTAGGGTATCTAATAAATAAAGGAACTTTTACACTTCCTTCAAAAAATCTTTGTTTCTCCCATATAGCATGCTCTCCTAGCATCTCACCATGATCAGTTGTATAAATAATAATCCATTCATCTAAGTCCTCCCCAGCTTCTTCCAAGGCCTTAAATACTTGTTCAAATTGCTTATCTATAGTTTCTATATTAGCGTAGTAGGCAGCCATGGCTCTTTTTACATCCCTCTTATCAATATCTATACCTGGTCTAAGTGGACCGCAGTTAGAACATCTTCCTAAGAAAGGATGATTGAAAGGTTCTTGATTTTCATAAAGTTCCACTCTATTTAGGTAATAATTAAAGAGATTTTCTTCTGCTATGTATGGATAGTGGGGATTTAAAAGACCTACATATAACATAAGAGGTACATAAGGCGTAGCTCTATCATAATAACTATCTATAAAGTGTTCATAGATAAAGTTTTTGGCTCCTTGTACGGCTAACTCATCTCTTCTTGCATATGCACTATGTCCTGGACCTGCTCTAAGAATTTCTTTTTTATCATCCCACTTGATGCCGCTTTCTAAAAGTCCTGATGCATTATCAGATGTAGCAGTCCTATTACAGTCTTGTGCATAATGTTTTGAGGAAACTTCACAATCCCCAGCAATACGATAAAGCCATCCTTGCATTTGGTCTATACCAAAGTGATGTAATTTACCTGCTGCTGCAGTTTTGTACCCTCCTTGTACGAGTGTCTTAGCAAAAGTTTGATAATTGGGTGGCAAGTCTTGGCCATAGTTCTCTACTCCACATGTTCTTGGAAACTGACCTGCTGCTATACATTGCCTAGCCGGTATACATACTGGAGATGGTGTATAAGCATTAGTAAAAATAACTGCATCTTTTGCTAAACGGTCCAAAAATGGTGTTCGTACTACTGGGTTACCTGTAAATCCACTTACATCAAATCGATGTTCATCACTCATTAAGAATAAAATATTAGGTTTTTTATTCATTTTTATTCCCCTTATTTTACTGTAATTATATAAAAAGACATATAGAAAGTCATTTCTATATGTCTTTTATTATTTTATAATACGCGTTTTGCACCTATATAAGGTTTTCCAACTCCTTCAAGTGAGCTAATTGTAATACCTGTACTACTTGTTCCAGAGTGAATCATTTGTCCATTTCCTATGTAAATACCTACATGTGAGATCGAACCATTGTAACCAAAGAATACCAAGTCTCCTTTACGTAGTTCATCCCTACTTACTTTATATCCATCATTAGTATACTGTGAACTTGATGTTCTAGAAATACTAATGCCGTGTCTTTTCATAATTTGTTGTGTAAATCCTGAACAGTCTACACCATTTGTTAAACTATTGCCTCCATATACATATGGATTGCCTAAAAATTGTTTTGCATCTTCTATAATAGTATCTGCTAAACTTTCTGAGCTTTCAACTGGCTTTGTAGTGCTATTACTGCTACTTGAACCTGATGCATTATTCTTAGAAGCTGTGGATTCTGTTTGAGCAGGTACTTCTACTTTTGTAGGCACAATGCGTTTTACTTCTGAAATAGATTCGGACTTTATTTCATCCATAAATTTTGAATCCACATATTCAGCACTTACAAAACCTTCTCTACCATCATGGATAACCTTACACCATCCATCTACTGTATATTGAATAACCACTTTATCACCTTTACTAAGGGTGTCAAATACATTACTTCCTGTTGTGGCGGGATAATCTCTTAAGCGTACACCTTGTCCTATAATAACACCTTCTGCCTCTTCTATAGAAACATATTCACTAAAAACATAGGCAGATTTGCCATCTTTACCTTTTACTTGAAGCCATTCCTCATTTGCACGACCAATGATTTGTACCTCATCTTTTTGATTTAACTGGCCTACATTGGTAGCTTTTGTATTCGGTTCCTGACGCATATTCAAAGTTTCAACATTTACTTTACCATAAGCTTGTCCATATACAAGTGAAGGTACTAACATAGTAGTCACCGCAATCCCTATTGCGAGTAATGTTTTCTTCAACTGCATTTTCATTTCCTCCGGCTTCTCATAATTTATTAACTAATTGTTACAAAACTATTATAAGAAAATTGGAGTATACTGTCAACTATTTACTCGACATTAATTATTCTTTTTATACATATTTATTAATATTTAATAATTAAACTAAAGATTAATATATTATACCTTTATTTATATAGAATGCCTAATGCCTTATTCTGCTGCTTTAAGAAATAAGCCATTTCATAAATATCCGCAGGATTTGTTTCATAGACACAGAATTTAGGATTAATACACTCTACAATTTTTTTAGCAATTTCATGATCAAAAGGACGATGTGGATCTAGTTTTTGAATATGCTGTTTTAAAATACGATTTTTGAGCATTGGTGCCTGCGTCTCTCTATAACGTTCTAATAAATAACTACGATCTTGACTCATATAATATTTAGGTAATGTCTTATTCAAATGCATACCATAAATATAGTCTTTTAATTCACCTAAATTCTTAACTACTTCTTTAATATACGCGTAACAACTTTTTTCTGTCCCAATTTGTAAATTGGTAAGGATAAGATGTGAAATATCTATTAATAATCCTTTTTGCGCGTATTTTACGCCTTTAATAAGTTTATGTGTCACTTCTTTATCTAGATAATTAAGACCTGGCCACCATAAATTCTCGAAAAGTAATAACGGCCCTTCTTCATCTGCTGGGAAAACTTCATTTAACAACTCTATAGCTGCATCTATAATTTCTTCATCTGTATAATCAAACTTCCAAGTAAAAGAATCTTCAATACATACATGACTCACATGAAAGACCATATATTTAACACCTAAAGTTTTAGCCCTTTCATATTGTTTCTTATACGTATCTATCATTACTTGTTTATCTTCACCACCGTAATAGGCTCTAACTGCTTCTTTACTACCTAAAATCTGTTCAACTTTTTCTAAGTTTCCTTGCCAGAAATCTAACCACATGGGATAGAAGCTTAGATGTACACCTTTTACAATTCCTTCTGGTATACGGCTAATATCATAATCCAAGGTAAGACCCAGCTCTACCCCATCCATTTGATGTCTCTCACTAAAAGCTTTAATTTTATCCCAATCATCTTCAAACCACTCTAGGTATTTGTTAATTGTAGAGATATGAAATAGTCTTTCCATTTGGTCCTCTTTCTATTTGAGCTTATAACTAGCTTCATCCTTTGCTTCTTTAATCAATGCTTTTAAAACTGTTATTTGCTCTGCTGTCATATTATGTTTAGGGAAAATTTGTGCCTGAACTTTATCCACAAAAAATCTAAAATCTTTATTCGTTTCCACAATTTTAATGTAGGTATCCCAAGAAACTGTGTCTTCTAATTCGCCTACCTGCATATAAATATTTTCTTTTGTAAAAATGTACTGCGAAACACCTGAAAAAATAGGTGCCTGCATCTGTGTTGCTGTGATGGTCCAAACTTTAAATGGGGTTGCTATAAGAATAAATACAGCTAGTACAATCCATATAATGTTTTGTGAAATAAATACATCTAACCTACCTGTATTAACACTTACTTTATAAATAAGCCATCCTGTTAAACCTACTCCAAGAATAAGCATAAGTTTGCTTACAATAGAGCGGTAGGCTACCCATAAATTATAACGTAGCACATCTTTTACTTTTAATTTAATTTGAAGCTCTAATTTATTGTCCACTCTCTGTATACCTCTTATTTCTATAGTTTTCCTCTAAGCCATGTGTTGGCTTTCAAGGGCTAATTGGTATAAATGATGATAAATACCTTTATTGGCAAGTAGTGTCTGATGTGTACCCATCTCTCTAATCTTACCTTTATGTAATACAATAATGTTGTCTGCATGCTGAATGGTTGATAAACGATGGGCAACCATTAAAGTTGTACGTCCTTCCATCATCTTATAAAGAGCATCTTGAATAAGACTTTCTGTTTCTGTATCAATATTAGCTGTAGCTTCATCTAGAATAAAGATCTTAGGATCATATGCAACTGCTCTCGCAAAAGAAATAAGTTGTCTCTGACCTGTTGAAAGACTATTACCTCTTTCTAATACTTCTTCATCATACCCATGTGGTAATTTTTTAATAAACTCATGGGCATTGACAAGTTTTGCTGCTGCTTCGACAGTTTCCTGGGAAATGCTGTCTTTTCCTAGTCTAATATTCCCTTTAATGTCACCTGTAAACATAAATACATCCTGTAACACCTGTCCTACCTGGCTTCTAAGTGCTGCTGTATCATACTCCTTAATATCAATACCATCTATTAAGATTTGTCCCTTTTGAATATCATAATAACGACAAATTAAACTTAAAATAGATGTTTTGCCTGCTCCTGTTGCTCCTACAAAGGCTACCTTTTGTCCTGCTTCTATTTTAAAAGAAACATCCCTTAAAATCCACTCTTCACCTTCATAGGCAAACCATACATTTTTAAATTCAATATCTCCTTTAAAAGTATTTGAATCAATGTTACGTGTACCTTCTATAATTTCATTTTCTTCATCTAAAATGGTGAAGATTTTCTCAGCTGAAGCTAATGCTGACTGAAGTACATTGAAATTCTCTGCAAGCTGTTCAATAGGCCCAAAGAAATCCTTTGTATAAGATGTCATAATAATAAGTGCTCCTACGCTCATGGCACCTTGAAGTACACTATGTCCACCTACCAGAAGTACAAGCGCTACACCTATGTAGCATAAGAAGAAAATAAAAGGTCTAAAGAGCATGAATGCTGTCATTTCTTTCATATTTGCCTTAAAGTGTTCATTGTTAATCTTCTTCATTTGTTTGACTTTAGCTTTTTCACGGGTAAAAATTTGAATAACACGCATACCAGATAAATGTTCAGATAAGAAGGCATTCATTTCTGTAAGCTTATTACGCATCTCACGATACGCACGTCTTGAAAAACGCTTATAAATGATGGTAGCAATAACAACAATTGGCACAAGCCCAATAACACATAAGGCTGTTTTCACATCTGTAGCTAACATCATGACCATAACCCCTATTAGGAAGAATGCCTGTTTTAATAAATTGACTAGAACACTGGTATACATTTCATTAAGGGTTTCTGTATCATTGGTGACTCTTGTTACTAACTTACCAATAGGATTTTGATGATAAAATCTAAATGGTAAATGCAGCATCTTGTCATAAATTTCATGCCTTATAGCTAAAATAATTTTCTGTCCAATATACTGTAAGATTACTGCTTGTAAATATAAGAAAGCAAAACTTACTACAAGTACTAATAAGAAATAACCTGCAAGTATAGCTAGTGGCTTAAGATTAAGACTTCTTAATACTTTAAGTTCCTCTTTTTCTAATAAACGTCCTTTATAAGTATGACCATTTACATCAATCGTTAGACTATCTTCGCTCTCTAAAATACTATTACGATACATGGATGGTGTCATAGCCAAAACTGCCTTGGCATCTTCTAAGTTCATTTCCTGTACCCAGTAATACTGGCTCTTATATTGAAGCATCTGTGAAACTTCTTGTATATTCTCTTTCTCTTCTAAATGACGTAGTTTACGCCCTTCAAATTCTATTGTTCCCTTTGCCTTATCATCTTCTACATAAGGTATTTTATAACCTTCAGTAAATAAGTCTACAGCGTTTCCTATGAGTACAGGCTTTGCTAAATCTGCAACTGTACTTCCAAGCATAAAGATTAAAACCAGTAAGAACCACCATTTATAAGGTTTTGCATAGGCAAGCAAACGCTTTATAAGACTACTATCTTTATCTTTCATTTTGTTTCCTCCTCTTATGCCTCACTGAGTTCTTCTTCCAACTGTTGTTTTTCATACATATCTGCATAAATGCCTTGCATCTCAAGAAGCGATTCATGATTACCATACTCAGCTACACGACCTTCTTCTAAAACTACAATATGGTCTGCATGACGTACGGTTGAAATACGATGTGCAATAATAATATTTGTTTTGCCTTCACGTACTTCTTTTAAGTTTTCTAAGATCAGTTCTTCTGTCTTTGTATCAACCGCAGATAAGGAATCATCTAAAATTAGAATAGGTGCATCTAATATAAGCGCTCTTGCTATAGATACCCTTTGTTTCTGTCCACCTGATAAAGTTGTACCTCTTTCCCCTACGACTGTATCATACTTCTCTGGGAAGTCCATAATATTTCTATGTACATCTGCTTTTCTTGCTGCCTCTTCAATCTGTTCTTTAGTTAGGTGATCCGCTCCAAATGCAATATTGCTGGCAATCGTATCACTGAAAAGGAAATTATCCTGTGGTACATAAGCAATATGTTCACGTACACTTTGCACGGTTGCTTTCATAATGTCTTTACCATCAATATAGATAGACCCTTCTGGCGCATTATAAATTCTAAGGAGTAAGTTTACTAAAGTAGATTTACCACTACCTGTTCTACCTAAAATAGCAAGCGTTTCACCTTTTTTAATATCTAAGTTTACATCTATTAGACCTTGTTGATTATTATCTGGGAAGTTAAAGTTTAAATGAGAAAGCTTAATATTTCCTTCTACCTGCTCAAGTGCTTTAGCACCCTCCTCATCTTGAACCACTGCCTGTACTTGAAGAACTTCATCAATTCTTTTCACAGAAGCTGAACCTTGTGCAAAGGTATTAATCCCCATAGCAATGGCTTGCATTGGCCAACTTAGCATAAGTATGTACTGATTGAAAGCTACAAATTCACCAATGGTAATTTCATTAACCATGGTGAGATACCCTCCATAACCTATAGAAATAAGTAAACTTGTACCTACTAAGAAAATCACTAATGGATTTAAAAATGCTGAAAGTTTAGCAAGCTTTAAATTCTTATCATAGTTATCTTCTGCAATAACATCAAAACCTTTAAGGTCATAATACTCTTGCACGAACGATTTAATAACCTTAATCCCCGAAAAAGCTTCCTGTACCTTATCTGATAAAAGTGCAAAAGCTTCTTGTTTAATTTTAAAACGTCTTTTTATAATCTTACCAAAATAGTAACTCCCCCATGCAATAAATGGCATTGGAATAATCGCTACTAAAGTAAGCTGTAAGTTAATGTCAAAAGCCATCTGGCCTATTACAAGAAATGTCATAATGACCGCATCAAATATAGTAATAACACCAGGTCCTACCATCATACGAATAGCATTTAAGTCATTCGTTGCATAAGCCATTAAATTTCCTGTTTTATGTGCATTAAAGTATTGCGCATCTAACTCTACCCATTTTTCAAATAAATCTGCTCTTAAATCACGTTCTATCTTCTTTGATGAGCCTATGATACAATAACGCCAACCTATACGAGAAAGAGCCATCACAAGAGTTACGCCTATTAAAGTCATAACCATTGTAATAATTCCTTCTGACGCCATACTTCCATCTTTAATCCCGTCTGTTACCATTCCTATAATCTTAGGAATAAAAAGTTGCATATAGTCGACAAGTAATAAAATAAGTACACCAAATATATAGAACCACTTATATTTCATGACATAACGTTTAAGTAGTTCTTTTTGATTCATTTGTAAGCCCCCTTTAAGTTTATCCATTATTTCATTCATAACGTCATGCATTAAGGTGGGGATGAACTGACTCATCCCCACCTTAACAAGCTAATACTTTGATTCTATTGTATTTTACAAAGTTGTTCCTACTAATGCGGCACCAATGATTCCTGCATCATTACCTAAAATAGCTGCTTTAACTGGATTTCTAAGCTCAAGCCCTGGACACATTTCCTCTGCTGCATATTGTGTAACTGGCCCTGTAAGGTTTTCTTTTTGAGCACTCATACCACCACCTAATACAACAGTGCTTGGCTGAAGCATATAAACAATATTAGCTACACCGTGTGCTACATATCTAAAGTATTGATCAAGTACAGCTGCGGCTACTTCATCACCACTTTGTGCTGCATCAAATACAATTTTAGCCGTCATATTGTCTAAGTTACCATCTTCTACTAGCTCATTAAGGCTGCTTCCAGCGTTTGCTTTTGCGGCTGCTTTTGCATCATTAATAAGTGCTGTAGCAGATGCATATTGTTCTAAACAACCTTTACGCCCACATCCACATGGACGACCATTCATCTCTATCACATGATGTCCGATTTCTCCGCCACCACAGAAAGCACCACTATAAACTTTACCATTAATGATAATACCGCCGCCTACACCTGTTCCAAGTGTCATAACGACAACGTCTTTTTCACCTTTAGCTGCACCACAAATTGCTTCTGCAAGGGCTGCACAGTTTGCATCATTTTCTACGTAAACTGGTAAGTTAATATATTTTTGAATTTCATTTCTTACATTTACTTCGTTGAAGTTAAGATTACTTGCATAATGAATAATGCCTTCAATCGGAGAAGCAATCCCTGGGCTACCAATACCAATAGAGTGTACATCTTCTTCTGTTAAGTTATGCTCTTGCATAATTTCTCTGCAAAGCATAGCCATATCTCTTAGAACTTCTTCTGATGAACGCTCCGCTCCTGTTGGAATCACAACCTTTTTAATAATCTCATAATCACTATTAAGTAACCCCGCCTTAATAGTTGTCCCACCTAAATCTACACCAATATAATACATCACTTTCCTCCTGAAGAATTAATTATTAAAATTATTTTGTAAGTTATTCATAACACGTTCATTAAGTGCTTCTGCCGCATTATAACCCATTTTCTTTTGTCTAAAGTTAATGGCAGCTGTTTCACAAATAATCGCAAGGTTTCTCCCTGGCCTAATCGGAATAGAATGACTTACAACATTAATACCTAGAATATCCATATATTCATTTGTCAACCCTAATCTATCATACTGTTTCTTTTGATCCCATAACTCAAGTTTTACAACTAAGTCAATATTCTTCATTTCTTTTACAGAACCTATCCCAAAAATCTGCTTCACATCTACAATTCCAATACCACGTACTTCAATAAAATGACGAATAACTTCTGGTGCTGACCCAAGAAGTGTTGTACCAGATACACGTTTGATTTCTACTGCATCATCTGCTACAAGACGATGGCCCCTTCTTACAAGCTCAAGAGCTGTTTCACTTTTCCCAATGCCACTCTCTCCTGTAATGAGTACGCCCTCCCCGTAAATATCTACAAGAACACCATGCATAGACATACGAGGTGCAAGTTCTACATGTAACCATCTATTCACTTCTGCAATGAAACTTGTTGTTGCTTCAAGAGTTTTAAAAATAGGAATACCATATTTTTCAGCACAGGCAATCATTTCTGGGAATGGATTAATTTCTTCCCTACACAGAACAATACAAGGAATCTCTTTATAACTCATTAAGCGTTCAATACACTTTGCCCTGTCTGCCTGACTCATTTTCTGAAGATAAGTATGCTCAACTTTACCAATAATCTGTAATCTTGTAGGATCAAAATAGTCAAAAAATCCTGCTAATTGGAGAGCTGGTCTATTTACATCAGATTCTGTAACCTGTCTGTTATCGTACTCTACATTCGGTGTTAAAGGCTCAAGCTTAAAATGTTCAATGATTTTACTTACTTTTACAGAATACATGCCCTTACTCCTTTTTCTAATTTTTACATACTATTAGTTATTATAACATCTATTGTTTATGGAAAAAAGTATAAATGTTCAGTGCCACATCTTTCGGAATACCCGGTATAGCCTCAATTTCTTCAAGACTTGCCTGTCTTAAAAGTTCTACACTCTTAAATGTATTCATAAGCAATTTTTTACGCTCTTTTCCTACACCTTTAATATTATCTAAAACAGATTGAACCTGAGCCTTGCTACGTAACTTTTTATGGTATTCTATAGCAAAGCGATGGACTTCATCTTGAATACGTGTAATAAGTTTAAAGCCTTCTGAAGTCGTTTTAAGAAGAATCTCCTCATTTTGATAAAGTAATCCCCTTGTACGGTGACGGTCATCTTTTACCATACCACATACCGGAATCGTTAGCCCATAACTCGCAATAACCTTTTCAGCTACACCAACTTGTCCTTTACCACCATCCATTAGAATAAGGTCAGGCATTTTAGCAAAACTATCTTCTTCTCCTTTTTGTACCAATCTTGCAATACGTCTATCTAAAACTTCTTCCATACTGCCATAGTCGTTTGGCCCTTGAATACTCTTAATTTTAAACTTACGATAGTCACTACGTTTCGGTTTACCATTTTCAAAGACAACCATGCCCCCTACAGACTCAATCCCTTGAGTATTAGATATATCATAGGCTTCTATTCTATTTAAGTTGCCACTCAAACCAATCGCTTCTTGAATTTCTTCAAGCGCTCCCTTTGTCCTTGCTTCTTGCCTTCTTAGTTCATCACCAAACTGACTCAGTGTAATATAAGCATTTTTACTCGCCAGCTCTAATAGATTATGTTTAGTTCCTTTCTGAGGATGCACTATAGTAACTTTACTACCTCTTTGCATCGTCAAATATTCTTCAAGTAGTTCTAAATCTTGAGGTACCTTTTCTACTAAAATCTGTTTAGGAATAAAATTGGCCTCTGAATAAAACTGTATGATGAACTCTCTAAATAACGTCTCAATTTCTTCTCCCTCGGTCTCATTAATTAAGAAATGTTCACGTCCAATAAGTTTTCCCTGTCTCACAAAGTAGATTTGCATTAAGGTATCCTTCTCACTACGCGCAAAGGCTATAACATCTTGGTCCTCCATACTACTGTTAGAAGCAGTCTGTTTCTGCTCGATTTTCTTAATGGCAGCTAGCTGGTCTCTTAAGGTAGCTGCCTTTTCAAATTCTAGATTTATAGCTGCATCTTCCATCTGTCTTTCTATACGCTTAATAATATCTTGGTATTTACCACTTAAAAAAGATGTTACCTCATCTACCATTACCTTATATTCAACCTCTGAGGACTTGGCAATACATGGCCCACTACATTGTCCTATATGATAATTAAGGCATGCTCTCTCCTTATTAATATCTCTTGGCAATACTCTTGTACACGTACGAAGTTGCCATGTCTTCTTAATGATTTCTACAAGCTCCCACATAGCATTAACATCTGTATAAGGTCCAAAATATTTAGCTCCATCTTTTTTCATACTTCTTACAACCGTTACGCGTGGGAAGGCATTTTGAATATCCACACGAATGTAAGGATAATGCTTATCATCTTTAAGGCGAATATTATATTTAGGATTATATCGCTTAATAAGATTACACTCTAATACAAGTGCCTCTAGTTCAGAAGCCGTTACAATATACTCAAAACTTCTAATCTGCTCTACTAATCGAATAGTTTTTATAGAATGATTTTTAGATTTTTGAAAGTATTGCTTTACTCTATTTTTCAGACTTACTGCCTTACCTACATATATGATTTGATCCAGTTCATTTTTCATTAAATAAACGCCTGGAAGAGCCGGAAGTTTTTTTAGTTCTTCTTTAATATCAAACATACCTTTTCTCCTCTTTAAGTTTTATCTCTTAATTCAAGTATAGACCAGATTTTGCATTTTACCTATACTAATATTTCCCAGAATAGAATCAATACTATCTTCAATACTAATTATAGACTCTATATTTTTTAGGAGGTTTTATTATGTCCATTAAAAAGTTTTTATTTACAGGAATAACAACCTGCCTTATTGCAAGTAGTACTATACCCATTTTTGCTTCTGCACCACAAGTAGACTTGAACAACCCACTTTCTATAAGTTTTGTACTTGATCAACTTGAAGATAAACTCGAGAAAAGCTCTGACAAGCAATATAAAATCGACTGGGACTTTGAAATCATCTATAATGATGGTAAGGTCCTCGTAGTCATTGAATATGACAAAGAAGATGCTAAAGCTTTCAAAAAACTAACAAAAGCTGATCTGGAAAAATTGGTGACAGCTATTGCAACTGAAATTATCACTGCTTTAGGTAAACAAGACATTCCTATACAAGGTATTATTATCGAAGACGATGCAGCTCAGCCAACTCACCAATTTACGTATAATAATGGAAAGTTAGACATTAAGTAATCTTTTGTTACATTTTCATTAATTTTACTGTGTTCAATTGAATTATAACCTCCTATTCGTTATACTTTGTTTAAAGAAATTATGTATGACTTATAAGGAGGTTTTTTTCAATGAATAGAAATCTAAAAAAAGCTTTAACACTTGGTTGTGCAATGCTTATGGTCTCAGGCGCATTATCTGTAAGTGCTGCTAACCTTACTAAAAAAGTAGAAGCAGTTTATAACAATATTAAAGTTACATATGACGGAAAAGCTCAAGCACCTCAATATGAACCATTTCTGATAAATGGTACTGTATATGTGTCACTTCGTGATGCTGGCCAAATTACTAATAACAATGTTAACTGGGACAGTACAAATAAAACAGTTCAAATCACCTCAAAAACACCTCAAGGTGGTGTAAGTGAAACTGAACTTGCAAACAAAAATCTTGAAATTGCTACTCTTAAAAATCAAGTAGCTAACCTTGAGAAACAAGTAGCTTACTATAAACAATTAGAAGAAGACAAAAAAGAAGAAGCAGCAAGCAAACCATCTTTAGATGATAAAGGCATGAAAAAAATGCTTACCCTTATCGAAGATGAATATGATGATAAATATGATGTAGACTGGGGCTTTGGCTTAACTTATAATGCAAAAAAAGAATACATCGAACTTGAAGTATCTTACGATAGCAAATATGATAAATCAGCATTTGGACGTATTTCTGAATCAAAACTAAAAACTTTCTTTGAAAATATTTGCAGCGATATCCAAGATGAATTAGGTTCTGTAGAAATCCGTGGTGAATTTGTTGATGATTACAAAGATGAAACAGTATCTACTTTCACTTATACAACAAAAGGTAGATTTGAATACAGCCTTCAAATCACAGATAAAGCTTTAAAAGATATGGAAGATGATTTAATTTCTGATTATACTAAACTTCCATCTATTGACTTTGATTCATTAAAAGATTTAACAATTGCTATTGACGATTTCAAACTTGAAGGTATTGATAACTACGAAACAATTATCTTTGAAGTATATACTGACTTACCAAGTGATAAAAAAGATCTCTGGAATGACTATGTAAGAAATGCTTCCCGCTCCGACAAACGTGTTTTAAGAGATTTCATAGAAGAAATCATCAAAGATCTTACTGATGAATTTGGTTCAAGAGAATTTACTGGTATCATCTACAATGGCAATGATAAACTTATTGCCAAATACGAAGATGGTGACATCAGCTTAGAAACATTCAGATAATCCAAAACTAGCACTGCTTTCTAAGCAGTGCTAGTTTTATTTTTAAAAAGTAGCTTTAAAGTCTAATTGAAACGGCAAATCTTCCTTATCTTTTTTCCCCTCTTGAATGATGTTCCATAACTGAGCAGTAAAGCACTCCCCTTCTCGAATGTCTTCTACTTCTAGCCATTCATCTTTTCTTAGAATCTCCTCTGCCTTATCTACACTACCACACTTAGCATAAGCAAAAGCTTTATAAGCCCTTATTCTTGTATTATCTTGAATAGCATCTGGAAGCATTTCAACTTCTTTCAGTAAAATTTCATACGCTTCCTTCTTTAATAAAAGAGATAAACATTCCTTAACTAACCCTATATCATCATTTCTTAATCTCATAGCCTTTATACAATAATCTATAGCTTCTTCTGTATCCCCTCTTAGGCTATACGCTATAGCCAGCGCATAAGTATTGAAGGCTGTAGCCTTTATACCTCTAGAATGCTTTAAGGAATTAATAGCTTGATCAAGCTGCTGATGTACAAGTTCATAAAGACCTAAATGATACCAAGTATATGCATTATCCTTATCTTTTTGCTGCACAGCCTTTTGAAGAAGTTTATAATAATAGCCTTCCTTCATATAGCTTCCTGACATCTCCCTATCTTCACAGCCCCCCATATTACCTTCTAGCATGAGTTGTACCCATTCATTTTCTTTAGAAACTTGCCCAAAATCTAAGTTTTCACTTAAAGCCCCTTTTCCTTCTTGCTCTCTTCGTATATTCTCTATAGCTCCAAATACACTTCCTGTTTTTATAAGTTTCGCCTCTCTCAAGGCGATAGATGCTCTAGTCTCTTCAAGAAGTTGTTCTAGCCTCTTCTCAGGTAATGCCTCTTCTAAAGTTTGAGTTACCTGCTTCCTTAATGATTGCCACTCTCCTTGTACAAGTTGCTTGTCTACTTGAATAGCTCCATATGCCTCTAGCCATTCCCATTCACTTGCTGGTTCCATATGTAGACATCCATATTGAGTCTTAGCAAGTCCTGCCTGAATTTCTATGTAATGACCTGCTTCATTGGTCAAATACTCCTGCCATCTCTGACTGCCTCTTGCCTGTCCCCATACAAAAAGTTTTCTGCCTTGAAGCCTACTTGTAGATGTATGAATCATACCGTAACCGGATTCATCTAACTGTGTAATATACTTCCTTTTTGCTTTAGGAATATCAAAGAAATAGTCTACTGCATGTGGAATAGTTTTAGGATATGTAATGTCTACTCCCTCTACTACAGGTACCTGTACCTTATAGACAGCTCCTTCTCCATTGGTATATGCCTCATCTGCTTCTACAACAAGCCTGCCTCCATCCAGTTCAGGTACAGCCATATTGCTCCACCAATACATAGGTACTTCTATCTCATTAGGATTGACAATCCTCATACGGCACATCAAAAACTTAGAATCCTCAGGAAGGAAAAAGTCCATTTGATACGTCACTTTACGAATACGCTCATATTCATACATTCTTAGAACTTCCATGCCCTCTACTTCAACTACGCCTACAAAAAGCTGTGAACATGTAAATGGAGAATGCCCTATAACGCCTATATTCCATTCTACACCACCGCTTACCCATGCATTACGTACAGCTAAATTACTTGGCCTAATCACATCATTGACATAAAGTAAATCTCTTTGAGCCACTTTGTCATATAAAGACCATAGTCTTCCACCTAAACTTGGTAGAAAAATAGCTTTTAGATACTCATTCTCTAATCTTACAACTTCTACCTCTTGCTCTTCTAGCTTTCTCGTATAAACATTTTGCTGAGCATAAGGATAGAGCGTCTGTATCGTTCCAAATCCTAGTCCTATATCATCTCCTGCTTCCAATCTACTTTGTAATCCATTCTGCAAAATATTAATTTGAGATATAAAAGGTACACTTGCTTCTTCTAACCAGGGACTTACTTTGATTTGCATAGTTTCAAACTTTAATAAAGTTGTCATCCTACTTCTCCTTATTTAATGAGCTTAATTGTTTGTCCAATTATTATAAGCTACTTTTTCTTTAATAAAAATGCACTTTTTTTACTTGTTTAACTGCTTTTATAAGTCAATAAAATTTTCTCAAAAAATTTCGGGGAATTTTAGCTACATAGGACTATATAGTATATGTAAGATACAAAACACATCCTAGGTAGTGAAAGTACCTTACGCCCCGTAAACAATCTATCTATTCTACTTTGGTCCCCCTTCCAAATTATGAGTATTCAGATTAGTTTACAAACCAGTAAGCCTAGATGGTGGCAACTAAGCTTGCACGGTTTAATATATAAAAGTGTCTATACTTTAAATAAGCTCTAGCGTATAAGTTATAGAAGCAACCGGGCTCTCTTACGGTACCTCCATACGTATTACGTGCTACCTCCCATCTGACCCTTATATATGTGTTGACATCCCTATAAACGGCAGATGCAGACAATACCCACCTAATACCTATGAGTTCACCACAGAGAAGCCTTTCCCTTCTTAGCATTAAGCTCATGATGCTTATACAATCCATTGACACTACTCTTGCCACACAAAAAGCCAAGCCCATGCAGTTATTTTAAGGGGGAACTGCATAAGGGCTTGGCTTTTTTGTGCATCTATACTTATATATTTAATATTTTCTTAAGGAATTTACCTGTATAAGAACCTTCTACTCTAGCTACTTTTTCTGGTGTACCTGTTGCTACAATTTCACCACCACGGCTACCACCTTCAGGACCTAAATCAATAATATAATCAGCTGTTTTAATAACATCTAAGTTGTGCTCAATAACTACAACTGTATTACCATTCTCTACGAGCCTATCTAAAATGCCTACAAGCTTATGCACATCCGCAAAGTGCAGACCTGTAGTTGGTTCATCTAAAATATACATCGTCTTTCCTGTACCACGGCGACTGAGCTCTGTCGCAAGTTTAACACGTTGCGCCTCTCCACCTGATAAAGTTGTAGAAGATTGTCCAAGTCTAATATAACCTAAACCTACATCATAAAGTGTTTGAAGTTTACGGCTAATCGCTTGGAAGTTCTCAAAGAATTTAAGTGCTTCTTCTACTGTCATATCTAATACATCTGAAATAGTCTTGTCTTTATACTTCACTTCTAAAGTTTCTCTATTGTAACGTTTACCTTTACATACTTCACAAGGTACATAGACATCTGGTAGGAAATGCATTTCAATCTTCAGCATACCATCGCCACGACATGCTTCACAGCGTCCCCCTTTTACATTAAAGCTAAAACGACCTTTTTGATACCCTTTCATCTTAGCTTCCTGTGTCTGTGCAAACACATCACGAATCATATCAAATACCCCTACATAAGTAGCTGGATTTGAACGTGGTGTACGTCCAATTGGAGACTGATCAATATGAATAACTTTATCTAAGTTTTCAAGACCTTTAATATCTCTGTGGGCACCTGGTTTATATTTTGCACGATTTAAATCTCTAGCTAGTCGCTTAAGCAAAATTTCATTAATCAGTGTACTTTTTCCTGAACCCGATACACCTGTAATACAAGTTAGTGTTCCAAGCGGAATATCTACACTCACATTTTTAAGGTTATTCTCTTTGGCACCTACAATTTTAATCTTATTGCCGTTACCTTTTCTCCTTACTTCAGGCACTTCAATTTGTTTACGTCCACTTAAGTATGCGCCTGTTTCAGATTCCTCACATGCTAAAATCGTATCAATTGGACCACTCGAAATAATATTGCCACCATGCTCACCTGCTCCTGGTCCTATATCTACAATCCAATCTGCAGCATGCATGGTATCCTCATCATGCTCTACAACAATGAGTGTATTTCCAAGGTCGCGAAGGCGCACAAGTGTCTGAATGAGTCTTTCATTATCTCTTTGATGAAGCCCAATACTTGGCTCGTCTAGGATATAAAGTACCCCTACAAGTCCTGAACCAATTTGTGTGGCAAGCCTAATACGCTGAGCTTCTCCACCTGATAATGTTCCTGATGAACGTGATAAAGTCAGATAATCAAGACCTACATCTACTAAGAATCCAAGCCTTGCATTAATTTCCTTTAGGATTTGTACACCAATTGCTTTTTGCCTATCTGTAAGCTCTACTTCGAGGAAGAAAGTCCTAAGATCACCAATAGACATGCTTGTGACCTGATTAATGTTTTTATCTCCAATAGTAACCGCAAGTGCTTCTGGTTTCAGTCTAGCGCCTTTACAAGTTTTACATGGAATACTTGTCATATAGCTTTCGTACTCATCACGCATACTTTCAGAGCTACTCTCTTCATAACGACGTTTTGTATTGGCTATGACACCTTCAAAGGCATAATCATAGTTACGTGTTCCATATTCACCAGAGAAAGTAAACTGTACTTTTTCACCATCTGTTCCATATAAAATCATGTTTTGAATATCTTCTAGCAATTCCTTAAATGGTGTGTCTAAATCAAAATGATACTTTTTCATTAGCGCATCAAAAAGTGCATAAGCGTAGCTATCCGGATTACCTATAGAACCCCAACCAATAACTGCGATAGCTCCTTGTCTAAGGGTAAGCTCTGGATTAGGAATAACAAGCTCGGGATCTACTTCTAACTTCTCACCAAGACCTGTACAAGTTGGACAGGCGCCAAATGGATTGTTGAAGGAGAATAGACGTGGCTCAATTTCCTCAATGCTAATCTGGCAGTCTGGACAAGAAAAGCTTTGACTGAAATTCATTTCTTCTACACCATTAATTTCAGCGATCATCAGACCACCACTTTGCTTCATAACAGTCTCAATAGAGTCTGTAAGACGTTTACCGATTCCTTCTTTAATAACAAGACGGTCTACAACAATATCGATAGAGTGTTTTTTATTTTTATCAAGGTCAATCTCTGCCTCTGTAAGGTCTACAACTTCTCCATCAATACGTGCTCTGATATAACCTTGTTTCACTGCTGTTTCAAGTACTTTTTCATGTTTTCCTTTACGGCCTCTTACAACAGGTGCCAGGAGCTGAACTTTTGTACGCTCAGGTAATTCCATAAGCTGATCTACCATTTGGTCAATAGTTTGCTTCTTAATTTCCTTGCCACAGTTTGGACAATGTGGCACACCTACTCGAGCAAAAAGAAGTCTTAAGTAATCATAGATTTCTGTAACCGTTCCAACTGTAGAACGTGGGTTTTTACTTGTTGTCTTTTGGTCTATAGAAATAGCTGGTGATAAACCCGAGATATAATCTACCTCTGGCTTTTCCATCTGGCCTAAGAATTGTCTTGCATAAGCTGATAAAGATTCTACGTATCTTCTCTGACCCTCTGCATAAATCGTATCAAATGCTAATGAAGACTTACCTGAACCACTAAGCCCTGTAAAAACAATAAGCTGGTCACGATTAAGTTCAAGATCAATATTTTTTAAATTGTGCTCTCTCGCACCTTTTATGACAATCTTATTTTTCATATTTTCCCCTTCTTAATTTATCATTTTATGCCTATTATAGCATATAAAGCGACATAATCAAACACATGTTCGATAGTATTTTTAGGCAAAGTTCTAATTTGATGCTAGTATTTGTTTAAGCTTAATAAGTGTATCACGTAATTCTGCTGCACGTTCAAACTGTAAATCTCTCGCTGCTTTTTTCATTTCTTTTTCTACTTTAGCTATAGTTTTTTCAAGTTCATCCTTACTCATAGACTCTGGGTCTTTTTCTTTAAAGAACTCTTCATTCTTAGCTGTAGTTTTGGTTGCGACTATAAGGTCACGTATATCTTTCTTAATGGTTTGAGGTACAATACCATGTTCTTCATTATAAGCTTCTTGAATCTGTCTTCTTCTATTGGTTTCGGAGATGGCACTTTGCATAGAACGCGTCATATTATCTGCATACATAATAACCTGTCCATCCGCATTTCGAGCTGCACGCCCTATAGTCTGAATAAGTGATGTCTCAGAACGTAAGAAACCTTCCTTGTCCGCATCTAAAATAGCTACAAGGGCTACCTCTGGAATATCTAGTCCTTCACGCAATAAGTTAATCCCTACCAATACATCAAAAATACCCATACGTAAATCACGTACAATTTCAATACGCTCTAGTGTATCAATATCTGAATGTAAATATTTAACTTTGACACCCATTTCTCTTAAGTAATCTGTTAAGTCTTCAGACATACGTTTTGTAAGCGTTGTAACAAGTACTTTCTCACCTTTAGCAGTGCGTTTTGTAATCTCACTAAGTAAATCATCAATTTGTCCTTTAACAGGTCTTACATCAATTGGTGGATCAAGAAGCCCTGTTGGACGAATAAGCTGCTCTGCAATAGTTAAGGAATGCTCTAACTCATACTGCGCTGGCGTAGCTGAAACAAACATAATTTGATTAATCTTTTCTTCAAACTCTTCAAATTTAAGAGGCCTGTTATCAAGAGCGGACGGTAATCGAAAACCATAGTCTACAAGTACATTTTTACGGGCCTGGTCGCCATTATACATAGCTCTAATTTGAGGTACTGTCATATGAGATTCATCGATCATAATAAGATAATCATCTGGGAAGTAGTCAAGAAGTGTAAAAGGTGTACTGCCAGCCTCTCTGCCAGATAGGTGACGTGAGTAATTTTCAACTCCAGAGCAGTATCCCATTTCTCTTAGCATCTCAACATCAAAATTAGTACGCTGACTTAATCTTTGCATCTCAAGGAGCTTGTCTTCATTTTTTAGTTCTTCTAGACGTTCTTTAAGCTCACTCTCTATAGCTTCAATAGCCACTTCCATCTTCTCTCTACTAATAGCATAGTGAGAAGCCGGGAAAATAGAGACATGTTCTCTATAACCTAGTACGGCTCCTGTTAATGGATCAATCTCTGCTATACGATCTATTTCATCTCCAAAAAACTCTACGCGGATAGCCTTCTCAGATGCTCCTGCCGGTATAATCTCTACCGTATCTCCTCTTACTCTAAAGGTAGATCTAGCAAAGTCCATATCATTTCGGTTATATTGAATCTGAACTAATTTACGTAGTACATCATCTCTATCCATTTCTGCACCTTGTCTTAAGGATAGTACTTGATTTTCATAGTCAATAGGGTCACCTAAACCATAAATACAAGATACACTTGCTACAATAATTACATCCCTTCTTTCAGATAAAGAAGCTGTAGCTGAGTGACGAAGTTTATCTATTTCTTCATTAACACTGGAGTCTTTTTCAATATAAGTATCACTTTGAGGTACATAAGCTTCTGGTTGGTAATAATCATAATAAGAAACAAAGTACTCTACTGCATTATTAGGAAAGAATTCTTTAAACTCACTATAAAGCTGTGCTGCTAGAGTCTTGTTATGTGCAATAATAAGGGTAGGCTTTTGAGTTTTTTCTATAATATTAGCCATGGTAAAGGTTTTTCCTGAGCCTGTTACACCTAAGAGCGTCTGATAGCGATTACCTTTTTTTATACTCTCTGCCATTTTTCTAATGGCCTCAGGCTGATCTCCCATGGGTTTAAAAGCTGATTCAATTTTAAAAGGTGTTGTTTGATTCATTCCTTTCTCCCTTCTTTCTTTTTAAGTGTTCCATCTATTTTTCTCTATCATACACTATGTAGTTAGAAAGAAAAAGTCATTAGGAGAATGTTTGTTCTCCTAATGACTTTTTTACCCTTCAACCTATTTGAGCTATTTTAATGTAATAGACTATCTGCAGTTTGTGCTGTTGTTTGTTGAGTTGTTTGTTGAATTATTTGTTGAGTTATTTGTTGAGTTATTTGTTGAGTTATTTGTTGAGTTATTTGTTGAGTTATTGCATCTTCCACAGTTACTTGCATTGTTTGTTGAATTATTGAAACCTGTGTTGTTATTTGTTGAGTTATTTGTTGAATTTTTCATGGCTAATGCCTCCTTAAATTTTTTAACAAGTCTAGTATGCCTTTTTATCTCTTTTCATATTCTACTATCTTCTGGTAAAAGTACTGCATTCTGTTTGTCCGCAGCGACAAGCTCCATTACCTACTACTTCTATACTTTCTGCATGACATTTGCAGTTTTCATTATGCATACAACTTTCTGCCTTACAGTCGATTTCTGAATTTGGCTCAGGTTCTCCACTACAGTTATGAACCCCATTATCTTCCACAAAACTATTACAGCAAGTACCTTCTGTACAATCTGTTGCTTCTGAACCATCTACATCTACTTTTCCTAAACAACAACAATGTTCAGCATTATAAGTGCAGTTTTCTACACCACAATATAATTTTGGCATATAAAAATCCTCCTTAGTGACAATAAGATATATTGCATCTTTATTTTTTCACTAAGAAGGCTATCCTATTCTACAAATATTTTAATAATAATTCCATAAATTTTCTGGAATAAAACAAATTAAAACAGGTGCTGCAGAGCCATTTGGCAGCATATAAAGTAGCTCTTTTGTTTCCCCCGCTTTTACAACCCCAATATTAGCTGCACTTTTGGCACCATTTAAATGTCCACTTGGCGCATAATAGCTACGATTGTTTGCCCATCCAATAGCACCTTTAAAGATATTACCTCTTGGATTTAAAAGAAGTCCTGTATTCGCCTCAGCTGTTGTACGAATATGATATTTAACACCATAATTACCCTTATTAACAGTACTTTGTCCCGTTAAGGCATCATAACCTTCTATTGGCTGTTCAATATCTCCTGATGGTAAGCCTAACATAAGTTTATAAGGTTTATCTTTAGGCACATCTACCGTATAATATCTATCTGCATTTGGGAATGTGCCTCTTGTATGTACACCATCTCTTGGAAGATATACAAGATTTTCTAAATGTTTAATCTCTGTTTGATCCCCTACCATAGCAATGGTAATCTTTACTGGACTTTGTGAATAAAGATCTATCATGCCCGAAATAGTTTGACCTTGATACCAATTTTTATTTCCTGTATCAAAAAGATAACGTTTTTCTCCCGGTGCCAAATTATAATGCTTTTCATGATTTTGGCCTAAAATGTCATAAGCAACCTGTTGACCTAAGTATAAAACATCTGTGGAAGGTCCCTTATGGCTTGCATTCATGATCACAACTTTAATAGGCACTTCATTTACATTCTCCATTACAATGACAAATCTTTTTTTAGACTTATCTGTAGAAGCATTTTTATGATGATAGAGAATACGTCCTTCTCCTTGAATGGTATCTTCATAAAGAATACCTTTAGTTTGAACAGATTCTGGTGAATTACTCATCATAAGTGTGGCACCTGTATAAGTAACACGTGTTGGTATAATGGCCTCAAATTCTTGGAAATTAAAGTTTTTATAGTTCTCTAAAATATCTCCAATATGTCCTTCTGTAAAGCGATAAGTAAGCTCACTTTGAAGAACCTCTTTGCCTACTTCTATCTCCTTCACATAAGGCAAGCTCCACTGTCCTTTTTCATCTTTAATTTGAAGTGTAACGTGATAAGTTCCCTCAGCAAAAAGTTTATAAGGTTTACCTTCAATTAGTGGCATATTATCTTGGCTGATACATTGATAAGTCCACTTTTCTTCTGTGATCTTTTCCCACTCTTCATTTTCATACTCATAATCTTTAAAGGTAATAGGCTCACCTTGTTGATAAGTTTTTTTATCTACTTCTACTGCTTTGATTAGTGGAATTTGATTAGGTTCAATTACGACTTTTTTATTTGTCCATTCACTCCATTTACCAAGTGAATCTTTAACACGCAATGCTACTACATTTTCTCCAACTTCTAGATGAGCCCCTAGCTCTGCAAATGAACTATAGCTTGCCCTATCTCCAGATATCTGCCATTGCCAATTTGTAATATTATGTCCATCTAAATCTATGCTTTTATCTATTACCTTTACTTCTTGCCCATCTATATAACTTTCTTGAATAAAGTCAAAATCTGCTATAGGTGCTTGATTCAGTATCTCTTCTTGCGTTAGTGGTACATTAAATATTAACGTTTTCTGCACAGCATCATACTTCACATCTCCGCCTACCGCTTGCATGAAAGCTTTAGCTGGTATAAAAGTACGGTCTTTATAAGTTACTACTGGACTAGCTAAATCATAACTGCCTTCTTCTGTTATAAGCTCTTTAGATCCTACCTTCACGCTATAGTCTTTCTGATTAACAGTAATAATAGTCTGTTTATTTATACTATCCCACTTTAACCTTACATCACGTATATAAGATTTAATAAAATCAGCGGAAATATAATAGGTATCATTAAAATTCTTCACGTTCGTTGTATTTTTAATATCTATAATGACTTCTTTTGTTGTTTCATATGTATGTGTCTGTACAGTATTTATAGGTTCAAACCCAAAAACGGGATTATTCATTGCAATTACACATGCCATAGTGGCAATGAGTCTTTTTCTAAGCTTCATGTAAGGCCTCCTGCTTATTTATGTCTCACTCTATATTAGCATATTTTTACATAATGAAGCATAGTCGTAAAGATTTGTTGCCAAAATGTAACATTATTTGACTAATAACATGCCTAATATAATCCCTACTACCGTTGCTATAGTTGTAAGTCTTCCATTCCATATTTTACGTGATTCTGGAAGTAGTTCCTGACACACAATATAAAGAATGATTCCCGCTGCAAGCCCTAGCATAACAGTTATAAAAAAACTTGCTATCTGGCTCATAATAAATCCACAGAAAGCTCCAATTCCCATGATCCCACCTAGTACAGGAGGAATCATCGCAATAGTCTTATAAGGTGTCTTAGCTATTTTAAGTGGAATCGCTACAGCTATAGCCTCAGGTATACTATGAATCCCTATAACAAAAGCAAATTTTAAAATAGTTTCAGGCGACGTAGCAGCTAACGTACCTAAAGCTACTCCTTCAGGTATATTATGTATAGCTATTCCTAATAGCAAAATCAGCCCCGTATGCATTTTCTTGTTATGACCGGCTCCAAACTTGTCCCCTAAAAGTTCTGTAAAATCCTCTAAAAAAATTCCTATTAGAATTCCTATTATCACACCAATCATCATCAGTATATTTTCACCTGACTCTAATGCATGTGGTAACACATCAAAACAAATCATGGCAATCATAATCCCAGAAGTCGTTCCAAAAAGCATACCTATAAGTCTCTTACTTTTAATGTGAAAAAGATATAATAATAAAATTCCTGTTAATACGCCACCTCCTTCTGCTACTAAAGCGAGTAAGGCTGCTCCAAATGCATTCATTTTATTCCTCCCCTCTTCTCTATTGTATGGGGCTCGTACACTATTTTAGAACTAAAAATATTAATACAAAAAAGGGACTGTTAAAAACAGTCCCTTCCTTCTATCTATTAATATAAAACTTTATCCGCTTCCATTTCAGCTAAAAGTTTTTCAGCTAATGCAAGATAGTTATCCCATGCAGTATTACGCTCTGTATAACCTGATTTACCATAATCTCCTGTTGCTTCAATAGCTGGAAGACCTGTTAAATCCAATAAGTTTTGTGTTTCTACTACTTTCTCATTTAAAGCATCCATTTGTACGTTGAAACCAATTCTTGATGGCTCATCATACATAACACTTTCATATTTTGATTGTCTGTAGAATCCTTTTAATTTATCTTCTTCAATGTCTGCTGGATCATCTGCAAAGATTTCATCATAACGACAAGAAATGATTTTTCCATCTTCTATAATTACTTTAAGTTGACCAGTTAAGCCACCACCTAATTCTTCAGCAATACCGTAGAATTTTTGCTTTGAAGGCTGAGCTAATAATGGCTCTACTTTTTCTGCAAGTGGTACCATTGCTTGGTAAATACTATTTGATGCACCTGATACAACATCAAAGTCACCTGTAATTCTTTGCTCTTCTAACATTTGTTTTTCAACTAAAACAACGCTTTGAATCCATGCTGCACCTTTAGCTTTACCCATGCTGAAGTTGTATTCTGATAAACGCTTTGGCACATCTTGATAAAAACGGTTGTAGTAGTTTGGACGTGTATTTTCGTTAAACTCTACTTTAACAATCTCATCCCCATTTTTTACAACTTCAAAAATTCCTAAATGACCTTGTCTAAAACGCTCTTCCTCTTTATAATAATCACCTTTGATGATTCCAAGTTGTGGCTGTGCACTCCACTCTAAGTCAGTTACTTCATATTCTTCTGCTGATGCTCCTGTTACTGCATCTGCATTTTCTTCAGCTTTTACTTCTGTAGTTGTCTCTGGTTGCATTTCTGGTGCTTGCTGTGCACATCCTACAGTTAAAGCTACTGTTGCTACCATCATAACAGCAACTAACATCTTTGCTACTTTTTTACTCATGTCTCAAATCTCCCGTCTATTATAGCTAACAATAACAATTTAAAAATATGTATCTTACCTAACTAAGATACCACATTGACATATTCTTGTCAATCTGGGTATTCATGGAAATATATATCTTAATTTCCTTTCTTTATCTAGCATGACTTTTTCTAATCTCCATATACTATTTTTAAATCTTTCATTTTAAAGCTTAGGAGTGAAGCAACCTATGAATAAAGCAAAAAAAACAGCGACAACAAATGCATGGTGTAACTGTGGTCAAACAGCAGCTTCTACTATTGATTATTCTGAAGGACGTGCCCCTGAAGAAATTCCAAAAGATGATAAACAAATAAAAAAATCCTAGTATACAAAAAGAGCAACTCACTTTTATGAGTTGCTCTTTTTGTATACTCTTATTCAGCTACATTGTTAAAGTTCTCTACAATCTTGTCTGCTTGTTCATTAATAACAAATAAGATTTTATTTCCTTTTTGAGCTGTTTGATAGTTTTGAACTAATTCATATTGTTCTGGAAGATAGCTCATCCATTGTTCTTCTAATCCTTTTTGTCTTTTTTCAATACCTTCCATAACTGCTTCCGCATCTTTTTCGTCATTTAACTCAAATACTGCAATTTCTGTTGCATGTACATTCATCATAGAAATACTTACATAATAATCTTTAAGTAAACTTGTATCTATTCCATAGGCATCTGCAAACATTTCCGGTAACATGGTAGTTTGACTTGGAAGCTCTATGCCCTCTGTAATAGTTTCTACTAAACCTGCTAATGCTGATGTTTCTGGCTCTACGATATCTTGCTCTGTTCCTTCTTCTGGTTTCTCTTCTGGCGTTACAACTCCTGTTTCTGGTGTTTCTGGTGTATTTGACTGTCCACATCCTACAAGACTTCCTGCCACTGCAAGTGTCATCATAATAGCTATAACTTTTTTATTTATTTTCATCTTTATACTCTCCTTATTATCAAAAGTTTTGATTTATACATCTTAGACGTAGCATTTTATGATAAAGTTCCTGTTTTATATTTGTTAAATTATGTAAGCTATTATTCTTATTTTAGCTTTTCGTTACACCTACTACCCCTGCAATCAATTTAGTAAACTCATGCTTAATAGTAGTAAGAGAAATAAAGAATACTATAATCTTCTCTTCCTGATAAATGTACGCTACCCTACAAGAAAAAACTTTATCTAATGGAATTTTATATTCATAAATGGTCTTACCTTCATATTTATAGCCCTTTACTGTTTTAATTTTATAAGCTTTCTCTTTTATAATAGATAGAAAATTCTCCTGAATCTCATTTATAATCTTTTCTTCATACTTTCTATTACGTCTAAAAAACTTTTCTAATACACTATTATCTTCTATTATAATTTGTTTCATATTTCAACCTCCTAATAATACGTATAGAGTTCTATATTCTGTTCGTCTTTTACATATTCTTTTAATAAACTATATACACCTTCATTAAGAAGCATTTGCATACCTACTTCTTCCCTAAAATCTACATTTATAATTTCCCCTCCCTGCTCCTCTAGTAAACTCTTAATAGGCGTAAATAAGTTATAGGGGCATTTCAGAAATACTTTTTCTAATTCCTGCTCCTCTTCTTCTACTTCTTGCCTATAATTCGCTCTTGCCACACTACTTTCTCTTGAATCTAGTACATAAAGTCTTAACTTATTACTTCTTGGAAATTCCCTCTTTTCAATAATTTTAAGTAGCTTCTTAAGTTCTTCCTTAGATAGGTTATAAAAAACCTCTTCATGAAAGCCTTCTTCATAAAGATTATAACCCTCTTCTAACTTTTCTATCACAATTTTTCTATTTTTCTTATAAGATCGTATATCCAAACAATTTAATGGTGCAATCTGTTCTAATCTTTTAAGTGTATCCCCAACAAAATTATCAATGGCTAACATATTCTCTTTCCTTTCACGCTTATTGATCTATCACCCTATTATAACTTTTTTTCCTTTTTCTTACTACAGTATTCGTCATTATGCTACATTTTACTCTCTCTATTTCTATAATTTTAGTCGTATTTTTGTTGATTATAAACAAAAAATTAATTTTTTATATTTTTTTGTTCATAATCTCTTTAAAAATCAAAAATATATGTTATTATTTATATATATTAAATTTGATTCTGACATAAAGACATTTATTTCTAGTTAATTTATACATGTGCATCACTAGAATTTATCCGTTTTTATGACTTTATTACAAACAACCGGAGGGGACAGTTATGAGAAAATTCACTAAAGCTTTAACTTTAGCAACAGCTACAATGCTCTTAGTATCTTCTGTAACAGGATGTAGCAATGGAAACAAATCACAAGCAGCAGGAGGAAATACTCCATCTTCAGGCGTAGAAGTTAACTTAACAGGTTATCCAATCGTTGAAGAGCCTATCCAATTAACAGCTTTCGCTTATGGTGAACCTGGAAATGGCGACTGGGATGACTATCCAGTATTTGCAGAACTTGCAGAAAAAACAAATGTTCAAGTAGACTTCGAAACAGTAAGTGGAGATGGTGCAACAGAAAAACTTAACTTAGTTCTTGCATCAAATAAACTTCCTGATATCTTCTTCTCAGGTTTAAGTTCTACTATGATTAACAAATATGCTGGAATGGGATTATTCCTTCCACTTAACGATCTTATTGATCAATATGCTCCAAATATCAAAGCGGTACTTGAAGAGCGCCCAGATATCAAAAACGCTATCACAATGCCAGACGGTAACATTTACTCTATTCCAGCTGTTAACGCAAATGCAGGTATCCCTACAACTCAGCTTTGCATTAACAAAACTTGGTTAGATAAATTAGGCTTAGAAGTACCAACAACAACAGATGAATTCTATGAAGTTTTAAAAGCTTTTAAAACACAAGATCCTAACGGAAATGGTAAAGCAGATGAAATTCCAATGACTTATGAACCAGTTCCTCCATATGATGTATGGAATGGTGATACAGGTTTCAGTGGTGCATTCGGTGTTGTAACACTTACTGGAAGCATGATGCTTTCTGAAGATGAACAAGATCTTATCTACACACCTATTCAAGAAGGTTACAAAGATTACATTAAATGGACAAGCAAACTTTATACAGAAGGTCTTCTTGACCCAGAACTTTTCACACAAGACCACAACCAATATATGGCTAAAAGAAGTTCTGACTACGTAGGTGCATACCTTACAAATGGACCATTAGAAGGTACAGATATTGAATGGATTGCAATCGAACCACTTAAAGGACCAAATGGTGATCAATTATGGTCTCAATTCGACTACGGTATTGATAAAAACAGAGCGATCATCTCTGCTACTTGCCAGTATCCAGAAATTGCAATGCGTTACATTGACTCATTCTTTGAAAAAGAAAACTCTTTAAAACTTAAATACGGTAAACGTCTTCAAGAAAGAGAGGGCGGTAAATGGGAAATTATAGAACTTGAACCAGGCGTATCTAGCGAATGTCCAGGTCCATATGCTCCAACAATGGAAACAAAAGATATGGAAATGAACGACCTTGTTCAAACAGAATCTTCAATCAGAGCTAATGAACGTCTCGAAATGTACAAACCATTCTTAGCACCAGCTATTCCAAACATGAACTTAACTCCAGAAGAGTCTAAAGAATTATCAGCTCTTCAAACAGATTTACAAGACTATGTAAATCAAAATAAAGCAAAATGGACAACAGGTCAACAAAATGTAGATACTGATTGGGATAACTATGTGGCTACACTTAACAAAATGGGCTTAGAAAGATATATGGAAATTTACAACCAAGCTTATGATAGATTCTTAGGTAACTAAATCTAAAAAAGCTGTAGAGTTCACTCTACAGCTTTTTTTATTGCATTTTATTAATAAGTATCTCTAGGGACTGTTTAATCTGATTTAATTCTTCCGATGTTAATTCCTTAAATACATTACAAAAACTATCATTCATAGCTTTCTTAAAGGAATAAGCAAATTCCTTTCCCTTATAGGATAAGGTAATATAAGTATTACGCTTATCCTTATCTTTCTTTGTCTTCTCTATATAGCCTGCTTCTTCTAATCTTTTAATAATACCTGATACTGTAGCTTTCGTTAAAGAAAGTTCACTGCACAGGCTTGTAAGTGTCATCTCTTTTTTATGAGCTAAGATCTTCACTACCATAACCTGTTGATTAGTTAATCCACTCATTCTCATTCCCAATCCTATATGATTATTCATAAGTGAATAAATCTCTTTAATCATCATAATAATTTGAAAGGACTCTGTTTCCCTTTTTATTGTTCCCATTTTATCCAACCCCTAACAAATAGAATCCCTGCACTAAATAAAGCTGTCCCTAATCCTACATAAAAAGGTGCCCAATACATGGACGGAATGAAACTCATAGAACGAATCACTACTCCTAAGGTCATCATACAAGCCATAATGACATAACCTTTTACATCAAAAAACGAAAAGACACATAGCCTTTCTTTCTCTTTATTTTTAATACGTTTTTCATGTTTATGGACCATCTTACTAAAAATACTAAAATAGAAAATTAAAAATACACATACAGCCACTATAGCAGAAATCATTTTATGGCCTTGTGCTGCTAATAAAACTTCATAACCTAGTTTCATCACCATCCCCCCTGCAAACATCCACACAATAGCTGCATATATTAATAATGTTTTCTTTGAACACCTAAGCACGAATTTATCCATTTTACCCACTCCTATTAGTTCGTATACAAACTATTTTATAGATATATCCTATGACGATTACATACTATTGTCAACTAGTAACTTCTAGCACTTTTGATGCAACTATTTATTCTTTCATATTTTCTAACTTACCAAAGATAACATATCCCCAATTAACCGATATAAAATCTTTATTGGTATAACCCATATTATACAATGCAACACTACATCCGCTAGTCCTCTTTACTTATTATTCATATTATAACTCAGCTATGTTATACTAAGACATATAAAAACAGTTATAAAAAGATAGGAGAAATTGAAATGAAACCATCAAATTTCCACTTTAAAATAGGTAGTCATGATATAACTGGTGCATGGGCAATTATACTTGCTATCCTTATTGCTATTCCTGTCATTGCACTGGTAGGTGTTTTATTATCTGTTGTTTTTTCTATTATAGGCATTGCCATTACCTTTGCCTTAGGCGTTGCTGGCATTACCATCATTATTAGTCTTATCACCTTACTTATTCCTAAAAAATGGCGTAATAAATTAGGTATTCACATTAACATTAATCGATCACCTAAAAAAAACTCAAAACCAACTACTACTCCTGATGGTAAACCTATCATTGATGTAGACTTTGAAGAAACTAAGAATTCTTAAAACTTAAAAAGCTAGCATAGAGCCATGTTTTTCAAAAGGTAATGGCCTGTGCTAGCTTTTCTCACTTTATTTTCTTTTACTATAAAACATCTTCTAATGTATATTGATCAAATTCCTCTATAAATTTATTAAGAGATCTTTGGATAATACCTTTCAGTTTACAGCCACCTTGTACATGCTTACAGATTTCACCTCTACTAAAGCATTCTGCCATATTTCCTGTCTCTTCTGTCATCCTAAGCACTTTTCCTAGATTAATCTCACAAGGTGATACTCCCAGCTTTAGGCCACCTGACCTACCTTTTATAGAAAGTACGTAGTCAGTTTTAGCAAGCTGATGTATAACCTTTTTCATATGGTGCTCTGATACATCTAAATAAGTTGCCAATTCCTCTACTGTACATAACTTATCTGTATGTCTAGCTAAATACACAAGTGCACGAAATGTATAATCGGTAAATTTAGATAGTTGCATAGTTGCAGCATCCTTTCCATTTAAACTTTAACTATTATAACATATTTTAAATGTATATTTTACTTGCACATTAAAGTAAAATATGTTAAATTAAATATGTAAAACATATACACATTTAACTTAGGGACTATAAATATGTTAAATGACTTAAAAAAATATACCTATCTCATATTAGGTTCCCTACTTTTATTTATAGGGATAGTAGGTACTTTCCTTCCCGTTATTCCAACAACACCCCTTATCGTTCTGACCTGCTATCTCTATAGTAAAAGTTCAAATATAGCTTATGCTATTCCCCCTTTTGCTTACTAAATAACATACTAATACAACCTATTAGAGGTTAATACTTTATACTTTATTATTTCTTTATTTTCTAAATTAAAACCATTCGTTCATTACTTTACTAGGAGGATTTAACCATGTTAGATCAAAAAACAATCGAAGTTGTTAAAAGCACAGTTCCTGTATTGCAAGAAAAAGGTGTAGAAATTACAACTCATTTTTATAAAATTATGTTTGAAAATAATCCAGAAGTAAAAGCTATGTTTGATATGAGCAAACAAGAATCAGGTGCTCAACCAATGGCTTTAGCTATGACAGTATTAGCTGCTGCCCAAAATATTGACCGTTTAGAAACACTTCTTCCAGCGGTACAAAAAATCGGCGCAAGACACGTAGAACTTAATGTCAAACCTGAACACTACCCAATCGTAGGACAGAACTTATTACAAGCTCTTAAAGATGTATTAGGTGATGGTGCAACTGAAGAAATTATGGAAGCATGGGGTAAAGCCTATAACATTATTGCAGATATCTTCATCAATGTTGAAAAAGATATCTATACTTCAAAATAATATCCACAAAAAAAGATGCCTCTTTAGAAGAGGCATCTTTTTTATTCATTAGTTACTAATTTAAGTTTTTCAGTTTGATCTACTGTAGTAAGTGTTGAAATAATTTCCTCAATATCACCATCAAGGATTGAATCTAATCTATGAAGTGTAAGACCGATACGGTGGTCTGTTACACGTCCTTGTGGGAAGTTGTAAGTACGAATACGTTCACTACGATCACCAGTACCTACCTGACTTTTCTTTTCTGCTGCCATTTCAGCATGTTGTTTAGCTTGCTCCATATCATAAAGTCTAGCACGAAGTACTTTAAGTGCTTTTTCTTTATTTTTAAGCTGTGATTTTTCATCTTGGCAAGACACAACAAGACCAGTTGGAATGTGAGTAGCACGTACAGCTGAGTCAGTTGTATTTACACACTGTCCACCATTACCTGAAGCTCTAAATACGTCAATACGCACATCATTCATGTTAAGTTCAACGTCTACTTCTTCAGCCTCTGGAAGAACAGCTACAGTAACTGTTGATGTATGGATACGACCGCCTGATTCTGTTGAAGGAATACGTTGTACACGGTGTACACCACTTTCATATTTAAGTTTAGAGTAAACACCTTGCCCTTTAATCATAAAGATAACTTCTTTAAAACCACCAATTCCACTTTCGTTAACTTCCATAAGCTCTGTTTTCCATTTGCAACGTTCTGCATAACGGTTGTACATGCGGTAAAGGTCTGCAGCAAAGAGTGCAGCTTCATCTCCACCAGCGCCACCACGAATCTCCACGATAACATTTTTCTCATCGTTAGGATCTTTTGGAAGAAGTAAAAGTTTAATTTCGTTCTCAAGTGGTTCTACACGTTTTTTATTCTCATTAAGTTCTTCTTTTACAAGCTCTCTAAAGTCATCATCTAACTTTTCTTCAAGCATCATAAGTGCATCATCAATTGCTGCAAGTGTATCTTTGTATTCGATATATTTTTCTACAATAGGTCTTAAATCACTATGCTCTTTCATAAGCTTTTGCCATCTCTCTTGATCGGCAATTACCATTGGATCACTAATCATTTCACCTATGTCTTCAAATTTTTGTACTAAATCGTCAAGCTGATCAAACATCCATTCACCTCATCATTATTTATAATTTCATGCCTATAACAACTCTGTCTTTTCCAGCTAAATCTTGTATAAGCTTAATGTTATAAAAACCTTCTCGCTTAAGAATGTTACATACATCTTCGCCTTGTAGATATCCTATTTCATAGGCTAATAAACCATTTTTCTTAAGGTACTTTTTACCTTCTTTAGTAATTTCACGATAAAACTTAAGGCCATCGCCTTCATCAGTTAGCGCTTTACGAGGCTCATGCTCTTTTACTTCTCCCATAAGCCCTTTACACTCGTCAAATGTAATATATGGCGGATTAGACACAATAAGATCTAGACTTTCTTCTTCTTCATCATAATCCTTAAAGACATCACTTTGCAAGAGGGTAATATGTTCCTCTAACTGATGCTCTTTTACGTTTTTCTTTGCTACTGCAAGTGCATTTTCACAAATATCTATCGCTGTTATGTTCAGCCCTTTTATGTAGTGCACAAGTGATACACTAATACATCCTGAACCTACGCCTACTTCTACTGCTTTTTCAACTCTATTTTGTTTGCTGTATTCTATAATTGTTTCTACTAACGTTTCTGTATCCTGTCTCGGAATGAGAACACGCTCATCTACATAAAATTCTAGTCCCATAAATTCTTGACTTTTTGTAATGTATTGAAGAGGTATCCCTTGAATACGTTTTGCAATCATATACATATAAGACTCTTTAATATGATCTGCAACTTCATCATTGCCATGAAGAATCAGTTCGCTTGATGTACACTGTAGTAAATAAAGTGCAAGTAGCCTTGCATCAATAGCAGCATCCATCTTTTCATAGCTTTCAAGGACATTTCTACCCATTGCAATAAGCTGATTAACAGTTACATTTTTTGGCTGATCCTTCAGCATGCTCATTATCTAAAACTCCTTTTATCGCAGCAATAGCTACTTCTATTTGCTCATCATCTGGTTCAATCGTTGTAAATTCTCTTTGAAGCCACATACCTGGTTTACTTAAAAGCTCTGCAAGCTTGTTACTATCTGCTTTTCTAGCCCATCTAATAAATTCATAAGAAATACCTGCAACAACTGGTACCATTACAATACGGGTAACCATTCTAAGCCATACATTTTGTGTTGTAAATAAGCTAAATACTAGAATACTTACAATCATAACGACAAAAAGGAAACTTGTCCCGCAACTTTTATGAAGTCTTGTACATGACCTTACATTTTCTACTGTAAGCTCTTTTTCCTGTTCTAAACAGTTAATCGTTTTATGTTCTGCACCATGATATTGGAAAGTTCGCTGAATATCTTTCATACAAGTTACAAGTTTCATGTAACCTAAGAAAATAAAAATCCTAAGTGCACCTTCAACGAGGTTCAGTAAAAAGGAAGAGTCAATAAAGTTCTTAAATAAAGTACTAATAAGCATTGGCAGAACCATAAAGATACCAATTGCTAATACAAAAGAAACACACATAGTTGCACCAATTAAAAACTTCTCAGCTTTATCTCCTAACTTCTCCATAAGCCATTTTTCAAACTTACTTTCTTCCACTTCTTCTTCGTCTCCAAAGATTTCCGCAGAATAACTTAATGTTTTCACACCTAATGTTAAGGATTCTATAAATACTGCAATACCTCGTAAAATCGGTAATCTTAGCACTTTATAGCGGTCTAGGATACTCTTTGTGTCTTGTACATCTACTTCAATCTCACCATCTGGTTTTCTTACAGCTACGGCGTATAACTTTCTTCCCTTCATCATAACGCCTTCAATAACTGCTTGACCCCCTATATCTGTCCTTGCCATACTGCACCTCCTTAAATAAAATAATCTATAAATAAAAAAAGAGTTGAGACCATCCTCTCAACCCCTCTTGTTTACGATTATTGAACGTTGTATTTTCTGTTGAATTTGTCAATTCTACCTTTAGCTTGTGCAGCTCTTTGTTTACCTGTATAGAAAGGATGACAGTTTGAGCAAACCTCTACACGGATGTCAGATTTTGTTGAACGTGTTTTGATTACGTTACCACAGTTACAAACTACTTCTAATTCTTCATATTTTGGTTGGATTTCTTTATTCATGCTATTCACCTCTTTCATAGTACTTTCTATGTTAATTTATACGTTAACAATACTATTATGACAACGTTAGTATTATATCATGTCTTTTTTTAAATTGCAAGGTTTATTAATAATCGTTTTTCAGCATTTTTTCTGTAAAAATTTTGTTTGTTGGATACTTGATCATCTTATTAATAAGGTCCTCTGTAACTTCTGCAGAATTACCACGACTCATCTCTCTTCGAATATTGTAAGCTACATTAGCCTCATCATTACTTAAAAGAAGATCATCTCTTCTTGTCCCAGACTTATAGATATCAATTGCTGGGAAGATTCTGCGCTCTGATAAAGATCTATCTAATACAAGTTCCATATTTCCTGTTCCTTTGAATTCTTCAAAGATAACATCATCCATTTTACTTCCTGTTTCTACAAGTGCTGTCCCAAGAATGGTTAAACTTCCACCATTTTCTATCTTACGCGCTGCTCCAAAGAATTTTTTTGGCATATGAAGTGCAGCTGGATCAAGTCCACCTGATAAAGTCCTTCCACTTGGTGGAATAGTAAGGTTATACGCTCTTGCCATACGTGTAATACTATCTAACAGAATAACAAGGTCTTTTCCCTGTTCGACCATACGTTTTGCACGCTCTAGTACCATTTCCACTACTTGTTTATGGTGTTCTGGCGGCTCATCAAATGTAGAAGCAATAACTTGTACATCTTGTCCTTCTATACTTCTTCTAATATCGGTTACTTCTTCTGGTCTCTCATCTATAAGTACTACAATAAGAGAGACATCTTTATGATTGTGTGTGATAGCATTAGCAATATGCTTTAAGAGAATTGTTTTCCCTGCTTTAGGTGGTGCTACAATAAGCCCTCTTTGACCTTTTCCTATTGGGGCAATAATGTCAATGATACGCGTCGATAATACACTCTCATCATATTCTAAAGACAGTCTTTGATTTGGAAATACTGGCGTAAGCGTTTCAAAGTTAGGACGGTATTTAGCCTTTTCTGGTCTGTCACCGTTTACTTTATGCACATAGAGTAAGGCTCCTGCTTTTTCTCCCTCTTTAGGTCTACGCATATCCCCTTCAATCCAGTCGCCTGTTTTAAGATTAAAACGTCGAATCTGTGAAATTGATAGATAAATGTCATCATCACCGCGCATAAAATTACGTGCACGTAAAAAACCATAGCCGTCTGGCATAATTTCCAAAATGCCGGCGCCTACCATACGGTCTTGTCTACTGATTTTGATTTCTTCTTCATCTTCTATTAAATTTTCCACTTCAATAGGTTCTGGAATGATTTCAGATTGGATTTCCTGAGATGGGGTAAGTGCTTCAATGAGTTCAGCTTTCTTAAGCTTACTAATATTCTTAAGGCCTTTTTCTTTTGCAAGTTCTCTTAACTGAGCTAATGTCATGTCTTGAATTGTATCCATTCAAACTAGCTCCTTTTAATTCTATAGTATTTTTAATTAGTGTAGCATATTTATGCGTTTATTTACAAGGATATTTTTACCATATCTTCCTTTTAAAACATTTTATAGATTTCTTTTATCTCTTCCTATTAAAAGTGACATTGTCTTAGAAAATGTCGCCAAATTCCTTCAATAATATTCTTCTTAATAAAAAAACTTCTTTATATATGCTGATTACCCCTTTGAAGTGCAATTACACCGGTACGCACACTTTCAACAATCTCAAAAGGTCTTACTACATCTATAAAAGCATCTATCATATCTTTACTATTACAGATTTCGAATACAATAACCTCTGTATCAATATCAATGACTTTTACACTATATATCTCAGTAAGCTCTTTAATCTTATTGCATAATTCAGGTTTTAGAGTGACTTTAACAATGGCAAGTTCACGAATAATATCCTGCTTGCTATCAAGTACCTCAACTTTTTTAATATCAATAAGTTTCTCCACTTGTTTTTGAATTTGATAGAGAGAATTTTCATCTTCTGTTACAGAAATAGTAATTCTAGAAATATTTTTTTCATGTGTCTCCTCCCCTGTAAAACTATTTAAATTAAATCCTCTTCTTGTGAATAAGCCCGCAATACGCGCAACAACACCATAGTTATTCTCAACCAATACGGAAAGTATAGTATTTTTCATGGAACATCTCCTTTTCCAATTTTCATTTAGAATATTATACCATAGTATGTATTTTTCATTCTATTTATTTTATTTCTATAAATTTATTGTTCATTACTTTCTTCCTCTACAGCGGCTTGTTCACATCAATTTCTTTTGGCCTATACATAAAGAAAAGGGCCGTTGCCACGCAACAGCCCCTACTTCTTATTATAAGACGTTTATTTTACTTTTTTCTTAATTCGCATTGGCTTATTTTGTCCTTCACTACTGTAAGCTTTCAATTTACATGCCACACGTTCTTCAACCTGCGCTGCCGGTACGCCTGTCAGAATCTCTATTCCTTCTTTAAAGGAACTAATTGCATAAATATGAAATCTTCCCTGCTCAACTGCTTCTATTACCTCTTCATCTAGCACTAAGTCTTTTTGATTTTGTTTTGGAATAATAACACCTTGTTTTCCCGTTAAGCCTTTTTGCTTACAAATTCTATAAAATCCTTCTATCTTATCATTGACGCCTCCTACAGGTTGAATCTGCCCATATTGATTAATAGAGCCTGTTACAGCAACCCCTTGCCTAATAGGCACTTGTGATAAGCTTGATAAAATAGCATACAATTCCGCACTAGATGCACTATCTCCGTCTATTCCCCCATAACTCTGCTCAAAACAAATCTTCCCACACAATGAAAGAGGATAATCTTGTGCAAAATAATTACCTAGAAAGCCTGTAATAATTTGAACCCCCTTTGAATGAATACTTCCACTCAGTCCAACTGCACCTTCAATATCTGCTACACCACTTTTCCCCCTGTAAGTTGTAGCAGTAATACGAACAGGCTTACCAAACATAAAGTCCCCCACATCATATACAGCTAATCCATTAACCTGCCCTATTTTCTTTCCACCTACATCAAGCAGATAGATATTCTTTGCATATTTTTCTTCTATATTTTTCTGTAAAGTTTCTTTAAAAAGTGTTTTAACCGTTCTTGCCTTCACAATATGTTCTTTTGTAATAAGGTCTTTACTAAAAACACTTGCTTCTCTTATTAAGTCTGTAACAGGTTGTATATTGGCACTCATTTTTTCTTGACTTTCAGCTAACCTATGACTATATTCTGCCAAGACTAATACACCTTCATAGCTTACATCGGGTAAATGTTCTTTATTACAAAAAGCTTTTATCTGGCTTGCAAATCGTAAGAGTGAAGTCTTATCTCCATCTATAGTATCTTTAAAATCAATATTCATTTTAAATAAATCTTTAAAAGTTGCATCCATATCACAAAGCACACGGTATACTTCATAATCACCAATTAAAATCACCTTAAAATCTACAGGAACAGGTGGTGGTAACATACCTAAACTCGTTGTAATATTAGAAATCGCTAAACTCTCTACATTAACTTCTCCTGTCTTAAGTGTTCTTCTAATAACTTCAAAAGACCCTGGATAATCTAAAAGATCATTAACATATAACAGTAGATATCCACCATTAGCTTCATGTAAAAGACCTGCACTAATGTTATTAAAATCTACACGGTTTAGCGTTAACTCTGTATCTACCTTAATCTTACCTACTAGTCTAGCAAAGCTTAAATCTCTTGCTGTAACTACTGGTGCACCTTGAAGCTGGCTATTATCTACAAGTACATTGATATCATAATGACCTACACGTTCTCCTACCTTGTTACTCCCTAACCATGGAAAAATACTTTTTATATCCTGGCTTTCTGCAGACTGTGAATCACTAAAAATAGAGATATCTTCTAATATATCTTGTAAAATTTCATCTAGATACTCTTTAATCACTTCGTATTTCCCATATACTTCTTTCAGATGTTTAATAAAATAGCCTACTTCATGAAGAACAATCTCTTCACTAATATCATTCATATATTGGCCATACTCTTTTTCTACATCTCTAATATCTGCAAGTACTTGTTCTGCCATATCCGAAAGCCTATCAATATTTTCCTCAATCTCTTGCTTTGTAGTTTGGTCTAGAAGTTCATACTGTTCCATTGAAATAGGGTTTTCTTCCTTATCAAGAGGAATAAACCCTAAACCTTCTTGAGTTAACTTAACAATAAAGCCTTGCTCTTTTGCATAGCTCTTAAGTTCTTCTAATATTTGTTCCTTTTTACTATCTAATTTATCTATTAAATGCTGCCTTTTTCTCTCTGCTTCAACACTATCTAATTTAGCACCTAATCCATCTATAAGAAACTGTCTAAATTCTTTCATATCCTCTTTAAAACGTATACTGTCGCCTGGCTGCATACGAATCACTCTAGGTGTGGAAGGGTTTTTAAAATTATAAATATAGCATATATCCTGAGGGACAGCCTTTTCACCAGCTTGTTTTTCTAACCTTGCTTTTACGTATTCATAAATTGTCTTTTGGTCTACTCCAGATATATACATGTTGTAGCCTCTTGCACCTAATTGCAAACCAAACTCTAGTGCCATAAGCGCATTGTCCTGATCAATAATGCTCTCATCTGGTTGGATTTCATCTGTTGTTTTAAAATTAAAACCTGTATTGAGATAGGAGATTTTAAGATCCTCCCGCCTTAGTTCTAAGTTATTTTTCATAGTGACCCCCCCATACTTACACTATATTCAGAACGGCTTATACGCTTTACAAATTTCCTTCAAAATTGACATTTTTTCCAGATTATTTTGGGGTACAAACACAAAAAGTACAGGAGCCGAAGACCCATTAGGTAAAATATATTTCACTATAGCCTCTTCTCCTTCTTGAATCTCTCCCAAAAAACTAGCTTCTCCTTTTCCTTTTAAACATCCCTTATTAGGCATGGCATAAACTTTACCATTCCACATAAGCGCCCCTCTAAATACATCCCCTCTTGGATTAAATACTACAAAGGTATCTTTCACCGCTTTTAAATGAAGTTCATACTCCATACCAAAGTTCCCCTTATTATAGACCTCTTTACCTAATACCTCATCAAACCCTATTAGAAATTCTTCCATCCCTTCTCCTATGGAAAAATAGGCTAATTCTGTGTCTAAATCTATATAATAGATTTTTTTCATAGTCTCAAATGTTCCCCTTATGTGCTGATCTTTTGCACAATAATGCCTATATGTTTCGAAGTTATCCCCATTTTCTACACATAATACCTGCCATTTAACTTTATCCTCTGTATGAAAATCTATATAACTCGATAGGGCATCCCCCCTTTTCCAAGGTAGCTCCTGCTTATAAATAATTTCTGTCTGCCCTGCTGGCAAATCATAAACAACCTCTCTTGTCTGGTTATCCCAATAATCTAATAGAAGCTGCTCACCTACATAAAGCACATCCTCACTAGGTCCCTTTATAGCATAATTATTAATACAGATTCTCTGTTTCTCCTTACTTAAATTCGTTACTAAAATCATCATTCTATAATCTTTACCATCCTTCATATCATGAAGATGGTGCATCAGAAGTCTTCCTGTTCCATTACTTATTCCCTCATATAAAATTCCTTTTTCTTTAACCTTTTCCGGACTATCACTAATGATTAACTTTCCACTCACTACACCATCCCTTGTACCGGTTATTTTTTTATATAACCTATAATTTTCAGTTCCGAACAGATTAAACTTAGCCCCTTTTATATTTTTTTGCGCCATATAGGCTACTTCAGATTGACTACAGTTTTTATATACTGTGATATAAGTTAGAGCTGGCTCACTCCACACCTCATGGCTGTCTTTAATCTGCAATGCGACTTCATACTGGCCCGGTGCAAAAAGTACTTCAGGCTTTTCAAAAACAACATATTCTTCATTTAAAAATAGAGGTCTATAACTCCATCTCTCTTCTGCCATTTGGGTCCCATTGGGCAGAGCATATAGAGCTAAAAAATTAATTTTCTCACCACCTTTTACTTTAGCTTTTTGACTTCGAAAAGCTAAAATAAGTGGTTTAGATACTTCTAATTCTTGAGCCTTAATAGAGCCTATACATACGATTAAAAATGTAATTATAAATAAATATAATAGATTCTTGATCCACTTTTTCTTCATTTTTATCTACCCTATCGCTTATTTTTTAAATTAATTTTTATATTTTTTTCAAATATTATTACTTAACTCTTATACATAAAATTTATATTATTTTTTTCAAATTTTTTCATTTTTACTTTTAAACATCCTTTGTTTTTTAGTACTTTTCTCGTTCTTATATGCTTATAGCCATTACACTTTATTTTATTTTTGTTTAGTATTATAAAACTTTTTGTTAGATATAAGATTTTATTTTTTATAACACTATTACTAAACTACTAGTATAGGTATACAAAATTTTTTATTGCTTTTTCAAAAAGTCACCCCTATAATAGCATTTGTTAAAAAAATGATTCTCACACTAAAACCAAGGAGGTCTTATTACTGATGGAACATTTAGATACACAAAAAATTAAATTACATGGCTTTAATAATCTCACAAAAACCTTAAGTTTCAACATGTATGATATTTGTTATACCCAAAAGTCCGAAGATCGTGAAGCTTATATTAATTATATTGACGAACAATATAATGCCGATAGACTTACTGAAATTCTTACAACTGTTACTGAAATTATTGGTGCCAATATTTTAAACGTTTCAAAGCAGGATTATGAGCCTCAAGGTGCTAGTGTTACGATTTTAATATCAGAAAGCCCTGTAGCGCCAGCTGCTTCTTTTCCAAACTGCGCAACACCTGGCCCACTGCCTGATATCGTACTAGCCCATTTAGATAAAAGTCACATTACTGTACATACTTATCCTGAATATCATCCAACTGATGGTATTAGTACCTTTAGGGCCGATATTGATGTTTCTACATGCGGTGAGATCTCTCCCCTTAAGGTCCTTAACTATCTCATCCACTGCTTTGATGCAGATATGATGACCATTGACTATAAAGTTCGTGGTTTTACTAGAGATATTACAGGCAATAAACTGTTTATTGATCATCCTATTGATTCTATCCAGAACTTTATTCCTGATCACATTAAACATCTTTATCATATGATTGACGTTAATGTATATCAGGAAAATATATTCCACACAAAATGCAAACTAAAAAACTTTGATTTAGATAACTACTTATTTGGCTATACCAAACAAGATCTTCATCCAGGCACTGCACATCAGATTGCAAAAAAAGTTCGCAGAGAAATGGATGAAATTTTCTATGGAACTAATGTAACTGAAGCCATGTTCCCTGTGGAGGATTAGGCAATGAATCATCATCTTACTCCACTACTTACAGGTGTTATGACCTATACGAGTGAATCTATAACCCGCTTTGATGTACCAGGTCATAAAGGTGGCAAAGCACTTGATACACTCCAAAACTTATGGGGTGAAGACGTACTTAGAATGGATGTTAACTCTACTAAACCTGTAGATCATTTAGCCCACCCTACCGGCATCATTCTAGAAGCAGAAAAGCTTTTAGCAGATGCCTTTGAAGCAGACAATGCCTTTATGCTCGTAAATGGTTCTACCTGTGGTGTGCAGTATATGCTTATGAGTACCTTAAGTGATGGTGACAAAGTTCTCCTTCCTCGCAACGTTCACAAATCTGCTATTAATGCACTTATTCTAACAGGTGCAAAACCTGTTTTTATTGAGCCTGAAATTGATACCCATTATGGTATTGCTAATGGCATTACTGTAAGTAGCGTCAAGCACGCTTTTGACCTCAATGATGATATTAAGGCTATACTAGTCATTCACCCTACTTACTTTGGAGCCATATCAGAACTTGAGGCTATTATTCAGCTTGCTCACGAGAAAGGTGTTCCTGTGCTTGTAGATCAAGCTCATGGTGCTCACTTTCCTTTTCATCCTGAGCTACCTGATAATGCATGCAAGCTAGGCGCTGATCTAGTCACAGTTAGTATGCACAAAACAGGAGGTTCTCTTACCCAATCTTCTGTTTTACTCCATAACGATGGACTAATCGATAAACTGAAAGTACGCTCCACCATTAATCTGATGCAGACTACATCTGCTTCTTATCTGCTGATGTGTTCTCTGGACTATGCTCGTCATAAACTTGCTACCGAGGGTCATATTTTATTCCATGAGCTGATTAATCTTACTAAGCATACGAAAACACAAATTAATCAAATTCCGGGTTTTCAGTGTATGGATGCCGCTCACCACTTCGACCCTTTACGACTGCTTATCCGTGTAAGTGATTTGGGCGTTTCAGGTTTTTATATTTATGATTTGCTTGCAAGTGACTACAACATTCAACTCGAACTAGCCGAGCCTCACGTTGTACTTGCTATTATTTCACTAGCAGACACTAAGGAAAGCCTATCTACTTTAGTTTCTGCCTTAAAAGACATTAGCAAGAAGCTTTATACCGGCTCTCTTCCATCTCGTCTTAACACTACCCCAGTAGTCTCCTTGCACAACAAGCTTCTTCTTACACCAAGAGAAGCTTACTATCATCCTAAAAAGCTAATCTCTATTGATGAAGCTGATGGTCTGATAAGCGGAGAATCTATTATGATTTATCCACCAGGTATTCCACTTATTATCCCTGGTGAGATGATTACCAAACCACTTATTGAGTATTATCACTATTTACAAAAACAAGATACTGTCATCTTGAATGCTACAGATAATCTTAATCACATTCTTGTATTAGACAGTAGTCAGGAGGAAAATATGATTGATTTATGGTATACAGAAAACCACCAAGAGGATACTAAATTCTCTATCAAAGTTAAGGCACACTTACACTCTGAAAAAAGTGCTTTCCAACAGATTGACTTCTTTGAAAGTGATACATTCGGCAAGTTCTTTACATTAGATGGGTTAATGATGGTAACAGAAAAAGATGAATTCATCTATCACGATATGATTACACACGTACCTATGGCAGTTAATCCAGAAATCAAAAAAGTACTCATTATCGGTGGAGGTGATGGGGGAACTGCCCGTGAAATTTTACGTTATAAGAGCATTGAAAAGGTAGATATGGTTGAAATTGATGAGCGTGTTGTACGCCTTTGTCAAAAATACATCCCACAAACTGCTTGCAAACTTGATGCTGATCCAAGACTTTGCCTCCATTTTGAAGATGGACTCAAATTTGTTCAAGATGCAAAAGATGCTAGCTATGATCTTATCCTAGTAGACTCTACAGATCCAATCGGACCTGGTGAAGGGTTATTCACTTACGATTTTTATAACAACTGCAAGCGCATTTTAAGCGAAGTCGGTATTCTTATTAATCAACACGAGAGCCCTTACTACGATTCTTACGCTCATGAAATGAAACGTGCACACTCCAAAATTAAAGATACATTCCCAATTGCGCAAGTTTACCAATTCCATATGCCAACTTATCCTTCAGGTCACTGGCTCTTTGGATTCGCTTCTAAGAAATTCCATCCTCTAGAAGATCTTAAAGCAGATGCTTGGAATGCATTCGGGCTTCATACACGCTATTACAATACAGACCTACATAAAGGTGCTTTTATGCTTCCAACCTACGTTAAGGAGAGCTTAGAAAATGCATAATATTTCTACTACATCTAGTTTTATTGGATTTGACCAAGAATATGACACCTCTCCTATTGTTTTAGTTGGTATTCCCTTTGACGGGACAACAAGCTTTAGACCCGGAACACGTTTTGCACCCGCTGTAGTTAGGCCCGATTCCTACGGGCTTGAAACTTATTCTCCTTACCTACACTTAGATATGGAAGATTACAACCTCTGTGACTTAGGAGATATAGAACTTCCTTTTGGAAATACAACGAAAGCACTTAAGACAATATACAAAACCTTTGATCAAATTATAAGAGACGGAAAACGTCCTTTAACGATAGGTGGGGAACACTTAGTTTCTCTTCCTATTATTGAGGCATTTAGCAAGATTTATCCTGATTTATGTATTATCCACTTTGATGCTCATACAGATTTACGTGAGGATTATATGGGTGAACCACTTTCTCATGCCTCTGTGATAAGACGTGCTTGGGACATACTAGGTGATAATCGTATTTTCCAATTTGGTATACGTTCTGGCACTAAAGTAGAATTTAGCTGGGCCAAATCTCATACCTATCTTCAACCATTCAATCTAGATAGTCTAGAGGAAATTATTATTCAACTTCAGAATCGCCCTGTTTATATTACAATTGATTTAGATGTACTTGATCCTTCCATATTCCCAGGAACGGGTACACCTGAACCTGGTGGTATTGATTTTAATACACTTATCTTTGCTATTAAGCAGTTCACAAAGCTTAATCATATAGTTGGCGCAGATGTGGTAGAACTCTCTCCTCACTATGATATATCAGGCGTATCTACTGCTACATGCTGTAAAGTCATTCGTGAAATGGCACTCCTTCTTAGTCATAAGCAATAATTTTTAATAGCTAGGCATATACTATCTAAAAAGATTGCTTATTAAAGGAGTATCCGTGATGCAGCTTACCACTACCCATGCTATTGAAAATCAAGAACTCGAATTATTAGGCCTTGTAAAAGGTCTATCTTCTTCTAAAGAACAAGCTTTTGATGAAGCTTTAAAAAGACTTCAAGAAGAAGCTACATTTCTTAAAGCTGATGCCGTTATAGGTATTCAGTGTAGTATATGCCCCTCCTCAAATAATCAAACACAAATGTTTGTCTATGGTACTGCTGTTAAGTTTAGAGTCTCTACAGACCTCCAGCAGTTCTAACCTCCTTTCCAAATCCAAAAGGCTGCCAGCTAACTCACTTGTCAGTTAACTGGCAGCCTTTTATCTTTCTATTAAACTATCTAACCATTTCACTACATCTTCCATAACTTCTTTTCTATTTATTTCATTAAACATCTCATGTCTACCTTCTGGATAGAGCTTATAGGTTACATTTTTTATTCCTACTTTTTCATAATCTTTTACAAGGTCATAAATCCCTTTTCCATTTCTGCCAACAGGGTCTTTATCTCCTGCAAAAATATAAATAGGTAAATCTAATGGAATACTTTTCTTGTTTTCTAATGCCCCAACATACTTAAGCCCTGTAAGAAAATCTTCGAAAAATCCTGCTGTAAAAACACTTCCACAATATGGGTCCTCTATGTATTTATCTACTTCTTTCTCATCTCTCGACAGCCAGTCAAATGATGTGCGGTTAGGCTTAAACTGTTTATTATACGTTCCAAATATAAGTTTGTCCATCTCAGGACTTTTTGTATTTCTTCCTTTTTTCTTAACTTGTTGTTTAGCTACCCATAAACCTATATCTAAAATGAAACCCTGTTTACCATTGGTTCCAGAAAGAATAACACCATCTAACTCTTTTCCATATCTCATAATATAAGCTTGCGCAACAAAAGAACCCATACTATGAGAAAGTAAAAACAAAGGTAACTGTGAATTTTCTTTTTTTATTAACTGAGTCAAACTGTATAAATCTTTAACTAAATATTTAAAGCCTTCTTTCTCTGCCAGAATACCTATATCATCTAAGTCTTTGGCCGTTCTTCCATGACCTCTATGATCATGGGCATAAACAATGTATCCTCTATCTGTTAGGTAATTTGCTACACGTTCATAGCGGTGAGCCCCTTCAGCCATCCCATGTGCAATCTGCACGATCCCTTTTACACTAATTTCTGGATCAGGTAGCCATCTATAGGCATATACTCGCACCTGTTCCTCTCCTATGAAAGTAAAATTTTCACTAATCACGTTATAACCTCCTCTAGCTCTATATATCTACTTTTATTATAATCCTCTTATTTATAAAAACAAATAAAAAGAGTTATTAGGCTTCCTAATAACTCTTTTTAAATCTTATAATAAGTCTCTCATAAGTTCTAAGTTTGATTTTGCTGAAAGGTAAGATAATGGTACATCAAATACGGATTTAGCACCTTTCATACCTTCTTTATTCATTCTTACAGCAGCTCTAGCGTATGCTACAAGTACATTAGCTGTAAATTGTGGATTGCTATCAAGTTTAAGTGAGAATTCAATAATTTGTTTGTTTTCTTCTTCTAAACCTGTTACACCAGTTCTAAATACAAATCCACCATGTGGCATTTTAGAATGGTTAGCTTTTAATTCTTCTTCACTCACGAAATTAACAATTGTATCATAATCTGCAAAATAGTTTGGCATTGTTTTAATTGTATTTTCAATAGCTGCAAGATCTGCACCTTCTTCAGCCACAACAAAACATTCACGAAGATGCTTTTGTCTTGTTGTAAGTTCAGGATTGTCTCCTCTTCTTACACGCTCAACTGCTTCATCCATTGGAATTGTGTATTGAATAGCATTTTTAACACCTTCAACGCGGCGTAATGCATCTGAATGACCTTGACTTACACCTTTGCCCCAGAATGTGTAATCTTCTCCAACTGGCAAGATTGCACCTGACATCATACGAATCATAGAAAAGAGACCTGGATCCCAACCTACTGAGATAATACTTGTTGTACCAGCTTCTAGTGCTTTTTCATTTACACTTTCAAAGTACTCTGGAATTCTTGCATGTGTATCAAAGCTATCAATTGTATTGAAGTTAGCTGCAAGTTCTGGACCTTGTACTGGTAAGTCTGTAGCTGAACCACCACATAAAATCATTACATCAATGATACCTTTATAGTTTAATAAAGCATCCATATGCTCTACTTTTGCTGTTGCTGTTTCAATCGTAAGTGTTTCTGGCGCTCTTCTTGTGAAAACAGCTACAAGTTCCATATCTGGACTTTGTGTAATAGCTGCCTCTACGCCACGACCAATATTACCATATCCCACGATACCTACTTTAATTGTACTCATTCTAGTTCCTCCTCTATTTTTACTTGTATGTAAATGTTATTTATCTCATTTGAATTAGTAGTTTTATTTAGAACTACTAAATTAAGTATAAGCCTTTTTATCTTTCTTTGTCAATAATCTTTATCATTTAAACTAAAAATTTTATATTTACCTTTATCGTATTTTTAGTTATTATAGACTTAGATGTCAGAACAAGGTGGTGAAAATATAATGGATTTTATAGTAATGACCCCCGGTGAAAAACTTCGATTATTCCGTAGAAAATATAATTTAAGACAAGATGATTTAGCAGGTAAAAATATGACGCGTAATACTATTAGCATGATTGAAACCAATAAAATCTCTTTGACCCCAAGTACAGCAGAGGCTATTCTTACTAACCTTCACAATGCATGTTTACAAAAAAATAAAACATGTACACTCTCTCTTAATGAATTACTCAACTCTGCTCAATCACAGGCTCGTACACTTGCTCTACAGTTTATTAGCTCCCTTCAAGCTGATGATACGCTTATATCGCTATCTTTTAAAAATGATAACTATGCCAATATACTACTCCTACTTGAGGAACATAATCTCCCACTTGAAAAAGCACTTCTCTATGATACCATTGGCAGTTATTATATGCGTCACCATGACTATACTGAAGCTTATACTTATTATTCACAAGCCTTTGACTCGGTTCCTAAACAATCTTATTCAGATACTTTTGCAAATCTTACGTCTCACCTTATACAATGTTGTTACAAAACAGAGCGCTTCTTGCCTCTTGTAAACTACTGCCTTATTTTTTTTCATTATGATCATTTACCTAATATAGATCTAATCTTTGAACTTAAATATAATATGATACTTGCTTATTATCATCTAGAATACTACGAAAAAGCTTTACAAGAATTAAACACTTCAATGCTTCTTCTGTCAGACAACTTGTCTCTTCACTCTGATAAACCTACTAGACTACTACTTTTAAAAATTTACTGCCTTAAAGCATTCCATCGTTATGATGATGCTCTTAATAGTTATCAACAAATCCTCAAATTTTATGACCTATCTTTAGAACTTCAAATTTTTGCTACATTTCCTATTATACATATTTATCTTGAACAAAATGAGTTAAATGATGGCCTTGATTTATTTCATCACTGTCTATCTCTTATCTCCACATACGAAAAAGTAAGTTACAAACAATATATTGATAGGATGTATAAGGAGCTTACTACTCTATATCATAAATTCCCTACTTCTTATAGACACTCTATTTCTATTCCTTCACTCTTTGAACATGGTTAAGACCACAGACTTTCATTTTTATCCTCCAAGTTACATTAATCCTAACAATAAAAAGAGGTTGCTTTGGTAAGCAACCTCTTTTTATCTATTATTCATTAATTGGTTTCATTGTTGGGAATAATAATACGTCTCTAATTGAGTATGAATTAGTAATAAGCATAACTAAACGGTCAATACCAATTCCTAAACCACCTGTTGGAGGCATACCATATTCAAGTGCTGTAAGGAAGTCTTCATCCATTTCAGTTGCTTCATCATCACCAGCTGCACGAAGTTCTTCTTGGTGCATGAAACGACCTCTTTGATCGATTGGGTCATTGAGTTCTGAGAATGCATTCGCATGTTCACGACCAACGATGAATAACTCAAATCTCTCTGTGTATTCTGGATCATTTGGTTTACGTTTTGAAAGTGGTGAAATTTCTACTGGATGCTCTGTAATGAATGTTGGTTGAATAAGGTGTTCTTCTACATAGTGTTCGAAGAATAAGTTTAAGATATCACCTTTACCATGATGTTTTTCAAATGCAATGTGGTGCTCTTTAGCAAGTGCACGTGCTTCTTCTACATCTTTAACTGCTCTAAAGTCTACTTTAGCATATTCTTTAACTGCATCTACCATTGATAAACGTGTAAATGGTTTTTCAAGATCGATTGTTACACCATTGTATTCTAATACAGCACTTCCATTAACTGCTACTGCTACGTGACGGATAAGTTCTTCTGTAAGATTCATGATATCTTCGTAATCCGCATAGGCTTGATATAATTCAAGAAGCGTAAACTCTGGATTATGTCTTACTGACATACCTTCGTTACGGAATACACGACCGATTTCATATACACGATCAAATCCACCCACGATAAGGCGTTTAAGGTGAAGTTCAAGAGCAATACGCATGTACATATCGATATCTAATGCATTGTGATGTGTAATGAATGGTCTAGCAGCAGCTCCGCCTGCAATTGAATGAAGTACTGGTGTTTCTACTTCTAAGAAATTTCTTTGATCAAGGAAGCTACGGATTTCACGAATAATCATAGAACGCTTAATGAATGCATCTTTTACTTCTGGATTTACAATAAGATCAAGGTAACGTTGTCTGTAACGTACTTCTGTATCTTTTAATCCATGGTATTTCTCTGGAAGGATTTGAAGACTCTTTGAAAGAAGTGTTACTTTATGTGCACGTACTGAGATTTCACCTTTTTGTGTTCTAAATACGAGACCTGTAATACCTACAATATCACCTATATCAAATTTCTTGAATTCTGCGTAATCTTCATCACCCAGTTCATCACGTCTTACATAAGACTGGATTTTACCTTTCTGATCTTGAATATGGATGAAAGAAGCTTTACCCATATCCCTTTTGGCCATAATACGGCCAGCGATTGTTACATCTTTACCTTCTAATTCTTCGAAGTTATCTATAACATCTTGGCTATGTGCATTAACATCAAATTTTGTAATGTGGAATGGATCTTTACCTTTCTCTTGTAAATCCTTAAGCTTATCATGACGTACTTTAATTAATTCATTAACATTTAAACTTTGTTCTACTTCTGACAAAATATTTCCTCCTCCGTACTTCTAACTTTATCCTTAGTTATTAGAAATAGCTAAAATTTTGTATTTATCTGTTCCGAATTCTGTCTCTACTAAAACTTCGTCACCCACTTGATGCCCAATGAGTGCCGCACCTACTGGTGATTCATTTGAGATTTTACCATTTATTGGGTCTGCTTCTGTAGAACCTACAATAAGGTACTCTACTTCTTCTTCAAATGCTTCATCATATAATTTAACTCTATGTCCTGGCTTAACTGTATCTGAAGCTTGCTCGTCAGCATCAATAACTACAACGTTTTTAAGCATTTTTTCGATTTCAACAATACGTGTTTCAATCTCTGCTTGTCTATCTTTAGCCGCATCGTACTCAGCATTTTCTGATAAGTCGCCTTGGGCTCTTGCTTCTTTTAATTCAACTGCTACTTTATTACGTTCAACTGTTTTGAGATCTTCAAGTTCTTTTTCTAAGGCTTTAATCCCCTCATATGTGAGTAATATTTGTTTATCTGCCATTTTAAAATACTCCCTTTCTAAAGCGCATTAAACTATTAATTTTAAAATTATAACCTACTCTATGCTGGATGTCAACTTATGCGCCTTGTGTAAACTTTGCCTAAAGTAAGGTCTAGATTGTTTATTTCTTTCCTTAATAAACCATGGGTTAAACCCTGTGCATAAAGTACAGCTTGTAAAAAAGGTACACTTAAGGATTGACTACGACATATTATATCAAACTCATACCATATTCTAGGAGGTGGGCCTATAAATTGTTGCATATACCTTCTTGTTTGATTTTTATAATCAATATAGATGGCTTTAGGATTACATCCTAGTGCATATTGCCCTGCTCCATTCAAATCGAAAATAATATCCATCTCATTAAGTGCTTCTACCTTGAGTGCTACTGCTCTTACTCTTAGCTTTATGAGCCTATTAAGCTCTTGCACAACTTCTTTATATGCCAAAGGCTCTTTTGTATATAAAGTTAAGTCCGTTATCTCATCTTTAATATTAGCAATTAAATCTACAGTTTCATGTATTCTCCCTGTAATAATGCCTACTTTTGTTTCATAAGGCCTAGGTTCTATAAGCTTATACTTATAAATATACTGCAAAATCATAGAAGAAAGTAAAGGACGCACTTCATCTCCTGTTACAATCTCTATTCTATTAAAAGGATTAAAGCTTTTCTCCGCTCCCTTTAAATAGGCGTAAGTTACATCTCTTAAAAGAAGCTCCTTTTCTAACTTGTCCCAATACTTAGTAGGGCATTTTTTAAAAGGTCTAGGTGTATTTACCTTATATCCTTCAATCCCAGCTATTTCTTGAATATCAAGGCTTATCTTAAGATGAGGATATCTAAGGGACTTTTCTTTTGATACTATTATATTATCTTCTTCAAAAGATATACATGCAAATTGGCTCATATCTGATCCTCCATGAACTTTTACTCATATCTATTCAATAAGGAAAAGGTATATGCCATATTTATAAGCTTTTTAACTCATTTTGTATGTCCTCTAATAAGAATTTAATATCATCTAAAGTTTCTACTGCTGTTAGTCTTCTTCTAAACCCTGTCGCACCATGAATACCTTTTACATAAGCAGTAAGGTGCGTACGCATCTCTCTTACGCCTATAAACTCTCCTTTATGTGCTACAAGCATTTGTGCATGCTTCAAAATAACAGGAATACGTTCTTCTAATGTCGGTTCTGGAAGTACTTCACCTGTTTTAAAGTAATGATTTGTACGTGAGAAAATCCATGGATTTCCTTGCGCTGCACGTGCAATAAGTACACCGTCACATCCTGTATAATCCATCATTCTCTTTGCATCCTGAGGCTCTCTTACATCACCATTCCCTACAATAGGAATATTAACCGCTTCTTTAACCTTTTTAATGATATCCCAGTCCGCCTCACCACTATAGAATTGCTCTCTTGTACGTCCATGAATGGTTAATAAGCTTGCACCAGCCTGCTCGATAACTTTTGCAACTTCTACAGCATTCACACATGTATCATCAAAACCTTTACGTATTTTAACTGTAAGCGGCTTATCAATAGCATGAGATACAGCATATACAATTTCACCGATCAGTTCAGGATTCTTAAGAAGTGCTGAACCTTCTCCATTTTTTGTAATCTTAGGTGCCGGACATCCCATATTGATATCAATAAAATCCACATCACTCTCGCACACTACTTTAGCCATCTCACTCATAATTTGAGGATCACTTCCAAAGAGCTGTGCACCTACAGGATGTTCTCCCTCTTCTACACTGAGTAGGATTCTTGATTTTTCACTGTCATAGAATAAGCCTTTTGCGCTTACCATTTCAGTATAAACCATCCCTGCCCCGAACTCTTTACAGATTAACCTAAATGGTAAATCTGTAATACCCGCCATTGGTGCAAGAAACACATCATTTGGCGTTGTTATATTTTTAAATTTCACTTTGTATCATCCTATCTATTTTTGTGATAAATTATATTCAGTCCTTTTAAAGTCAATAAGCCATCATAATAATCAATGACATCTGTTCCATCTTGAATAATCTTTGCATAGCCTCCTGTTGCAATAACTTTCATATGAGGTGCATCTAAAGCTTCTTTTACTTTTTTTACAATGTATTCAACTTGCCCTATGTACCCATACACAAGCCCTGTCTGCATACTTGTAATTGTATTCTTAGCATCAAGTATACTCTTAGTTTTTTTAATCTCAATATGTGGAAGCTGCGCTGCCCTTTGGAACATAGCATCTGCACAAATGCGTATACCTGGTGAAGTAATACCTGCTATGAATTCCCCCTTTTCATTAACCACATCATAAGTAGTAGCCGTTCCAAAATCAATAGCCATACATGGTCCACCTAATCGTTCATAAGCAGCTACACAATTCACAATACGGCCTGCCCCTACTTCTTTTGGATTATCTGTACGAATAGCTATGCCCGTTTTAAGACCAGGTCCTACAATCATAGGCTTTAACCCAAAATAACGTTTAATACAGTTAGTTAGTGAATACATAATATCTGGTACAACAGACGCAATAATAATAGCCTTAATATCTGTATGCTTAATACCCTTTTGATTCAGCATACTTATAATGGTTACACCATATTCATCTGATGTTCTTGGTGTCTGCGTTGTAAGTCTAAAACTTGATATAAGCTTGTCCCCTTCCATTGCGCCAAGGACAATATTGGTATTGCCTACATCCATTACTAAAATCATAGTAATCCTCCTTAGTCTAATACTTGCTCTGCAAAGACTCTCGCTTCTTCACCATATTTTGCTTCTATTTCATCTAAAATGTCTTCAAGCTCTAAACCTTTACTCTGCATCAGTACAATTTCTTTTACAATTTGACCTTGTTCACTACGGTAAATCATGTACCACAGTTGTAATGATTTTAAAAGTTCATCTTTTTCTTTTTGGAATCTCTTAATTTCAAGCTCTGCACCAATATCATCCGCAAATACACTTTCATCTGCAGTTTGCTCAATAAAGATATGTCCTACTTCATCAAATCCTAAAGAGATAATAGCATTAACCTTTTCAGCAATAGCTGCTATGCTTTCAATTAGTTCTTCCTGGATTTCACTTGGAATATCATTATAACTTGGTTCAAAGTAATATTTATGATTATATGGTGATGCACTAATAACAATTGTTTTTTCCATCTTTAAAACTCCTTTATCATCTGTTAAACATAGCCATATAGACCTCTGACAGATACATCACCTGATAAAATACTTATTAGGCTTCCATCTTCTTTTTCTACTATAAGTCTTGCTTCTTGGTCTATATCTCTTACAAAGCCTATAAACTCTTGTTGGCCTTCTATTATTTTTACCTGCTTATTTAAATTTATACAATAGTTTTTATAATCTTCTATAAAGTTCATAAGAGAACCTGTTTCGATATAGATTTTGTAATTCTCTTCAAATCGTCTTAAAAAACTTTCAATAATACTTTCCCTACTGAAAAGTTTTTTCCCTTCTAAATATAATGAAGTTGCATGGGATAAGTCATCAGGAAATTTCTTACTGTTTACATTTACACCAATCCCTACGACCACTACAAGTTCATCTTTTACCTTTACCATCTCACATAGTATACCACAAACCTTTTTATTGTTTACTACAAGGTCATTAGGCCATTTTATATATATATCCAAACCCGTTACCTGCCTTATACTGTAGCACATACTTAGACCTGCTAAAATGGTCAACTGAGGTATTTTTTCTATGCTCATAACTGGCTTCACAATAAGGCTCATCCATATACCCTCTCCTTTAGGAGAATCCCACTGTTTACCCATTCTTCCTCTACCAGCATTTTGCTTCTCAGCAATGACTAAACTGCCTTCTATAGCCCCTTCTTTACTCCAGTTTTTTGCCCTTATATTAGTAGAATCTATTTCTTCATAGAACTCTATCTCCTTCCCCATGAAACAAGTACGACTTTGTTTAATCTCTTGTAAATTCATATTATGCACCCCTTCTAAATACCTAGTAGCATTATAGCATACCCTACTGCATAAAAAAAAGCTTAGGCTGTTCCCCTAAGCTTCTTAATATACCTTTTTCTTATAGTTCTCTTTCAGCTTCTTCTTGATCAGCTTGTTCCATTTGCTTAGCCATCTCAAAGATACTTTGTTCATCGAGAACTTCCATATCAACATCTTCGCCACGCATAATTTTTCTAAATTCATGACCAGTAATTTTTTCTTTTGTAAGTAATACTTCTGATGCACGATTTAGAGTATCCATATTATCTGTAAGAAGTTGTTTAGATCTATCATAAGCATCTTCTACAATACTACGGATATGATGGTCAATAGCTGTTGCTACATCTTCACTATAGTTACGTTGATGAGAGAAGTCACGTCCAAGGAATACTTCTTCTTGTTCATCACCAAACTTGATTGGACCAAGCTCACTCATACCATATTTAGTAACCATATCACGTGCAATATTGGTTGCACGTTCAATATCGTTAGAAGCACCTGTTGTAATGTCACCAAATACTAATTCTTCGGCAGCACGACCGCCAAGTAAAGATACAATCTCATCTAACATTCTTGTTTTAGTCATATAAAGCTTATCTTCTTTTGGAAGAGGCATTGTATAACCACCAGCAAAACCTGTTGGAATAATTGATACACTGTGTACTGGGTCAAGTGTTTCTAAAAGTTCATGGATTAATGCATGCCCTACTTCATGGAATGCAGTAATACGTTTTTCTTTATCTGTAACAAGGTGACTCTTCTTCTCTGTACCTACTGTAATTTTAATGAAAGCTTTTTGAACTTCTTCCATATCGATGGCACGTTTATTATGACGTGCTGTAAGAAGTGCTGCTTCATTCATTAAGTTGGCAAGGTCTGCACCTGTAAAACCTGGTGTTGTACGAGCAATAACTTTAAGGTCTACATCTTCATTAAGAGGTTTACCTTTTGCATGTACCTTAAGGATAGATTCACGACCTTTAACGTCCGGTCTACCTACTACTACCTGTCTATCGAAACGACCTGGTCTAAGAAGAGCTGGGTCAAGGATATCTGCACGGTTTGTAGCAGCCACTACAATAACCCCTTCATTAATACCGAAACCATCCATCTCAACAAGTAATTGATTAAGTGTTTGTTCTCTTTCATCGTGACCGCCACCAAGACCTGCGCCACGCTTTCTACCTACTGCATCAATCTCATCAATAAATACGATGGCTGGTGCATTTTTCTTAGCTTGTTCAAAAAGGTCACGTACACGAGATGCACCGACACCAACGAACATTTCTACGAAGTCTGAACCTGAAATACTGAAGAATGGTACTTGCGCTTCGCCTGCTACAGCTTTTGCAAGTAATGTTTTACCTGTTCCAGGAGGTCCTACAAGGAGAATACCTTTTGGAATTTTTGCACCAATCTCAGTGTATTTTCTAGGATTTTTAAGGAAGTCTACAAGTTCTGCTACTTCTTCTTTCTCTTCATCAAGACCAGCAACATCCTTGAAAGTTGTTGAACCTTTATCATCAACTGTCATTTTTGCTTTACTCTTACCAAATGACATAACACCACGGCCGCCACCGCCACCGCCGCCTTGCATTTGTTGCATGAAGAATACCATAATGAAGATAAACATACCTACAATCAGTACAATTTGTAAAATTGGGAAGAATAGGCTTGGTTGTTGAACATAGCCATCAAATTCCCATGTAGCCATTAATTCTGGTGGTACCTCTTTAAGTACATAATCAAAGAATGCACTTTGATCCATCGGTACAATTCCTTCTGATGCTACATAATTTCCTTGGTCTTTTAATTTAAAGCTTACATAAGCTGTACTACCATCTGACGCAAGTTCTACGTCCATTTTAGCAATATTACCGGATGATAAGTTTGTAATAAAATCGCCTAAGTTAAGTTGTTGTTTTTGACTAACAAAGTTTTGGTTTGCTCCAAATAAAATTGCGACTAATAAAATCCCAACTATAATGAGATAGAGCATACTCCCTTTCATTTTACCTTTCAAATTCTCTCCTCCTTCCTGGCGTTAAAATAATGTACTTGTGTTATTCCCCTTTATTTACAGCAATATAAGGAAGGTTTCTATAGAATTGATGATAATCAAGACCATAACCGATAACAAAGCTATCTGGTATAGTAAATCCTACATAATCTACCTCTACATCCACTACACGTTGATCTGGTTTATCAAGTAATGTACAAATTTTAACACTGCTTGGGTTTCTTCCTTCTAAAATATTTTTTAAATAACTAAGTGTACGACCTGAATCAATGATATCCTCTACGATAAGTACGTGTTTACCATCAATTGGTTCATCTAAATCTTTCAGGATTTTTACGATACCTGAGCTTTTATACTCATCACCGTAGCTAGATACAGCCATAAATTCCATCTTCATTGGTACTGTAACACGTTTTGCAAGGTCTGTCATAAACATAACCCCACCTTTAAGTACGCAAAGCATGATAATTTCTTTACCATCATAATCCTTAGATATTTGCGCCCCTAACTCTTCAATTCTTCTTTGGATATCTTGTTCTGATATGAGTGTTTCTAACTTCAACATAATCCCTCCTGAGCTTTGGTTATTTAATAACTTTAATTTCTAGTATATGTCTAGTCTGATCCGTGACAAAATAATCAATATTTAGCCTAGAATCTAAAACCCATACGACTTCATTTCCATCTGCAATAATAGGATGTGTACTCCTTTTATGCTGTGGAATTTTTTCGTCTATATATAATTTTTTTAACTTTTTAGATCCATTTTGAAGGACAATGTAATCATCCACTCGTCTTGTCCTTAAATGCAAGCTATCCCTTATTTTATCATAATCCACATATTTAGTATACATATTTTGCTGGGATTGTTCAAATGTTTTCCTTGGTACACATTGCAAGTGCAACTGCATATCCAAGTCTTCTATATTATTTATGCCCAGTTCAAGGGTGTACTCATAATTAGAAATTACTCCCTCATTTTCCTTACTTAAGACAATATGCTCATAAACTCTATGAGCTACTGTTTCGTAAGGTAAACAGATTTTTTTACCATTTTGCCTCTCTACAAGCTCTAAAACACTTTTAACATGTAAAAGTGTAATATCCTTACTATGTCCTATGAAACTTTCTAAACATTTATGAATAAGTTTTTTTTGGATGTAAACCTTTTCTTGTGCTAATGCATTAATGGAAATTTTAAGCTGCATGTTTGCTTCAATCACCACCTTTTCAAAGACTTTTTGTATATAGTCTTCCAGGAAAGCTTCTTCTTCCTGATAAAGCTGACTATGCTCAAACAAAGTACTTACAATATTCTCATTAAAATGCTGCCTAATATAAGGTATACATTCAAGTCTTATCTTATTACGCGTATAGATCGTCTCAAAATTAGTATGGTCGTCATGGTAATTAATCTTATACTCTTTACAATACGTTTCTATTTCTTCTCTCGTCAGACATAAGATAGGTCTAATAATATTATCCCTCTTTGGCTGAATGCCTCTTAGACCTTTAACATCTGCCCCTCTTAGAAAACGCATAATCATTGTCTCTGCTTGGTCGTTAGTATTATGCGCTGTAGCAATTTTATCATTTTGATTTGTTAAAGATATAAAGAAGTTATATCTTTCTATTCTTCCTGCCTCTTCTTCACTTATTTTATTTAGACTTGCAAGTTCTTTAATGTTACAGGCATGTATATAGCAAGGAATTTGCCACTCCCTACACATTTCTTTAACATAATCCCTATCATCATCTGCTTCTTTACGAATGCCATGGTGTACATGGGCAACTTTAAGTTTGATCTCATAAAAAGCCTTATGAGAATTCAAAAAATGTAATAGCATCATAGAATCCGCTCCACCAGATACACCTACAATAATGGTATCCCCTTTTTGAATGAGCTTTTGTTCTTCTATGTACCTTTTGACCTTTTCTTTAATACGTGCAATCATAGGGTATCCTTTCACAGTTTAACCATATTTCCTAAGTGTATTACATCATATTTTAAATAAAAAAACAATATAAAAGGGACTGCCTAGCAATCCCTCATCTACTAAGTGTTTAAAGTATTCCATTATCCATAAGAAATATGCACTTTCCCTTCAATAGCTTTAATACTCCTGCCAAATACGTGCGACAACAATGGTCATATCATCCCCCGGCATGACACCAAGTAGGTCCTTACTCTTTTGCATTAAATAATCCGCCATATACTGTGGCGCCTGTCCTTTGCACTCTAGTATGAAATGCTTGAAGGTCTCTTCTTTTCCTACTTCATCGCCTGAAGCTTCTAAAATACCATCTGTAATCATAATGACTATGTCTCCATCTTCAAGCTGTACACGTTTAATCTCTAAATCTACATCTTTTACAATACCTATTGGTAAGGTAGACATTCTAATCGGAATAACCTCATTTTTATGTAAGATAAAACTCGTAGCTGCTCCAGCCTTTAAGAATTCAGCTATACCACTCTTACGGTCAATAAGGGTTACATCTATAGTAGAAAACATTTCACTTTTTTCATTTAGAATAAGTGCTGAATTGATCATTTTAACTGCTAAGTCTTTCCTAAATCCTGAATCCATAAAATCTTCCAGCATACCTATAGTCGCTGCACTTTCCTCATAGGCAACTCTACCACTCCCCATACCATCTGCTAACGCTAATAAATATTGGTCATCCTCTACTTCCATAAAGGTATAAACATCGCCACTAACTTCCTCTTTAGCAGATACTGCATAGCCTGAAGTAATCCTATAAGTATTTTTAATTCTCCACTTATATTCATAATTATTTTTTTGATAGGTACACCTATCTAGTGTTACTCTATAACCGAGTGTATCTTCTATTATCTGCTCCATTAAATCTTTATAGTCTCTTTGCTCTATAGAAGTATATAGCTCTATAGACTGAATCTTCCCCTTGTTTTCTAGAATCATAACATCTGTTAGTTTTATACCTGCTGCAAGTAAGCTCTCCCTAAGGAGTTTTTCTTCTTCTTTATTAAAATAAATTTCCTTTTCTACTTCTTGTACTAAATTTTTAAGTGTTACAGCCACAGCTTTTAACTGCTGAGCTATAAGTGCTCTATTTTCTATAAACCGGTTATGCCATGCCATCTCCTGCCTAAGTAAATCCATCTTAAAGCTCATTACATAGGCAAAGTTCACAGCATTAGGACAATGTGCCTTAAACAATGCAGGGATTTCTCCCTCTGCAATAAAACCTTTCTTTTCGAAAATATTCATCATTTCCTGAGCATGCTTACAGGTTGTATTTATATCCTGCTCCCAACAAAAACGTCTCATAGAGCAATCTATACACATTTTCTCCCCAGTTTCTTCTATAATACGTTTCACATCTTTTTGTGTAAAATCAGTTTTCTTCAAATCTGTCTTCTGAAAACTATCACCTAACTTCTCAAAGCCACCTACAATATGCTTAAGCCTGCTTGTCATAATACGTTGTACACGTTCTAAATGTAGCTGTTCATTCTGTTCTCTACTCTTTTCTCCAAACCAGCCTGCAAGTCCAAAATAATGTTTAGGTAAAATCATACTAATTAATGAAGCTATAAGATAAGCTCCTAATAAACTTAGGTCTATCTGTCCTCCATTAAATAGCATACACCCTAAAATTTGCCCTACGGCACCTCCTAATATGACACTGCATCTTCCTAGCGTTAAAAACAGCCCTCCCATTAAGGCTGTCATACCATATATAACTACAAAAACAGGCTCTATGTATCCGATTATGACAAGTAAACTACTCATGACCATACTTATAGTCACCCCTATATTCATGCCACCTAGATAAATGACACCTATAAGTACAATATAGGTAAGAATATCTCTAAAATAAATTTCTTTGCACAGTGGTACACGTATATAAAAATCTACAAGTCCTGCTATTAATACAGCAAACATTAATATAACACTAATACCTTCTTTATTTGTCAAAGGCGTATCCCTTTGTTCTTTTAGTACTTCTATACCACAATAAAATATGTAAGTAAGAGCTGCTGCTACTATAGCTTCTACTACACCGATTGCGATTGCATATAGTGTTCTACCTAAAATAACTGTACATACTAAATTCACTAATAAGGTACTTACAAAGACGCTCACCATTTGATTACGTATATTAAAAGACTTCTGACTTTCTTCTATGAATTTCCTTATAAGCATTATAATAGTAATCATTAAGATATACTTTAGCACTCGAATATTAAAATCTCCTACTGAAAGTATTCCTAGTATAGCTACCAACGGTCCAAAGTATCTCATACTTTTGGTTACATACAAACTTCCTATATATGCTATACCAGCTGTATAAAAACTTCCCTCAAATCCTACTCGAGCAAACATAAAACTTATAAGGATTAAACAAATTTCATGCCAATTGACTCCTAAAGCGACTTGTTTTTTATCTTTTGTATCTACTCTATTCATCTCTTTCCCCTCCTACATAATGTTCATTATAGAAGAGCCTATTTGAAATATTTGTAAATACTTAGCTAAATAATCAAAAAACTTTTAGACAAATTTAGCCTATCCTTTAACTTTTTTAGGGGTTATAGCCCAAAATATTATAATAAACTCTTTGATTAGGCTTAGTAGCAAGAGGAATATTAAAACCTCTTATACCATCTACCCCCGAATGCTGTGCAATAAGTAAATCTTTTGTCAACGGCGTCTCTCCATCCTCCTTTACAATACCCACTACAAGCATACTATGCGTTGTTTCCTTAAGGTCTCCTAGCTGTACAATATCTCCTAATTTCATAGACTGCATATCTCCAAGCTGGGCCACCAATCCAAAGCCTTCATTATTAAGCATATAAGTCTTCAGCGCATCAGCACTTGTAAAACTAGGGGTACGATACTGATCAGAGTACCAATACCATTTATGTGTTACATACTTACCCTGATGATCAAAAGGTATTCCCCCTGCAAATAGACACTGTGACACGAAATTTGTACAATCCCCACCATATGCCTCATAGTTTTTCCAGTCCTTTGTATTCGGCACCAATGCATATTTTCTCGCATATTCTACAGCTTTTTCTCTATTATAAATACCTTTAGGGATAGCTCTTATCTCACGGGATTGGCTAAACTCCCATTTTTTCTTTTTCTGCCTTCTTCCCCGCAGCTCCAGCTCATATGGTTCTGCCCAATCAAACTCATATTCATGGGTATCTTCTTCTATTCTCCATTCCCTTCCTTCCTTTACTAATACAAATTGATGCTCTAGGTTCTTTAATATGGTCTTAGCAGGGATGCCCTTATACTGCAACTCCATATCTAAACCCACCCTTACATCACACGCTCTATCACTTCCTCCTATGTACTTCCATGCTGGATGTAGAACCGGCCTTTGAAAAGTAAGGTTGACCGATTGCTGTTTATAATGTTCAATTTGTGCCTTTAGTAAAAATTCTTCCTTTATAAAGGTATAATTTCCTTTCAAACTATACGCAAAGTAATCCTTAAACTGATATACCTTATACTTTTGTTCTCCTAACATTTTATAGTAATTTTGCAGATATCCCATAATAAACTCCTGGACCTTCCTAGGTTCATCTGTCATATTACCACCTCCCTTACTCTATCCTATACCTGTCGAATTTCCTTTATGCCTTTCTTTATTTATGGTACAATAGTTGCATAATTACTTATTAAAAGGAGACTATTATGGAAAATAAAGTTATCGCTGTTGTTGATGGCCGTGAAGTAACAGAAAGCCATCTTGTAAGCTTAGTACAAAGTTTAGGTCAAAATGCTGCAAGATTTGCTGGCGAAGGTGGTCGCAAACAACTTGTTGAAGAATTAATCACTCAAGAACTTTTCTATTCAGATGCTATTGCTAATGGTTTAGATAAAGATGCAGAATTTTTAGCTGCTGCTGAAAACATGTACAATACATTATTAAAACAATATGCGCTTAGCAAATTACTCGGTACTGTAACAGTATCTGATGAAGAAGCTGAAAGCTATTTCAACGATCACAAGGATACTTTCAAATCAGGTCCAAGTGCACGTGCTAGTCATATTTTAGTAGATTCTAAAGAACAAGCTGAAGCTATTCTTGAAGAAATCAACGGTGGTCTTAGCTTTGAAGAAGCTGCTTCTAAATACTCAAGCTGCCCATCTAGAGAACGTGGTGGAGATTTAGGTGAATTTGGCAAAGGTCAAATGGTTCCTGAATTTGAAAATGCAGTATTTAATATGAAAGCTGGTGAAATAAGCGCACCTATTCAAACACAATTTGGTTACCACATTATTAAAGTTGCATCTGTAAACGAAGGTGAAGATGCTAAATTTGAAGATGTAAAAGATAGAGTTAAACAACTTGTTATGTCTATGAAACACAACGAAGTTTACACAGCAAAACAAGCTGAACTTAAAGCAAAATACACTATAGAAGTAAAATAACTTTTCCTATTAAAAAGAGCGCAAGAAATCCATATGGACTTCTTGCGCTCTTTTTATTTTTAAGTATACCTTTATTTAGATGTGGAAAACTAAGAAAAACTTTAACCATTACAGGTGATACTATGAATAAACTTAACGAAATCCTACTTGAAGAACTCCCTGACCTAAAAAAACACGGCGAAGCTTTTCTTAATAAAGAACTTTCAAAACTAAACTTTAAACGTTACTCTGGAGCTTTTGGTGTATACGCTACGCGTAGCCAGAAAAGTTTTATTCTCCGTTTTCGACTCCCTGGAGGTGTTATCTCTAAAGAAGAACTCCAGTTCATCTATGATATGGCTCTTAAATATAATTTAGGCGGTATCCATCTTACAACAAGGCAATGTATTCAATTACACAATCTTTCCTTAGATGCTATCCTAGACATTATAGAACAAGGCATTTTAAAAGGTCTCTACACTCGAGGAAGTGGTGGAAATTATCCTAGAAATGTATCTATGTCTCCACTCACCGGTGTAACCCCTGGAGAAGCTTTTGATGTTCTTCCTTTTGCTATAGCAGCTAATGTTTATCTTCTAAAATCTATTTATGCTTATCATTTACCTAGAAAATTCAAAGTAGCCTTTTCTAATACCCCTACTGCAGATGCTCATTCTACAATACAGGATTTAGGCTTTATTGCTATGTCCTATGATCACAACCCCTTCTTTAAGGTCTATGCAGGCGGCGGCTTAGGCAAGGACCCCGAACCCTCTCTTGTTATCCCTATTTCACTTCCTCCCTCCGATGTACTCTATGCTATAGAAGCTATGCTAAATTTATTTATAAAGGAAGGAAATTACGAGGATCACAATAAAGCACGTGTCAGATACATCGTCAACAAACTAGGCAAAGCTCAATTTATTGCTAGGTTTTTAGATGAGCTTGAAATAGCTAAACAAAGCAAAGAGCTTTCCCTCCCTTTTACACCTAACTTCGAAGTCTATGAAGATTGGTCTACTACGCTCATACATCCTCGTATTTTTAAGCAAAAGCAGATAAATCTATATAGCATGTATTTTCAACCTCTAGGCGGCCAGCTTACATTGAAGCTCCTCAAGCAACTCCTTCAATACTTAGACTACTCGCCCAAGATACGCTTAAGACTTACTATGACTGAAGGTTTTTATATGATTAATTTAGATGAGGCAACAGCCCTTAAACTACTTGAACTTACAGACGGCCTAGGTGGTGAAACTAAACTTGCTCAAAGTGTAAGTTGTATTGGTGTTCCCACTTGCCAAATGGGTATACTAAATAGCCAAGAACTTCTAGATAACATTATCTCCTACTTCAATCATAAAAAGTATAAAAAAGATATATTACCCCGTGTATATATTTCTGGGTGCCCTAACTCCTGTGGGGTACACCAAATAGGTAGCATCGGCTTTGCGGGCAAGAAAAAACGTATCGAGAATGTTATCACCGACTGTTATACGCTGTATATAGGTGGTTCTTTCCATGCTGATCATGTAAGGCTTGGTATACCTTTAGGGGATATACCTTCACCAATTATCCCAGAATTTCTTTATAAGCTAGCTCAGCAACTAGAATCACTTAATATAAATTTTGATACTTGGTTCGAGACTGATCAAGATTCTCTTACAGCTTTTATACAGCCTTATCTGGTATAAAGTTTAAAATAGGCAGAACACACCCAATAAAGTTGCCATCATAGGAATATCTACCCATGGTATCAAAATACCCAAGGCTATCGTATAGCTGTATTTTCTCAAAAATCTATGTCTAAAACAGCTGATCCAACAAGCATTGATCAAACCAAGTTCCAATGTCCATATCATTCTTTATACAGAAAAAACTTGCCTACCTATATGTTTCACAGCAGAAGCTCTAGGTTTACATGTTAAATCTAAAGAAGGTTCTGCTTCTATGTCTTTTACGCCCCTTAACAAAATAAAAAAGCACCGCAAAATGCGGTGCTTTTTCTAATTAAAAATGGTCGCTATAGGGCTCGAACCTATGACCCCCTGCTTGTAAGGCAGGTGCTCTCCCAGCTGAGCTAAGCGACCAAAGTAGCGGAAGACGGATTCGAACCGCCGACACCATGGGTATGAACCATGTGCTCTAGCCAACTGAGCTATTCCGCCATATTCATTTCTTTAAGGCCCGTGCCTCAAGTACTTCTGTAGTATATACTATTACTTGTCATAATGCAAGTACTTTTTTTAATTTTTTTGTTATAACTAGAAGTTTTTTATCACTTCTAGTTATAACATGAGAAAATCAGATTAATCCATAGCCTTTTTATCACTAAAAGTCTTTTTATAGAAGATACCAAAACAAATAAATGTTGTAATAGATGCTAAAATATCTGCTACTGGCTCAGCAGTAAATACACCCGCTAATTTGTTTTCCATTAGTAATGGTAAGATAAAGATAAGCGGAATTAATAGAATAACCTTTCTTAATAAAGCTAAGAATAAAGAAATTTTTGCCTGACCTAACGCTAAAAACGTCTGTTGACATGAATTTTGTATACCCATCATAAACATCCCAGCAAAGAAGATTCTAATCCCCCAACTTGTCATACTCATAACTTCTGGATTTTTATTAAAAATGCTTACAAATACTCCTGGTACCGTCATAAGCAGAATCCACATTATACCTGTATAAGCAAAGCTACTCATCAAGAAGAGTTTAAAAGCTTTCTTAACTCTATCCATTTGTTTAGCACCATAGTTATAACTAATAATAGGTTGCGCTCCTTGTGCAAGTCCCATGAGTGGTAACATAATGATTTGCATGATACTACTCATAATGGTCATAGAACCAATGGCTAAATCACCAATTCCTACCCCTATTGCATCCCCATATATAAGTAACTGTTTATTAAGACTGATTAGAACAAGACTTTCTGTCGCCTGCATAATAAATGGTGATACACCTAAAGTGGTAATTTTAAAGGCTATAGAAGCACTTGGCTTTAAGTATTCTTTCTTTATTTTAATTGTTGTCTTACTACCTAGAATCTCATTTATTACTTTGTTGTTAAATTTCTTCTCTTTACCAAAGAAGAAATAAATAACCCATATTGCAGAAACAGCTTGTGCCATAATTGTTGCAAGAGCTGCCCCACGCACACCCATATCAAATCCAAAAATAAAGATAGGGTCCAATACGATATTAATAAATGCCCCCACCATGACTGTACACATACCTACTTTTGCAAAACCTTGTGTATTGATAAATGGATTCATACCAAGTGCAATTTGTACAGCAAGTGTTCCTAATAAGTAAATACCTAGATATTGAGTTGCATAAGTAATCGTGTCATTACTTGCTCCAAATGCCCATAGAATAGGCTCTTTGAAGATAAGCAGAGTACACATAAGTACTGTTCCAAGGATAAGAAGCAATGAAAAACTATTACTTAATATCTTTTGTGCACCTTCTTTATCCTTCTCTCCCATCTTAATAGCTGCAAGAGGTGCTCCACCCATACCTATAAGTGCACTAAACGCTGAAATAATCATAATAATTGGGAAAGCTACTCCAATACCTGCCATAGCTGCCTTTGCATCCGGAAGTCTACCAATATATATTCTATCTACAATATTGTAAAGAACATTCACAAGTTGAGCAATAATGGCCGGAAGTGCTAACTTAATAAGCAACTTACCTACACTATCTTTTCCTAAATCTGTAGTTTGTTGACTCACTTTATCATCTCCTTTTACATTACTAAATCATACCATACTACAATATTGTGATGAAGATATAAATACACTATTTGCTAACTACTACATTATCGCAATCACTACAGAAACTTTTTATCTGTTCATAGAGCCTTGCTGCATCTTCATATCCATTATTATAAAGTTCTCTAAGTTTTTCTATATCCTTTTCAAATCTTCCTATTGTAATAGGCTTAGAGGGACGAATAACCAAAGCTTCTCCAGAAGCTTCCCACTCACTTAATGTCTTTAACGTATTGTTATACATATGATGCCTATTTTGGATTGTCTCAATAAGCTTTGGATAACCCTTGTATTGTCTACTATATAACCATTTAAAAGGTTCTGGCTTTTTCACATATCCTTCATTGCGTGTTACCACAACGATTTGTTTCGTATTTCCTCTCTCTTTCGAAAATTGAATAGGTATAGAATCAGCAGTTCCCCCATCTAGATACTTCTTTCCTTCAATCTCCACAATAGGTGCAAACATAGGAATAGAGCTTGATGCCCTCAAATAACGATTTACTAAACTTTTATGACCACCATCTAGATATTCTGGCTTACCTGTCTCACAGTTAGTTACCACAATAGTTAAATGCATATTAGAACTATAGTAAGTTTCATAATCAAAAGGTACTAACTTATCAGGAATTTCTTCAAAGAGAAAATCCATTCCAAATATACTACCTCTCTTAATCATTCCTTCAAAGCTTAAATAACGTTTATCTCCAACATAATCTGTATTCACTTTAAAGTTTCTCCCTCTTTGTCTTGAGATATAAGACACAGCATTACAAGCACCTGCTGAAACACCTATAATATCCTGAAAAAGCAGACCTTTATCTAGGAAAAAATCTAATACGCCCCCTGTATAAAGCCCTCTCATACCTCCACCTTCTAATACTAGACCGACCTTGTTCATCTCTATCATCTCTTTCCCTTCAAAACTTCTTTCTTTGATTCTATTCTCATCTTCCTTCGTTTGTCTAGCATCTTTTGTAATTTTATTAATGTTATTTTTAAATAATAATATAAATTTAGACTTTTTGTTGTGTTATAAGGAACAAATGAGGATTTATCACGATAAGATTCAAATCACTATTACTTTGTTCATTTATATTCTTATCTTACCATTCCCAATGTGAAATTCTCTTTTAGCGGTTACCACGTGAAAAAGCAGATACTTATAAGGCCATCCTGGTACAAGTGAACACCAAAGTGGACATGCTATGAAACTTTGCATGTACGCCTAAACATCAAAACACGTCTTTAACAGGTATACTAAATCCTATCAAGACGTGTTTTTTATGCTTTATTTCTCTTTAAATACAATATCATCTTTTTTAACCATTCCAAGTTTATCTCTTGCTACACGTTCTATATACTCCAATGATTCCATGTGGTCACGTTCATCTTCTAGTGCTTGAAGTTCTGCTTTATCTTTTTCTAACTTTTTCTGTGCTTCTATAATCTGTTCATCTACACTATCTATGACTTTATTAAGTTCTATTGTTTTAAATCCAAAATAGATTAGTATACCTATGCTGGCAACAAGTGTTATACGCCATACTATTTTTTTGTTCATCATATGTACCCCACCTAATTAATCATATAACCTAATTTTAATATGTTTGGATAAAGTTGTAAATCACTTTGTTTTACTATACTTTAATTGTGAACGCACATCTGACTTTTGATAATAAATCTTACGACTTAGTTTCTTAGTTTGTCTTCTGCGATATGTATTAAAACGCAATAGCAATCTTTGGAACGCCTTTAATGGAATCTTAATTAAATGGATTATCCACTTAATTGGGATTCCTAAAATATGTAAGATGTAATCTATAATTTGCTTCATCAAGTCAATAAGCCAGGTTGCAAACTTCATAAAAATAATACTAAATGTACAAAGGTAGAGTACTCCACCTAAAAGCATGCCGAGGAACACGAAAAACCTAATTTTACCGTAATTATGCATATAGAGGATAGCAAAGCCTATGAGTGCGCCGCTAACCCAATACAATGTATCCTCTACTTGGATAAGCCAATTAGGATGGGGAATGATCTTTCTGAAAATCCTAATCAGATCATAGAACATCCCCATAATAATGCCTATCTCTATACAAGTTAGAAATAGAAGGGTTTGACTATTAACGACTTGATTCATTCTACGCCTCTTTTATTTGAATAAACGAGCTATTAATGAACCCTTTTTGCTCGCTCCACTTTGATCTTGATAAGCTAGTCCTGTTACACGGCCTTCTACAATTAATTCCCCACTATCCAAATTCATTTTTACGATGTGCAAATCGTCTCCCTCAATGTCTAAGTATCCATCTACAGTCTCTAGCTCTATTACCTTCTCATCAAACGCAAAGACATCTGTTACACCTGTCATATTAAGTCTAGCACGGTCTATGAGATTTACTGCATGTTTCTTGGATATCTTCTCATCCATACAAAAATCCACCCCTTTATAATAAGTTCTTACTACTTATTTATATTGAGGTGGACAGATTTTTATTACAACATGCGATATAGGCTTTCTGTATCTTCTTTTTTTACATGCTCTTTAATATCGAGAACTTCATATTTTAAAAGTTTCTCACCAAATTGAATTTGGATAATGTCTCCTACTTTCACATTGTTAGAGGCTTTTACTACTTTATTATTAATGCTTACACGCCCTTGGTCACAAGCTTCCTGTGCTATAGTACGTCTTTTAATAATTCTTGTAAGTTTTAAATATTTATCAATACGCATAAGAAATTCCTTTCTTGTATAGATAAAAAGAATCTACACAACGTGTAGATTCTCTCATCTATCAATAAATTATTGATTTACAGCATCTTTTAAAGCTTTACCAGCTTTAAATTTAGGAGCTTTACCCCCTGGAATTTGGATTTCTTCGTTTGTTTTTGGATTTCTACCAACACGTGGTTTTCTTTCAGTAACTTCGAATGTACCAAATCCAACTAATTGCACCTTACCATTGTTTGTAAGTTCTTCCATAACTGCATCTTCAAAAGCTTTTAAAGCTTTTTCAGCATCTTTTTTACTAATTTCAGCTTTTGCAGCCATAGCTGCTACTAATTCAGATTTGTTCATAATGAGTTCCTCCTCTATTCATGTACATACATGGATATTATGTATTGAAAATTAGATGTTTGATTCAACTTTTTTAGATTCTTGCCATAGCTGATCCATCTCTTCCAATGTCATTTGCGTTAGTTGTTTTTCCTTAGCAAACGCCGAATTTTCAATATATCTAAATCTATTTATAAACTTTTCCGTAGTGTTTGTCAAGGCAAATTCCGGATTTATTTCTAAAAAATAAGATAAATTAACCACAGAAAACAAAACATCTCCTAATTCAGCATTCATCTTCTGTTTATTACCTGATTTAATCTCTATTTTAAGTTCTTCAAGTTCCTCCAAAACCTTGTCAATAATAGGTTCATAGCTATCCCACATAAATCCTACAGAAGCTGCTTTTTTCTGCACTTTGTAAGCTCTTGTAAGGGCTGGAAGGGTCTTTGCAATACGCATCATAGATTCCGTCTGGCTTTGCTCATTTTTCTCTTTTTTCTTAAGTATCTCCCAAGTTTGGAGAATTTTTGAGGTATCACTTGTCTTTTCTTCATTTCCAAATACATGAGGATGTCTATAAACTAACTTAGATGCAATACCATCCACTACATCTTCCATAGTAAATGTTCCCTGTTCACTTGCAATTTGAGCGTGCATAAGTACTTGAAGTAATACATCTCCAAGTTCCTCTTTCATATTAACCATATCTTTATTATTAATAGCATCTATAAGTTCATAACTCTCTTCTAATAAAGATTCTTTCAATGATTCATGCGTCTGCTCTCTATCCCATGCACATCCTTCTTCACTTCTAAGCTTTGCAATAATCTCTAATAACTCTTGGTATGTATACTTTTTATCTTTCATATTCATCACCTCTTTAATTTTATTGTATCATATAAAATGCCAGCAACTTATACAAAATAGTTACTGGCATTCTTTTATTGGCCCATTTGTCTTCCTAAAAAACCTGACGCTGATTGTGCGAGTTTTTCTTCTACTTCGCCCATATGTGCGCCTTTATTGGTAGATAGGAAAATAACTGCTCCAATAGCATCTCCCTCACAAATAATAGGAGATATAATTTCAGAAAAATAACCTTCTGTACTACCTTCTGATAAAATAGGTACAAACTTAGAGTCCTCTTTTGCTGCATGCAAAAGACTACGCGCTTCAATAGCTCGCTCTAAATTACTGCTGATACTCTTATCTAGAAATTCTTTCTTAGAACCTCCTGAAATAGCAATGATTTGATCTTTATCAGAAATACAAGTAATATGTCCTGTAGCTTGTGCAAGTGCTTCTGCATATTCCTTAGCAAAGGCACTAAGCTCTCCTACTGGTGAATATTTCTTTAAAATCACTTGCCCATCATGATCTGTAAAAATTTCAAGCGGGTCACCTTCTCTAATTCTGAGCGTTCGGCGAATTTCTTTAGGAATAACCACGCGTCCTAAATCATCTATTCTTCTAACGATGCCTGTTGCTTTCAAATAAACAACCTCCTTAATTGTCTGAAATGGGAATAAATGTTCTTTAATCTTTAGGTATATTATGCTACTTTTTTTTCTATAATATACATTTTCAGTTAGAGTTTCACTTGCATAAAAAAAAGAAAAGAGCTCATATTAACAAGTTACTCTTTTCCTTCTTTCTTATCCATTTTATTCATTTGTAGCAGTATTCGTTTCAGACACTTCTTCCGTTCTATCACTCTCTCTTATAATAGAGATTGTATCATAGAGCTCAGTTTTTTCTACAGTTGCATTACTAATCATTGTATTAAATTCGTTATTTGTAAATTCTCTTCTAGCATCAGCAATGAATTCATCACGCATTACTTCTTCGTTTGCTGGAATATGCTTTTCTGTTTTAATAATATGATATCCATAAGCTGTTTTAACAAGCTCTGGCCACACCTTTCCATCTTCTCCATTAAAAGCTGCATCCTCAAACTCTTTCACCATTTTACCACGTTTAAAGGTGTACTCACCATCCTCTACACCTTTTGCTTGATTAAGTGAGACTTGATCTTCTGAATAAGTTCTTGCTAACTCACTCATATCTTCACCAGCTAAAGCCTTATTTAAAACTTCTGTTGCCAGCTTACGTTTTGCTTCCTGCTCTTCCTTAGGAAGCTCATTAAGATTGTCATCTGTCGTCTTAATGAGTACATGTTTAGCAGTTACTTCTTCATAAGCACTCTTATTTTCATCGATATACTTTTGGATTTCTTCTTCTTGAGGCATATAGTTTTCCCCAAGTTTCTCTTCTACAAGACTTACAATGTCTGTGCTAATAAGAAACTGTTCAATATCTCCTTCATTAAAGCCGTAAATCTCTATAATCTCTGGATTACTCTTTACAAAGCTCTCAGCATTTTCTTTTGCAGCTCTTTTAGCTTCTTTAGAAATTTTAATTCCTAAATCCTCAGCTTTCTTATTAGCAACGACCGAAAGAATATTAGATTCTAATGCACGTTGTTTAGCTAAATCACCTGTTTTTTGCCCTTCAATTTCCATATCCCAAATACCTGGACCTGAAATTTGTTCAAAATACTGTTGAGTATACCAAAGATAAATTCTATATAAAGATTCAGGAATTTTTTCTCCATTGATAACAGCAACTACAGCTTTACTTGTTTTTCCATTACCAAAGGCACATCCTGTTATACTTGTCATAAGTACTGCACCTGTTAGAGCTAATGCTAATAATTTTTTTATACCTTTCACTGCCATCTCTCCTTAGCCTGTCGATTTGATTATCTGCATTTATGCTTCAATTTTTATCTTTATTATAAAGTAAAATTAAATGCTCTTCAATTTCTTGAACGAATGTAATACATTCTTAATATAATCAATCAGACCTTTCTTAGGAATATCTGTTGCATCTAATTTAAGCATAACTTCCTTACCACTTACAAACTTAATCTTTCTTCCATAAGTTTGCAGTACCTCAGGGAGACAGGTAGGATCAAGTTGCGCATCTTCCTTAAATTTAAAAGTAAGATGCCCTTCTACTTCTGAAACCAAAGTAATATCAATCTGATTAGCTTCCCACTTAACAAGTGCAATGTCAATAAGGTTCTGAACACTGTTTGGCAATGTGCCATAGCGATCTTCTAATTCTTCTTGCACATCATAGTAATCCTTATCGCCTTGGATAGATGCAATCTTTTTATAAATATCTAGCCTTTCTACTTCATCTACTATATAGCTAGCTGGAATATACGCATTAACTTTCATCTCAATAGTTGTTTCAAAGCTTTCTTTTATCGGTTCACCCTTTTCAAGCGCCACAGCTTCCTGTAGCATCTTGCAGTATAAATCATAACCGATAGCTTCCATATGTCCATGTTGCTGGGCCCCAAGAAGATTTCCTGCTCCCCTAATCTCTAGATCTCGCATAGCAATTTTAAATCCTGCACCTAGTTGCGTAAATTGCTTAATAGCTTGGAGCCTCTTTTCAGCAATTTCTTTAAGCACCTTATCTTTTTGGTACATCAGATAAGCATAGGCCGCTTTGTTAGAACGACCTACACGTCCACGTAATTGATAAAGCTGACTAAGTCCCATGCGGTCTGCATTATTAATAATAATAGTATTTGCATTAGCAATATCAAGGCCTGTCTCAACTATTGTAGTACATACAAGCACATTAATTTCCTTTTCAATAAAGGCCATCATAATATTTTCTAATTCTCTTTCACTCATCTGACCATGAGCAAATCCTACTTTTGCAGCAGGTACCATCTTCTGAATTTGCATAGCCTTTTCTTCAATATCTCTTACTTGGTTATATAGGAAATAAACTTGTCCATCCCTACCAAGTTCCCTGTGTATAGCATCTTTAATAAAGTCTTCACTATACTCTAATACATATGTTTGGACAGGTCTTCGCTCTAACGGAGCCTCTTCTAAAACGCTCATATCACGTACACCAATTAAACTCATATGAAGCGTACGAGGTATTGGCGTTGCTGTAAGTGTAAGTACATCTACTTCTGTACGTATTTGTTTAAGCTTTTCTTTATGCTTAACACCAAAGCGTTGCTCCTCATCTATAATAAGTAAACCTAAATCTCTAAACTGAACGTCCTTAGAAAGTAATCTATGTGTCCCAATAACAATATCTATAGTACCCTTTCTAATACCTTCTAAGGTCTCTTTAATCTGCTTTGGTGTCCTAAATCTAGACAGTACACCCACATTAATAGGATAGTTAGCCATACGCTCTTCAAATCTTTGAAAATGCTGCTGTGCTAAAATAGTAGTAGGCACTAGATAGGCAACTTGCTTATTGTTTTGCACAGCTTTAAAAGCTGCTCTTATGGCAACTTCAGTTTTACCATAGCCTACATCACCACATACCAGCCTATCCATAATCTTATTACTTTCCATATCTTTTTTCACATCTTCTATAGCTTCAAGCTGATCCGATGTCTCTTCATATGGAAACATTGCTTCAAATTCTTTCTGCCAAATAGAATCTTCTTCATAAACAAAACCTCTAGCATTGTATCTCGTACTATAAAGTTTAATCAAGTCTTTAGCAATATCTTGAATAGCACCTTTTACTTTTGCCTTAGATTTCTTCCATTCTGATGCTCCAAGCTTACTAAGTTTAGGGGATTTACTTTCTGCACCTACATACTTCTGTACCATATCCATCTGATTAATATTCACATAAAGTGTAGAATTATTAGCATACTCTATTTTTAAATTATCCCTTGCAATACCCTCTATAACTATTTGCTCAATGCCTTTAAAAATACCAATACCATGATTCTCATGAACTACATAGTCTCCAGGTGTAAGATCTAAGAAGCTATCTATCTTATTTCCTTTATGTTTCTTCTTAACTTTTACCTTTTTCTTTTCTTTTCCAAATAAGTCTTTATCTGCGATAATATAAAAATCTATGCCTTCATAGACAAACCCCTTACCAAGAGAGCCTTTTGTAATAACAACTTGTCCTTTTTGCAACTCATCCGATAAAGTTTCACTATATGTGGTCAATATACCACGTACCTCAAGCTCTTCCATCAGCCTCATAGCTTTAGCCCTAATACCAGCTAGTATAATAATTTTTTTATTACTTTTTTTCCACTCTTTAATATCCTTCTCAAGTAGATCCAAACTATTATAAAATGTATTATTTTCATACACTGCTATAGAAAGTTGATTATCTGTCTCAAAATCTGTATCTGTCTTTAAGAAATTGTTTAAACTTATAATAGGCCTTTTTTGTATAGTATATACAGCTTCTTCATATTCAAAGATGAACTCCATCTGCCCTGATAGAATATGTCCATAGTTTAATCGGTCCATCATACTGCTTCTATATTCTTCATAGAGCCTATCACATTTATCTCTTACTTTAGCAGGTTCATCTACATAAATGATCGTATCAGCAGGAAGATAGTCTAATATAGAGACAGTCTGTAAATTGGTATATGGAACATAAGTCTCAAGCCCCTCTATAGTTAGACCTTCCTGAATTTGCTCTATATGCTCTTTAACCTGCTCTTCAATAGCCTTGGCACTTTCTTTTTTCCCCTCATTTCTAAGTTTGTCTGTTACTACTTTGAGATCCTCTTTAATAGCCGGCAAAGCATTTTGTAAAAGTGTAAGTGGGAAAATAATCTCCTGATTAGGAACAACAAGAATCTGCTTTACCTTTTCTATGGACCTTTGTGTAGAAGGATTAAAAGTACGAATAGAATCAATCTCATCATCCCATAACTCAATACGATAAGGCATAACACTATTAGGAGGATATAAATCTATAATCCCTCCTCTAATAGCAAATTGCCCTATTCCCTCCACTTTGCCTACACGCTCATATCCAATTTCCATCAAGTAAGTTCCTAACTTCTTAATATCTATTATGCTTCCTTCTTTTAATTCCTTCTGATAGGAAAGCCATGTTTCCTTAGGTGAAAGAGGATTAAGTAACGCTTCTGCAGGTATAATTAAAATAGCTTCCTGCTCATGCAGTAAAGCCTCTATAATTTTCATACGTTCTGCAGTAATATCCATACTGTGTACATCGGCATTATAAAAGAGTATATCTCTAGCAGGATAGAGATATACTTTTGTTTCTTCATATAAATACTGTAAGTCATCATAAAGCTTTCTTGCACTGATTTCATCTGGTGTAATGATGACAGGTGTTTGGCCTATGAGTGCAGATGTACTATAAATAAAATGAGCTTTACAGGCATCTACTGTTCCAACTACTTTTCCCTTATGGGTACTTTGAAACTTATAAAGGAACTCATTAAATCCCTCAATATCTGTTAAGGGATTAATGAGCATCTTACGTTTATAATCCATATGATCACCGTCTTGTCTTACCATTATAGTTATTCATTGCTGTATCCACATCTTTTTTAAGCATTGTTTCTACAGCTTCACAAACGACTTTAAGTCTTGGATCAAGCACTTTCTTATCATCATCTGTAAACTTTCCAAGCACATAGTCACCTAAATCCCAACCATTTGGTTTTTGACCTACCCCAATTTTAATTCTTGGGAAAACTTCTGTACTTAAATGTGCAATGATGCTTTTAATACCGTTGTGTCCACCACTGCTACCATTTTTACGAATACGAATATCTCCTATACCTAAAGAAGTATCATCATACATTATAATTATATCTTCATTTTCCAACTTATACCAACTCTTGCATGCCGCAATAGCCTCTCCACTCAAGTTCATATAAGTCTGAGGTTTCATAAGAACTACCTTTTCTCCTCCGATTGTTCCTTCTCCAACCAAAGCTTTAAATTTACTTCTATTTACACTGATATGATGTATATCAGCAAGTTTGTCTAAGGCTTCGAATCCTATATTATGTCTAGTTCCATCATATTGTAGTCCCGGATTACCCAATCCAACGATTAATTTCATATTGTTCCTCCATCTTATGCTTTATGTATAATAAGTTGATTATCTTATTATATATTATACCTTTTTTAAGGCATAACAAAAGGGTTTAGATAAAAATCTAAACCCTTTACAATCATTAATCAAATAATTTAGAAACTGATAAATCTTCATGGATACGTCTAATTGCATCTGCGAAGATTTCTGCTACAGAAATCTCTTTAATTTTTGAGATTCTTTTTTCTTCTGGAAGAGCAATTGTATTAAGTACTACAAGCTCTTCAATAGCTGATTCATTAATTCTTTCTAAAGCTGGGCCAGATAATACACCGTGTGTACAGCATGCATATACAGCTGTTGCCCCTCTTTCTTTTAATGCATTTGCTGCATTACAAATTGTACCTGCTGTATCAATCATATCATCTACTAAGATAACACGTTTTCCAGCTACATCACCGATGATATTCATAATTTCAGATACATTAGCTTTTGGTCTTCTCTTATCAATGATAGCAATAGGAATATCTAATTTTGTAGCAAATCCTCTAACACGACCTACACTTCCTAAGTCCGGAGAAACTGCAACAACATCATCTGTGTTGCCATCAAGTTTATCTGTGTAGTATTTAGTAAGTAATGGCATACCTACTAAGTGATCTAAAGGAATATTGAAGAATCCTTGAATTTGTGCACAGTGAAGATCCATTGTAAGAACACGGTCTGCACCTGCTGTTTGAAGGATGTCTGCTACAAGTTTTGAGCTGATTGGATCTCTCGCTCTTGTTTTTCTATCTTGTCTTGCATATCCATAGTATGGAATAACTGCTGTAATACGACCAGCTGATGCACGTTTCATAGCATCAATCATAATAAGTAATTCCATAAGATGTTCATTAGCAGGAGTTGAAGTTGGTTGAATAATGAAAACGTCAGTACCACGTACTTTTTCATCAATTTTTACTGAAACCTCTCCATCGCTAAATCTTAACACCTCAGATTTTCCAAGTGTAACACCTAAACACTTAGCAATTTCTTCTGCAAGTTGTGGGTGTGCATTGCAGGTAAACACTTTGATATCAGCATAATTTCTAATCATTTGATTAAGTCCTCCTTAAGAATCTACGTCCACTAAATCGACAACATTATATCATATTGAGGATAAATTGCAACTTATATGAACGTTTTTATACATTTTTAGTAAATATTTCGGCTATTTCTGTCGTTTTTTTGTTACCCATTCAGGCTTAATTTCTTGTCTTGCTCTTGCAATAGCTAAACTATTTTTCGGTACATCTTGTGTAATGGTAGAACCTGCTGCTGTGTAAACATTTTCCTCTATTACAACAGGAGATACCAGGTTTGTATTACAGCCAATAAAAGCATGATCTTTTATTGTAGTACGATGTTTCTTCTCTCCATCATAGTTTACAACTACTGTACCACATCCAAAGTTCACATCACAACCTACATCTGCATCACCTATATAGGTTAAATGAGACACTTTTGTTCCTTCTCCAATTGTGGCATTTTTAATCTCTACAAAATCACCAATCTTTACCTTTGCTCCTATATGACTGTTCGGTCTAATATAAGCAAATGGTCCTATATGACATCCTTCATCTATTTGACTATCAATGAGCATACTAGATTCTATATCAACGCTATTGCCTACTGTGCAGTTTCTGATTTTAGTATTATAACCAATAATGCAGTTTTCTCCGATGGATGTATTTCCCTCTATGATGCAGCCTGGCTCTATAACTGTATCTTGCCCAATTTCGACTTCTGGATCAATATACGTATGATGAGGATCTATTAAAGTAACACCATTATCCATATGTTTTCTATTAATACGTTGTTTCATAATAGCAGTTGCCTGTGCTAGCTGCTCTCTAGAGTTGACACCTAATATATCGTCTGGGTTCATAATAGCAATAGCATCTACATTATAACCCTCATGAAGTAAAATCTCTATAGTATCTGTTAAGTAATACTCTTGTTGTTTATTATTATTTGTAATTTTAGAAAGGGCAGATTTTAAGTGCTTAGCTTCAAAAACATACATCCCACCATTAATCTCTGTAATACGTTTTTCTTCATCTGTTGCATCTTTTTGCTCTACAATTTTTACAAAGTGTTTACTCTCATCTCTTACAATACGGCCATATCCTGTAGGGTCATCCACTAAAGCTGAAAGTACAGTTACAGCATTTTTCTTTTTTCTATGAAAAGCAAGCATCTTCTCTATTGTCTGAGCTGTAATAAGTGGTGTATCTCCATAGAGAACAAGAATTTCTCCGTCATCTCCAATAAAATCCATTGCCTGCATGACAGCATGTCCCGTCCCTAATCTCTCTGCCTGCAATGCATATTTTACAGTATCTCCAAAGGTTTTCATAACCTCTTCTGATTTATGCCCTACTACAAGACATACTTCCTGTGCTCCTGCATATCTAGCTGCCTCAATAGGATAATAAACTAATGGCTTATGAAAAATTTCATGAAGTACTTTAGAAGTACTAGACTTCATGCGAGTTCCTTGACCTGCCGCTAATATAATGGACTTCGTTTTCACCGATTGCACATCCTCTCACAATTTTGCTAATCTTATTTTCTCATTTCTTATTATTTTACGCAAGTAGAGGCGCTAAAAAAAGCACCTCTTAGTATTCTATTTCTAAGAGATGCTTTTTATTTTAGTATTCTTCTGAAACGGCTACTTCGTCACTTACAATATCGTCATCTGAAAGAAGTACCATCTCATACTTTTCAAGTACTGTCTTTTGAATACGATCACGTGTTTCAGAGTTAATTGGATGAGCAATATCTCTAAATTCACCATCTAGAGTTTTGCGACTTGGCATTGCAATAAAGCTACCTTTGTCGCCTTCGATTACTTTGATATCATGAACTACGAATTCGTTATCAAATGTAACAGAAACTACTGCTTTCATCTTCCCTTCTTTATTTATTTTTCTGACCCTGATATCTGTGATTTCCATTAGCAAACCCTCCTGTTTTTAAAGTCGAGCCAAGGTGTCCCCATCCTTCAGCTAACCTGTGTATTATATTTTAAATTATATAACATTTTTAAACAATAATCAATATTTTTTTAACCTTTATTAATAAAAATGCATAAAAATAGTGTATTATTGTAATTTTTCTATTTTTAATGTGTTATATAATACTTCTCTTAGGATAAACTAGGATATCATTAGGTGTTCCAATGAGCCTTTGCCCATCCGAAACATAAACTTGTTTATCTAAAATAACGTTTTCCAACACGGCATCTCGTCCAATTGTACATCCTTCCATAATAATAGAATTTTTAATAACAGCATTTTCTCCAACAAATACTTTTCTAAAGATTACAGATTCCTCTACAGTTCCATTAATAATGTCTCCACCGCTTATAATACTATTAGAAATATTAGAATGATCATTGAATTTTGCTGGTGGCTCATCTTTAGCTTTTGTGTAAATATGTGGTGATGTTTTGAATAATAATGTACGCACTTCGGCGTTTAAGAAATCCATATTGATATTATAAAATGCTTCTATATCTTTAACTGTTTTCCAGTATCCTGTAAACATATATCCATAAATCTTGAGTTTACGCCTATAACGAATAAGAATATCACTTACAATGTTATAACGCGCTTCACTCTCAAGTTCTTCTAATAAATGAATAAGAAGTTCTCTACCTATTACGTAAGTTCCTAGAGATACCGTTGTATGTTGAGGCTCTAGAGGTTTTTCTTCTAGATTGATCAGTCTTGATTCTTCATCTAGTTCTACTACCCCATAATCTCTTACATCAAAACTCCCCATTTCCTTACATACAACTGTAATATCTGCACCTTTTTCTATATGGTATTTAATGACTTTACTATAGTCCATCTTGGTGACTTGCTCACCCGCTGTGATAACAACATAAGGCTCATTACTCTTCTTAAGAAAATCTATATTTTGATAAATAGCATCTGCTGTTCCTCTATAACTAAATGTTTCTGCACTAATCATATGAGGCGTAAACAAAAAGAGCCCCGTCTTTTTACGTCCAAACCCCCACCATTTAGAAGAAGTAATATGGTCTGTTAATGACCTTGTATTATGCTGACATACAACTGCTACCTTTTTAATACCAGAATTACTTAAATTACTTAATGCAAAATCAATAGCTCTATAAGATCCTCCAATAGGAATAGCTGCTACGTTACGTTGCATGGTAAGTGCTCCAAGTGCATTTCTTTTTCCACCTGCTAATACAATTCCTACAGCTTTCATAGTATACCTCCCCTATACAATAAGTGAACGTCCGCTTTCAAGCTTACCGTTTTGATAATGTTCTTTTGTAGTATTTCCACTAACTTCACAATTTTTCCCAATCACTACATTCTCAGGAATGTTGGTATATGCCCCTATTGCCGTAATACCATTATGATAAATATGTGCTTTAGTTTCATGTGGGGTATTTTCCCCTTGGCCAATATATGTATTTTCTCCTATAATACATTTTTCAGATACAATACCTCGTTCTATAACTGTCCCTCGTTTTACAATAGTATCTTGCATAATGATGGAATTAATGATCATAGCATCTTCCTCAATAATTACCCTTGGCCCAATGACTGAATTATAAACCTTTCCAGATATCTCACATCCCTCTGAAAGTAATGCTTTTTCTACAATAGCTGTATCATTTATAAATTGTGGTGGTTGATGATCTATATTAGTATAAATTTTCCAAAACTCATCATAAAGATTAAACTCAGGCAGTGTATGAGTAAGCTCAATATTAGCTTCCCAATAAGCATCTATTGTTCCAATATCCTTCCAATAATCGTTAAATCGATAAGCAAATACTTCCTTCTCTTCTTCAATAAACATTGGAATAATATGCTTTCCAAAATCACTATCTTCATGTTTCTCATGATCTACAATAAGAGCTTGTCTTAAAGCTGCCCATGAAAAGATATAAATCCCCATAGATGCTAAATTACTTTTTGGAACTAGTGGTTTTTCTTCAAACTCTATAATTTTATCTGTCTCATCTGTATTCATGATTCCAAACTGTTTAGCGTCTTCATAACTTACTTCCATAACAGCGATGGTTGCATCTGCATTATGTTCCTTATGGAAGTCTAACATCTTACTATAATCCATCTTATATACATGGTCCCCTGATAAAATAAGTACATATTCTGGATCATAACTATCAATAAATCTAATGTTTTGATAAATAGCATTTGCAGTACCTGAGTACCACTCCCCTTGATTTCCCTTTACAAAAGGCGAAAGCATTGTCACGCCTTCATTACTTCTGTCTAAATCCCATGGCGTTCCTATTCCAATATGTTTTGTTAAAATAAGTGGCTCATATTGTGTAAGTACCCCTACTGTGTAAACCCCTGAATTAATACAATTACTTAGTGGAAAATCAATAATGCGATATTTACCACCAAACATAACTGCTGGCTTTGCAATCTCTTTCGTTAAAATCCCCAGACGACTCCCTTGTCCACCTGCAAGTAGCATTGCCATCATTTCCGTTTTTCCCATGCACACCCCTCCACATTTGTTTGTACTTAAATAAAAAATTTTAACTAATTAGACTATACCATCCAAATATAATTTCTTCAAGTTTTTTACATTTTTTGTAGTTTATATTTTTTCTTATATATATAGGAATTTCCATGATTCTTTTAGCTTTTATAAGCTATAAGAATTTTTTTTAAGTCTACCTCGTATACTGTATATGAATATTATGTATTTTATAATGCCTATCAAAAACAATTTATCACATAAAAAAATAACAACTAGATTTAATCTAGTTGTTATTTAAAAGCACTATAGATATGCATTTTTTTATTCGCTTCATCCATATTATCAATCCATACTAAAGTTTTAAAATCATCCACAAGTTTATTATGGGGTTCTTTAGTCGCCATAAGCACACCTACCCCCACCATCTCAGCTTGAAACTCTTGCATTAAATCAATAATACCTTTTGCTGTACCTCCAGCTTTCATAAAGTCATCAATAAATAAAACTTTAGAACCTTTTTTAATAGCTCTTGTAGGTAAACACATTGTTTTAATACGGTTGTTACTTCCAGTAATGTAATTCATGTAAATTACTGTACCATCTGTAAGTTTACTTTGATTTCTTACAACTACCATTGGCTTATTAAGCGCTCTTGCTGTCATAAGCGCAATAGGAATACCTTTTGTTTCCACAGTTACAACATAATCTATTTCTTGACCATTAAATAAACTCGCAAGTGCTGTCCCTATTTTTTTTGAAATTTGAGGAGAATAAAGTAAATCATTCGTATAAATATAACCACTTGGAATTATACGATCTGGATGATCAATAATCTCACATAGTTCATCTGTAAAGTTTTTAATCTGTTCATGATTCATAAGTGGATTATAATATACACCACCGGCTGCACCAGCTACTGTCTCTATTGTTCCTAACTGATAATTACTAAAGATCTCTTTAATTACATCTATATCTTCACTTATTGTAGATTTCGCACAATTAAATACTTCACAAAAATGAGTCAGGGTAAAAATTTGATTTGGGTTATCCGTCAGAATACTTGATATAACCCCTATTCTCTCGTTTTTTTGAACTTTTCTCATTGCCCATAGCTCCTTTATTGTTATCATTAGCTTTATTATACATCATAACCCGAATCTTTCAATGTATAGATTATAAAACATTCGAATATTTTGTTATTATCTTGTAGTTTTACCTAATAATTTAAGTACACGTTATTCACTCCTTATAGTATAATACTGTATAGAAATATTTTATAAAGATTGGAAGGATAATTATATGATAGATTTTAGTGCAATTACAAGCAAACATCATATTCATTTTATTGGAATTGGTGGTATTAGTATGAGCGGACTTGCTGAAATCATGCATGACCGTGGCCATACGGTAACAGGTTCTGATATGAAAACTTCTGCTACAGTCAAGCACCTTGAGTCCCTAGGTATTGAAGTTTTTCCTACTCATAGTAGTTCAAATATTACAAATGGTATTGATTTAGTTGTTTATACAGCAGCTGTCCATGATGATAACCCAGAGCTAATTGCTGCTAGAGCTCACAAGATTCCTACACTAGTACGTGCAGAATTTTTAGGTGCACTTATGAAAACTTATGACTATCCAATTTGCGTTTCTGGAACACATGGCAAAACAACAACAACATCTATGCTTTCTGAAATTCTTATGGATGCTGGTCTTAATCCTACTATTACTGTAGGAGGTATGCTTAAATCTATTCAAGGTAATATCCGATTAGGTGGGAGCGAATACTTTGTTACTGAGGCTTGTGAGTACTGTGACAGTTTTCTAAACTTCTTTCCTAAGATTGGTGTCATTTTAAATATCGAAGAAGATCATATGGATTACTTTAAAGATATTCATCAAATTCGTGGCTCTTTTACAAATTTCGGCAAGCTTATTCCTTGGGATGGCTTCTTAGCTATCAATGGTCATATCGATCATGTAAAAGAACTTACTAATGACATGATTTGTAAGGTAGAAACATTTGGTCTTGACGAAAGTTTTGACTGGCATGCCAAAAATATTCATCTTAACGAGAAGGCATGTGCTTCTTTCGATGTTTATTATAAAGGCCAGCATACAGGTCATATTAATCTACATGTTCCTGGTATGCATAACGTCCTTAACTGTTTATCTGTATGCGCTGTCTGCCACTTCCTTAAAATAGATATTAATCAAGTTAATTTAGGCCTTACGCTCTTTACAGGCCCTGACCAACGTTTCGAAATTAAAGGTAACATTCATGGTGTTACAATTGTTGATGACTACGCACATCATCCTACTGAAATCGCAGCCACTTTAAAAGTAGCTGAAGATTATCCTCATAATCGCCTTTTTGTTGTCTTCCAACCACATACTTATACACGTACAAAAGCTTTCTTAGATGACTTTGCTAAAGTGCTTTCTTCAGTAGATTGTCTTATTGTAACAGATATTTACGCAGCAAGGGAAAAAAATCCTGGGGATATCCATGCACAAGATATTATCAATAAAATCCACAAAACAGAACAGACAGCTGTGTATATATCAGATTTTGGCGAAATTGCAGATTATTTGTTGGAACATTGTGTACCAGGCGATTTGATTATAACTATGGGTGCTGGTAACGTAAATCAAATCGCTGATATTTTACTAGGAAACTAAGTTATCCACATTATCCACAGGTACCTGTTCATAAGTCATGTGAATATATTTATTTACTTATTAACAGCTTATCCTCATAATCCCCTTGGAATTAAGGGGATTTTATTTTTTGCCCCATACTATTTTTTATTTTTTGTGCTATAATACTAACACAATAATATTTCGTTTAAAGGAGGCGTACGCTTTGGCATATGTAAAGTTCATCTCAAATACTCCCACATCTTTTTCTGTTTCTTACTGGTTCGCTATGGATTATATGCCACAAGCATTAGGCGGCTACGTTAAAGTTTATCTTTATATGTTAGCAATCTATCAAAATCCAGCCCAAGAAGGTATTCAGCTTGAAGATATTGCAAAAGACCTAGACATGCTCCACTCAGAGCTTATTACTGCTTTAGAATACTGGAATACGACAGGTGTCCTTACATTTAAACTTTTAACAGAAGATGAATTTGAGTTAAGTTTTTCTGAAACAAAGCCTGAAATAGAAACTAAATCTCCCGAAATCCCTATAGCTGCTACTGCTGCACCTAGAACTTTCATTCAACAGACTAGACCTCATTATTCTGCTGATGAGTTAAGCCTCTACTGTCAAGAACATGCTTCCATTTCTAACTTATTCACAATCTGTGAAAAATACTTAGGTAGATTACTTTCTGCTACAGATCAGCAAGTACTGTATGGTCTTTACGACTGGCTCAATCTCCCTCTTGATTTAATTGAATACTTAGTAGAATACTGCACTTCTAATAATCACACCCATATACGCTACATAGAGAAGGTTGCATTAGGATGGGTGGATCAAGGTATTACCACTGTAGAAAGTGCGAAAGCCCAAGCGGCTGTTACTAAAAAATATCGTACTATTTTAAAAGCACTGGGAATGACTGGAGAAACGATTACAAAACACCAACGTAAACTGCTTGATAAATGGCTTACTGATTATGCCTTTGATTTATCGGTTATACTCGAAGCATGTAATCGCACTGTAACTTATTCTTCATCTCCAAGTCTTAACTACTTAGGTTCTATTTTAGACAAGTGGCACGACAAAGGAATTAAAACCGTTGAAGATATCGAACGTTTAGATAAAAATCATACTAAAGAAAAAGAGCAGCAAGCAGGGCCTGTGGCTCCCAAAGCTAAAAGTAAAAATCCACATTTCACGACGACTTATTCTCACAATTGGGATTTAGCAGAACTTGAAAAACGTGAGCGTGAATATATAGAGAAGATGTATGGAGGAAACTAGTATGACCAATAGAGAAATTCAATATAAGCTTCTTATAAAAGAATATGACCAAAAACGTACACGTGCAGCTGAAGAAAAACGCAATCGTGAAAGAGAAATCTATACTAAAATTCCAGATATCGAGGTAATTGATAGGTCCTTAAATCGATTAGGGATTAATCTTGTTAAAAGCGCACTTAGTACTTCTCCTCAGAACCTATTAGAAGATTTTCGCAAAAAAAATGAAGAACTTTTACGTAGTAAAAAGCAACTTTTAGTTGAACATGGTTACCCTGTTGATTACTTAGATACGCATTATGAATGCTCTATTTGTAAAGATACAGGATTCATTAGTGATATTTCAAAACCTGATAGCATCGCAAGTGAATATGCTCACCATAAACCTTGTAAATGTTTTGAACAAGCTTTAATTAACATGGCTTGTACTCAATCTAATATGAAAGCTTTAACAGCTAATCAAAACTTTTCATCCTTTAGATTTGATTACTACTCTGACGCTATAGATGAGACCTATGGTACTTCTCCTAGAAGAAATATTGAACGTGTTTACCGTGCATCTATAGACTTTGTAGAACAGTTCGGTTTTAAAAGAACAAATCTTTTATTCCACGGCCCTACAGGACTAGGTAAAACCTTCTTATGTAATTGTATTGCAAAAGAGTTATTAAATCTTGGTTATAGTGTGCTCTACTTAAGTGCCCAAGAACTCTTTAAGCTTTTTGAAGAGTCTAGATTCCATCGTGAAGATATGGAGGAGGATGCCAAAAATAACTTAGATATTTTACTCACAGTAGATTTACTTATTATAGATGATTTCGGAACAGAGGCAACAAACAGCTTTACAGCACCTGATCTCTTCCATGTTATTAATACAAGAGCACTTAATAATACTTCTACCATTATTTCAACAAACCTTCCTCTTGAAGACTGGAAGAATCTTTATTCTGAGCGTATTCTCTCCCGTATATTTGGAGAATATATTGCCTTTAGATTCTTTGGTGATGATATTCGTATGTTGAAGAAATGGGGTAAAACAGCAACTTCTTAAAAGAGGTTGCTATATTTTTGTAGACTTTCTAATATACTTTATAAAAGCTTATCTTTTCTACTACTAGATAGCATTAAGGAGGTCTATATGTTTTGTACAATTCATCTTTCTAAATCTGATCCAACCCCTTTATATATACAGCTAGCCAGTGAACTTGCTCACCTTATTAAAGTAGGCGAAATTCCAGAGCGCACTAAGCTTCCTACCATACGTACACTTTCTCGTAAGCTTAAAATTAATCGCGATACAGTTGTTAATGCCTATAAGGTTCTAGAAAATCAGGGGCTAGTTGTAGCGCATGTAGGTAGTGGGACTTATGTGAGTCCGCTTACCTCTCAAAAAGATTATGAGTCTGAAACTAATCTTCAGACTATATCCTGTAGTACACTTTCTTTTAATAAAGACTATTTTCCTACCTCTCTTATTACACAGCTCACTGAGCAAATTATCGCACTTGAAGGCTGGGGAGCTTTTTCTGACCCTCTGTACAGAGAACGTAATCTTCTTAGACAAAGCATCTGCCAGTTCTTTAAGTCTGTAGGTATTATGACCACACCTGCTCAAATTAGATTTCCCAAAGATTTTTGCACATTCCTATTAGACTTACTTAAGGTACATCCTTCTTCTACTATCTGTGTAGAAGCTTATCACGATTTAACTTATAGCTCATTTCTACGTTCTTTAGGTTTTAAAATTATAGAAATACCGCTTACTGACGATGGATTAGATTTAACTTATCTTGAAAAGCAACTTCAAACAGAGCATATTGGCTTTATATGGGTATCTTCTTATGTTCAAAATCCTACAGGCATTTCTTATAGCCCTGAATGCAAAAAGCGTCTTATAGAACTCGCTCATTTACACCATTTTTATATTATTGAGGATGGTACATTAAGTGATTTCACCTATAGCCATGAATGTCTAAAACCTCTTTATACACTTGATTCTCATGGTCAGGTTATTTATCTGCATCACTTTTCTAAACTTTATTTGCCACCACTTCAATATACTTTTATAGCGCTTCCAAATAGCTTACATAAAAAGATTAATGATCCTGTAGCATGTACTTTTAATGAGCGTTTACTTCACTTTTATTTAGAATCTGATGCTCTAGGCAGTATACGTCAGGAGATTATTGAAAAGAGTTATCTTGCCTATCTAAAAGTTTATGAAGCGCTTTCTGCTGCTTCTCATCTTTTAGAAATTTATTCTCATAAAGGTAGCCTTTTCTTTTGGATAAAGCCTACTAAGATTTCTTCTGAAGCTTTCTATGATTGCTTTCTTAGACATCATATTATTATCTCTCCTGGAGAAGTGTTTACCTTAAAATCTAAATGTACATACTTCCGTCTTTCTTTAGCTCACTTAGATGACCATACACTCCCCCTTATGATAGACTGTCTTAAAGAGCTCTCTACACTTGAAATGAATTAATAGAAGGAGGTAATGCTTCTTAAGTTGAAACATTACCTCCTTTTCATTTCTCTAATTGCCCAAAGTAATCTATAATTCCTACATAAATAGCCCATGCTATTTGATCTTGATATTTGTCACTAGCCAGTTTTGCTTCCTCTTCTGGATTCGTTAAAAAACCACACTCTACTATGACACCTGGCATTTGGCTGATTTTTAATATGTAATAGTCTTTGCTACTTTTTATCTTCCTCGTATTTTCAGAATCAGCATAAGCTTTAATACTATTTTGTATACATCCTGCTAGCAATTTTGCTTGCTCAGAATCTTGATAATAAAAGACCTGCGCTCCCTTTACTTTAGGCTGTGAAAAAGCATTTTGATGTATACTCACTAAAATATCTGCATCACTTGACTGAATGACCTGCTTTCTATAATTCATATCTCTTCTTTTATGTGTATTCCCGTTTTCTCCTTGAAGTTTCTCATCATCAGTTCTAGTCATAATGACTGTTGCTCCAGATTGTTCTAAATAATCTTTAAGCTTAAATGCAATTTGCAGATTAATTTCATCCTCTTTCGTTCCATTTGGACCTGCCTTACCTGGATCAAATCCACCATGTCCTGCATCTATGACAATAACTTTAGAAGCTGTTGAAAGTCCAAATGTTTCTAATGCACCATTTGCAAACTTTAAGTATGCACAAAATGAAATCATACATACTAACCCTAGGACAAGCATGTTTAATTGGTTTCTTTTAATTAAACGCTCCATATTTATTCCCCTTCTTCCCTATACTTGTACTCTTTATTTCTCTTTTAATTGTATTAGAAAAGAAGAAAAAAAATACCATAAAAAAGGAAGCCTAGCCTCCCCTTTTTATGATAATCCTTTTACAATATGATCAATCATTATAAGCTCTTCTCTAGAAAATTCTAGGTTATCTAAAGCTTTTACATTCTCCTCTATTTGAGCTTTATGACTTGCCCCTATTAATGCTGAAGTTACTCCGCCCTCACGAAGCGTCCATGCTAATGCCATTTGTGCAAGAGTTTGTCCTCTTCTTTTAGCCACTTCATTTAATTTTCTTATCTTATCTAGAAGTTCTGATGTAATACTTTCTGCACTTAAGTAACTGTGCTCTTTACTTGCTCTTGAACCTTCTGGAATAGTGCCATCAAGGTACTTACTTGTCAGTAAACCTTGATCTAGCGGACAAAAGGCAATGGAACCTATTCCTTCTTGTCTTAATACATCCGTAAGCCCCTCTTCAATCCACCTATTCATTATAGAGTAAGAGGGCTGATGAATGAGACAAGGCACTCCCATATTCTTCAGTATTGTAGCGGCTTTTTTAGTATCTAATGCATTATAGCTAGAAATCCCTACATAAAGAGCTTTCCCCTGATGAACTGTAGATGCTAGTGCTCCCATGGTTTCCTCTAGTGGTGTCTCTGGATCTCTTCTATGTGAATAGAAAATATCTACATAATCTAATCCCATACGTTTTAAACTTTGATCTAAGCTTGCTATAAGGTACTTACGTGAGCCAAAATTCCCATAAGGTCCTGGCCACATATCCCACCCCGCTTTAGTAGAAATAAGAAGTTCATCTCTATAACCTTTTAAATCTTCTTTTAATACCCTTCCAAAAGTCTCCTCTGCAGAGCCATAAGGAGGCCCATAATTATTGGCTAAATCAAAGTGTGTTATTCCTAAATTAAAAGCTGTTAGAATCATTTCTTTACTATTTTCATAGTTATCTACTTTTCCAAAGTTATGCCATAATCCAAGTGATAGTGCAGGAAGTAAAATCCCACTATGTCCGCATCTACGATAAACCATTTTATCATAGCGATTAGCATTAATCATTTAAGTTCCCCCCATTAATATAACACTTTTATTCTTGCATCTGTTTTAAACTATCCCATACATCTGGTGTTTCAAGACCTAATTTCCAAAGTGCATAACCTGCTAAATCATATTTATTAACAAGCCCCACACGTTTTTCAATTGTTGTAGCATCTTCTATCCATACTTGATATAGAGTATCGCCTTCTATCATCTGCATGTAGTTTTGACCATGTTGGTCATCATATAGTACTTCACTATTCCACTTACTTACTATGCTTTTAGCTGCTGCCATACCATAAGCAGATGAACTCATACCATCCTTTGTTTCTTTCCATATACGTGTATAAGTTGGCATACCTAGCACAAGCTTTTCTTTAGGTACTTCTTCAAGATTAATCTGAATCCCTTCTTCTACCCAAGTAAGCCCTGCTACAGGTCCTGCTATTTCAGAACCGCCCCAATGTTGGTCATAGGCCATTACAATGAAGTAGTCTACAACTTCTGCCACCCGTTCTCTTGAATAGTGTCCTGACCAAGCAGATGGCATGTAAACGTCTACTGTAACACTAAGATTTTGTCTCTTAGCTTGTACAGAGAGTTCCCTCATAAATTGTACCCATTCTTCTCCAAAGTCAGCCTGTACATTTTCTATATCAATATTAATACCATCAAATCCATATATATCTGCTGCTTCTAATAGCTGGTCAATCACATATTGTCTTTTAGCTGTACTTGTTAAAATTGTTTTAGTAAGCTCAGGTGATGTAAAGTTGTGACTCATAAGTGCCCATACTTGCATTCCTCTAGCATGTGCTTCATTGACATAGGCTTTAGATGCTCTGTCTATTAATTTACCACTTTCATCTTCAAATTCAAACCAAGTAGGTGCAATGACATTAGCACCTTTTATATTACGATATTTAGGTGTAGACCAATCCCCAGTTGACTTAACTGTCATCTGATCCCATACAAGTTTTACCTTATCCTGTAAAGGCTTTGCCATAGGTGCTAAAGTGTATGTCTTCTCTTCCTTAATAGAAGTCTCTCCTTCTAGTTTTACATCACTTCTATCCATATAGCCTATAATACCATTTTCATCTCTTACTCTTAAATGGTCTCCAGTTTCTTTATATACAACTACACTCTCTCCTTTTTGAGTAGTATCTGTAATTAAGGATTTATTATCTGGATGTGTTCTTACACTTGCTTCCTTCTTCCTTACTACTCCTAACTTTTTAGGTGTTCTCGCATTAGACACAATAACTAAACGACCATCTTTACCCTTTTCAATTTCTACAGGATACTCTGCTTCTAGGTAACTTTCAGGAATATAAACTTTATTATCTTTTACAATAACAGGATCAGCTAACTCTATTTTCTCACCATTTACATCTATTACTTTCTCTCCTGGCAAGATACGCTTTATCTCTTCTAAATTAGTAATGGTCAAAATTTCTTCTGCTTCATCATAGAAAATCTTATCATCTATATACTGCTTTGCAAATTCTGAAGAAACATAAATTTGATTTGCCTCTTCTATAATTGGCTTTTCCATATCTACTCTTGTATCTTCGTAAACTACATTGATTTGACCCTTCTTAAACTCACTGAAATATGTAAGCGGGTCAACGGTATCTTTACCTGGCATAAAAAGAACTGTACCTATAGCTATGCCCACGAGTAAAACACCTATAAGTAGTGTCAAGAATATCTTTTTTAACATGGTTTAACCTCCTTTATTTGATTCAGTATATCATACTTTTGATTTTTTTTGTTACAAGTAGGCAATAAAAACCTTCTTCTTATCATATAATAAATTAACTCACTCTTACTATGCATTTGATAGATTTATCCTCTTTACTTTTATGGTTCATTCCCTTATACTAATTTATATCTTTATATTTATTTGTCTTAAAATACCGTGACTTTATGAAAGGATGTGAGTTGTATGAAAATCGAGAAAATTAGCGATACACAAATCCGAGTCACTCTAAATCATTCTGATTTACAAAATAGAGATATTAAAATCGGTGAGCTTGCTTATGGGTCAACTAAAGCTCAAGCACTTTTTAGAGATATGATGGCTAAAGCTTATGAAGACTTCGGCTTTGAGGCTGAAAATGTACCACTTATGATTGAAGCTGTTCCATTATCTACAGACAGCATCATGATTGTTGTAACAAAAGTTGATGACCCTAATCAAATAGAAGAAAGATTAGAAGCCATCGGTGAAAGGCCAACTCATCGTACCTTCAAAGAGTCTCTAGAAAATAAATTAAGCGATCTGCAAGCCTTAGCTAAAGAGACCCCTAAAGCTTCTAATACTGCTTCTCATACGCTTATGTATACTTTTAAGAATTTAGAGGATGTGACACATGCCTCTTGTTATATACAACATCTCTATTTTGGCGAGACGACTCTTTATAAATATGATAACCAATATTTTATGATTCTCGAACCTAATAAGAATAAAAAAACAAATACAGACATTTTAAAGAGTATGTTAAGTGAATTTGGCGAAGAAGGCACTGCTAGTGATTTAAATGAAACATTCCTTAAAGAACATGCAAAGGTTCTTATCGCTTCTAATGCATTAGATATACTCGTTCACTATTTATAAAAAGAGGGACATCCTATTAGTCTAAGACTATAGGACATCCCTCTTTTTTATATTTTATGCTTCTTCTGTTGTTGCAAGATAATCATTGATTTTTTTGATTAATTCATCTGCATCCATACCGTGTACTGCACATGCATCTTCAATAGATTCCATTTGAGCTGATGGACAGCCAAGGCAATGCATACCTGCTTGCATAAGAATAGGAATAATACCTCTATCTACTTGGATAATTTGACCAATTACCATGTCTTTTGTCACTTGTTTAGCCATTTGTATATCCTCCTTTTTTAATGTGTATTTCACTTCTATATTATAAATAGAATACTTCTATTTATCAACTTTTTAAAAAATTAATTTTGTGCTGCTGCTGTAAGTTGTGGAATGATTTGTTTCTTTCTTGAGAAAACATCTTTCAAGAAAATGCTATCATCTTCTTTTGGAAGTTCAAAGGCACTCTCTACAATCCATTTTTCTGGCCCTACTGCAAATAATTCAGTACCACCAACAACTACATCTGTTACCATAAGAACTACAAGTCCTAACCCTTCTTGTTCTCTTAAGTTCTCCATTTCTGCAAGAATTTCATCTCTCATCTTATAGATACTTTTGAAATCTCCAGTATTGATTTGGGCAACAGCTGTACTAAATTGACCCATTACAAATGGTTTGCGATCCATATCAAGCAATTCTCTTGGTGTCATACCTTCAAGAGAAGTTCCTGCTGCAATAAGATCCATACCATATTCTTCAAGATTAACTTCTGCAATTTTTGCAAGACGTTTTGCCATTCTGATATCAGTTTCTGTACAAGTTGGTGACTTGAAGATAAGTGTATCAGAAAGAATTGCACTAAGCATAAGACCCGCAATCTCTCTAGGTGGCATAATATTGTTTTCTTCATACATTTTTGACACGATTGTAGATGTACATCCTACAGGCTCTGCTCTTAAGAACACTGGCCCTACTGTATCAATATTTGCAATACGGTGGTGATCAATAATTTCACAGATTTGTGCCTGTTCAATACCCATGGCACTTTGATCTCTCTCATTGTGATCCACTAAAATAACAGGTTTCTTTTGAATATCTAAAATATGACGTTTAGAAATAATTCCTTTTACTTTGCCATCTTCATCCACAATAGGGAAATGTCTATGTGTTGTATTAAGCATGATTTCTTTAACTTCATCAATAGTATCTTCTGTTTGGAAGAAGATAAGATCTTGTTTACCAATTAAGTGTTTAACAGAAATACTTTGAGAAATCATTTTAATTGTTTTAAAGAATGAGTATGGTGTACAAATAATTGCACAGTTACCTTCTACTTGATGTGTAAAATCAAGTTCATCCATATCTTGATCTGTAATAATGACACAACCTGCACCTGATTTAATTGCCATATCTACAAGAGTTTTATTACTTCCTGTAATAACAATGTCTACATCTTTAAGTCTATCATCTTCTGTAATAGAAGCTGTAGTAAAGACTTCACCTTCTACATAAGGTTGTGGATAATCACCACATACGATTTTACCTTCAAGTACTGCTGCAATATTTACAAATGGTGTACGATATTTTTGAAGTACATTACCATCTGTTAAACCAATATGAGTTTTTGCAATATCTGACATAGATACTACACCAGCTAATTTATGATCTGGATAAAGTATTGGAATCATAGGTCTTCTATTCTCAGTCATAACATCCCATGCTTTTTTTACAGAATCTACTGTGTAGACAGGCGGGATAGCATAGTACTTCATATCTTTTACTTGTGGTTTAATATGCTCAATTAAAGTCGGTGCTTCTACATTAAAATAATTTAATGCAAAGTTTGTCTCTTTACTTACTTTTCCAAGTCTTACTGCTTTTACATTTTCTACACCTAATGCACGTTTAAGATGTGCATAAGCTATTGCTGAACATATAGAATCTGTATCGGGATTTCTGTGTCCAAATACATAAGTCTCTTTTCCCATAATTGTCTCCTTCATTTATTACGTACATTCACTGTCGTTTTGTACTTAATTTAGTATGTCCTTATTCTTTTTAAATCATTTACTGTTATTTATCTGCAAAAGAATAAGTGATCATAATACCTATACACATACATATTAAAGCAAAAAATCCAGTAAAGTTAAATGTAAATCCTGGATAAATAACCAAAACAGAACCTATTACAAGTCCTAATATAGCCATATAAGTTGCTTGTTGATATTTTGATAACAACACTTTTACAATCTTAATGCCCAAAATAAGTCCAATGAGTATGCCGATTGCTACTGGTATAAGAATTGCAAAGTTAAATTCTGATACAGCTGTAATAACTGATGTATACACGCCTAAAGTGAGCATGATAAAAGATCCACTAATCCCAGGAATAATCATTGAAAATGCACTAATAGCACCTGCAAATACTAACCATATAGACATTCCCAGGTTTATTTCTCTTAAAATAACTTCATTAGCCTCTGCATCGTTTGTCAATACCATTACGATCATCACTCCAAATGTAATAATAAATGGTATCCAGTTTTTAGAACGTATTTTTTCCCCAGCTCTTGCATGATTTATTACCATAGGAATACTTCCTATAATAATTCCTATAAAGAGAAAATTAGTCGGCATATTGTATTTTTCAAATAAAAAAGTAATGGCATTACTAAAAACAAGAATACCTACAACTGCCCCTATCCCTATCGTTGCAAGAAATATAAGGTTTTTCTTTAAATGCTCTTTTTTAAGGCTTACTGCACCTAATAATTCATCATAGATGTTAAGTACAACTGCCATAGTGCCCGCACTCACACCCGGAATAACATTAGATACACCTAAAATAATGCCATAAAAGATGTTCATAACATGCTTAATCATTTCGGACTCCTTTTAAAATATGTAGTATATACCTGTACTATTATAATGTCTCACCTTGTTTATGACAATGTTTTACTTATCTATTACCTAATCCTTTCCTTATTAATGTAGTTCTCTATCAGCCTGATTTTATTTATTCTAATTAAAAACTTAAAGTTATTATAAAATTCATAATAATATTTTTTTGTATTACTATTGACGTGTATACAGTATACATTATATAATAGGAGTGTAAAGAAATTAACTAATAATTATTATCCTCTAAGTTATCAACTTTGTATTTAAGTTTATTATTAATTGGATAATAAGATGATTTTAAAAATAAAAGGAGTTGACCTTAAGATGTTTGAACAATGGAATGGTTTTATAGCAGGCGATTGGCAAAAAGAAGTTAATGTACGTGACTTCATCCAAAAGAACTACACACCATATGAAGGAGATGATTCTTTCTTAGCAGGAGCTACTGAAAGAACAACTAAATTATGGGCTGAAGTAGCTGAACTTATGAAAAAAGAACGTGAAAAAGGAATCTTAGATGTTGAAACAAAAATTCCTTCAACAATTACTTCTCACGGTCCTGGATACTTAGATAAAGATTTAGAACAAATCGTAGGTTTCCAATCAGATGCACCTTTAAAAAGAAATATCATGCCAAACGGTGGTATGCGTACTGTAAAAAATGCTCTTGAAGCATACGGATATGAATTAGATAAAGAAACACAAGAAATCTTCTCTAAATACCGTAAAACACATAACGATGGTGTATTCTCTGCATATACAACAGATATCAAAAAAGCTAGACACTCAGGTGTTATCACAGGTCTTCCAGATGCTTATGGCCGTGGTCGTATCATCGGTGACTATCGTCGTGTTGCATTATACGGTGTAGATAGATTAATCGCTGATAAAGAAGCTCAAAAACTTACACTTGAAGTTCCAAGCATGACAGAAGATATTATCAGACTTCGTGAAGAAATCACAGAACAAATCGGCGCTTTAAAAGAACTTAAAGTAATGGCTGCAAACTATGGTTTCGATATCTCTGCTCCAGCTCAAACAGCTAAAGAAGCTGTTCAATGGACATACTTTGCATATCTTGGTGCTATTAAAGAACAAGATGGTGCTGCTATGTCACTTGGTCGTACATCTACATTCCTTGATATCTACATGGAAAGAGACCTTAAAGCTGGTATCATCACAGAAGAAGAAGCTCAAGAATTAATGGATCACTTCGTAATGAAATTACGTATGGTACGTTTCCTTCGTACTCCAGCATACAATGATTTATTCTCAGGAGACCCAACATGGGTAACAGAATCAATCGGTGGTATGGGACTTGATGGACGTACACTTGTTACTAAAAACAGCTTCCGTGTACTTCACACATTAATCAACTTAGGACCAGCTCCAGAACCAAACTTAACAGTACTTTGGTCTAAAAACTTCCCACAAGGATTCAAAGACTTCTGTGCTAAAGTTTCTATCCAAACAAGCTCAATCCAATACGAAAACGATGATCTTATGAGAGCTTACTGGGGTGATGACTACGGTATCGCATGTTGCGTATCTGCAATGAGAATTGGTAAACAAATGCAATTCTTCGGTGCTCGTGCTAACCTTGCTAAAGCATTACTTTACGCTATCAACGGTGGTAAAGATGAAAAATCAGGTGAACAAGTTGCTCCACAATTTGCTCCTGTTACTACAGAATACCTTGACTTCGATGACGTTTGGGCTAAATACGATACAATGATGGATTGGTTAGCTGAAACATACGTAAATGCATTAAATATCATCCACTACATGCATGATAAATACTGCTACGAAAAACTCGAAATGGCTCTTCATGATAAAGAAATCCTTCGTACTTTCGCAACAGGTATCGCTGGTCTTTCAGTAGCAGCTGACTCATTATCAGCTATTAAATATGCTAAAGTTAAACCAATCAGAAATGAAGATGGTCTTGTAGTTGACTACGATATCGAAGGTGAATACCCAGCATACGGTAACAACGATGATAGAGTTGACCAAATTGCTGTTAAATTAACAGAAACATTCATGAACAAAATTAGAAAACATAAAACATACAGAAACTCTTACCCAACTATGTCTATCTTAACAATCACATCAAACGTAGTATATGGTAAGAAAACAGGTAACACTCCAGACGGACGTAAAGCTGGCGAACCATTTGCACCAGGTGCTAACCCAATGCATGGTAGAGATACAAAAGGTGCTATCGCATCTCTTGCATCAGTTGCTAAACTTCCATACCAACACGCTGAAGATGGTATCTCATACACATTCTCAATCGTTCCAGGTGCTCTTGGTAAATCAGCAGATGAACGTATCAGCAACCTTGTAGGTATGTTAGATGGTTACTTCGTACAAGATGGTCACCACTTAAACATCAACGTATTTGACCGTGAAACATTACTTGATGCTATGGATCACCCAGAAAAATATCCACAGCTTACAATCCGTGTTTCTGGATACGCTGTAAACTTCATTCGTCTTACAAGAGAACAACAATTAGACGTTATCAATAGAACATTCCACGAAAAATTCTAATTTATTAAATCTTTATGAGGTTAAGAGGATAAATGTATATCCTCTTAACCATTACATTACGGGAGGTATAAGGCATGATAGGTAGAATTCACTCAGTAGAAACCTGCGGTACTGTAGACGGGCCTGGGATTCGTTACATCTTATTTACACAAGGCTGCCCCCTTCGTTGTAAATACTGTCACAATCCAGATACTTGGAAAATGAATGATGGTAAAGAAGAAGATACCAACACTCTTATTCAAGATATCAGAAAATACAAATCATTTATGACTTGCTCAGGTGGCGGTCTCACTATAAGTGGTGGAGAACCTCTTCTTCAACCTGACTTTGTCAAAGATATGTTTATAAAATGCAAAGAAGAAGGCATTCATACCTGTCTTGATACTTCAGGTTTTGTTAGCATTGAAAAAGCTGACCCTGTTCTTGATTATACTGACCTAGTTTTACTTGATATTAAGTCTTATAATCCTACTGTATTTAAAGATTTAACAGGTGTTCCTTTAGATCCAACATTAGCATTTGCTAAACATCTAAAAGAACGTAATATTCCAGTATGGATTCGTTATGTTTATGTTCCAGGCTTAACGGATGATAAAAAAGATATTGAAGACTTAGCACAGTTTTTAACTACTCTTCCAAACGTACAGAGAGTAGATTTACTTCCATTCCATAAAATGGGCGAGTTCAAATGGGAACAACTCGGTTATGAGTATTCTCTCTTCGATACTGAACAACCTTCTAAATCAGAAGTTGAAGAAGTTAAAGAGATTTTTAAGAAATATAACTTACCGATTTATGCATAAATCACAATTCCTTTAAAATATAAAAAGAGCATGTAGCTGCCCCTACATGCTCTTTTCTTCTATTTCTTCTGTTTTATTTTTGTCTTTAAATAACTTCTTCCATAAAGATGGTTTCTGCGTATTTTGCTCTAATAAAGCAATCTCTTTTCGCATTTTCTGCATCTCTCGCATGGTTTCATCCATCTTCTTATAATACTCTTCATTCTTTTGTTGCTGACTTACCTCTAATTCTGATAGCTTCTTATCCATCATAATATCCATTTCTTGTGTCAATTCCTCATGCAGCTGCCTCTTGTTTTCTTCTCCATACTCTACTAAGGTTTGTTTAAGCATTTCTTTGATAATCATCGTAAACTGCTTTACTTTCTGATCATCTTTATCTCCAATATCTATGTCCTCTCCTACTAATGGAATAACCTTAGCATTTGTAGCACTTACTTGTGTAAGTGATTCTAATCCTTCCTGATCTAATGTATGTATGACGTTACGTATGCCCTTAAGCTCTAATCCTTGTTCTCTCAACTCTTTAATCTGTTGTAGTATTGTAATATCTTTTTGTGTATAGATACGATGCCCTTGGCTATTTCTATGTATTTGAAGCTCTAGTTCTTTCTCATAATATCTTAGAACATAAGCTTCAATATCTAAAATAGTGGCCACTTCTTTAATCGTATAAACTTTTTCGTTCACTGATTTGCCCCCTATCTTTTGTATAAAAACCCTTTTCCTCAATTATACCATATTTTTCCATACTTTCAATAATATTATTTATTCTCTTCACAACATCTTTTTATAGTCTCTTTATAATAATCACATGGTTTGAAAGTCAAATTATTTGTTAATCAAAATTTATTCCGCGAGGTGTTATATGTCAATATCAAAACTTATTATAGGTCATTTAAGACCAAAATTCCCAGTTATCCAAGGTGGTATGGGAGTAGGCGTATCTTTAAGTTCATTAGCTGGAAGTGTAGCCAAATGTGGTGGTATAGGAATCATTTCAGGCGCACAAATTGGTTATAGAGAAAAAGACTTTATTAAGAATACACTTGAAGCAAATTTACGTGCTCTTGCAGATGAAATTCATAAAGCACGTTTAAAAGCACCAGAAGGTATTATTGGCGTTAATTTAATGGTTGCCATGAAACACTATGGTGAATATGTAAAAAAGGCTGTAGAATCTAAAATTGATCTTATTATTTCAGGTGCAGGGCTTCCTTTAGATCTCCCACTTTATACAAAAGGTTCTAGTACTCAAATCGTCCCTATTGTATCTTCTGGTAAGGCTGCTAATATCATCTGTAAGCACTGGGATAGGAAGTACCAATGTACACCTGATGCTATTGTAGTGGAAGGCCCTCTCGCTGGTGGTCATTTAGGCTTCCATCCTGATGTACTTGATAATCCCCCTGTACTTATGGATCTTGTTAAAGAAGTTAAGGCTGTAGCCCTAGAATATGGTCAAAAATATAATAAATCTATTCCTGTTATTGCTGCTGGTGGTATTTATACAGGTGAAGATGTGGCATACGCACTAAAAGAAGGTGCTGATGGTGTACAAATGGCAACACGCTTTGTAACAACTCATGAATGTGATGCCGATTTAGCCTTTAAAGAAGCTTATATTCACTCTACAGAAGATAGCATAGGTATTATTAAAAGTCCTGTAGGTATGCCAGGACGGGCGATTTTAAATGATTTTATCACTAACCCCCGTGGCAATAAAGCTTGCTTCTTCCACTGTCTTCATAAGTGTGGTGTGACAGATATTCCTTATTGTATTTCTAGTGCCCTTATTCATGCCGTTAATGGTGATACAGAGAATGCACTGCTATTCTGCGGCAGTAATGCTTATAAAGCTACTCACATTGAGCATGTAGAAGATATCTTCGCAGAAATCCATAGTACCTTAGCCAAAGCATAGTCATTTATAGAACCCATATACTATAATTACTTATCTCCGTATCTAATAGGACACTCATAACATAAAAAGAGGTATGACTCATGTTCATACCTCTTTTATTATTCTCTATCTTTATTAACGAATTTTGTATATTGTCCAAGCCATACCAGTTCTACTGTACCTGTTGGACCATTTCTTTGTTTTGCAATAATAACTTCACCAATGTTCTTCTTATCTGAATCTGGGTGATAATACTCATCTCTGTATAAGAACATAACAACGTCAGCATCCTGCTCGATAGCTCCAGATTCCCTAAGGTCTGATAACATAGGTCTATGGTCTGCACGGGCTTCACACGCACGTGAGAGCTGTGATAAAGCAATTACAGGTGCCTGCATCTCTCTAGCAAGTGCTTTTAAAGAACGTGAAATCTCTGAGATTTCCTGCTGTCTTGAGTCTGATTTTGAACTACCTGTCATAAGCTGCAAGTAGTCAATCATAATAAGATCAAGTCCTTTTTCAAGTTTCAGCCTACGACACTTAGCACGCATTTCCATAACAGAGATACCAGGTGTATCATCTATAAAGACATCTGCAGCACTTAGATTAGGGATAGCCATAGCAATACGATCCCAATCTTCTGGCTCTAAGTTACCTGTACGTACTTTCTGTGCATCTACTAATGCTTCTGCGCATAGCATACGGTTTACGAGCTGGTCTTTTGCCATTTCCAGACTGAATACAGCTACTTTTTTCTTATGCTTGATAGCTGCAGTTTGAATAATATTCAATGAGAAAGCTGTTTTGCCCATAGAAGGCCTAGCAGCAACTAGAATGAGGTCAGAAGGTTGCATCCCTGCTGTTTTATAGTCTAAGTCAATAAATCCAGTAGGTACACCTGTAATACCGCCTTTTGTAATATGTGCCTGTTCTATTTTATCAATAGAAGTAACAACAATTTCATTAATATGTGAGAAATCTTCTGTCTGGACATTTTGGGTAATATCAAAAATTTGCTTTTCTGCAAATCCCATAATATCATGAAGTCCCTCTTCGCCTTCATAGCTTTTTGCACTAATATCTTGACTAGCTTTAATAAGCTTTCTAAGCATTGATTTCTCTTGTACAATCTTTGCATATTCCTTAATATGTGCAGAAGTTGGAACGATGGTTGCAAGCTCTGCTAAATAGCTAATGCCACCAACCTGTTCTAAAACCCCTTTTTCAGATAACCTATTTTGAATCGTAACAAGGTCTACAGGACTATTAGAAGTATAAAGCTCCATAATAGCACTATAAATTTCTTGATGATCCGGTCTATAAAAATCCTTTGGCTTTAAAGTTTCAGTAGCTACTATAAGTGCTTCATGATCCATAATAATGGCGCCGATTACGGATTGCTCTGCTTCAATATTATGTGGAGGAATACGCATTATTTGTGACTCATCCATAGACGTTCCTCTCTTCCTTATTATGAATTATTTTGATTCAACTGTGCAAACAGTAACTTCTGCTGTTACTTTTGGATGTAGTTTAACCTCTACTGTTTTTGTTCCTACTGCTTTAATAGGCTGAGCAAGATTGATTTTTTTCTTATCTACTTTAACACCAAAAGCAACTTGAATACTTTCTGCAATCTCTTTTGTTGTTACAGAACCAAATACGCGTCCGCCTTCACCTGTTTTAATAGGAATGCTTACTTTTTTCTCATGAATTAATGCTTTTGTTTCATTAGCTGCATCTAATTCTTGTTGTTTTTTCTTATCTTCAGAACGTTGCTCTACTTTTCTTTGATTAAGATTAACTGCATTCGCTTCTACTGCTAAACCTTTTGGGAAAAGGGCATTTCTAGCGTATCCATCTTTAACTTCTAAAACATCACCTTTTTTACCTACTTTTTTTACATCTTGTGTTAAAATAACTTTCATTCTATTCACCTTCCTGTTTATAATCATTAATTGCTTCTCTAAGTTTTACTTTCATATCTTCAACTGTTGTATCTTTAAGTTGGGCACCTGCAATATTCTTATGCCCACCTCCACCTAGCATCTCCATAATACGTTGAACATTCATATCACCTAGGGCTCTTGCACTAACTTGTAAATCAGGGCCATTAACTGTAATAACAAATGTAGTCTGTATACCCTTAATAGTAAGCAATTCATCAGCAATTTGAGCTGCTATAATATTAGAATGCATATGATTGTTAGTTACAACAGCCACAGCAATATCTTCGTCCCATATTTCAGAATCTTTAATCGTTGCTGCTTTAATCTTATACGTTTCCATATCATTTTGAAATAACATACGTACCCTTGTGCTATCTGCACCAGCTCTTCTGAGGAAGGCTGCCGCCTCAAAAGTCCTTACCCCTGCTTTAAAAGCAAAGTTTTTAGTATCTACTGTAATTCCTGCAAGAAGTGCATCTGCTTCTATCTGAGTAAGTTTTACTTTATCGGCAAGATAGATAAGAATCTCTGAAATCATTTCACTTGTTGAAGAGATAAACGGTTCAATATAAGTAAGTACTGCATTCTCAATGTAATCTGTACTTAATCTATGGTGATCAAATACAACTATATTATCTGTCTTATCTAAAAGCGCTGGGTACTCTAAATAACTCTTTCTATGAACATCTACAAGGACAACTAACGTCTGTTTAGTAAGTTCTTGTTCTGCTCTTTCTTTTGAAATAAACAAATCTTGATACTCTGGCAATTCTATAATTCTATTATAAAGCTCCTGTACTGCAAAGGTAGAGTCCTGTAAAATAATATGGGCTTTCTTACCCATAATGGTAGCAGCTCTATAAACACCCATAGCCGCCCCTAAACAGTCCATATCAATATTCTGATGCCCCATAATAAGAACTTTATCAGCCTCATGTAATAGCTCTTTAAAAGCATAAGCTTTAATTCGTACTTTTACACGTGTACTCTTCTCAACCTCTTTAGTTTTACCACCATAAAACGTATATTTATCATTTTTCTTAATAATCGCTTGATCCCCACCACGACCTAATGCAAGGTCAAAAGCAGCTCTAGCGTCTTCTTTAGAACCAATAAGGGAATCAAAATTACGCCCTATACCAATGCTTACCGTAACAGGCAAATCATTACCTACCTGAATATGTCTAAGCTCATCTAAAATATCAAATTTACGATTTTGCATCTTCTCTAGATTTTCTTGAGTAAAGAAAATCATATAACGATCTCTATCAAATTTACAAACTGCTACATCATTATTTTTAAACCATATATTAATCTTTCTATCAATGATAGCTCCTAACATAGGTCTTCTAACTTCTTCTATGCTTTGCATAATCTCTTCGTAATTATCAATATAGATATAACCTACCATGCACCTTTGCTTCTTAACTTGTTCTTCTAACTCTTTTTGAGTTGTTGTATCAATAAAGTATAATACATATTGGAAGTTAGAAGCATTTTCTACATCTATAACTTTATTACAGATCATATGATAATGCTGCTCGTTCTTTAAGATATCTCGCTCATAGAGCTCTGTTTCTTTTGGTAAGTTCTCCATTTGAAAATCTGGAAATATAGCACGTATATTCTTATCTATATCTTCTTCCTCATCTAATATACTTCTGAAAGATTCATTACTCCATACAATGGTTCCAATTTTATCAATAACAACAATAGGAATAGGCGAATCTATAAACATATCTTTTTTTATTTTACCTAAAGCATTAACTTGATCTAATATTTCAGCTTGCATATGCGACTTTAAACGTTTTTCTAACATAAAACTATATGCAAGCATACCTACAAAAATTAAAGCTTCAAAAATACCAAAAAAGGTGTTAAAGTAAATCCCTATTATCCCTTGTATTATTCCAAATACAAAACACACCTGAGCAAAGCGTATTATATAAGCCATATAACCCAATGGATTTTTTTTCTTTGTACTCATAGTTCCTACCTTCCCTAGCTAAACAATAATATCAACTTTTCTAAAATTAAATAAAGTATCTCCAAGTCCAATAATCATCATTATGAATGGTGTAGTCCAAAACATCATTAAACTGAGTACAATACTGATCACCTTAAGGCCTGAGCTCCATTTACTTTTTCTAATAATCATAATCAGCGCTACAATCCCTATAAGCTGTAATAAATAGCTTATAAAATAGTAAAGATTAATGCCAAGTGCTGTAAGTGAGTCATTTCCTCCTGAACTAAATTGAATAATAAATCCTGCAATTAAAAATAGCCCTGCCATCCATTTAGAAAACTTAAAATTTACAAGTTGTGTAAGAGATGCCATACGCCACTTTTTCATTCTTCCAATTAGAGTAATGATTGCTGTACTTAATAACCCTATAACAATACCTGCTTCTAATAACATGGCAGGATAGGTGTATTTAAATAAAGAAATAATCTTTGGAAGTTGCTCTTTAATAACCTTGATTTGCACTGCCATTTGTTCAGACATATTAGTCATCTGACTCATTTCTTCTATCATTTTGATATATTCTACTTTAAAGGCGTCTAACAAGGCATTATACATTGCTATATAATCGATTTGTAAATACTTCATGGCTATAATATAAATATAGAATAACCCAACTGTCCCTATGCCTGTATACATAGCAACATGAGGTACAGAATACTGTTTTCTATAACATGCTACTAATATATGCGCAGGAACCGCCACACTAATCAGATATAATAATGCCTCATCTAATCGCATAGTCATACCAAAAATAAGTATACTAATCACCATATGCATTATTATATCTCTTGTATAGTTCCTTTTGCTACTCATTAAATAGATAGCCATAGGGGTCATTAATAAAGGTACTAAAAAGATAAGTGTACTAGAATATATGCCTACAATCCCTAATGCAATATATAAAAGGCTTATCATCAATAACTTTACATACTGTCTTATATCTTGATTCATAGCTTTTTAATCCTCCTCAATGAGTCCTCTCTATTATATCATAATTTAGAGATTATATATAGTCCCCCACTATAGGCACCTCCCTACCTTATATATAAAAAAAAGCACTGCTAAAAGCAGTGCGTGTGCATATTGTGTGTGCGCTTATTTGTCTCTCTATATAGTGCTGAATTGAATTTAATAATTCTTAATTAGTCTTGAGTGTATGGTAAAAGTGCTATATGTCTTGCACGTTTGATAGCAACTGTAAGTTTGCGTTGTGCTTTAGCAGAGTTACCTGTAATTCTTCTAGGAAGAATTTTACCTCTTTCAGAGATAAACTTTTTAAGTGTGTTAATATCTTTGTAGTTGATTTTTTTGATGTTATCACCTGCAAATTGATTAACTTTACGTCTTCTACGGTTACGTCTTTTTTGCATTGCCATGGTATTTTCCCTCCTTTTAAGTGATTTAGAATGGTAAATCGTCGTCTTCTTCCATAGTAGTTGGCATAAAACCATCTACTGGACCAGTTGAAGGATTAGTTGAGGCAGGGGACATACTTTCAAGTGGGCTATTTGTCATAACACCTCTTGATTCGGCTGAAGATTTACTTTCTGCAAAATGTTGCTCTTCTACAACAATCTCAATTGATGTATGTTTCACTCTTTGTTGGTCTTCCCAACTATTAGTTTGGAGTCTACCTACGACTGCAACCATTTGTCCTTTTCTAAAGAACTTTTCTGCAAATTCTCCGGCTTTCCCAAAAGCAACTATATTAAAGAAGTCCACATCTGGTTCTCCCTGTTTTGCAAATTGTTTTCTAACAGCTAGTCCATATCTTGCAACTGCAACTGGATTGGCAGATTGTGAATAACGTACTTCTGGATCACGTGTTAAACGTCCCATTAGGATAACTTTATTCATATCATAACCTCCTTCTTACGGTTATTATTATTTTTCGTCAAGACGTACGATTAAGTAACGAAGAACAGTTTCTGTGATACGAAGTCTGCTTTCAACTTCTGCTGGAGTTGATGTCTCAGCATTGAATTGAATGAAGTAGTAGAAACCTTCTTTTTGTTTGTTGATTTCATAAGCAAGTTTTCTTTTGCCCCAATCATCAACGTTAGTAACTTCACCACCGAAACGAGCGATTAATTCTTTCACTTTTTCAAGGTTAGCTACTTTTTCTTCTTCACTTAAAGTTGAGATAAATACTAGTGATAATTCGTAGTTTTTCATCTTGGCACCTCCTTTTGGACTTTGGCCCTACATCTTGTGTAGAGCAAGGATTACATTACAGTTTACTATCTTATCATAAACAGGTAATGAATACAAGCTTTTTAATGAAAAACATGCTGGATAATGTTGCTTTTAAGCTTCAGAATCTGCATGTTTTAAAACTTTTTTTACATTTTTTTCAAACTTGTCACGTGGTAACATAATAATATGTTGGCATTGTTGGCAGCGCAGTTTGAAGTCCGCTCCCACTCTTAGGACTTCCCAGGCATTAGTCCCACAAGGGTGCGGCTTCTTCATCTGCACTACATCTCCAACTTGATAGTTCACTTCTTTACCCTCCTTTGATTAATTACCATTTTTAATTCTTATTATACATGATTTTTCAAGAATTATAAATTAAATCCTTTGATAATGGAAAAGAGAAATTTTCGATATATTATCTTTTACATTCCTATCTTTGAGTTTGTTTATATATTTATTAACTAGTGGAATATATTCAATATCATGTAATGTAACTATCTTAGTTAATATCCATCCAATACTCTAAATTAAAACTGCTACTGGTACTCTAATTCATGTCGATTTTATCATACTATGTGTAACCCTTATAAACCTTTTATATAGGAAGAAACTCATTACACCCACACCTATTGAAACAATCATAGGTTTTGTGATTACTTATTTCCATTCTATCTTAACCTTCAACAGCCTTTTGATGGCTATTAAATTAAGGATCGTATAAATCATATAGCAAATAGTTGTGCTAATAGTTATTCCATAAATATGAATATCAGGATTAGACAATAATACTATATTTGCTGCATATATTGTCACATAATATTGTTTACCTATCGCTTGCAATACACCTGTTGTAAGTTGCGATAGAGTCATGAATATAATAGCCATTGATTCCATTGTAAATAAGTTACCACCATCTGTAGCTGAGGCATAGCAGCTATTTTAACGCCATATGGCAAGAATAATGAAGCTAATAATATGCTGAAAATAGCATTAAAAAGCTGCTCTACTGTCTATGAAATAGCTGTAGGCATCATATTACCTTCTCTTCCATCTGTTGGTCTCTATTCCAATTATATCTTCTTTCAAATTCTATCTATCGATTATAAATACGGCATTTTTAAATATCTAGGTAATATAATTTTCTACATATAAAAAAACAGCTTAGATATTATCTAAGCTGTTTTTCAAAGGCGGCAACCAGATTTGAACTGGTGATGAAGGTGTTGCAGACCTCTGCCTTACCACTTGGCTATGCCGCCATATGAATTTGGCAACCACTTACTCTCCCAGGCCGTCTCCAGCCAAGTACCATCAGCCGACTTAGTCTTAACCTACGTGTTCGGTATGGGAACGGGTGTTTCCCTAAGTCGCATCGTCACCAAAAATGACCCATAGGAGAATCGAACTCCTGTTACCGCCGTGAAAGGGCGGTGTCTTAACCGCTTGACCAATGGGCCTTATAAACTCCCCGAGTAGGGTTCGAACCTACGACCCTTCGGTTAACAGCCGAATGCTCTGCCGCTGAGCTATCGAGGAATACTTGATAAGTATATCACTTGACTTGAAACATGTCAAGTATTTTATACTCTCAAAACTAAACATAACCATTTTATTTAACCTTGTTTTTAGGTCAAACCCTCGAACCGTTAGTATTGGTCAGCTACACATGTTACCATGCTTACACCTCCAACCTATCTACCTCGTAGTCTACAAGGGGTCTTACTCCTTTCGGATGGGAAGTCTTATCTTGAGGTCTGTTTCACGCTTAGATGCCTTCAGCGTTTATCAGTTCCAGACTTGGCTACTCTGCTATAGGCTTGGCAGCCTAACAGATGCACCAGCGGTCCGTTCATCCCGGTCCTCTCGTACTAAGGACAACGCCTCTCAAACTTCCTACGCCCACGACGGATAGGGACCGAACTGTCTCACGACGTTCTGAACCCAGCTCGCGTACCGCTTTAATGGGC